>Ga0172371_10011307_pt1 | contig 11917 bp, 12 predicted proteins | sample Lak12m_FD_114543 | JGI IMG/M metagenome (GOLD analysis project Ga0172371, IMG submission 114543) | Freshwater microbial communities from Kabuno Bay, South-Kivu, Congo - kab_022012_12m | ecosystem: Environmental > Aquatic > Freshwater > Lake | place: Democratic Republic of the Congo: South-Kivu...
GAAAAAACTCAATCTCATAAAAACCATCGGCCTCCTGTTGATTCCCGCTGTTTTACTTTCATCTTGTGGTTCCAAAAAGGTCGAAACAAACAATGAACCAACTCCGACCGTTACAAAACTAATTGAACTCACCCCGGAAGAACAACCCTATATCAAACTGATCCCCAGAGCAGATGGTCACGAATTAAAGCTTATCGTTCAAAAAATTAACAGTAACGTCAGTGAAATTGAGTACGAACTTATCTACACCGCCCAAGATAACGGTATGGAAATAGAAAAAGGGGTTAGTGGTAATATTGCCGTCACCAACGGATCTGTTCAAAGAGATCTTCTGCTTGGAACTTCCAGTTGTACCAACGGCTGTAAATACAAATATGACACCGGTGTCAGTAGTGGTTCTCTTTCTCTAACCCTCATCAGCAACTCCGGACAAGTATCCACCTACGAAACCCCTTTCGGTTTGAGGTCAGCTGCCGATCTAAAAAAAGACAAAACCATTGGTCTACCATCAGAAAACTTTTCTACCACCATTACTCCCAAAATCGGAGAATATTACGTCATCATTAAAAACGCTCTGGCCTACTCGGTCTTTTCCAGCAACAGCAGTAACCCCCTGGTCAGCGAAACTCCTCTGGAATAGCTTCTCATGGATTACCACACTCCTGTCCTGAAAGATGAAGTTCTGAATTGTTTTAATCCCCAAAAAAATCAGATATATGTCGATGCCACCCTGGGCAATGGGGGACACGCCATCGAAATTCTAAAAACCGGAGCCAAGGTCTTTGGTATCGAACAGGATCCAGCGAATCTCTCTCTTGCTTCAGATAGAATCGATACCCTTAATCTCCAAAGCAAATTCGTCCCCATCCACGGAAATTTTAACCAGTTAAAAACAATCTACGACAAAAACATCCAAACCCCTCCGGATGGCATTCTTTTTGACCTTGGTTTAAGCCAAAATCAGCAGATATCACAAAACAGGGGATTCTCTTTCAACGACAAACTATCACTGGACATGCGACTGGATCCAGAGAACCAAGAAACAACCGCCGAATTTATCATCAACACCTACTCTTTTGAGGACCTTTATGAAATTTTTACCAAATATGCCCAGGAAATTTATAGCAAACCACTTATTATAAGAATTATAAAAGCCCGACAGAAAAAACCTATCAAAAACGGCCTGGAATTGGCTGAAATTATCAGAAACTACTATCAGGAAAAACACAACCGATCACGCATTGACCCAAGCACAAAAATTTTTATGGCTCTAAGAATCGCTGTAAACAATGAATTTGAAAACTTAAAATCCGCCCTCACCCAATCCATAAATATCGGAAAATCCGGAACAACTGTCTGTGTCATAACTTTTCACTCGGGAGAAGACCGAATAGTAAAACAATTTATTCAAAAAAATTTTCCCAATTCCCCAAAACCAATCAAAGCCAAGCACGAAGAAATAACAAAAAACCCTCTATCTCGCTCTGCCACCCTAAGATCGTTTAGAATTAGTTAATGCCGATTAAAAAAATTCTTGTTCTGCTGGTTATTGCTTCTCTCTTATTCCAAGTATCATTTTCTATATATTATTCCAGCGAAATTATCAGCAAAAGCAATAAATATATCTTTTTAATGGAAAATATAAACAAATTAGAAATCGAGCATCAAAAACTTCAAACCAAACTGGCTTCAGAGACTTCACTCGAGAAACTCTCCCGATACATTAATGAAAAAAAATATCAACCAATTTGGCAACAAATAAATCTAAATCAACCATAAATGGACCAAAAAAGACCTAAAACCGTTTTTATAACAATCCTGATAGCCTTTACGGCTGTTATCTTGAGGCTATTCTATTGGCAAATCATAAAAGGGGACGAGCTCAGAAAAAAAGCCATTCTTCAAACCTACAAACTGGAAAAAATATTACCCTTAAAAGGCAATATTACCTCTTCAGATAATTACCCGCTTGTTCTGAGCCAGGACAGCTATCAGGTCTCTATATACAAACCAAATCTCAAATCAGACGTCAACGATCTTGTCGCCCAAATTAATCAAACTATACCTGACCTAATCGACCCCAACCATCCGGCCGTAAAAGCATTTTTAACTAACCCCAATATCAAATGGATTGACCTGCCCAAAAAAATCTCTCATGAGGAAATGGATCAAATTATTTTTCCCGGAGTTAGTTTCAAAAGAGACCCTTCCAGTCTCTACCCCGAAAACAATTTGGCCAAAAATATTCTAATCGGTTTAGAAAGTTTTTACCAAAAACAACTCTCCGGAAAAACCGGCTTTTCCCTCACTGCCAAAGACGCTGTCGGCAACACTCTCTTAACCAGAAAAAGCTGGAACAAACCAGCTACCAATGGGCAAAATCTAAATACTTATATAAATCGTGGTATTCAATTCCAAGCAGAATCTCTCCTGTCCGATGGAATAAAAAAATTCTCCGCCGACTCAGGATCAATTATAATTATTGACCCGCAAACCGGAGGGATAATTGCCATGACTTCTCAGGAAGCCTCGCACTCGGCCACTCCAAGCGCTTCAAAAAACAAAGCTATCTCCGATTTGTTCGAACCCGGATCAATTTTTAAACCATTAATCGTCTCTATGGCTCTGGACAAAAAAGCCATAGAACCTGATTACATTTGTGTCAAATGCAACCAACCTCTAAATTTCGGAGAATACACCATAGGCAACTGGAACAACCAGTTTCACCCTGATTCAAACCTGAAAGATATCATAAAAAACTCCGACAACATCGGCATGAGTCATATCATCGCCAGACTAAAACTAGAAAATTTTCTGGATTATTACTCAAGACTAGGCCTCAACCAAAAAACCGGAATCGACCTGCAAGGCGAAACCAAACCTATCGCAAAAAAATATTGGAGTGAGGTCGATTTAGCCACTGCCTCTTTTGGTCAGGGTATTGCCGTTACTCAAATTCAAATGATACAAGCCTTTAATACTATCGCCAACAACGGGCTTTTAGTCTACCCAAAAGTCGTCAAATCAATTAATGAAAACGAAAAAAATACCAAATCAAATCAACCAAAAACAAAAAGGGTTTTTCAGGAATCAACCATAAAAGAAATAAAATCCATTTTAAAATATGCCGTAGAAAACGGTACCGTCTCAAGATTAAAACCAAAAGAGCTGGAGGTTTGCGCCAAAAGCGGTACTGCCCAAGTAGCCATCCGCGGAGGATACTCACAGGATTCAGGTATTGCTTCTTACATTGGCTTTTCTCCCTGCCATAATCCGAAATTTACAATGATTGTCACCGTCAACAATCCCAAAACCTCTCCCTGGGGATCGAGCACCGCCGCTCCTATATGGTTCGATTTGGCCAGTCATATCTATAATTTGTTATAATCAATCAAACCAATGCTGCTTTCATCACCTAAGGTTTTTTTCCAAAAAATCAAGAATTCATTTTGGCACCTGCCAAAAAGCATTTTCTATAACTTATACTACGGTTTTCCTGCAAGAAAACTCATTTTAATTGGTGTCACCGGTACTGATGGAAAAACCACCACCTGCACCCTAATTCATGAAATTCTTTCCAAAAACGATATTCGCTCAGGATTAATAAGCACCATTAATGCCAAAATAGGTGACAAAATTGTCAATACCGGACTTCACACCACCAGCCCTGATCCAAAATTAATCCAAAAATTATTTCGGCAAATGGTCAATACCGGCTTGACACACTGTGTTTGTGAGGTTACCTCGCACGCTCTTGATCAAAACCGATTTTGGGGCTGCCAATTTCAAATATCGGCCATCACCAACACCTCCCACGAGCACCTCGACTATCACCAAACGATGAAAAACTACATCCTCTCAAAAGCAAAGCTATTTAAAATTTCAAACCACGCCGTCCTAAACAAAGACGATCCTTCATATAAAATCATCTCCTCAGCCATCACAACTCCCAAATCCACCTACAGCATCAAGGAAAAATCGAATTATCAAGCAAAAAACATTATTATCGGTAAAAACTCCATGGAATTCAGCCTCCTGGATAAAAAAATCAAAACCGACAGTAATTACAGATATCAAATATACAACATATTGGCTTCTCTGATAATTATCAAACACCTTGGTATTGAAATTGATGATGCAAAATCAACCATATTGAAATTTCCTGAAACAAAAGGAAGGAGGGAAAATGTTGATAACGAGTTTGGTTTTAAAACCATTATTGATTTCGCTCACACCCCTTTTGCCCTGGAAAACACTCTAAGTTCTTTAAAAAATTTAACTTCCGGTAATTTAATCGTTATTTTTGGTGCCACCGGAGGAAGAGACAAAAGCAAAAGACCTTTAATGGGACAAGTCGTTTCCCGACTCGCCAACATTGCCGTAATTACCTCCGACGACACAAGAAATGAAAAAATCGAAGATATAAACAAGCAAATAATTAGCGGCATTAATCTAAAAGAAGCTGATTTTTTTGACTATCATAAAATTCAAAATCAAAATTCGTATCAAAAAATTGCCGAAAGCGCTCATAAAAAATTCACTTACCTGAATATTCCTAATAGACAAGATGCTTTTAACATCGCTGTAAAACTGGCCCAAAAAGGAGATATTGTTGTTGCTTGTGGAAAAGGCCACGAAACAACAATTCTACACGGTTCAACTGAATACCCGTGGTCTGAGTCGGAAGCCTTCAGAAGCGCCTTCCGTTTTAAAAACTCATAAAACAATATGCCTCAGTTTAATCTTCAAACTACCTCAACAATCGACGAAAATTATCATCAGGGGCTCTTACCCCAAAGAAACGGCAAAAATCTTTTTTATCAAGAGACCAGCTCACGCTCAAACCTCTACAAATTCTCTCTTAGCTCTGAAAACCGTAGAATTATCAACAAAACCGACTTCTTCACCTTCCAATCTCTCCCCATAAATCAGTTTGAATACAATATCTCAGTACAAAAAACTATCTATGAATGGATAAAAAAACTTGAATGGGATTTTCCCATTAGCTCAGTTAAAAATATTTTTACTAACCACATTTTTAATTACATCTATATTTGGAAAAACGAAAAACAAGAAATTGTTGCCTATTCCGTTTGTTATTTCTCCTCTGAAATCTCCCACATCGCTTACGTTTTTTATGATCCAAAATATTCCCACCATAATCTTCCCATTAGATTAACATTACAAGTCATCATCGATAGCCAAAAAAGGGGACTTAACTATTGTTATTTGGGCAGATTTTCCAAAGAATCAGGCTTTTACAAAAGAACCATGCCGGGCTTTGAATACTATCAGGATAATTGTTGGGTAAAATATCAATAATGCATATTCACATCATTGGAATCGCCGGAACAATGACAGCTCCACTCGCTGTTGCCTTAAAAAAAATCGGCCACACCGTAACCGGATCTGATCAGGATAAAATCTACCCCCCCATCAGCACCCTTCTGAAAAATGCTGATATTCAACTAAACAGTCCACCGAACTACAAAAACGTTGATTTGGCTATTATCGGCTCTTCCTATCTTTCATTTTCTCTTACAAAAAATGAATTCGACATTATTAAAAAAAATAATACCCCTTATATCTCTGCCACCGAATACATAGGCAAAAACATCGTCAAAAGAAACTCCGTCATCGTCGCCGGAACTGCCGGAAAAACAACCATCACCAGCCTCATTACCCATATTTTTTGTCAGGCAAAACTCAATCCAAGCTATATGTTTGGCGGACAAAGTCTCAACCACATTCCCTCTCTGGCAATTAATCAAAGCGAGTGGTCTGTTGTAGAAGGGGATGAATCAATAAATGGATTAGATATAAAAGCCAAATTCCTGTATTATCCGACAAAATATGTCGTTCTGACAAACGCCGATTGGGAACACAAAGAAAGTTACAAAAACGAATCCGATAATTTACTTGCCTTTAAAAAATTGGTCGAAAACATTCCCAACAACGGCCTACTTATTGCCAATGCCAAAGGGCATGAAGTTGATAAGCTTTTACAATTTACCTCTGCAAAAATTATCTCCTACAACGGACCAAACGCTGATTATCAAATAATAAAAACCGAAATACACGAAACATCAAACTTAACCGTCAAAACCCCCACAGGAATCCTCAGCCTCAACACAAAGCTACTGGGAAAATTTAATTTTGAAAATATTCTTGCCGCAGTTGCCCTATGTCTGGAAATCGGCCTTGACCCCGAAATCATCAAAGATTCCATTGCCTCCTATAAAGGTATTCAACGGAGATTGGAAAAAATTAACAATAAAAATAATATCTATTTTTACGATGACTTTGCCCAGTCACCCAAAAGAATAAAATCCGCCATCGAAGCCATAAAGTTGCATTATCCAAATCAGGACATCTACGTTTATTTTGAGCCACACGCTACCTTTCTCCAAAACAAGACCGGTCTCAAGGGATTAGGCGAAGCTTTTACTGAAGCCAAACAAATTGTCCTTTCAAAAATCCATTTTAGCCAAAGAGTACCTGTCGCAAACAGAGCCACTGCCAAAGACTATTTAGACGAAATTGGTGTTAATCTTATATATATTCCCCAAAATCAAGATTTATATAACCATTTTTGTCAAATTTTGAAACCAGGAAATATTTTTCTCCACTTTAGTTCAGGGGGCAGAGAAGGTCTTAAAATGATTAAAAAAATTATTAATTACCACAAAAAATGTCAAGATATGTAGTTCGCGGCGGCAAACCATTATCGGGAGAGGTCTCAATCCGGGGAGCAAAAAATGCCAGCTACAAACAACTTATTGCCACCCTACTTACAAACAAAACCTGTCAATTAACTAATGTCCCTCAGATATCCGACGTCAGAATAACTGAAAGTATCGCCAAAAGCCTTGGAGCAAATATTATAAAAACCGGAGAGCATAGTCTTGAAGTAAAAACCTCAACAATTTCCAACTCCACCGTTCCTATGGGTGCCGGAGAAAAATCCCGAACTTCTTTTATGTTCGCCGCTCCACTTTTGGTAAGAACCGGATCTGCCACTGTACCCATCCCGGGAGGGGACAAGCTTGGCGCCCGCCCTCTTGACCGCCTATTCGACTGTTATCGATCCATGAATATTAATGTCCAAGAGCAAGACACTAAGATAATTTTTCAAACCGACAAGATAAAACCAACCAACTACACCTTTTCAAAACCGTCTCACACGGTTACCGAAGTAATTATCATGACAGCTATTGCCGCTTCAGGTGAAACCATCATCGACAACGCCGCCCAGGAACCGGAAATTGATGATCTAATCGACATGCTCAATTCCATGGGAGCCAGTATCCAGCGTGATCCCAAAAATGCCGGTCGAATAATTATCCAAGGGGGTAAGACTTTGAACGGAACCAACCACCAGGTTATTTCCGACAGAAACGAGACCGTCACCTTCGCCTGTGCCGCCTTAGCCACCAAAGGATCAATTAACATTCTCCGGATCGATCCAAAAATCATCTCCAAATTCCTCGATACGATTGAAACCATGGGGGCAAAAGTTGACCGGGGCAAAGACGAAGTTACCGTAACTTGGTATCAACCATTAAAAGCTATTAATATTGAAACCGAACCGGAACCGGGATTTATGACTGACTGGCAAGCTCTTTTTACCATTGTCTTAACCCAGGCAGTAGGATGTAGCAGTATTATTGAAAGAATCTACCCCTCCAGGTTTCAACACATCAAAAATCTGGAACTCATGAACGCCAAAATCAAATATTTTAATCCTGAAATCAACAATCCGGAATCATATTATTACTTTAATCTCGAAAGCGACCGTCCGGATTATTTTCATGGCGTTAAAATCTATGGACCAACCAAGCTGACCGCCAATAATTTTACTATTAATGATTTAAGAGCCGGAGCCTCTGTTACTCTGGCGGCCATAACCGCAGAAGGCAAATCAGTTATCAATGGTGTTGAATATATTGAAAGAGGCTATGAAAAATTAGCCGAGCGTCTCTGTTCTTTAGGGGCTCAAATAGAGTATATTAAAACATAATGACACATTTGTTCTTGGGTTTGATGCTATTTTCATTTCTAACTACCAGTATTTTGGTTGTTCCTTTTATTAACCTGCTATACAAACTAAAATTTCAACGACAAAAGCAAAAAACCCTCGACTTCCAAAACCAAAGAACCCCCATCTTTGATAAATTTCACTCACAAAAATCAGGAACTCCGGTTGGAGGAGGACTATTAATTATCCTTTCTGTTTGCATTCTTTTGATTTTTCCTTTTCCGGCATTAAAATTAGCCAAGATATTTATTTCCAGCAATTATCAAATTAACCGTGAGTTAGAAATCATTTTCTTCACTTTTTTGAGCTTTGGACTTTTAGGCCTCTATGACGATGTCATGAAGTTTTTTGGCTTCAAAAAAACCGGATTTTTTGGATTAAGAATGAAACACAAGCTACTTCTCCAAATGCTTTTGGCAGCGATTGTTTCATTTATGATGTATTTTGGTCTCAATATTAACTTCATCTATGTACCTTTCCTGGGAGCCGTTAATTTAGGCCTTTTATTCATCCCCATTTCCTCAGGCCTGATTATCAGCTTTGCTAATTTTTTCAACATTACCGACGGACTTGATGGTCTATCAAGCGGTCTGTTGATGATCGCTCTCTTTGCTTTTTGGGTTTTGGCTGGAAACTCTCTTGACACTCCAATCTCCCTCTTTTTGGCTCTCTGGTTAGGAGGATTAATTGCCTTTCTCTATTTCAATGTTTATCCTGCCAGAATTTGGCTCGGCGACGTTGGTGCCCTGTCCTTTGGTGCCACCTTTGCCGTCATTGCCCTGCTTTTAGGTAGAGTCGTCCCGTTAATTATTGTCGGAGCACCATTCATCATTGAAGGCGGTAGTAGTGCTCTTCAAATAATTTCCAAACTCTATTTTCATAAAAAATTATTTCCGGCTGCCCCCCTTCATCTCACTTTACAAGCAATGGGCTGGGAAGAACCAAAAATCGTTACCAGAGCGTGGCTAGCTGGAATTATTCTGGCAATATTTGGATTATGGCTGGGACTCAACTAAATAAACTACTGGAAAATGAAATAGAAAACTATCTTGGAATTCCTTATCTTTATGGAGGGAAAAACACCTGGCAAGAAATCAAAAAGGAATCATCAGACTACAAGCAACTTAAAAAAAACAAACAGGGGATTGACTGCTCGGGACTTGCCTATCATCTTCTTGATTTCTATGCCCAACTCAGGGGACTAGGCAGTGTCTATGAACACCTAATCGGTACCGACAATAAAAGAGGGGTAAGGCGGGTATCAGCCAATCTCCTCACCAGTCACCCCAATTCTTTTCCTCTAATATCTATTAGTGACATCCAAACCGGAGACTTAATAAGACTTGATTCCGGCAAACATGTTTTATTTATCCTGGAAAATACCGGTAACCTAATTCGTTATATTCACAGTAGTAACAAAACTAAAATCAGGGGGGTGCATTCGGGAGAAATTAAAATTACCGATCCGTCAAAAACACTTAATTTTCAACAATGGAATGAAATCAGCCTAGACGGACACCAATACTCTTCATATTTCAACCCAAAAAATGGTGACGCAGCGTTTCGCCTATTTCTCTTCAAACAACTCTGATATTTTTAATGGGTTTAACCCCACCACTTCAACTTCCGTTCCGCATTCCTGACACTCTAAAATATCACCAACCTGAACCGTTGCTGTCGTTTTTATTTCTGACTGACAATCAGGACAAATTATTTTATCTTCCATAACAAAATTATATAATCAACTAACTCCAGATATTATATGACACCAACACCTTTAATAAAACTAGAAACCGTTTACCTAAAAAGAGAAGACCTCAATCCAACCGGATCTGCAAAAGACAGGGCCATTTCTCTTCAAACTGAGACTCTGGTCAAAAAAGGCATTAACTCTGCGGTTATTTCCAGCACCGGCAACGCCGCTATTTCTGCTATTTATTACTGTGCCAAACACTCCATCGACCTGACTATCTTTCTCTCACCAAAAATTGATCAAAACAAATTATTTCTCATTCAGGAAAAAACCAAGAATATCATATTCTCTGATAAACCGATTAGTGATGCCTTTAAATATGCCAAAAAAAACAACAGTTTTTTACTTCGCCAGTCAACAGATCCGATAGCTCAAATCGGCTATCAAGAAATTGGGAAAGAGTTATCCGACAATCTGCCTCAAATCACCAGTCTCTTTATCCCCGTCGGCAGCGGCACCACCCTTCTTGGTATCTCAAAAGGCCTCCCTGCTAAAACCAAAATATTTGCCGTTCAACCAGCCAGTCATTGCCCGATCAGTCAAATTTTTGACCATCAGTTTGTTCCCGAAACTGATACTGTCACCGACGCCCTATCTGTAAAACTTCTTCCTTTAAAGTCAGAAATCATTAAGGCCATCAACGAATCCGGCGGGGGAGGCGAGGTTGTTCAAAATATGAAAGTATCTGAGGCTCAACAATTTCTTTCTTCAAAAAATATCATTACCTCAGCCGAAGGCGCTCTCGCTCTCGCCGGATTTTTAAAAGCCAGTGAGCAAAATCTTGATATTGGAAGTTATCCGGTCGTACTGTTAACAGGCCAAAAAAGATGAAAACAAATCTCACCACCTCTCTCAACCAATCCCCATACTACTTCTTTTTTTTAGTAGTTGACGACTCTTTGGGAATATCGCCACCTTCACTGGAATATTTCACCACCATCAACTCGAAAGAATACGACCACGAAATTAACTCCGGCCAACTACTCTCAAACCCTAAAGTTGTTAAATTCATTGAAAATACAGCAAAAACACAAAACAAATTGCCGGCAATTGTTTCTTTTAAACCATCAGCCAAAATAGATTTTATCTGTAAAAAAAATCACTGGCTTAATGTCGGAAACAGCCACCGCTTAACCCGCCTAGTTGAAGACAAACTAAAATTCCCCTTGATCTGTAAAAGTCTTAAAATCCCCATCCTTCCATTTGTTATTGACAAATTTAACAAACTTTCTCATCAAAAAGCACTAAAACAATTCGGTTCCCAAATAATCATCCAAACTCATTTCGGCTGGGCAGGAAAATCCACCTACCGAGGCGACACTTTTGGCAATCTCAAAACTACCATCCCTCTCAACACACCGGTAAAATTTTCCCCTTATATTGGAAACAGCTATACCCTGCTAAATAATTGTTGTCTCACCAACGGGGGACTAATCCAAAGCCCTCCCGCAATTCAATTCACCGGCATCAAAGAATTAACCAAAAACCCCTTCTCTACAGTTGGTCGTCAGTGGCCATCAATGGCTCCAGAAAAAATAATCAAGCAGGTATCAGAAATTACTAAAACTTTTTCAAAGTACCTCCAAAAACATAATTACAAGGGATTTTTTGGGCTTGATTTTCTCGTTGAAGACAATAACCAGGTCTATATTTTAGAATGTAACCCTCGTCTGACTGCTTCATTCGCTTTCTATACAAAAATAGAGTTAAAGGCCAGGTTAGAGCCTCTCTTCTTCTTTCACTTAGCCGAATTTACCCTTAACAATTACCCTTTTGACCTCAAAAAAGAACAAAGCAGAATTACAAATCGGCAGATCATTGGTACCCAATTAACCAAAAGAGATGATAAAAATAAAATCAGCGGCAAGCTAGAAACCCTCACTTCAGTTATCAATTCCCCAAACAACCTTACTCTTGGTAATGAAATCATCAGACAAGTCCGTTAAAAAACCAAGAAAACTGTCTCCGTTAATATTGCTGACAAGTATCCTTGCTATCATTGGATTACTATTTATCTCCATCTCTTCATTAAGTGAGGCTAGTAATACTGTTGGAGATAAGTTCTTTTTTCTCAAAAAACAATTAATCTGGCTCGCCATCAGCTGGATGAGTTTCTTTGTCACCTC
>Ga0172371_10011308_pt1 | contig 11914 bp, 13 predicted proteins | sample Lak12m_FD_114543 | JGI IMG/M metagenome (GOLD analysis project Ga0172371, IMG submission 114543) | Freshwater microbial communities from Kabuno Bay, South-Kivu, Congo - kab_022012_12m | ecosystem: Environmental > Aquatic > Freshwater > Lake | place: Democratic Republic of the Congo: South-Kivu...
CCATAATATGTATTTGCTGAATTATAGGTAGTTGAATATGCCCTTTTTGTGATAGCTTTGCCTTTTTCATAGCCTATCATAATATTCGGCTGGGTATTCGGGTCTGTTACGAACGGGGGGAGATAACAATAATCAGCCATCTGAGGAGTGACAGAATAAACCAATGAGGGAAAGAGTAAGGCTGAAATTAAAAAAAGAAGGGTGAATAGGTGAATAGGTTTGGTGAATTGGTGAATTGGTGAATCGGTGAATCGCCTGATAGCTGTTTTTTTCATCTTATTCCTCTGAGTTCCTCGTTTAAAACAATATCGCTTCATAGCAGATTTTGCAACTTTTATACCAAGGGAAAATCATTGCCAATCAAGAGGTTGCATGATGAACCTTAAAGAGATTTATGTAACTTACTTCACGATTGTGTAATGGATTACATAGATAGAAGCCTATAAGCTCTATTTTGCTTGAATATTGGTACTTATAACAATCAATACATCCTTGATGGTTCTTTCTTTTGAAACAGCTACTCCTTCTGGTAAATGCCTGTGATGTGGAAATGTTGATAGTTCTTTGTGATGAGGGGAATTATCCCAGCGAGTTATTAATCCGTCATGAACATTCTGCCAGTGATAAGAATATTTCCTTTTTCCGTCAATGAATAAATAATCTCTTATGTGCAGCAACGATCCGTCTTTAAATACTACTCTGGCAACGAGTGATACAGCGGAACCGTAGCGTTTATACTCAATAACAGAATAATCCTTGATAATACCTGAAAATTCTTCGGCAAGTTTATAGAACACTTTTTAGTTCTTCTAGTTTCTTTTCCCAATATTCTTTCCCCTGCTCTGCAAATTCCCATGCCATCAAGTCTTCATACTTTTCGTAGTCTTCTGCTTTGGCTTCATATTCTTTTTGGAACTCGGCTAAGGTTTTCCCGTATTTAGCATTAAACCGTCTGACCTCATCTGTAAATTTGGAAATCCTGTAAAGAATCTCAGTAAATAAGGAGTCCTTAATTACCGCCTTTGCATCTTTAAATTCAAGTTCATTTATCAGGCTGTCAAGCTTATCATCTATCTCTAATGCCTTCATTTATATCACCTCCAGCAAGTTATCTTTTAAACATGCCTTCGCATCTACCCTCTTCTATCTTTAAATTTGTTTCCATTATATCATATTAAAACTCCGTGCGGAGATTTCATTTCGGTATCCAGATTTTGCCTTTGTCGATAATATGCTCTATCTGCCAGCCGCGCCAGTGAAGCTCGCGCGCTATCCATCTTCTGTGGCACTTCCAAGGGAATCTCTCGGCGCAGATAATTACGCTTATGCCCGAAGATGAGGCCTCTTCAAGTTTATCTATCCCTTTTTTGAAATCTTCGGTTTCAGTGTATGCTTCATAACCGCCTTTTCTAAGGCCTCCGAGTTCTTTGCCGAGATAGATATAGTTTATGCCTTCTTTTTTCAAAAGGTTTTCAAGGTTTTCTCTTATAAATATAGGTATTTTGCTCTTCGGAAAACTCCTGACGTCTATGAGGGTTTTGATGTCGTAGTCAAGGAGAATCTCTATAAAATCCTCCTCGCTTCTCCTGCTTGTTCCGAGGGTATAGATTTTTTTCATATTTAAGCTTTCAGCGCCTTACGGTTTTAGTCTAACACCCGCGGATAGAAATTTCCCTGCGCTCTATGATAAATTATAGACTTAATTTATATAGATGAAAGGATTTGGGTAAATGGTTAAGAAAAAAGCAAAATACGTCGTCGCCGTTGTAGGCGCAACGGGCGCGGTTGGAAACGAGATGATCGCAACCCTTGAGCAAAGGAAATTCCCGGTTGAAAAACTAAGGCTCTTTGCATCCGAAAGGTCTGAAGGAAAGACTCTGGAGTTTAATGGAAAGCAGATACCTGTTGAGAGCCTGAATGAAAACTCTTTCAGGGGGATTGATATAGCCCTTTTTTCGGCAGGCGCGGAAAGGTCAAAGACTTGGGCCCCTGTTGCGGCAAAGTCCGGCTGCGTTGTGGTTGATAATTCAAGCCAGTGGAGGATGGACCCTGAGGTGCCGCTGGTTGTGCCTGAGGTTAATTCGCATGACCTTAAGTGGCATAAGGGAATTATCGCAAACCCTAATTGCTCCACAATCCAGATGGTTGTTGTGTTAAAGCCGATTCATGACGCGGCAAAGATAAAGAGGGTTATTGTCACCACGTTCCAGTCTGTCTCGGGCACAGGCAAAAAGGCGATGGATGAGCTTTTGCAGCAGACAACTGACATATTGAATTTTAAAGAGGTAAAGTGCAATGTCTATCCGCATCAGATAGCATTCAACGTGCTTCCTCATATAGACAAGTTTCTTGAAAACGGCTACACAAAGGAAGAAATGAAGATGGTGAATGAAACCCAAAAAATAATGGGAAACAATTCCATACGGCTCACCGCGACAACGGTGCGCGTTCCTGTCTTCAGGTGCCACTCCGAAAGCCTGAACATCGAGACCGAGAAAAAGCTTTCGCCGAATGAGGTGAGGGCTGCGCTTTCAAAGGCTCCGGGTATTGTTGTATTTGACGCGCCTGAGAAGAATATCTATCCGCTTCCGGTTGATGTTGCTGGCAAAGATGAGACTTATGTCGGAAGGATAAGGGTTGATGAGTCTATCGAAAACGGCATAAATATGTGGATTGTAGCTGATAACCTTAGAAAGGGCGCCGCGCTTAATGCCGTTCAGATAGCTGAAAAACTCGTTGAAATGGCATAAACAAAGTTAAAAGTTGGAAGTGAAAAGTTAAAAGTTTTTAAAAATTTCAATCATTAACTCTCAAACTTTCAACTCTTAACTCTTAACTTTATCATGAAGATTAAACTCTCAACAGGCAAGAGCATTTCCATCGCAAAGGGAGAAAGCGTCCTTTCCGCGCTTAAGAGGAACGGGATATATCTTGTGGCCTCGTGCGGGGGCAAGGGAACCTGCGGGAAATGCCGCGTTAAGATCCATGAAGGCAAATATAAAACATCAGTCTCAGGCAAGATATCTCCGGCTGACAGAGAAAAAGGAATTATCCTTGCCTGCCAGACTTTCCCTGAAAATGACATTTCTTTAGAGATACTTGAAGAGGCGCGGCTTGTTGTCGGAGACAGGATCGCGCTTTCAAAATCAAAGGACCTCGCCGAACTTTTCAAGTCGTTTGATGCGGTAATATCGCCCATCGTAAAAAGGCTTAACATCAAACTCCCTCACCCCACAATAGAGGATCACATAAGCGACCTTGAACGCCTGAAAAGAGAGCTGGATACACAGGGAATAAAGGCAATGCGGTTCTCTCAGGCCTTTGTATCATCAATGGCAGGGGACTTAAGAAAGCATAACTGGGAAATACACCTTGCCTATGTTGACCCTGATATAAAAGATCTTTCAATCTGCGTTGATGCTCCGGAGGCGATCTTTGTCACGTCCGAAAAACAAGCCTCAAGATACGGCATTGCCGTTGATATAGGCACAACAACGATTGTCGTATATCTTATAGACCTCTCGGAAGGGAAGCTTATAGATGCGGGCTCCACCTATAACTCGCAGATAAGATACGGCGACGATGTAATTACAAGGATAGTCCACGCAACCGAAGGCGGAGGGCTGGAAGAATTAAGGGAAGCGGTCACCGGCGACATAAATAATATTATTGATACAATCGCTGAAAAACACGGCATAAATAAAGAACATATAGAGTGCTCGGCAATCTCGGGGAATACCACTATGTCTCATATCTTCTGGGGGCTTGACCCCGGGCATATAAGAGAAGAGCCTTACATACCTACTGTAAATTCCTTCCCGCTCTGGAAGGCGGGAACCGCAAGGCTTCATATAAATAAACAGGCGCCCGTCTATACCTTTCCCTGTGTTGCAAGTTATGTGGGCGGCGATATCGTCTCCGGAGTTCTCGCGTCAAGGATGCACAGGAATAATGAGGTAGCCCTTTTTATGGATATCGGCACGAACGGAGAGATTGCGATAGGAAATAATGAATGGCTTATGACAGCGGCATGCTCTGCAGGCCCCTGTTTTGAAGGAAGCGGCATAAAGCACGGAATGAGGGCAACTGAAGGCGCGATTGAGGCTGTAAAGATTAGCCCTGAAACATTTGAACCGTCTGTCTCGATTATTGGGAATACGGAGGCCACAGGTATTTGCGGCTCCGGCATGATAGATGCGATATCAGAGATGTTCCTTACAGGCGTCATTGACCAGAAAGGGAAATTCGTCCGCGAAATAAAGACAAGCCGCATAAGAAAAGGCGACGAAGGCATGGAATTTGTGCTTCATAAAGGCGTAAAAGATATCGTTCTTACCGAAGTGGATATTGAAAACCTCATTAGGGCCAAGGCGGCAATTTACGCGGGCATTTCGCTTCTTATAAAAGAAGTCGGATTCACTCTTGATGATATTGAGCGCGTGTATGTGGCCGGAGGGTTCGGCAATTACCTGAATGTTGACAGGGCCGTAACAATAGGAATGCTTCCTGACCTTCCAAAGGAAAAATTCAGATTTTTAGGCAACACATCTATTACCGGCGCGTATCTATGCCTCCTCTCGGAAAAACTCAGGAAAGAGGCAGAAGAGATCGCGCAAAAGATGACTTACATGGAGCTTTCTGTTTCACGTAATTTCATGGATGAATATATGTCAGCGCTTTTCCTGCCGCATACTGACATGGGACAGTTTCCAACAGTCGCAAAACTGCTTAAATAATTTATAATATCTTATGAAGCTTTTGATGCACATCTGCTGCGCAAACTGCAGCCTTTACCCGATAAAAACACTAGCCGAAAAGGGAGTTTCAGTAAAAGGACTGTGGTTTAATCCCAACATCCATCCGTATGCTGAGTATTCACAGCGGCTTAATGCCGTAAACCAGCTCCAGAATCTGTGGCAGCTTGATATTGATTATATAGACTACTATGGCATCAAGGAATTCATACAGAGAACTGGAAACGGCGGCGAGAACCGCTGCCGTATATGCTATGAAATGCGGCTTGATAAGACAGCGCAAAAGGCAAAAGAGGACGGAGCCGACGCCTTCACAACCTCGCTTCTCGTAAGCCCCTATCAAAAATTTGATGTTATAATAGAAATCGGCAGGGAAATGGAGAAAAAACATTCTGTGCAGTTTTATCTTGAAGACTTCAGGCCCGGCTGGAAGCAAGGGGTTGCGCTTTCAAAGGAGCTCGGGCTCTACAGGCAGAAATATTGCGGCTGCATATACTCCGAAATGGAGAGATATATGAAGCAAGTTAAAAGTGAGCAGTGAAAAGTGAGCAGTAGGACTTTAAAAATAAAACATCGTGCGTATATCGGAAAATTTTCCATTTATTTTTCTTTTATTTTGTTTTTACTTCTTATTTCTAACTTCCTACTCCCTACTTGTGCTGTATCTGCCGACACAATCAAAGTTCTCATCATTAACGAGGACGCTCCCCGTATCCCGGCGAAGAATGAGCCTCTGGAGAGAATCGGTGAAGATATAAAAGGAGACTTTCTTTCAAGCGGAGTGCATTACAGAGGCTGGATTGAGATATGGAAGGGGAAGAGCGGGCTCTACGTGATAAACGAAATTCCTTTTGAGGAATATGTTAAGAGCGTTGTTCTGGCAGAGGTCGGCACAAAATGGGAGCTGGAAGCGCTCAAAGCACAGGCGGTTATATCAAGGACGTATGCGGTATTTCAAAAAAATATGAAGGGCAAGATGAACTACCACTTAACATCCTCTGTGCTTCATCAGGTATATAAGGGAGACTCTTCAGATGACAAGATAGCCCTTGCCGTTGAAAAAACATCAGGCGAGATACTCACGTTCAACGGAAAGCCCATAGAGGCGCTTTACCACTCTACAGCCGGCGGCAGGACAGAATTGCCCGAAGAGGTGTTCGGCAAAAGCTACCCGTACATTAAATCAGTGGAAGCAAGCGGCGAGAGCTCTCCATATTGGATATGGGAAAGAAAAATCCCCTTATCGGAAATAGAAAAGGCATTAAATTTAACCGGCATTAAAGATGTGTCTGTCTCATCTTTCACCTCAACCGGCAGGGTAAAGGAGGTCACTGTCACCACGAGCTCTGGAGATTACGCAATCAAATCTAACGACTTAAGGAAAAAACTTGGCTGGCAGCGGCTGCCGAGCACAAATTTCAACATGATAAAGGGCGATAATTTTATAATCTTCGAAGGCACAGGTTACGGGCACGGTGTTGGCCTGTGCCAGTGGAGCGCGCTTGAAATGGCTAAAAAAGGAAAGACCTACAGGGAAATCCTATCTTATTTTTATCCTGGGACAGAAATTCAGTTATATGAAGGCATCTGATTTTGACTTTCATCTGCCTGATGAACTAATAGCAAAAAAACCTTCAAGCAAAAGAGACCTTGCCCTCCTCTTAGTGCTTGGTAAAAACGGCAGCTTAGAGCACAGGACCTTCAGCGATCTTCCCGAATACCTTAATAAGGGCGACCTTTTGTTGCTAAATAACACCAAGGTGTTCCCCGCAAGGCTTATCGGCACAAAACCAACGGGAGGAAAGATTGAACTTCTCCTTGTAAAAGAAAGTAGCTCCGGTGTCTGGGAAATCCTTGTTAAAAAGAAATATTCAGGAAGATTATCCATAGCAGAAGGCTTTTCAGCAGAGATAGAAAATGGCGTTGCCCGTTTTTCATATTCCGGGGATTTCATGGAAAACGTTTGGAGCTGCGGGGAAATGCCTTTACCGCCGTATATAAAGCGCAAGCCGGAAGCGAAAGACAGGGAATGGTATCAGACTGTTTATGCTGAAAAAGAGGGCTCTATCGCCGCGCCGACTGCGGGAATGCACTTTACAGAAGAATTGATTGAATGCCTAAAAGACAGGGGCGTGACGGTAAGATATCTGACGCTTCATGTCGGAATCGGGACCTTCAAGCCGATAAAGACAGAGAATCTGAATGAACACACAATGGATTCTGAATACTTTGAGATAGGGCAGGATGTTATTGAAGAGATTAAAAAAACAAAGGCCTCAGGCAAAAGAATCATCACTGTCGGAACCACAACAACAAGGGCGATTGAGGGATATATGAGCGGAAAATTCTCACCTATTCACCCATTCACCCATTCACCCATTCACCGAATCTGCGGCTATACCGACATCTTTATTTATCCCGGCTACAACTTCAAGGTTGCTGACTCAATTATCACGAATTTTCACCTTCCACGCTCAACTCCGTTGATGCTGACATCCGCATTTTGCGGCAAAGAAAAACTGAGCAAAGCGTATCAAATTGCCGTGAGCAGAAAATATAGATTTTTCTCTTATGGTGATGCTATGCTTATCCTGTAGAAATGAGATACGGCAGCCTTAAGGCAAAACGAAAAACATCTTCCCCTGACAGAAAAATCATTATAGGGATTGTTGTGATTACCTCTGCCTTGAGCTTTATCCTGGGTTATTTTGTGGGCGGGGCAGGGGAAAAAGGGAAGCAGCCCCACCAAATCGCCGCCACGAAACTTGAAATAGCGCCGCAGACACCGCAGCCTGCTGCGGTTGAATCACAAGTTGTGAGCCCGGCAAAAGATTTATCGCCAAACGGAACAGATACGCCTGTCTCCCAGATAACGGAGGAAAAGGCGCCTTCTGAAAAAACTCCGGTGCAGCCCGCAGTTAAAAAAACGGCTACAGAGACTAAGGTTGCGCCTAAAATTGAGTCTGACGCTCCTAAGATTGACCTGCCATATACTGTTCAGGCCGGCGCCTTCAAAAATCTGAAGGAGGCCGAGGCTCTCAAACGCAAACTTGAAGCCAAGGGCTATAAGGCGTATATTAAGAAATATGCCAAATCAAAAAACTCTAAATTGTACAAGGTGAGGACTGGTGAATTTGCCTCCAAAGAGGAGGCGGCAGAGGTTGCGCTAAAGCTTAAAAACGAGGGGTTAAAGGCCTTTGCAACAACCAAAAATGAGAAGCAGGAAGCAAGAAAAGGAAAGTAAATAAAGGAGAGCCTACGGTAACTTTAGAGATAGAACTTGACAGCGAAAAGGAACTGGCATTCCTTCACAGCGGGCTTGATAAAAACCTCGGGCTGGTGGAAGAGGCCTTCGGAATAACCGCAAGCTTCAGGGGCAATAAAATATTTATTCAGGGTGAGCGGGAACCGGCGGCGAGGGCGGAAAAACTCATCAATGAATTGCGTTCCATCAGCATGGAGGGGTATCTTCTTAAGCCCGAAGATATCCGCTACGCCGTAAAATCCATTTCATCGGGCCACAAGACATCCCTTAAGGACTTATTTCTGAATAACATACCGGTATCCTCAAAAAAGAGGTTTATCATTCCGAAGACCGAAGTGCAGCGGCAGTATATCGAGGCGATGCGTAATTATGATATTGTCATAGGCATTGGGCCCGCCGGCACAGGCAAGACCTACCTTGCCATGGCAATGGCAATTAACGCCCTTATAAAAAAAGAGGTAAGCAGGATAGTGCTTGCTCGTCCCGCTGTTGAGGCAGGAGAAAAACTCGGATTTCTGCCCGGCGATATGTACGAAAAAGTAAACCCTTATCTGAGGCCCCTTTATGACGCCCTTTTTGATATGATAGAGGCGGAAAAAGCGAGCAAATTTATGGAGCGCGGCATTATAGAGATTGCCCCCCTGGCCTTTATGAGGGGAAGGACGTTAAACGATTCATTTATAATCCTTGACGAGGCGCAGAATACGACATCGGAGCAGATGAAGATGTATCTAACAAGGCTCGGGTTTAACTCAAAAACCGTGATTACAGGAGATATAACACAGATAGACCTGCCGGCCGGAAAACAATCCGGGCTTATAGAGGCTGAAAAAATATTAAACGACGTGGAAGGCATAAAGGTTATATATTTTTCCGAGAAGGATGTTGTAAGGCATAAACTTGTTCAGGAAATAGTAAGGGCTTATGAAAGATATGAAAAACGGCACACAGAAAGTTAGCAGAAAGATTGACATAAAAAAATACCTTCTGCTTGTCATGTTCGGTTTTTTATCCGCTGTCGCAATACAGGAGAGGGCGGGGATTGAACGTTTTCTCGGCGGGATGCTCACGGCATGTCTGCTTTTAATCGTCCTTTACAGGGATATGCTGCGGTATAAACCTGCCTATTCCAAAGACTACAATATGCTCGTCCTCTTAGGCGTTATGATTATCAGCACCCTTTTTCTCGGAAGATTCTTTGAGTATATTCTGTTTAACCTCGCCCGGGGAATAGGGCTGGCATCCGCAGACATAATAGTATTCGGCATCCCCATAGCGGCAGGCGCAATGCTGGTCACCCTTTTATTTGATTTCCATACAGCAATAGTCTTTTCTTTTGTGGTGAGCCTCTTGAGCGGGCTATGGCTGAATACCACTATCTTTCCTGTCTATGCCTTTGTGGGAAGCCTTACAGCCGCGTTCAGCGTCATAAGATGCAAGAGGCGGTCGGCGCTCTTGATAGGCGGTTTTTATGTGGGAGTTGTCAATACCGTGACCGCGAGCATCCTGCTCCTTTTTGGCGGCGAATTCTTTTCAGCAAAGGCGCTGCCGTCTGTAATGTTCGCTCTTTCTTCCGGATTAATCGTCACCGCTGTTGTCTCTGTGATGCTGCCTATTCTTGAATACATATTTAAAGTCACAACCGACATCAGCCTTCTTGAACTTCTCGACATGGAACAGCCGCTTATGAAAAGCCTTATGATAGCCGCTCCGGGGACTTATCATCACAGTGTCATTGTCGGCAATCTCGTTGAATCAGCGGCAGAGACGGTGGGCGTAAACCCGCTTCTTGCAAGGGTAAGCTCATACTACCACGACATCGGCAAGGTCAAGATGCCTGAATATTTTGTTGAAAACCAGAGCGACTCCATGAACAAGCACGAAAAGCTCACCCCGCACATGAGCACCATGATAATAACCTCTCATGTGAAAGAAGGTATAGAGCTTGCAAAACAGCATAAACTCCCGCAGCCTGTCATGGACATAATTGAGCAGCATCACGGCACGAGCCTCATGACATTTTTTTACCAGAAGGCAAAGGGGCAGCGGGATGAAAGCGAACCTACGGAAGAAGAATACAAATACCCGGGACCAAAACCCCAGACACGAGTTGCCGCATTAGTCATGATGGCGGACGCGGTTGAGGCTGCCTCAAAGGTTTTGAACGACCCGACCCCTGCACGGGTTGCCGCCCTCGTCGACAGGATAATAAACCACATATTCCTTGAGGGACAGCTTGATGAGTGCGAACTTACCCTGAAGGACATCTCAGAGATAAAAAAACATTTTTCATTCATACTCACGGGAATACTGCATAAGAGAATAGATTATCCGGGATTTAATTTTAACGGCAGCGCTCCAAAACCTCAGGAAACACAAAGGCAATCAAATGAAGGTTTACATCGAGAACCGGCAAAAACAGATAACGATAAATCAGCAAAAGATAAAGCGTGATTCTGCCGCTTTGCTCCGGAATCTCAGGCTTGAGAATGCGGAACTCAGCATACTCCTTGTGAACGACAGTCTCATGAAGGAGTTAAACCATAAATTCCGCGGCTTAGATAAGACAACGGACGTGCTTTCGTTTCCACAGCAGGAGCTATCAACCGGCAGCTATCAGTCTACGACCCATGGGCTATCAGCTAAAAAATCTGAGGATTTTGTTCTCGGCGACATTGTTATAAACCTTCAGGCCGCGAAGAGGCAGTCTCCGGAGCATCAAATGTCATTTACGGATGAAATGCGCTGGCTTCTGATACACGGGATTCTTCACCTTATCGGATATGACCACGAAAAAAGCAAATACGCCGAAGGAAAAATGAGGCAGAAGGAAAAAGAACTGTTAGAATATATTTCTGGAAAGGAAATGAATTAAATGCTTGCAAAACGTATAATACCGTGCCTTGATGTTAAGGACGGAAGAGTGGTAAAAGGCGTGAGCTTCGTCAATCTCAGGGACGCGGGAGACCCCGTTGAGAATGCGATTTTTTACGATGAGCAGGGCGCTGACGAACTGGTATTCCTTGACATTACCGCGTCGCATGAAAAAAGAAATATCATTATCGATGTTGTTGAAAGGACTGCGAATGATGTCTTCATGCCGCTCACAGTAGGCGGAGGCATAGGCACGCTCGATGATATAAGGCAACTCTTAAAATCAGGCTGCGATAAGGTTTCCATAAATACGTCGGCGGTCAGGGACCCTTACTTCGTAAACCGCGCTGCCGAGAAATTCGGAAGCCAGTGCATTGTTGTGGCGATTGACGCAAAACGGATTAAAAAAGAGATGGTATTTGTGGAAGACGAAAAATGGGTTAGTGACAACTCGTTAAAAGAGGTAATTCTCGGAAATTCAACGGGATGGGCCATATCAACGCACGGCGGAAGAAAGATGAAAAGGATTGACGCTGTGCAGTGGGCCAGAAAGATGGAGGAACTTGGAGCCGGAGAAATCCTGCTTACAAGCATGGACAGAGATGGCACGAGGGACGGATATGACATAGAGCTGACAAGAACTATCGCACAGGCTGTTTCAATCCCTGTTATAGCATCAGGTGGGGTCGGAAATTTAGAGCATCTCTATGAGGGATTTGTACTCGGCAAGGCTGACGCCGCGCTTGCGGCATCCATATTCCATTACAGGGAACACACTATCAAAGAGGCAAAAGAATATCTGAAACAAAAAGGAGTGACCGTAAGGCTTTAAGCCCGCAGCGATGCCTTTTTCTTTTCAGGCATTTGTATCCTGATTTTTTCAAGCAAATCTTCAGCTGCAGGGCTTGCCGTAATAATAAACTCTTCGTCTCTGAGACGAACGTCAACATCAACAGCCGGAAGATTTCTCGCATCAGAGTATCTCGCGCATATTGAAGCGGCAAGGTTAATGAAGTTCTCG
>Ga0172371_10011312_pt1 | contig 11911 bp, 7 predicted proteins | sample Lak12m_FD_114543 | JGI IMG/M metagenome (GOLD analysis project Ga0172371, IMG submission 114543) | Freshwater microbial communities from Kabuno Bay, South-Kivu, Congo - kab_022012_12m | ecosystem: Environmental > Aquatic > Freshwater > Lake | place: Democratic Republic of the Congo: South-Kivu...
AGAAGTTCAAGTATGCGGTCTACATGCTGTCCTCAAACAACAACACGGTGCGCGACAATATCCTGCAGGAAAACTCATACGGCATCTATCTGTCATCTTCCAGCGGGAATCACATATTCCATAATTACTTTACCAGTAACACTACCCAGGCATATGTAAGTGGCGGGCTGGGGAATTACTTCAACGAGCCGATCCCGTCGGGTGGCAATACGTGGAGCAACTACGATGAGCCGGCAGAGGGATGTAACGATTTTAACAGCGACTCTCTCTGCGATGCCCCGTACACATTCACTGGTGGTCAGGATAATTATCCCTGGGCCAGCACTGGTGTACCAGCAGACGTCACAGCCCCAACCATCACTGGTGTGCAGCCTGCGGGCATCATCACGACCGATTCGGCCACGGTCAGGGTTAATTATTTCGATATGGAATCAGGAATCCAGACAAGCTCGGTCAGTGTGGCTCTCGATGGAACGACCCTCACCGGCTGCACGGCAACCGCCACATCGGTATCTTGCTCTGTCACCGGACTGACACCCGCTGTACATTCGATCGGTGGATCCGTTGCTGACAACGCGGGGAATACCGCGGCTATCAGCGGCAGTTTCGAATACGTGGCCCAGACTGATCAGAGTCCGCCCGTGATCAGCTCGATCTCGCCGAGTGGCATGATCACGTCTGGATCGGCCACCATATCAGCCTATTTCAGCGATGCTGGTTCCGACATCAATCCAGCCACCGCGACACTTAACCTGGATGGCATGCTGCAGAGCGGCTGCACCATCACCACCAGCACAATCAGTTGCACCAAGACCGGCCTGGCCCAGGGCACGCATAACATCAGCGTCTCAGTCGCGGATAACGCCAGCAACACCGGCACCGGCACCGGCACCTTTACGGTCGATTCCATCGCTCCGAGCGTCACCGGCCTGGCGCCTGTCGGCATCAAGAACAGCTCCACCCAGACGATCACCGGTAACTACGCTGACGCCGGCTCGGGCATCAACACCGCCCAGGTCACCGTCACGCTGGACGGCACCGTCCAGTCCGGCTGCACCGTGACGGCCACTAGCGTCAGCTGCAGCGCGACCGGCCTGGCCCAGGGCGCCCACAGCTACACCATAAGCGCCAAGGACAACGCCGGTAACACCGGCTCGGCTTCGGCCTCCTTCACGGTAGACACCGTGGCCCCGGCCGTCAGCGGCATCCTGCCCACCGGCCTGGTAAACAGCGCCTCGCAGACTGTCTACGCCAGCTACGCTGACGCCACCACCGGCATCAACACCGCCTCCGTGGCCATCAGCGTCGACGGCACGGCCCTGACCGGCTGCACCGTCACGGCCGCCACCGCCAGCTGTAACGTCTACAGCCTGGCCCAGGGCGTCCATACGATCAGCGTCTCGGCCTCAGACAACGCCGGCAACGCCGGCTCCGGCTCGGGCTCGTTCACGGTCGACACAACCACAGCAGACACAGCCCCGCCGGTCATCTCCAACATAGTTCCGAGCGGTGCGATCAATAGCACTTCAGCTGACATCAGTGCATACTACTACGATGCTGCCAGCGGCATCGATGTAGCCTCAGTCAGCATGACAATTGATGGTACTTTAAGAACCGGCTGCGTCGTAACCACCTCAAGCGTCAGCTGCCCGGCATCGGGCCTGGGGGAGGGGTCGCACGCCATATCGGTGAATGTCCCCGATAACGCTGGCAATGTGGCGTCGGATGCTGGTTCGTTCAGCGTCGACGTAACCGCTCCCGTGGTGGTCAACATCACTCCTAACACCACAATCAATTCGGCATCAACTACTGTCTATGGCGAATTTCATGACTACGGCTCGGGCATAAACCTAGCCAGCATTGCTGTCAGCATCGACTCCACAAACATGACTGGCTGTACTATCGGAGTGTTGAATGTGATGTGCCCGGCTGCCGGTCTGGCGGAAGGCACACATGCCATAACTGTGACCGCCACGGACAACGCCGGCAACACAACTTCCGGATCAAGCTCCTTCACCGTTTTCCAGGAAGCGCCCAGTATCACTATTCTGCAGCCGGGATATCGGGTCAATACGCCTTCAACCACGGTCAGCGCCAGCTACTTTGACCTCGGCTCCGGCATCAATAGCGACACGGCTGTCGCCTATATTGATAATATTCCCGTGACCGGTTGCGTGGCTACGGAAACGACCATCGACTGCCCGGCGATCACGTTGTCTGACAACTTCCATTTGCTCACAATCAGCGTGCGAGATAATTCCGGAAATTTCGGCAGCGCGGGAATCAACTTCAAGGTAGACACTGTTGCTCCGTCCATCAGCAATATCTTGCCAACAGGTAGTGTGAACGGCGCTTCGCTCACTGTTTACGCAGATTATGCTGATACCGGCTTTAACCCTGCCGGCATCGATCCTGCCACAGTGATTATCAGCCTGGACGCCGCGCCGCTTGCCGGCTGCAATGTCACCAGCGCCACTGCCAGTTGTAATGTTTATGGTCTGGCGGAGGGCGTTCACAATATCGATGTGAGCGTCTCGGATCTGGCCGGCAACACCGGTACAGGCACCGGGTCGTTCACGGTTATCGCAGGCGACACGACCGCGCCGGCAGTGACAAATGTTTTGCCGAGTGGCACCCTGGCTTCGACCAGCACCGGTATTAGTGCTTCTTATAACGACACCGGCTCCGGAATCGACACTGCCACCGTGGTCGTCAGCGTTGACGGCACGGCTGTGACCGGTTGCACGGTAGGCGGCGCCAACGTCTCTTGCACCGTCTACAGCCTGGCACAGGGCGCGCACACGGTCAGCGTCTCTGTCTCGGACAACACCGGCAACACCGGTTCCGCCAGCAGCAGCTTCACAGTGGACAATGTGTCGCCAGCCGTCACTAATATCATCCCGACTGGCACCATCACGAGCAGCAGTTCCACGATCAGCGCTTATTACTCAGACGCTACCACCGGCATCGATAGCGCCACCGCAGTTGTGTATCTCGATGGCGTCGCCCTCACCGGTTGCACGGCAACCAACACTCAGATCAATTGCCCGGTTACAGACCTGGCTAATGCAACGCACAATATCTCAGTCAGCGTCATGGACAACGCCGGCAACACCGGCACCGGCATCGGTACGTTCACGGTCGCGGTTGCTCCGGGTGACACGACTGCTCCGGCTATCACCAACATCCTGCCGAGCGGCTGGACGCACGACTTGAACGCAACAGTCAGTGCATATTTCAGTGACGCGGAGAGTGGCATTGACATGGCTTCGGTTGTTGTTTATGTCAGTGGATCCTATAACCCGCCAGCTTGCACGGTTTTCGTCGATCACGTAAGCTGTGACGCCTTCGTGGATGACGGCTTTTATGGCTCGCCCCCCCTCTATCACGTGATCGAAGTGCGGGCAGCGGACAACGCCGGCAATGTCGCAACGGCTTTCGGCGGATTCACAGTCGACGTACATCCTCCCAGCATATCCAGCATATCTCCCAGCGGCGTCATCAACACATCCAGCGCTGCTATCTCCGCATACGTCTACAAAGAACTACAATTCAGCGAACTCATCCCCGGGTCAGCCCGGGTCTATGTGGACGGCTCATTGATCAACGGCTGTTCGGTGCAGTACTTGGCCGGTCCTAACTGGAAGATCGGCGGATGCTCGGTCAACGGTCTGACAGATGGCCCCCATACCATGAATGTGCAGATAGATGACAATGCGGGCAATACCGGCACTGGCACAGGCTCGTTCACAGTTGCCACCGATACGACCGCTCCGGTGATTAGCAGTGTCTCACCAGCGGGAACAATAAACACTTCCAGCACCACGCTTAGCGCTAACTACACGGATGGTGCTGGTTCCGGAATAGATTCCGCATCAACGAGCGTCTATCTTGATGGTGCAAAACAGACCGGATGTTCGGTAACCGCATCTGCTGTCAGCTGCGCTGCAAACGGCTTGTCACAAGGCGCTCATGCGATCAGCATGAACGTTGCCGACATGGCTGGCAACACCGGTACGGGTACAGCAACCTTCACTGTCGACAGCATGCCGCCGACCGTCACCAACATCACCCCGAGCGGCACGATCACTGTAACCAGCGCTACCATCAGTGCTTACTATTCTGACGTCACTAGCGGCATTAACGCCGCCAGTGCAGTCGTCTATCTCGATGGCGCGCTCAGAACCGGCTGTACCGTCAGCACCAGCAGCGTCAGCTGTCCGGCATCCGGCCTGACAAACGGAGCCCATGCAATATCCATCAGTGTCCGCGACAACGCCGGTAACCTGGGCGCCGGCACCGGCTCCTTCACGGTGAACACTCAACAGTCGTGCAACACCGACTACACCGACGCGAATGGCGCGACGATCGCCGTGTACAGCGATTCCGCCTATACCATCAAGGTCTGCCAGCAGACACAGCTAGCCGCGAATGCCAATTACTACGTGCAGATCACGCATCCTACCCTGAACCTCAGCAGTGAGGGCGCGGGCACGAACTCCATGACCATCTGGAACATGATGAACCAGCAGCAGAACTTCGGTTCCGGCGGTCAGACGGTGACATTTACCCAGCAGTCCGGCGGCCCCCCGTACCGCTATCGCACGACCTTCAAAACTCCGGCAGCGGCCGGCGTCTATGGCCTGCAGCCGGACATCCGCAACACCGCGCAGACAAAACGGGTCTACGCCCGCGGCTGGAACATCAGAGTCGGCCCCACAGCCAATTACGTCAGGACGTACTCAAACGCCGCATATACTACATATAGTGACACCTTCTCCGCGGGCGCGACCGTTTATATGGAAATGTATTACTCCGGTTTCACGGAGGGCACGCCATCAGCCTCTTCGAGCACGATGACGCTGGGAACCAACTGGAACAGTGGCTCGACTACCGTGACGTCGACTTATAGCCATCCAGCAAACCGCGTCTACCGGGTACAGTTCAAATTACCCTCAACTCCTGGAGACAAATACATCTATGCCCGGGTGAGGAACTCCAGCAGCACTACGCTGGCTTACACGAGGATACTGATTCACATCCAGTAGCCTGAGCCACAATAATCAGACGAAATAACGCGGCCCCGTCGACAGACGGGGCCGCGTCAATATATCCTGTAGCCATGACCGCGGATCAGATCATCGCCGAACTCAGATCAATGGCCAACCCGCAGAACGTGGCGGGCATGGCGCGCTACGGAATCAATCCCGAAAACACGCTCGGAGTAACCATTCCCACGCTGCGCGCCATCGCCAAACGCACGGGCAAAGACCATCGCCTGGCTGCCGCCCTGTGGCGCTCCGGCATTCACGAAGCCCGCATCCTCGCCTGTCTCATCGACGAACCGGAAAAAGTGACATCCACCCAGATGGACCGCTGGGCGCGCGAATTCAATTCCTGGGACGTCTGCGACCAGGTATGCAGCAACCTCTTCGATAAAACCGCCCTGGCATATGCCAAAGCCACTGAATGGAGCTCGCACAAGCAGGAATTCATCAAGCGCGCCGGTTTCACCCTGATGGCCGCTTTGGCTGTCCATGACAAACAGGCGGGCGATCAGGCTTTTGAGGATTTCCTGCCACTGATCCTGCATGAAGCAACAGACGAGCGCAACTATGTGCGCAAGGCGGTCAACTGGGCGCTTCGCCAGATAGGGAAACGAAACCGCCAGCTCAACCGGAAAGCGGTCAAAACCGCTAAAGACATCCAGAAGCTCGATTCCAAAGCCGCCCGCTGGATCGCCACTGACGCCCTGCGCGAGCTTACCAGTGATGCGGTCCGCCAGAGGCTGAAAGGCTGAACCCGACGGCGGCTGGCATCAGCTCTCCACTTGGTCAGATAACCGCTACTAGCATAGAATATGCATAGTGGCTAAACTCGCAGGGAGGATCCTATTCCCGCTAAAAAACCGCATGGCGGCATGAAATGGAAAAAGTCGCCGCCGGAACTGATCGATAAATTCACGGAAGCCATGCTGATGCTGCCGGATGCTGAAGTGCGGCAGATGTTCGGGTATCCAGCAGCATTTGCCAATAAGAACATGTTCGCATGCTTATTTGAGGAGAATATGATCATCAGGCTGCCCGAGGCCGACCGCCTCGTGCTACAGGAGCAGGAAGGCGCCGGCCCGTTCGAGCCGATGCCCGGCCATCGGATGAAGGAATATGTGACTGTGCCGCCGGCGATGATCGATCAGCCGGCCGAACTGGGGGAGTGGCTGGCCAGGTCATTCGCTTACGCTGCGTCTCTGCCCCCAAAAAAGAAGAAACCGCACAGCCGAAAATCCTAGAGCAAAGGAAACCAGTTGCCATCTTTCGACATCGTCAACAAGCTCGACATGCAGGAAGTCGATAACGCCGTCAACATCACCAAAAAAATGGCAGAGACCCGGTACGACTTTCGCAAGTCCAGGACCGAGATCACGCTGCATCGCCAGGAAAACCGCATCACGGTGCTCACGGAAGATAACATGAAACTGAAAGCCATCGAGGCCGAGCTCAAAACCAACCTGTCCAAGCGCCATATCGATCTCAAAGCCCTCAAATTCGGGAGCCCCGAAAGCGCCGCCCAGGATATGCTGCGCTGCGAGATCCAGATCATCGAGGGCATAGACACCGACACCGCCCGTAAGATAGTCAAGATCATCAAAAACGCCAAACTAAAAGTCCAGGCCGCCATCCAGGACCAGCAGGTCCGGGTGACCGGCAAGAAGATCGACGATCTGCAGGCTGTCATCACCCTGATCAAAGAGCAGGATCTGGGCGTACCGCTACAGTACGTCAACATGCGCAACTAGCCAGCGTCACCACGCTGATTGTAAAAGGAGAAAGAACTTATGCTGTTCTGCGACCGAGATGTCATCCTCAAGGAGGAAGCCCCCGGGGGCGAATGGAGCCTCCATATCTACGGGCCCAGCAAGCTGGATCCCGCACTCCGTCCCCCCGACGAACCGCCGTTCTATGCTTCATTTATGAAGCGGTCGAAGGAGACCATCACCGCCATTCCTTTCGGCTCCGAAGTGGATCCGTCCACGGTGAACGTCAAGTGGGAGGACCAGGGCAGAGGGGTCTGTTATATCTACATCGGTGAAGACTGCTACGCGATGTTCCTGTACGGCACCTGGAGGGCTCAACGGAGAGGATTCTTCCGCATCGCTCCCCAGCCCCCGTTTAGCGAGCAGGAGATCGCCGAGATGGGGGATCGGGGCTTCATCAAGGAGACGTAAATGGCCGGAACCAAAGGGGATCACAGCGGCTGGGAGAGCTATTACCGCAGCCAGCCCGTCGAGTCGATGCCCTGGTACCATCCGGGTCTCGACCCGGATTTCGCACAGGAAATCGAGACTATCGGCTTGACCGGCGGCGCTGTCCTTGACCTTTGCACCGGACCCGGAACCCAGGCGATCGCCGTCGCGGAGAAGGGCTTCAGCGTCACGGCCACGGATATCGCCGATACCGCGGTTCGCCAGGCCTGCGAGCAGGCCCGCGCCCGGGGCCTCGACATCACCTTCCGGCAAAACGATATCCTCGACAGCAAACTGGACGCTACTTTTGATCTGGTCATCGATCGCGGCTGCTACCATGTCTTCCCCGAGCAGTACCGGCGCGATTATCCGCAGACAGTCGCGCAGTTGTTAAACCTAGGCGGCTACCTGCTCCTCAAGTGTTTCAGCGACCTGGAGCCAAACCGCGAAGGGCCCTTCCATATATCACCCACTGAGATCGAGGATAACTTCCAGAGTCTCTTTGAAATAGTCTCAATCCGCAGGTCCTTGTTCGAAGGCCCCGTGGGCCGGCCCCGCAATAAACCGCCGCAAGCCCTCGTCTGCGTACTGCGCCGGAACTGAATCACTGCCTCCGCTCCATAGCTCGTTGGCTGAAATGACTTCCATCGCTCGTACTAAGGTCAGCTACCGCGCCAACCGAAGTGAATATTCAATCAATTGGTGATCGCTCTTGTCAGGAAATGACAAGGGAATTTTAGCCATCTCCCGTATCTGGCCATATATAGGGAATCTGGCTCATCGTCGTCTGCTGGAAATGAAATACATATTGCGGATAACATCTGGAATCACAACCCTGCTACTTGCTGCAGGATTCATATTCGCATGCGGCGACCGTGACCGGGTGCCCATTGTCACCGAGCAGACCACGCCGCAGCAAAGCCCGGAGTCGGTTTCTGTGCTGCGGGCGTTTGCCAATCTGACATTCAATGATCCAGTCTTTCTCACCTGGGTTCCATCTGGTGGCGACAATCTGGTGGTTGTGGAGCAGGCAGGCAAGGTCCTGACATTCGCCAACCGTGACAGCGTGCGGCAGGCAAGCGCGTTCCTCGACATCACGAACCGGGTGAAAAGCGGCCCGAATGAAGGCCTGCTTGGCTTTGCCTTCGACCCGGCTTACATGCAGAATGGCTTCCTCTTTGTCTATTACAGCGCCGGCAATCCCCGCCGGTCAGTCATCTCCCGTTTTTCGATGGTTCCGGGAGACCCCACCCGAGCAGACCCCGCCAGCGAAAAGATCATATTGCAGATTCTGCAGCCGCCCGATCGGGATAACCATAAGGGGGGAGGGCTGGCCTTCGGTCCCGACGGCATGCTGTACATCGCGGTCGGCGACGGTGGCGGCGCCGGCGACCCCGACGGCAATGCTCAGAATCTCAGCAATCTGCTCGGCAAGATCCTGCGCATAGATCCGCACAGCGGGGATCCCTATACTGTCCCGCCGGATAACCCGTTCGTGATGCAGGCCAAGGCCAAGGGAGAGATTTGGGCATACGGCCTCAGCAATCCGTACCGCTTCTCGTTCGACCCGGCCACAGGTGAAATGTGGGCCGGCGATAACGGCAGCGACCGCCGCGAAGAAATCGACATCATCGTCCGGGGTGGCAACTACGGCTGGAATGTGTATGAAGGCAACCAGGAACTGAACAATCCCAACGACAAGCCTCCGGACCAGTTCCAGCCCCCCGTCCTGGACTATGGCCGGGATCAGGGACGTTCCGTCGTCGGCGGCTATGTTTACCATGGCACGCTGTCGCGCTCCTTGGGTGGTACCTACGTCTACGGTGATTACTATTCAGGAAAGGTCTGGTCCCTCATCTTCCGGGACGGCGCCGTGGTCCTCAACGAGGAGATAGCGGTCAGCCCCGGCATCAGCTCGTTCGGCGAAGACAGGAACGGCGACCTGTATGTCTTGTCGCTCAGCAACGGTCAGGTCTACCGCTTCTACGAACTTCCCTAGGGCGGCCTGAAACATTTTCCTCCTTCCTGCGTCTAACCTTCTGAATCCCCGGAAATCTATCTGCAGGAGGCAAACATGCCTGTTTCACTGAGTTTCGATGTCCAGATGGACACCACGTATGAAGATGCTCTGAAAAAAGTCAAGGCCGCGCTCAGGGATAAAGGTTTCGGCGTCCTGACGCAGGTTGATGTGCGCACCGCGCTTCAGGAAAAGATCAGCGTCGACTTCAGGCCTTACACCATCATCGGCGCCTGCAATCCTCAACTGGCTTATCAGGCCCTCAGCCATGCCCCGGAAATCGGACTGATGCTGCCCTGTAATGTGACCGTAGAGCAGGAAGCAGATTCAGGCATCACCGTCCGTATCATCGATCCAGTCGCGATGATGGTCAGCGCCGGCATGGGAGAAGATGCCGAACTTGGGAATATCGCTGATCAGGCCAGAGAAAGGCTTCAGCGGGTAGCTGACACTCTCAAGCTCGTCCGGTAAGGAGCCAAGCAGCTGGAATATGTGACTTCGCACGTTATTTTCGCTGTTCCTGGTACATGAAAATTTGGGGGTTTTACCCTGAATTTTAAGCATCAAGGAAATCGCCTCTCCACCCGATAACTAATTGCCACCAAAAACATCGCATTTGTCCGGAAGGAAGTCAGGGCAAACCGATATTACCAGCCAATACCCCAGCATTGATGGCAACTGGCGGGATAAAAAAACGGCGACATGATCAAATACTTGCGTAGAGTCTTCATAGTTGTAGCAGGAATAACGATATTTCTCCTGGCATCCCCAGCGATCTCCTTCGCCGCCGACTCCACAGCTCCCAGCATCGCCAATCTGCAGCCCACCTGGACCATCAGCACCTCTTCGGCCACCCTCCTGGCCTATTATTCAGATACTGATAGCGGCGTCAACATGGCGTCAGTGTCAGTATATCTGGACGGTAGCGCTGTCTTCGGCTGCACGGTGTCCACCACTTCAGTCAGCTGTCCCGCAAATGGGCTTGCCAGCGGATCTCACATCTTCACGGTTAGCGTCGCGGACGTTGCGGGCAACACAGCCTCAACCGGCGCGACTTTCACTGTAACCATCCCCACGGCATATTCAGATGTGAACAACGCCGTGATGGAAGTTTACAGCGATGCTGGCTATACCATCAGGGTAAGCCAAAACACGCAACTGGCTGCAAACACCAACTATTACGTTCAGGTTACCCATCCCAACATGAGCCTCAGCGCAGAAGGCACCAACCGGAACCGCATGCGGCTTTATGATATGAAAAATAATCAAGTCAACTTTGGCGACGGCACCACGGATATCACAATGACGCAGCAATCAGGCGGCCCTCCTTACAAATATCGCGCCAGCTTCCGGACGCCCACGAGCGGCAACGCGAATGTCTATTCGCTGGAGCCAGATCTGCGCAATAGTGCTCAGAACAAGAGGTTCCTAGCCAGGGGCTGGAAGATGTCGGTTGGCTCCACAACCAGTTACGTCAAGACTTTCACTGATTCAACTTATACCACGGAGACTGGCACCTATTATTCGGCTGGCGCAACAGTCTACCTGGAAGTCTACGGCAGCGGATTGACTGACGGGACGCCGACGACGGGATCTACCACGGTCACGCTAAGCGATTTTCTAGGTAATTCAACCACACCGACTGAGGCAGTAAGCAGAGTCAGCGCCAAGAAATACCGTGTTTCCTTTTCCCTGCCCGGCACTAATGGTGACAAGGGCGTTCAGGCGCTGATCAGCAGTGGTTCTACTCTGGCCAAGCCGGATATTCTGCTCAAGATCACGCCTGATGGCAATGCGCCGACAATCAGCAGCATCCTGCCGTCGGGGACCATCAATCTTAACAGTGCAACGCTGAGCGCCTACTATACGGATACACTCAGCGGTGTTAATCCCACATCGGTTACCGTTAAGCTGGACGGGGCCACGGTTGGAGGCTGCAGTACAGGCATTTCCTCCGTCTACTGTCCGGCCAGCGGCATGAGTCAGGGAACGCACTCCATAACAGTCAGCGTCAAGGACACAGCCGGGAATACAGCTACAACCAGCGGATCTTTCACGGTTGATTCGGAAGGCCCGGTGGTGACCGGTATCACACCGACAGGTAACGTGACGAGCGCGTCGCAGACTGTCTATGCGAATTTCTCCGATGCCGGCTCGGGCGTGAACTCAGCCAGTGCTGTAGTCTATGTTGACAGCGTGGTCCGGACTGGCTGCACAATAGACGCGTCGTCAGTCTCCTGTCCTGTGACCGGCCTCGCTCAGGGCGCACACACGATCAATGTCACCGTCAGAGACAATGGCGGCCATACAGGCACAGGATCGGGTTCATTCACAGTTGACACTATCGCCCCGGCAGTGACCAACGTGCTGCCTTCAGGCAACCGGACATCGACCAGCGCCACGATCACCGCCTCTTATAGCGACACCGGCGGCTCAGGCGTAAGCACCGCCTCCGTGGTCGTCTACCTGGACGGCGCCGTCAAGAGCGGCTGCACAGCCGGAGCCAGCAGTGTCAGTTGCACCTCTGCTGCCGGCTTGGCCCAGGGCGGGCATGTTGTCACTGTCAACGTCAGGGATAATGCCGGCAACACCGGCACCGCCAGCAGCATCTTCACGGTAGATAACGTGGCGCCGTCAGTGACGAACCTGAG
>Ga0172371_10011313_pt1 | contig 11911 bp, 8 predicted proteins | sample Lak12m_FD_114543 | JGI IMG/M metagenome (GOLD analysis project Ga0172371, IMG submission 114543) | Freshwater microbial communities from Kabuno Bay, South-Kivu, Congo - kab_022012_12m | ecosystem: Environmental > Aquatic > Freshwater > Lake | place: Democratic Republic of the Congo: South-Kivu...
CATCGGTCTTTCTTCCGCCAGGCTTTCTTGCCGGGTTTGGCAGAACGCCGCGATTGTTCGCCAGCCGTCCAGGGTTTGCGGCCAGCCGCCCCCGGCTTCCCGGCAGCTCCCGGTTTCCCGACAGTTTTCTTGAACCGTGGCGTCTTGACGCCGCGGGGCGACGGTGCGGCGGCGGGACGTGGCTCGCGGCCCCCGGGACGGGGCTTCCGCTTGGCAGGGGCGGCGAGACGCGGTGCTGCGGGTTGGCGTTCCGTGGCTTTCTCCAGCATCAGGACTTCGTCGCGGGTCAGGGGCCGGCAGGCCCCGATGGGCAGCGTGCCCAGTCGCAGCGGGCCGACCGCGGTGCGTTTCAGCTGCAGGACCTTGTGGCCGATCTTGGCCAGCAAGCGGCGAATCTCGCGGTTGCGGCCTTCGTTCAGCACGATTTCCAACTCGGTCGTTTCCCGCTGGCGGCGCTTCACGTGTACCGACGCGACGCGGGCCACGCCCTCGGCCAGATGAATGCCCGTCCGCAGACGGTCCAGCGCCTGGGCCGACGGCGCGCCGGCGACCCGGGCCAGATACGTCTTGTTGACGCCATAGCGGGGATGGGTCAAGCGATTGGCGAGCGTGCCGTCGTTGGTGACCAGGATCAGGCCTTCGCTGGTCCGGTCCAAGCGTCCGACTGCGAACAGCCGTTCGTCCGAACGCACCAAATCGATCACGCGAATGCGGCGATCCGGATCCCAGTTGGTCGAGACTACCCCCGGGGGCTTGTTGACGGCATAGTACAGCCGCTTGGGGCTGGTCAGCGGCGTGCCATCGACGCGGATCTCCTGGCTCACGGCATCGACTCGCGTGCCCAGTTCCGTGACGGTCTGGCGATCGACTTCGACCCGGCCGGCGAGAATCAACTCCTCGCATTCGCGGCGGCTGCCGATGCCTGCGGCTGCGAGCACCTTTTGCAGCCGCTCGAGCGGCGATGCGGCTTCGTCTTCGGAAGGATCGTGGGGGGCTGGGGGGCGGCGAGTCATGAGGGCAATCTCGATCGTTCGACTAGGGTATCTTCAGGGAAAGTGGACGTGCTGTCGCCAGCATCGGCTGGGCACTTCATCCCAGATGATACCCTGTCGGAACGAATTCTCCCAGACGCCCGCCGCCGAGACGAGTGGGACTACGGAGCGTACCCCGCTGGCGGGACCGGCTGACGGTAGCGGCTGTTGGTGAGCGAAGTCCGGGCGCTGTCGGCGGCCCGGCTGCGATCGGCTTCCGACCACGGCTTCTGGTAATCTCGCGGCCGCCCCCCTACGATTTCGGGGCCGGCGTCGTTGTCCGCGTACGGATCGTAGACCGAAGCGTTCAATCGCTGTTGCTGAATCGTTCCCGGCGGTGCGAACGGGTTGTGGTATCCCTTGCACCCGCTGAACCCGAGCAGAACGAGGGCCGCAAGTAGGAAGGAAAGGCGATTGGTCATGCAGCGGGCCTTTGTGGCTGAGACGAGAGAACCGTTCATTTTCTGAATCGGGCGGCACGAGGGCGGCGGATTATAGGCGTTTCCCGGGCAGGACTGAAGCCGGATTTGCGAACTTGGCTGCCCTGTCGGGCCCTTGAGTTCGTCATACCGAAGGACAAAAGCTCTCGGGTGGGCGGTTAACGCCCAGGCCGCTCCGTTCATGGCTGTACTATCGTCCCGAGATCCGGGCGGCTTGAAAAGCGGCAAGTCTTTACATGATTTGGGCTTAGATGGTATACAGGTATGCCGATTGAATCGCAAATGCCGAGCGATTTTTCGCCAAGGTCTGCAAAACGCGATCTTGCGTTTGATTCGCGAGGCACTTCTAAGCGAAGCAATAATCACTGGGATCAGCAGTCAGGAGACGCAGGGGGACCGTTCGGGAGGTTTCAGGCGTCTCCTTGGAGGCTTGCCAACGGGGCGTAAACACGGCATGAGACGTCGGGTGGTCGTCACAGGACTGGGCGGTGTTACTCCGCTGGGCGCGGACGTGGGCGGGATCTGGTCCCGCCTGCTCGGCGGCCAGTCCGGAGTCGGGCCGATTTCGCTGTTCGACGCCAGCGGTTTTCCCGTGCGGATCGCCGCGGAGGTCCGCAATTGGAGCATTCGGGACGTGGGCGAAGACCCCGCGTTGTGGGCACGCCACGCCCGCCAGACGCAGTTCGCCTTTGCCGCGGCAGTCAAAGCGAGCCGGGCGGCCGGACTGGCGGATGCCCGCATCGACCCGCTGCGGATGGGCGTTTTCTTGGGATGCGGCGAGATTTTTCCCGATTTCGGCCGTTTCTGCCAATCGATGGCTGGAGCTGCCAGTGCGGGAACGCTGGCGATCGCGCCTTTCCTGGACTCGTTCCTCCGCCGCGCCGACGCACAGGATGACTTGGCCCTCGAACCGGGCACCGCGGCGGCGCTGATTGCAGGGGCGTTGAATGCCCAAGGGCCTAACGCGAACTTCACGGCCGCCTGCGTGTCCAGTGCCAAGGCGATTGGCGAAGCGGTCGAGGCGATTCGGCGGGGGGACGCGGAGGTGATGCTGTGCGGAGGGGCTCACAGCATGATCCATCCCTTTGGAGTCACCGGATTCCAGCGGCTGTCGACGCTCAGCCAGCGGAACGACCAGCCGCAGCGGGCTTCACGGCCGTTCGATCTGCAGCGGGACGGGTTCGTGGTTGGCGAAGGGGGTGCCGTGCTGGTGCTCGAGGACCGGGATCACGCCCGCCGCCGCGGCGCGGAGATCTGGGCGGAACTGACCGGCTGGGGCACCGCACACGACGCGTTCCGGATCACCGACCTGGAACCGGAAGGACGCGCCGCCGCACGCTGTATGACCTTGGCGCTGGCGGACGCCGGCCTGTTCCCGGAGGACATCGACTATATCAACGCCCATGGTTCCGGGACGGCGGTCAATGACCGCGTCGAGACCGTGGCGACCAAGCGAGCGTTCGGCAGCTGCGCCTACCACATCCCCATCTCCAGCACCAAGAGCATGACCGGCCACCTGACGACAGCCTGCGGGGCTCTGGAGGCCATGGTCTGCGTGCTGGCCTTGCGGAACAACGCCGTGCCGCCGACGATCAACTACGAGACGCCCGATCCGGAGTGCGATCTGGACTATGTGCCGAACACGGCCCGCGAGGTCCGCTGCCGGCATGTGATGAGCAACAATTTTGGCTTTGGCGGGCAGAATACGTCGCTGATCTTCTCGAAGCATGCGGCGTAGGCGGGCCTTCTGCGAGCGGCAGCCGCCGGCCGTTAATTTCCGCCGCTCGCCTTTCATCGGCGGGAATTCTAAGGAATAATGGTGGCCGTATCCCAACGTCCACCGGTCCCACTTGCGTTCGCCGACCATGTCCGCTTGGCCCTTAATCTCCGATTTTGCTCGCGTTCTCCAGAATCCCCAGGTTGCATTTCGCGACCCGGAGCTGCGCGGTTGCACGGTCGAGATGAACCAGCTGGGGCAGCCCAAAGCCCGGAGCGGCAACTTTGCCACGGTCTACCGCGGGTATCGGCCGGACGGCAGCGAGTTCGCCATTCGCGTCTTCAACCGCCGCCAGGACGAACGGCTGGAACATTACCGGACAGTCAGCGACTACCTCGAGACCCGTGCGGTGTCCAGCATCGTCCGCTTCGACTATGACGAGCGGGGGATCCGTTCGCCGGGCGACGGCAAGATGTACCCGCTGCTGATCATGGAATGGGTGCCGGGGATCACGTTGTTCGAGTGGACGCGCGACCGCTGTCGCGAAGGTTATGTCGAGGCGTTGCAGATCGCCGCGGATGTCTGGCTGCATCTGGTGCGCGAGCTGGCCCAGCACCAGATCGTGCATGGCGACTTGCAGCACGGCAACGTGCTGGTCTCGCCCGAGGGCCATTTCAAGCTGGTCGACTACGATTGCATGTGCGTGCCGTCGCTGATCGGCCGCCGCAATCTGGAGACGGGGATGTCGCCGTACCAGCACCCGGGCCGCAACGCCGACACGCTGCTGTTCCCCGGCCTGGACAACTTCTCGGCGCTGTACATCTACGTCGCCCTGCGCGCCCTGGCCGCCGCGCCCTACCTGTGGATCACGTACGTCGACCAGCCGGAATACGACCGGATCCTGTTTCGCGAGCAGGATTTCCTCGCGCCGGCTTCGTCGCCGCTGTATCGCGAGCTGCTGCAATCGCCCGACGAACAAGTCCGCGACTTGTCGCATTACCTGTTCGAGCTGGCCCGCTACGACCTGCACGACGTGCCGCCGGTGGACGAGGTGCTGCTGTGGTGCGAATCGATCGAGAATCTGGTGACGCAGCAGGAGTGGGACAAGGTCGTCCAGCTGGTCCAGCGGATGGGGCCCGGCGAGCGCCTTGCGCCGGAGGTCCAGTCCTTGGTGCAGGAGGCCCAGCAGCGCGTCGCGTGCCGCACGGCGGTCGAGCAGGCCTTGGCGGAAGGCAACGAAGAGCGCGTTGAGCAGTTGTTCGCCACGGGCCTGCTGCACAACTATCCGGCCGCCGCCGGCGTCCTGGAGGCCGCCAGCCGGGCCGCCGAAGTGCGTCCGGTCCTGCGCGTGCTCGCTTCGGCCAGGCAGCTGCGAGCGTGGGACAAGCTGAAGCACACCTGGCTGGCCTATCAGCATCTGCTCAAAGGCCGCCCCAGCGCGAAAGTCTACGAGCGTGAAGCGCAGAAGCTGTTGACCGTGGATCGGCTCCGCGAGATCCAGGCCCGCTCGCCCGTCGACGATAGCGCCCTGGTCGAGGCTTGGGAGTACCTCGAGAAACTGGGCGGACATCCCGTCGGGGAAGCCTATCGGCCGCTGGCCCAGCAGGCCACGGAACGTCTCCGCAGCCTCGCCAGGTTGCGCGACCTGCTGCTGCAAGTCGGGCCGACGCCGACGCTGGCCACCGACAAGAAGATCGCCGCGGCGGTGCCCCAGGAGGCCCTGCAGGGCCTGGATCCGGCTTTGCCCCTGGTGCGCCAGGTGCAAACGGTTTTGGACCGCCTGCAGTACGTCAAGAAAGTGCACGAACTGGAGAAGGCCGGGACGGTCGAGGCGGAAACCGAGATCGCCGGCGTCCTGAAGCAGTTACCCGCCACCTATCACGACGGCTTGATCCGCCGCGCCGAGCAGGCTCGCAAGCGGGTCCAGATCTATCGCCAGCTGGCCAAGGCCGCCGAGGCGGGCGACGACGAGGCGCTCCTGCGGGCTTGGGAATTGCTGGGCCGAGTCCGCGGCCGGGTGCTGGCGCCCGAGGAGTTGCAGCGGCGGGTCGCCCAGGTCGAAGGCCGCTTGCCTTTGCTCGAGCAATTGCGCGCCATCCCTGCGACCCTAGACGAAGCGGAACGAGAGCGGCGGGTGGTGGAGCTGTGGAATCCCGAGCTGCTGGACGATTGCCCGGAAGCCGCGCCCTGGCGGAGTCTGTATCTTCGCACCACCGGCCGCCGCGTGATCCTCAAGCGGATTGCCCAAGCGGTCGAGGCCGGCGACCAGGGGGAAGCCGAACGCTTGCTGGCCGACCCGGCGCTGGAGGGCCGCGACCTGCCGCCTCCGCTCGCCCGGGAACTGGCCGAGTTGCGGGCTCGGGTCCAGCAGGCGACGCTGGCCAAGCGGCAGGCCATCGTGAGCGCGCTGCTGAACAACCAGCGGGCCACGTTCGTCGAGTTGTTCGACGCGGCGACGGTGGGCGAGATCTTCCGCCAGAACCGCCATCACCAGCCGCTGATCTACCAGTGGCTGGAAAGCGAGATCCTGCCTGTCGCGAGGATCGGCCTGCAGGCCGACCCCGAGCACGCCGTGACCCGCGACGAGCAGGGCAATTTGAAGCTCGTTTGGACGTGGCCGCCGCCGCACATTTCGCACCGTTGCCGGCTGGCGATCTGCAAGACCGTTCCCCGGCCGCAGGCCGCGCCCGACGACGTGGACGCCTGGTATGCCGTGGCCCTGGAGGCCGACCAGTGGAATCCGGACGTCGGGCACCAAGTGCCCCTGGATCCTCAATGGGAAGGCAGCCGCGTGGTCGTCTGGGCCGAAGTCGACCTGGGCTTCCAGCTGTTCTTCAGTTCGCCTCTCGAGTTGGGCCAGATCAAGCCCGTGGCGAAACATCGCCGCTGGGGCCTGTTCCGCGGTTGGCGGGCGGAGAAAGACGCTGCCCGCTCGGCCGACGACCAGCCGCCCGCAGAGGCCTCGGCCGGCGATCCCCTGGGCTCCGCCACCAGCGCCGAGGAGACCCCGGACCCGGAAGACACGCACCTGGATCGACCGTAGATAACCACCACGTCACACAGACAGCGCGCCAACATGGGAAACGGATTGTGAACGCGATTGACTTGCGCAGTGATACAGTGACCAGGCCCACGCCGGGGATGCGGGCCGCCATGGCGGCCGCCGAGGTGGGCGACGACGTGATTGACGTCGACCCGACGGTCGAGCGTCTGCAATCGCGCTGCGCCGAACTGCTGGGCAAGGATGCCGCGATCTTCGTGCCCTCCGGGACGATGGCCAACCAGATCGCCGTGCGGCTGCACTGCCAGCCGGGGGACGAGTTGATTTGCGACGTCGAGAGCCATGTCTACAACTACGAGCAAGGGGCCTTTGCCCAACTGACCGGCGTGGCAACGCGGACGGTGGAAGGCCGCTACGGCGTGATGTCCGTCGCCCAACTGCGGGACTTGATTCGGCCCGATAACGAGCACATGGTGCGGACGCGACTGGTCTGGCTCGAGAACACCCATAATCGCGGTGCCGGCCGGATCCAGCCGTACGAGAATCTGGTTGAGATCTGTCGCTGGGCCGGTCAGCACGGCCTGCGGCGACATCTGGACGGGGCCCGGCTGTTCAATGCCGCAGTGGCCAGTGGGATCGCCGTCGCCGATTGGGCTTGGCATTTTGATACGGTCAGCGTCTGTTTCAGCAAGGGGCTGGGCGCCCCGGTCGGCTCGGCGCTGGCCGGACCACGCGAACTGATTCGGCAAGCTCGCCGGCATCGCAAGGTCTTGGGCGGCGGGATGCGACAAGCGGGAATTATTGCCGCCGGCGCGCTGTACGCGCTGGAAAACCACGTCGATCGGCTCGCCGAGGATCACGCCCATGCCAGGATTCTGGCCGAGGCGATTCGGGCCACGCGGGGGCTGGAGTTGCAGCCGCTCGAGACCGATACGAACATGGTGATCTTTCATGTCGATCCGGAGGTCGCGACCGCCGCTCAGTTGGTGGCTCGCCTGCAGCAGTCCGGCGTGTTGGTGCTGGCCTTCGGCCCGACCAAGATCCGCGCGGTTACCCACTTGGACGTCACGGAAGCGGAGGTCCGCCGGGCGGGCGAGACGATTCACGAGACGGTGGCCGGGCTGCGACGCGGCACTTCTTGAAGTTGCGGTGCCGTGTCACCGCTGGGGGACGGATGTCTTTGTGTCCTGAAATCGGTTGAGGGTTCTGATGCGATTCACCAAGATGCATGGCGCGGGGAATGACTACGTTTATGTCAACGGGTTTGAGGCCGCGTTGCCCTCGGATGATCTGCCCGAGCTGGCCCGCCGGATCTCGGACCGGCGGTTCGGCGTCGGCGGCGATGGCCTGATCCTGATCTTGCCTTCCTCCCAGGCGGATGCCCGGATGCAGATGTTCAACGCGGATGGATCGGAAGCCGAGATGTGCGGCAACGGGATCCGCTGTGTGGCCAAGTACGTCTACGATCACGGCATCTCCAGGAAACCCGAACTGCGGATCGAGACCAAGGCCGGCGTCCTGTCGTTGTCGGTGTCGACATCGGGGGGCTGCGTGGACAAGGTCCGCGTCGACATGGGGCCGCCGATCCTGGCCGCCGCGCGGATTCCGACCACGCTGCCCGGCGATCCCGTGGTGAACGCAGCCTTGGAGGTCGCGGGCCGGCGTTTCGAAGTGACCAGCGTTTCGATGGGGAATCCGCACTGCGTGATCTTTGTCCCTCAAGCGACGGACGAACTGGTGCTGGGCATCGGCCCGACGATCGAAGTCGATCCGCATTTCCCGGCCCGCGTGAACGTCGAGTTCATCGAGGTGCTCAACCCCGGCGAGGTGCGGCAGCGGACCTGGGAACGAGGCTCCGGCGAGACCTGGGCGTGCGGCACGGGGGCCAGCGCCGTATGCGTAGCCGGGGTCTTAACCGGTCGAACCGGTCGGCGGATCGTCAATCACCTGCGAGGCGGAGACCTGGAACTGCATTGGGATGAAACGGATAATCACGTCTATATGACAGGTCCGGCGACCGAAGTTTTCAGCGGGGACTGGCCGGAATAGTGTCTCGACACGCCCGGCGCCGCTATACTCTTGGGACACTTGGGAGACGACAACAGCCGTAAGACCGAGGAGGCTCAAGCGTGGCGGAACAGAACAACCGCGAGCAGTGGGGCTCGCGCATCGGCGTGATCTTGGCGGTCGCCGGCTCGGCGGTAGGGCTGGGGAACTTTCTGCGTTTCCCCGGCACGGCAGCCCAGAACGGCGGCGGCGCGTTCATGCTGCCGTATTTCATTTCGCTGTTGGTGCTGGGCATCCCGATGTGCTGGGCGGAGTGGACCATGGGCCGCTACGCCGGTTCCCGCGGCTGCAATTCGGCGCCGGCCATTTTCACGGTCATCTGGCGGCATCCGCTGGCCAAGTACCTCGGCGGCTTGGCTCTCGTGATTCCGCTGGTGATCTACATGTATTACGTGCTGATCGAATCCTGGTGCTTGGGATACGCCGTCACGTATCTGACCGGCAGTTCCCAACTGGCGGCGGATCCGTCGGCGTTCTTCGGCAATTTTGTCGGGATTCACGAGAACGGCATCATTTACGAAGAAGGCAGCGGGCACGGGACGTGGCTGCTGCTCGTCGTTTTTGTGCTCAATTTCTCGCTGATCTATCGCGGCGTTAGTAAGGGGATCGAACGCTTCTGCAAGATCGCCATGCCGCTGATGTTGGTGCTGGGCATCATCGTCCTCGTGCGTGTGCTGACGCTGGGTACGCCGGATCCTGCCAAGCCGAACCAGAATGTGTTGGGCGGTTTGGGGTTCATGTGGAACCCGAAGCCGGATGCGTTGCTGAATCCAGCCACTTGGCTGGCCGCTTCGGGCCAGATCTTCTTCAGCCTGTCTGTCGGTTTCGGCATCATCATCAACTATGCCAGCTATCTGACGAAGAAAGACGACGTGGCCTTGAGCGGGTTGACGTCGTGCAGCATGAACGAGTTCTTCGAGGTCTGCATGGGCGGGCTGATCACGCTGCCGGCCGCATTTATCTTCCTGGGCTTGAACGCCAAAGACTTCACCGGATCCTCGTTTTCTCTGGGGTTTCAAGCGCTGCCCAGCGTATTCGCCCGGATGCCTGCGGGAGAAATGTTCGGGGCGTTGTGGTTCTTCATGCTGTTCCTGGCGGCGATTACCAGCAGCATTTCCATGTTGCAGCCGGTGATCGCCTTCTTGGAGGAAGGTTTTGGGCTCAAGCGGCACGCGTCGGTGACGATCCTCGGCGTCCTGTCCGCGCTCGGCTGCGGGTTTGTGCTGTATTTCTCCAAGGGGCTGGTCGCCCTGGACACCTTTGACTTCTGGGTCGGCAGCGTGCTGATCCTGGTGCTGGCTCTCGTCCAGGCGTTGTTGTACGGCTGGGCGTTCGGCATGCAACGCGGGCATCAGGAAATCCACGAGGGGGCGCACATTCGCGTGCCGTGGCTGATCCAATTCATGCTAAAATGGGTGGTGCCTATATACCTGCTGGCCATCTTCGCCGGCTTCTGCTTCATCAATCTGCCCAGTCACGATACCTGGAAGTTCACCGCCACGGGGTTGAGCGCCAACGGCGTTGCCGAAGGCGCGGTCTCGGATGCGCTCCGCGACCAGTTGGCCCTCGGCAAGCTGTCGATCCCGGCCGAGGCGACGCTCCGGCGCAGCGGCGAGGCGGCAGACTGGCACATGCTGGACGGCGGGGGGAACGTGTTATATATCTTGCGGGCCAAGCACTCCGGTTGGGAGGTTTACGCCCACGAGATGGGCTACATCGAGAAGATCGGCAGCAGTCCCGTGGCGTTCGCTGCGTTGTGGTTTGTGATTTCGATCCTCGCCTTTCTGCTGTTGATGGTTCACATTGCGGGACGGCGTTGGCAAGGCCAGGGCCGATTCGAGCATCTGCCGGCGGCCTGAGGAGAGAGGCGAGAAGAACAGCGGCGGCCTGAGCACGCAGACATCGGCGCCAAGCGAACCGAGAGGAGTAGACAGAGATGACCGTCGGCGGCTGGATTGTAATGACTGTGTCCGTGGGCACCGTGTTGGCCCTGGCAGCGTTCTGCCTGTATCGCGTGCTGACGTTGCCGCCCGTGGACGTCACCGAGCATTTGAAGGGGCCGCTGGACATCGACACCCAGGACACGCTCGACGCAGACTGAGCGGCCCGGCCACAACGCAGAGGAGCAACTTGCCGTGACACCTTTTGATTTTCAGCCGCGCACGCGGATCGTGTTCGGCGTCGACAAGCTCGAAGACCTGGGCCGCTTGGCCCTGGAATTGGATGCCCGCCGCGTCCTGGTGGTCAGCGACGCCGGCGTGCTCGAAGCCGGCCACACGCAGCGCGGTTTGGATACGCTGCAGGACGCCGGCCTGGATACCCTGCTGTTCCAGGACTTCCACGAGAATCCGACGACCGAGGACGTCGAACGGGGCGCGGAAATGGCCCGGCCTTGGGCTCCGGACATGATCCTCGGGCTGGGCGGCGGCAGCTCGCTCGATTGCGCCAAGGGGATCAACTTTGTCTACACCAACGGCGGGCAGATGGCCGACTATTGGGGCGTGGGCAAGGCGAGCTTGCCGCTGCTGCCGATGATCGCGGTCCCGACGACGGCGGGCACGGGCAGCGAAGTCCAATCCTGGGCCCTGATTTCCGACGGCCAGACGCACGTCAAGATGGCCTGCGGCGACAAGAAAGCCGCTTGCCGCATCGCCGTCTTGGACCCGCGCGTCACTGTGACGCAACCCCGCCGCATCACGGCGCTGACCGGCATCGATGCCGTGGCTCACGCCTTGGAGACGCAAGTCAGCAAGCCGCGGAACCCGCTGTCGCAGACGTTCAGCCGCGAAGCGTGGCGTCTGCTGGCCGCCAACTTGGCCCGCGTGCTGGACACCCCGGACGATCTCGAAGCCCGCAGCGGGATGCAACTGGGCGCCTGCCTGGCGGGGCTGGCGATCGAGAACTCGATGCTGGGCGCCGCGCACGCGCTGGCCCATCCGCTGACCGCCGCCTGTGGCATCGCGCACGGCGAAGCCGTCGCGCTGCTGCTGCCGCACGTCATCCGCTTCAACGGCCAAGTCGCGGCGGAGAGCTATGCCGAGCTGTTGCAGACGTCCGGGCGTCCGGCAATCGCCCTAGCTGCCAACGCGGACCAAGGGGCCGCGTCCGCCTTGGACGATTCTCCCGTGGCCGCCCTGAGCGTCCCGCCCGCCCCGAGCGGCAATCCCGCGGACGACGTCGAGCGGCTCGTCGACTTCATCCAGCGATTGCGCGAACGAGCGGAGCTGAAAGGCCGGCTGTCCGAATGCGACGTCCCGCGCGATCGCCTGCCGCAATGGGCCGCCGAGGCGGCCCAGCAGTGGACCAGCGCGTTCAATCCTCGCGAGTTGACGCAGGCCGATTGCCTGCAGTTGTACGAACAGGCGTTTTGACAGGTAGCGTGCTCATGCAGGGAACCGAAGCTCAACGTCGGCCGGGCTCCGTCCGCCGCTTCCTCGTGGCGGCCGCTCTGGCTGCAAGCGTCCTTTCGTCCGCGTTCTCCGAGCCCTTGGCGGCCGCGGCCCCCGCCGACGACTGGCCGCTGTTCCGCGGCGATGCACGTTCGACCGGAGTCGCCCGCACGTCGCTGCCCGACCAGCCCGCCTTGCTGTGGAAGTACGACGTGCCCAAGGGCAGTTTCGAGGGGACGCCCGTCATCGCAGCGGGCGCCGTGTAC
>Ga0172371_10011315_pt1 | contig 11910 bp, 23 predicted proteins | sample Lak12m_FD_114543 | JGI IMG/M metagenome (GOLD analysis project Ga0172371, IMG submission 114543) | Freshwater microbial communities from Kabuno Bay, South-Kivu, Congo - kab_022012_12m | ecosystem: Environmental > Aquatic > Freshwater > Lake | place: Democratic Republic of the Congo: South-Kivu...
AAAAAGGGGCCGAAGCCCCTTTCTTTTAGGAATTTTTCCAGTGAGCAAGCTTTTTAGCATGTTCAATTTGTTCGTTCTTGTCTTTTATTTTCAATTCGTCACGAACAAAATCAAGGGCATCAACAAAATCATTTAATTTTATTGAATCAGCCTGAACCCTGGCTGCTGCAACACTTACATGTGGACGTTCGGTAATTGGCGATACATTGTCAGAAGCACTGTGAGTGTCATAAAAGTACTCTTTACAGGCTTCACGAATGTAATTGGCCATCTGAGAATCAGGGGTTCTTCGATTCCAAACATATTTACCATTTTCTTTGGTAACATATTTCTTTTTACGAAGAACTGTTGTGATGTTGGCATTAACTCCATAAGTTGTTGGATAGAGTCTTAACGAAGTTACGATTCCCGTTCTGCAGTCATTGCATAGGGCATCCAAAAGACGTTTGAATCTTTTGTTTACTTCTCTTTCATTTTCTGTCATGTATGTACGATTTTAGTTTAACAAGATAATATATCAAATGCAAATATAAACAAAATTTTTGAATAAATAAAATAAAACCATAAAAATTATGAAAAAACTTTGGGAAAAGATTAAAGCTTTTGCTGTAGCAATATGGGAAAAGATTAAAAAGTGGTTCGTAAATACTGCTTGGCCATGGATTAAGAAATCATGGTTACAGATTGTAAATGTGCTAATTGTACTATTCGCTTATGGAAAACTAGATGATCTAGGTTCTCCCGCAGCAGGTTTAGTAGGTCTTTGGGGATTTGTTTTATTGGTATACTGGATTTTCTGGAAATTCTTTGGAGCTGATAAAGTTGTTAAAGGTGCCTTAAAAAATACATGGTTAGGAAAATTATTTGATCCACAGCCAGAACCTCCTGGAAAAGTATAATGCGTGCACGTTTAATAAATGAAGCATATAATTTAGGTATTAAAAAATCCTATCAATATCTCCAAGAGGTAATTAAGAGATTAATGCCTCTTGAGAGATATTTTGCATACAAGAATTATCAAGACAGATCAGATAATTTAATGGACACAACATTCACTTTATTTTTTCATGTTAAAACAGATGAAGATTTATCTCAGGAAATAAAAGAGTTACTTATAGGATTTGATGACAATTTAGATTTAGACAACATCCATCGAGAAGAATCTAGATCTCCAAATTACGAACAACATGGGCTTTATGATTGGAAAATTCCAAAGAAAAAAGATTATTGGTCTTTTGTTAGAGAAAATCCAAAAATGTTACAAAGTGATGCTGATACAATGACACATGAAGTCATATTATCTTTAATTGATATGGCTGGTGGTGCAGGATCGATGTTAGCAAATTACAACTATTATAGTTTAAAAGACTTCTTAAATAACATGAGAGATTTCATGGATAAAAATGAATTTAAAGATTATGTAAAAAGAGTCCATGAAAAATTTCCATATCTTGGTGATAACAAAAGAAAATTCTTAGGAAAAACAAATGAAAGCATACAAAATCCAAACCCTATTTTACGTCCAAAATCCAAACAAGAGATTGAAAGAGAATTTGGAAATCAATATGCTGGTTTTAAAGAAGCTCGTGAAGGTTTCGAACCATTTGTAATAAAAGCTTGGATGAGAGATCCAGGATATGGTTATCAATATGTGTTGTTATTTTTACTTAAATTTGATTTTGGACCATATGGACTTTGTATTTATGACTATGAAAAAGAAGAGTTTGTAGAAGAGCCCGGAACTCTAGATGATTATGGTCTAACATACGAAGAGGTCATGATGAAGTATGAAGATTATTTCAATTTTATTTAACAGAATTTTAACAGATCTCATTTTTATTTTTAGCATATAATAGTTATATTTGTAATTCTTAAACCAAACTATATGTTACTAATCGCAGAAATTATTTTAACTGTCTTTGCCTGGAGAAAAGGTTGGAGATGGTGGGCTTTGGCACCAATGGCAATTACATTATTAATTGGATTTTTCATGGGTGTCGGAATTGGCGCCTCAGGTGGTGATATTGATAGTGTCAGAGGTATTTCCATTGTTTTTGACATATTAGCTACTATCGCTCTTATTGTGATGGTTACTAAAGGCCCAAAAACAAACGAAGTAGAAGAAACTAAAGATATTGAGAACGCTCCTCGGAGCTAGTTATAGAGTAGGTATGTAAGACGCGGGTTCGAATCCCGCCACCTCCACAGCGAAACAAGTCGCTAAACGAGTTCCAATTTACTCATTCTTAAATTGGTGGTGGAATCCTGACCATCGTCCAGTTTCTGGACAACCGGTTAGCCCTGGGTTTTCGGAATTGAACCCTTAATCAATTCCAAACGGGGGTGACTTGGCTTTGATTGCATACTAAGGGTAATGATGAACGTCTCAATGAACGCAATAAACGGCGAAAATGTTTATGAGTATCGTGTAGCGGCTTAAGAAGTTTGCACACGACAAACGACGAAAAGAGTTAAGCATTTTGAATACTTAACTCTTTTTTTGATATATAGAATAAAAAATGTTTCATTTTGTCTATTTAACTACAAATTTAATAAATGGTAAACAATATGTTGGAGATCATTCTACAAATAACTTGAATGACGGCTATTTAGGAAGCGGTAAACCCTATTTTAAAAGAGCCTTAAAAGAATATGGAATAGAAAATTTTAAAAAGGAAATATTGGAATTTTTTCCTTCTAAGGGAGAAGCTTTTGATGCCCAAGAAAAATACATAAAAAAATTTAATAAGTCTCTCTAAAAAAGGTATTGGTTTTGGTAAATTATTATCTGAAAAAACTAAACAAAAAATTAGCGATAATAATGGCATGAAAAACCATGGTTATCTTGTTTCAGGTTCTCGTAATGGAATGTATAAGAAAAAATACAATATAATTTAGAGACTTGCCTGCAGCCTAAGTGCGGGCTTTTTTTGTGTGATATATAAATAAATTAATAGTTTATATGCGTGCAAAATTTGTCTTTGAAAGTCAACACATATTAAATAAAATTGATGTTATAAGAGAAATACTTCAGCAATTCGATGAAGAAATTCGTGATGATTTGAAAAAGGATTTATTGGCTATGTCCAAAGATGAATTTGATGAATGGGTTAAATATGCAGGGTACAGTAAAATGGGAAAATACTGGACAGCATCAACTGTATATTAATTTCAAGATATATAAAATAAAATATTAGCATTATGAAAGCCGGAAGTTTTAATATTCATGAATATTTAGGAAAACTTTATGATAAAGTAAATGAAGAAGATTTAACTAAGTCTTTATCATTAAACGAAGAAGAAAAGGCAGGAAATTTACCTGATGATAACGGTATGATTATACCTGAAGAAGGTAAAAAGGCTTATGACTGGCTTAAGAAAGAATATCATAAAGGTAAGACAGAAGTAAAAGTAGAAATGTCATATCATGAATTCAAACCTGGCTACCATCTTGATACTAATTTGAAATCTGTAAATGATTTCAAACCTGGTTTATATGGTGACATTAAGACTAAAGACACCGAAGGTGGAAAGAGAGAAAAAGCTGTGCCATTTCCTGAAACAAAATTCCCTGGGGGCGAAAATGAATCTTCTGAAAAGAAATCAACCGGGATAACTGTTGAAGCTAAGCCAAAAGTAGAAGCAAAAGCTAAGAAGGAAGATCAAGAAATTGGAAAAGAAGTAAAAGAAGATACTAAAGACAAAGTGGTTAAAAAATAATGTTAGTTCGAGAAACTATATTTTTAGGTAAGAAAGCTACAGTGATAGGAAGAGCCAGAGAGTTACCAATGGTATTTCAAACTTTGGCAAGGCGTTTTAAAAACATTCCAGGAACTGATAGCTTTTATGTTGATGATATAGAAGAAATGGTCAAAGTTCTTCGAAGACATGATGACAAATGGGCAGGACGCCACGCGGTCCCTTATGTAACCCCAGGATTTGTCCCCTATTTTAAAAAGAAATCATATATCGAAGAAGATGGTAAAAAAATTTGGACTAATAATCCATATAAATTATCACCAGAAGGATTTGACCAATATCACATAAGCGTACATATGGTTCTTGAAACAGAAGATGATTTTATAGGTTGGATTTGTAATTAGATTTATGATAAACAATGATTCATTAGGAGACAGATTGAATGCGGTGAAAAGAGGAAAACCGTTGCCTCCCCCACCACAACAGCCAATGTATGTGCCTCCACAAGCAATGCCGACACAGCAAACCCCATCTAATCAATCTGAACATACAGTTAAATTTTATTTTCTATCCAAACTTTTTGTTGTATTAGATTCAGGCATTGCATCATTATTATATGGAATTGCAATTAAAGCGATATTTAATTTAGATTGGTCATTGTTTGAAGCTTTCGCAGTAGGGTTTCTTCTAAATCATGCTATATCAATATTTCCAAGAGTTTTATTTCCAAAATTATTTAAATAATCACTAGAAGGTATCGACAGAACTGAATATTTCACAATCTGTATCTGGAGAAAAAAATGGTATGTTTGGTAAACCATCTCCTCAAGGTTCAGGAAATGGATGGTCAGGATGGTATAATGGATGGTTTTTTAAAAGTTTAAAAGAATTGTCCTTTATGATTAATGTTATAGAAAGATTTAAGTTTTCATGGGAATCGGGTGAAACCAAAAAATATAGAGTTTCTTATGTTGATTATAAAAAAACTAATCGTAATTATTTTTCAGATTTTATTTTAAATGAAAAATTTATGGTTGAGATAAAACCTAAAAAATTACAAAATTCTATAAATGTTAAATTAAAGAAAGAAGCCGCAATAAAATTCTGTGAAAAGCACGGATTAACATATAAATTATTAGCTCCTATCAAAACTTTATCATATGAAGATATAAAATTATTAATACAAGAAAATAAATTAGAATTCATAGATCGTTATAAGCAAAAATTTGAATTATGGCAAGAGGAAAATTAATAGTTTTAGAATCTATAGATGGTGGAGGAAAAACTACCCAAATAAACCAAATATCTAAATATTTTGAGGATAATAAACTTTCTTATGTCAATTATCATTTTCCAATGTATGGGCATAATCAATTTTCTGATGTCATTGCAAGATTTTTAAGAGGAGAATTTGGCAAAGCAAACGAAGTTGATCCTCTTTTTGTTGCTAATATCTATGCAATGGATCGGTTCAGGTTTTTGCCTGAATTAGAGAAAGCATTAGAAGAAAATGATGTGGTTCTTTTAGATCGTTACGTATTCTCTAACATTGCATATCAATGTGCAAAATTTGATAATGAAGAGGATATTACTCGTATGAAGGAATGGATTTTTGAATTTGAATTTCAATTCTTAAATCTCCCATATCCTGATTTAAACATTTTCTTTGATGTTCCTAATGCTGTCGCAGAAGAAAGATTAAAAGTAAAAAGAGAAGGAGACGATAGAAACTACTTACAAGGAAAAACTGATATTCATGAAGAAGATCTTGAACTACAAAAGAAAGTAAGAGATAATTATTTGAGATTCATGAGTGGAGCAGTTAATTGTTTAACCGTTAAATGTGCTATAGAATTTATAGAATTTGCGGATGGAAGCTCTTCATATATGGTTTTAAAACCTGATGAATTATTTGATTCATATAAAAAATATTTTGATTATGTACTCTTAAATCACCCATTAGAATGAGTAAGGAAGAAAATATATCTGATTTTAAAAATTATAAAAAATTACATAAACTTACAAAACCTAGGTCACCCTTAGTCATAGAAATTATGACAGACGATTTTCCGAGTGAATGGTTAACTACAGTCATTACCTACAAAGCAAAATCAGGACAAGTTACAGACCACCATTTGATTCTTCAGAATGAAATTAAGGATCGAATCGAGTGGTATAAAAGGAGTGGTTATATTTTAACAGAGACTTAACCTTTTTAAAAAATATTAACAGCATTCTGATGATAATTTAGCCTTATCTCTGGGAAAAAGTCAAAAGCAAAGATATATATAAATAAACTAATTGTAAATCTAAAATTAATTATGGCAGAACAACAGAAACCTCAGGTAGATGCAACTCAGCAAGTCGAAACTAAACCTTATGTTCCTACATATAGGGTAAAACCTGAATTTAAAGACGCCGTCCTTAAATCAATCGGACAGCACCCATTCAACCAAATAGCTGGTATTATTAATGCGATTAATGTAGAGGTCATAGACCATAATACATTAACACAAATTATTAACGTTCTCGGAAATTTCCCATACGTACAAGTAGCAGGAATTCTTACCAACGTTAATGCATACGTAGAGCAAATAGTTGAAGAATAAATCTCAGCTCTACAATTACAAATTAAAAAGGACAAATAACATGCTTATAGTTGGCGATCAATATCGGACGAATAGTCTGTCACACATACCGGGTGGCAGTGATCTAATAATAAAGTATAAGGGAGGGAACCAAAGTTCCCTATCTTTATAACAGAGTTAAATCAGTAAATAAGTATTTAGATGAATTATTCGAAAAAAGCGGTGACAAAATAGAATGGATCAGAGTCGAAAATCATCTAACTAAAAAAGAACGCATGCAATTGAGAGGAGAAAAATCAACCAACAACGGAAAAGCTATTCAAGGCTTAGCAATGGATTTTATTCAAACTAAGAATGAATACGTCTTTAAAGAATTAATGGATCGATTGAAACCTGGATTGTCGCTGTTCGTTGGAAAATATGTCAATGGAGACAAAGACATGTGTCAAGAGATTGTTTCAGCAACATTCGTTAGCATTTGGGAAAAAATAAACCAATATGATAGTAGATGGAATTTTTCTACTTGGGTTTATGCAATTGCAAAGAATGAAGCACTTGGTCAATTAAGATTAAGTAGAAGAAACCTTTCTCATGAACAATTAACCGAGAATCAATCCAAAGTTTTAAAGTTATATTCAAATCCATTTTATATGGGCCTTGAATGTATTGGACCTACAGGTGAAGAATTAACACAACACCTTTATGATCTAACTATTAAAGAGATAGATTTATTAGATGAACCTTATAAAACAGTAATGTTTGAAAGGGAAGTAAACAAAAAGCAATTGCAAGATATTGCTGAAAGTCTAAACTGGAATTTAAATACAGTTAAGACGAGACTTAGAAAAGCACGTCAGGATGTTGCTGATAGTTTAACTAAGAAATATCCTGAGCTTATTGAAGCTTATCACGAAGAAAATGAGTAAAATACATCCGTTCAGACCAAAAAAATGGGCGGTTTGGATGGTTATTAAAGACCTCCAAAATTATGCCGCATGGATGAAAATTATAGACAGAGAAAAGGTAGATCCTCACTCTGAATACAATAAATGGGGCATGAAACATAACTTTTTTTATACAATCTATTTTCCTATAAGATTACCTGAGGAAGATAGAGTATTGCCCGACAATATTAAAAGACTTAGAGTAGTTGAAACTCTTGGTCCCGTTCATCGTTATATTGATGAAGAATTACAATTTGCAGAATACATTATTCCAGAATTCAATCAATTTTATGACGATAACAACGAACCAACCTTAGCCTATGGTATTGTCTACAGATTTGCATTTAAAAGATTATCCCTAAAGTGGGTAATTTCAAGAACAATTATTATGGGATTATTAACTTGGGCACTAATAAAATTTCCTATAATTAGTACAGTAGTAGAATGGTTGAAAAATTTGATATAAGAAGAGTTAAATGGCTTAAAGGTTATAAAGACCTTCCAACAGCTTACTATCCGCTCAAAGTTCCAGGAGTCACTACAGTTTTAGGTGATATGATCGTTGATCCTGATTACTTGAAATTTGTACAAGAAGTAGGTGAAGAAAAAGCCAAACAAATTACTGAAGCAGCATGGAATAGAGGAACAGCCATGCATTCCTTCATGGAAAATTTTGTAAAAGAATTAGCGAAGACCAAAGACCCCTCTATGGCTCTTCAACACACCCAACGAGTTTCTCCGATGTTATTGGAGCAGGAGGGTGTACCGATGGAGAAAATTGACAAAGGACGAGAATTATTTCTCAATTTCTATTATTCCGATTATGCCAACTCATATACCGATTTGATTGGAACTGAGCTCGTCCTTTATTCTCCTTCTTTATTTTATCGTGGCAAAACAGACGTTTTTTACAACGAAAATGGTATAGGCCGCGTGATCACTGATTTTAAAACCACAAGCAAATTTATTCAAAAAGGATCCGTTAAAGAATTGATCTATAAACGCCAACTTGGCGCTTATGCCATTGCTGCAGAAGAAATGTTTGCCGAAAAACAAGTTAAGATTGCCAAGTCTTCTATTCTTGCGATTCATACTAAATCTACATTGATTCAAGAAATTGTATGTCAAGGAGATGAACTTGAAGAACAGAAAGAAGCCTTTAAAACTCTTGTTAAAGAATGGCACGAGAAGAATGGACAGGGATTTCTTTTTTCTTAGAATTTTTATTTCCAATTTTTGATTTAGAAATATTTTGACGAGTTTTTAATGATCTTTTCTTTCCTAAATTAGATGATCTTATTTTTTCTATTGTTTCTTTTGAAACAATGTGCCCTTTATTTGCTTGACTAATTTTCATTTTTGTTTCTTGACTCATTGTTTTATGTTTTTTTCCTTTATGACTTTTACTTAATTTTACAAAACATTTTACAGAATAAATTATATAATAATCAAAATGTTGTTTCATAGATGTTTTTGATATATGAAACCTTTATAAAGTTATTAAAGTCTGGTGATGGAATAAAACAAATTTACATTTATAAGAATCCATCCACAGATCAACCATATTGGAAAACTTCTATTGTCACTGATGGACAAGAAGAGATATTAGTAGTAAGAGGATTAATTGAATCAGGAAACAATAGATATTCTTTAAGAAAAAAGGGACGAAGCACAGAAAACGAAAAACACCATCATTATGCACAAAATGCTCATGTAGCTGGAAATTTAGATTTTAATTATAATTCAAATAATACGTAAAAATGGCAGAACTTGAAATTAACAACACACAAGAACTTACTGAAAAACTCAATGAAATTGTTGGCGATCCATCAATAAATAAACCTACTGAAGAAGAGGTTGCTCAGGCAAAAGCTGATTATGAAAATGCAGCCAAAGAATGGAAGAAAACAATTTATAAAATTGGAAATCCTGAAGATGCTCAAGTAATATGCGATTATGTCAAGCATTTCATAATGAATCGATGCATGTGGAAAGAAAATGCATGGATGGGGGTTATTAAATTAGCTGAAGAAATTGATGCTGCAACAGCTCTTTTCAAAGGTAAAAAAGATAAAGGATTGGAACTTAGCTATCAAGCAGCTGAATTTACATTCTATATTTTATCAAATCCTGGCGGGATTGGTCTTCAATCTGCATTAGATTTTGAAGCTGAGCATGAAATTTATTTTAAAACTCTAAATGTTTTTGGACAAACTGTTCAACAAGCAAGAGAAGCTCTTAAAAATATTGAATTTTTACAGCAAAAATGGGGTGCAATGGCTCAAGGATTTTATCTTGAAATGGAACCCGAAGGAGAAATCACTGAAGAATCAGTGAGCGAATTGTTTGACCCAGGTGTAGAACAAGCACCTACTGTCGAATAAAATATATAGTCTAAAAAAGCAAATGGAAAAGTGGTTTAATAAAAATCTTAAATGGATTGCATTAATACTTGTAGTATTATTTGTATTTAAATCTGCGCAAAGTTGTAGTCGCAATATGAAATTAAACATAAGTGACAAACAATACATTCACACGATAGACTCTTTAAATAAAAGATACAATTCTTATTATGAGTTGTCTCAGGATAGCATTAAAAAGCTTAATTTTGAATTAAAACTTGCAAATGATAGGGCTGCATCATCTGAAGATAAAGCTAGAGCTGTTCAAAATGCGGTTGAAAAAATACGTGCTAATACAACTACAACTGTTGTTGTTAAAGGGGCTGAAGAAGTTAAAGATGCCTCTAAAAAGAAATAACATGGCAAAAAAAGTTTATAAACACATCACGATTTATCAGGCTGAGGAAACTTATCTGAATAAACCTATTTTCGGAGTTATAAATACGAAACATGGTGATATGCTAGAATATATTACCTAGGAAGAAAATTAGAAATAATTTGTTTTTTCAGCAAATAGAGAAGACGATATAATCTTCAGTGTATCCTGCTTAAAAGATATTATCGACTTTAATAAAATATATAAATAAAATACATAATTATGTTTAAAAATTTTAAAATTACTAATAAAAGTTTATATTGGGGATTAATAATTACTTTCAGTATTCTTTATCTTTGTGTAGGATTTGTAAGTACGTTGCATAGTATAACTTTTTTTCAATTAGCTAATAGTTTAGGTTTAGCAATATTATTAGGTATTACATATGAGGTGGGGCAGGCCAGCGTTCTCTTCGGGTTGTTGATGACCAAAAATAAAGATAAGTTTCTGCCTTGGGCATTAATGGTTCTATTAACGGCATTACAGGTTACAGCAAACGTTTATGCATCATTTAAATATATGGATATGTCCGGAAGCAATGATTGGATATATTGGCAAAAATCAATCCTTATTGGTATACAAGCTGAGAATGTGGAAATGTATCAAGTTATTATATCTTGGATCGCTGGTGCTTTACTTCCAATAGTTGCTCTTGGTATGACAGCTTTAGTTGCTCAAAATATTAAGTTAATGACTGAAGAAACTCATGAAGTTGAAACAACTGAAGAAACTGGAGAAATAGATTCAGACAGAATGGAAGCCATAATTGAAAATGAAGTTGAAAAAAGACTTAGAGAACGAGATGAACTTGATGAACAAGCAGCTGAATTAACTCCACCTATTGAAGACCTTAAGCAAAGATATGATAACTACGACAAGGCGAATGATATTCCTGTTAACCTGGAAACACAATCAGGGGTCATAGAAGAACCCATTCAAATTCCACTTCAAAAAGAACCAGAACCAATAATAACTGAACAGGCTGTTGTAACTGAACCTATAATAATTAAGCCGGTCAATAAAGTTCGAGGTTGGCACTTTTTAAAGGAATTTGTGGATAATGATCATAATGTGTTTAAAAAAGGAAAATTTATAGAAAACGATCCATCTAAAATTCCAACCTCAAAAAAAGCTTAGGGACCGGCAAGAATGAGGGGAAACAACCGGTCCCAGAAGAACAAACCCCAGAAAAATTACTTGAAGAAATACACAAACCATCAAAGGGCGAAGAATTGATTAAGAGGTTGCAGGAAAGTAAGATGTTGGTAGATGTAAGCAACAATGAACCAATAGAAGAAAGTTCCCCTAGCGTCTCCCAAGAGCCTAGGGATGAGAATAATTCAGACTTTGCAAGTGTTGTCTTGGGAGGTGTAGAAGTAGTTGATGTTAAAGCTATTCCAAAAGAAGGAATTCCTGAAAGGGGACCCCGAAAAACATGGGATAAAATATGAAGGCAAAAATGATTGAAGAAAGAACACTAGCCATCGATTTTGATGGTGTAATTCACTCTTACAAAAGAGGGTGGACAGGAGAAGTAGCAGAAGATGAACCAATGCCCGGGGTTGAAGAGGCATTGCAGAAATTAAAAAGAGATGGGTGGGAAATTGTTATCCTCCTATCAACTAGAGATTCTATTCGAATATGGGATTGGTTAGAGAAATATGATTTGTCACAATATATTGATGATGTAACAAATGAAAAAATTCAAGCAGAAGTTTATATTGATGACAGAGGATATAGATTTAAAAATTGGAAAAATACATTACAATTTATCGATAAATTATGATATAAATGGAGAAAGGGGCTTGACGCCCCTTTCTTTAGTCCTGAAGAAGGTGAACGGATAGTCCACCACCTTTAGGAAACAGTTCGCCAGTTCTGACCATGTTACTCACTTGCCA
>Ga0172371_10011317_pt1 | contig 11909 bp, 10 predicted proteins | sample Lak12m_FD_114543 | JGI IMG/M metagenome (GOLD analysis project Ga0172371, IMG submission 114543) | Freshwater microbial communities from Kabuno Bay, South-Kivu, Congo - kab_022012_12m | ecosystem: Environmental > Aquatic > Freshwater > Lake | place: Democratic Republic of the Congo: South-Kivu...
CCGGCACGTTTGGTTCACCGGATTCCGGCCGTCGGCGGCGGGCGAGTAAGCAGTGCCACACGCAGACGGCCACGAAAGCTCGTCCCATGATGACCGCACTCCCAAAATCGACGCCTGTCCCGTCCGTGACTTGTGACCCAACAGTCGGCTGCCGTCCACCGACCGGATCGCGGACAGCGATGCCGGCGGAGCCGACTGGCTGCCGCCTGATTGACTGCCGCCTGCCACTTTCAAGAACCCGCGGGGCCTGTTACGATAGCACCCGCCCTGCAGCGTTGCGGGATTTCTTGAAACCGATGGGTCCAGCGGCATGCGCACAATCTATTTGGACTATAACGCGACGACTCCGATCGCCCCCAGCGTCCTGGAGGCGATGCTGCCTTTTTTCCGGGAGCACTATGGGAATCCGTCCAGCCGCCACACGCTGGGGCACGCCTGCCGCGAAGCGATGGAGGATGCGCGGGCCAAGGTCGCCGCGCTGTTGGGGGCCGAGCGGGACGAGATCGTGTTCACGTCCGGAGGCACGGAAAGCAACAACCTGGCGATCTGCGGGACGATGCTGCAGGGCCTGCCGGGGGTCGCCGGGCACCTGATCATCTCCGCGATCGAGCACCCGGCCGTGCTCGAACCGGCGAGGTTCCTGGAGCGGATGGGCTTTGACCTGACCATCGTCGCCTGCGATCCGCAGGGCGTCGTCAGCCCGGCCAAAGTCGCAGCGGCGATCCGGCCCGACACGCGGTTGGTCAGCATCATGCACGCCAACAATGAAACGGGCGTGATTCAGCCCCTGCGTGAGATCTCGGACATCTGCCGCGAGCACCGCGTCCTGCTGCACACCGATGCGGCCCAGTCGGTCGGCAAGATCCACACCTTTGCCGAAGACCTGGGCGTCGACCTGCTGAGCGTCGCGGGGCACAAGCTGTACGCACCCAAAGGCGTCGGCGCGCTGTATGTGCGGCGAGGCGTCCAGTTGGAGCCGTTCATGCATGGCGCGGGGCACGAAATGGGGCTCCGGCCCGGGACGGAGAACGTGCCGTACATCGTCGGCTTGGGCCAAGCCTGCGGGCTGGCTTTACGCAGCCTGGATGAATCGGCCCCGCGGCTCGAGTCGCTGCGCGACCGCTTGCTGGACCAGTTGTCGCAGGTGATCGGCAAGAGACTGAAAGTCAACGGCCAGCCAGCGGACCGGCTGCCCAATACGCTGAGCGTCAATTTCCCGGACGTGGCCGCCGCCGAGATGCTCACCCGGCTGCCCGAGCTGTGCGTGTCGATCGGGTCGGCTTGCCACAGCGGGATGACGGGAATCTCGCCGACGCTGGCGGCGATGGGGCTGGACCCGGACGAAGCGCGGGGGACGATGCGGATCAGCGTGGGATGGTTCACTTCGGAGGAGGAGATCGACCGGACCGCCAGCCTGCTGTTGGGGGCCTGGGAGAGTCTGGCCCGGTGAGCTGGCCCGGTGAGGAGGATTCGTCATGTTGAGCCAACGTGGACGTGTCGCTTGTGCTGTCGGCTTGATGGTCTGGTTCGCTGCCGTCGCGGCGGTCGGCCAGGCGGCAGAGGACTCGCCGTTCGACTATTTCCGCAATTCCTGGAACGTGATCGGGTTGAAGGATTACGCGCACGGCACGCGGACCACGCCGGACAATCGCTTGCAGTTGGCTGCCGGACGCGAAGGCCAAATCCGCTTCGGCCGAAACTTGCAGCCTCTGGGCCGCCAGCACGTCAAGACGCTGCTCGAGGGCTGGCTGCCCGTGATCCTGCTGACGGCCCGCGACGGGGAGGTCCGCTACGATTTCCGCTTGTGGGCGACCCCGCTGCCGGATCTGGCGGATTGGCAGAAGGGATTTCAGTGGCCGAGCGAAACGGAGAACTACCTGAACTGGATCGAGGCCGTGGTCAGCAACGGCGGAACCGAGCCAGCGGAAGCTCGCTGGCAATTCGTCGTGGAACAACCCGGGGCGGAACCCTCGGGCGATGCCCTCGCGTTCTCGCTGGCCCCGGGCGAGACTCGGCCGAGCGTCAGGCGAGTGCCGTTCGAGCCCAGCGGGGACTCCGCCGCCGCGGACGCGTATCCGGACGCCAGTGCGGAACGGTGGCTGGAGCGGACGGTCCAGTTCTGGCGCGGGTTGCTGGACGGGGCGGCGCGGATCGAAGTGCCCTGCCGCAAGTCGACCGAGGCGTTATTGGCCGCCCATGTCTGCCAGCTGATCGCCAATGACCACGGCGAACTGCATGGCGGCGAAGGCTTCTACGACGAGTTCTACATCCGCGACGGCGGCTACCAGCTGATGGAACTCGAAGAAGCCGGCTTGACCGACGTCGCGGCCCAGGCGGTCGCTCGCTACCTGCAGGCGCAACGTCCGGACGGTCGCTTTGAGACGCAAGCCAAGCAATTCGACGCCAATGGCCAGGCGGTCTGGGTGCTGTGGCAGTATGCTCGCATCACGGGCGACCAAGCGTGGCTCGAACGAGCCTATCCGCACATGGTCCGCGCGGCGGAGTGGATCGTTCGAGTCCGCCGCGAAGCCCCGGCGGACTCGGCCTTTGCCGGCCTGCTGCCCGCGGCGCCCGCCGACGGCGAGTACCTGTGGGATGGCAAGCACCACATCGTCGGTTACGACTTGTGGAACCTGCGCGGCCTGCGGTGCGTGGCAGACGCCGCCGAGCAGTTGGGGCGGAGCGACGAAACGCGGCGTTGGCGCGAGGAAGCGGACCAGTACCGAGCGGCCATCGACGCGGCCTGCCAGCGCAGCGAGGTGCCGTATTTTCCGCCCAGTTGGGAGAAGGCCGGCACGCATTGGGGCAACACCGAGACGCTGTGGCCCACGCCGATTTTCGCGGCCGACGACCCGCGGGTGGCGGCGACGATCGAGCACGCCCGCCACGTGCATGGCGGCGGGTTCATCGAGGGCACGATTCAGTGGCTGGGCGGCAGCCCGGCGATTCATCCTTATATGTCCGCCTATACGACGCTGGCCTCGCTCCGCCGCGGCGAGCACGAGGCGGTGGTCCAGGATTACTTCTGGTACCTGTTGCATTCCACCGCAGCGCACGCGTTTCCGGAGGGCATTTTCCCGAGCCGGCGGTTTGCCTGGAGCAACACGATCCCGCACGTGACCGGGGCGTCCAACTACGCCTTGCTGCTGCGGCACATGCTGGTCGACGAGCGGGCGGACGAGTTGCACCTGCTGGCCGCCGTCCCCGACGGCTGGCTGGCCGCGGGCCAGACGATCAAGGTCCAGCGCGCGCCGACGCATTTTGGCGAACTCGACTTGACCGTCACCGGCCAGGCGGACGGCGTGGTGGTCAAGTTTCAGCCGCCGAGTCGCCGAATGCCGAAACGAATCTTGCTGTACCTGCCGAAGTCGCGGCCTTTGTTGGGGACGCTGCCCGGCGTCGAGGTGGTGGTCCGCAGCGAACAGCAACAGCGTTGGGATTTTGCGACGGTCGTGGATTTGTACCGGCAGACTGCCGGACCCGCGGCCAAGGCGATTCCCGGGCTGGTCCCGCTGCCGCCGGCGGACGCCGTCGAGCCGACCTGCTGCACGTACCTGGACCTGGGGCCGGTCGCCAACACCGACCCGTTTACGGCGCCGTTCGGCGTCCCCAAGCCGGGCAAGTTCTTGTTCACGGGCTTGGGCACGGGCGCGCAGCAGGCGGCGGGTGTGCCGTTCCGGATCCTTGATCCCGCCCAGAATCAAGGCCGCGGGCTGGTGGTCCTGCATTCGGCTCGCGGCCCCACCAACATCTCCTGGCCTACGGAGGTTCGGATTCCGGTGCGGGCGGTGGGCCGGCGGATGTTCTTCCTGGGCAACGTGCACGGCTGGGCCTCGCAGGATCCCGGCGTGGGGCCGTGGGGAGCGGTAGCGGAATACGAGGTGGTGTATGCCGACGGCCAGCGGCAGACCGTTCCGCTGATCACGGGGCGGACGATCGACGAATGGACCGGCGGGCCGGAAGCGGACGAGGTGCAGGCAGGCCTGCGCGGCAGCCCCTGGCATTTGAATGTCTTGGGAGTGGCGCTGCGGGACGTGGCGGTCGAAGAAGTGATCTTCCGGGATCTCGGGACTCTCGCCGCTCCCGTGCTGGCCGCGGTGACGTTGGAACGGTCGTGAGCAGCTGGCACGGGGAGCGGTCGGTGGGAACCGGCCCGACGCGAGAAAGGAACTGATCCGGATGGCGTTGCGGATTCTTGCCTTGGAGACCTCCACGCTGGACGCCTCGGTGGCCGCTTTGGAGGGCGACCGGGTGCTGGGCCAGACGATCCTGGACCGGACGCGGCGGACCGCGCAGAGTTTCGCTCCGGCCATCGACCAGCAGTTGCGCGGCGTGGGTTGGCGTCCCCAGGACGTCCAGCTGGTCGCGGTAACGCTGGGGCCTGGTTCATTCACGGGGCTGCGGGTCGGCGTGACGGCGGCCAAGACGTTGGCGTATGCCGTGGGCGCCGAGGTGTTCGGCTTGAACACGCTGCAGGTCATCGCGGGGCAGACGCCCGCCGCGTGTTCGCGGATCTGTGCCGTGCTGGACGCTCAGCGACAGCAGCTGTTTAGCGCCGACTTTCGCCGCGAAGGCGAGCGGCTGGTCGAGACCGCTCCGACGCGGATCGAGGACAATGCCCCGTGGCTGGGCCGCTTGACGCCGGAGATTGCGGTCACCGGGCCGGGGCTCGCCTCGCTCTGCAACAAGCTGCCGCCCGGAGTCGTCGTGGTGGACCCCGCGTGTTGGACGCCGCGGGCCGCGACGGTAGGACTGGCGGCTTGGCTACAATATCAGGCGGGAACGCGTCACGATCTATGGACGCTGAACCCGGCCTACTATCGCAGCAGTGCGGCCGAGGAAAAAAAGCTTGCGGCGAAGGGGATGCAACCATGATTGTCGGAGTACCCAAGGAGATCAAGCGTGACGAGTACCGCGTCGCGCTGCTGCCGGTGGGAGTCGAGGAGTTGGTCCACGCGGGGCACACGGTGCTGGTCGAAACCGGGGCGGGGGTCGGCTCCGGCATCCCGGACGAAGAATACCGGCAGCAGGGGGCCCAGATCGTCGCGGGGCCGGACGAGATCTTTGCCCGCGCGGATTTGGTGATCAAGGTCAAGGAACCGCAGCCGGTCGAATGGCCGCGGATTCGCCCCAGGCAGGTGATTTTCACCTATTTTCATTTCGCCGCCAGCCGCGAATTGACCGAGGCGATGGCGGCCAGCGGGGCCAGTTGCGTGGCCTACGAGACGTTGCGGGACGAGCATGGCCGCTTGCCGCTGCTGACGCCGATGAGCGAGGTGGCGGGGCGGATGAGCATCCAGGAGGGGGCCAAGTACCTGGAGCGGCCGCAGTCGGGCCGCGGCATCCTGCTGGCCGGCGTCCCCGGCGTGCCCCCTGCGCACATCCTGATTCTGGGCGGAGGCGTGGTGGGGGCGAACGCCGCCAAGATCGCGGCCGGGTTTCGCGCCGACGTCGCCATCCTGGATGTGAACATGGACCGCCTGCGATACCTGGACGACATCATGCCGCCCAACGTGAATTGCCTGTACAGCGACCGGCACACGATCCGCCATCAGCTGCGGCTGGCGGACCTGGTCATCGGTTCGGTGTTGATCCCCGGGGCCAAGGCCCCCACCTTGGTTCGGCGGGACGACTTGAAACGCATGAAGCCCGGCAGTGTGATTATCGACGTGGCCGTCGACCAGGGCGGCTGCATCGAGACCAGTCGGCCGACCACGCACAGCGACCCGACGTTCATCGTGGACGACGTGGTGCACTATTGCGTGGCCAACATGCCGGGGGCGGTGGGCCGGACCAGCACGTTTGCTCTCTGTAACGCGACTCTGCCCTGGCTCTTGGAAATTGCGGCCCGCGGGTTGGAGCGTGCCGCCGGCGAGTTGCCGCCCGTCGCGGCGGCCGTCAACATCCAGGGGGGCCGAATCACCAATCGTGCGGTGGCGGAGGCCTTTGGGCTGCCCTACCAGCCGCTGTTCGGCAGCGAGCCGTGACCGTCCGCGTGGCTGAGTTCGAGGACTCCTGCGAGCTGTTGCGGAGCCCGTCCTCTTGCTCCTCATTTCACCTCAAGCCTACGAAGGAGACTCGACATGCCCGAACCTCATCCCCGCGTGGGGATCTTGATGGGTAGCGACAGCGATTGGCCCAAGATCCGCCCGGCCGCGGATGCGCTGGCCGAATTCGGCGTCGCGTACGAAGTCCGGGTGATGAGCGCCCACCGGACGCCGCACGTGGTCGCCGATTATGCCACCAGCGCCCGCCAGCGGGGCCTGCAAGTGATCATCGCCGCGGCGGGCGGAGCGGCTCACCTGGCCGGCGTCGTTGCGGCGCACACCACGCTGCCCGTCGTCGGCTTGCCGGTGCCCACTCCGGACTTGGGCGGGCTGGACTCGCTGCTGTCCACCGTCCAGATGCCCGGCGACGTCCCCGTCGCCAGCATGGCCGTTGGGATGGGCGGGCCGCGAAACGCGGGCCTGTTCGCCGTCCAGATCCTGGCGACGGCCGACGCGGGCCTGCAGACGAAATTGGCCGATTTCAAACAGGCCCTGGCGGCCAAGATCGCCGCCAAGGACGCCGAGCTGCAGCAGCGGCTGGCGGCTTTATCGTGAGGAGCGACAGCATGACTTCCCTGCGACCGCCGGAGCGCCCGGAAACTTTGCGCTGGCTAGGCGATGCCTGCGGACACCTGACGCTGATCGACCAGACTCGGCTGCCGACGGAGGTCGTCCCATGGGAATGCCGCGACGTCGAGGCCGTGTGGCAGGCGATTCGCGAACTGAAGATCCGCGGGGCTCCGGCGATCGGGCTGGCCGCCGCCTATGGTGTCTGCCTGGGGCTGCAATCCGTCCGAGAAAGCGATCCGGCGGCGTTTCGCCGACGGCTGGACGCGGTCACGGAGTACCTGGCCGGCAGCCGGCCGACGGCCGTCAACCTGTTCTGGGCCTTGGCGCGAATGAAGCAGGTCGTCGCTCAGGACGGCGGAACGCGTTCCTCGGCCGAGTTGCACGACGCGTTGCTGTGCGAAGCCCGGGCGATGCACGAGCAGGACCGGGCGACGTGTCACGCCATTGGTCGGCATGGCGCGGAACTGCTGCCCGACCCCGCCGGGGTACTGACGCACTGCAACGCCGGCGGCTTGGCAGCCTCCGAGTACGGAACGGCGCTGTCGGTCTTGTTCACCGCGCAGGACCAGGGCAAGCGATTGCACGTCTACGTCGACGAGACCCGGCCGCTGTTGCAGGGAGCCCGGCTGACGGCGTGGGAACTGGTCCAGCGGCAGATCCCGGCGACGCTGATCTGCGATTCGATGGCCGCCCAGGTGATGCGGGAAGGGCGGGTCCAAGCCGTGATTGCCGGCGCCGATCGCATCGCCGCCAACGGGGACACGGCGAACAAGATCGGCACCTACTCGCTGGCGGTTCTGGCGCACGCGCACCGGATTCCGTTTTACATTGCCGGTCCCTGCAACACCTTTGACTTGTCCCTGGACAGCGGTGCCGGGATTCCCATCGAGCAGCGGGCGGCCGAGGAGATTACCTACGGGCTGGGCCGATTGGTCGCTCCGGCTGGCATCGGCGTCTACAACCCGGCCTTTGATGTCACGCCCGCCGCCTACATTACTGCGATCATCACCGAGCGCGGCCTAGTGACGCCAGTAACTCGCGACACGATCCGCCAGGTGGTCACTTTTCGCGGTTCGGGCTCAGACGCACAGAATTCAAAATTGGCGGGCGAGGGGCCTTAACTTGGGCCGAGCGACAACCCCGCCAATTTTGAATTCTGTACGTCTGAGCCCTGGGGCCGAAACGCGATTTCCACCAGGGCCCGACGCCCCCCATGTCCCGTTTGGCGCTAAGTTCAGTCCGCGGCCGCGAAGCGTGCTTCACAGCCGCAGGTCGCCGGACAGTCTGCGTTGCAGGGCGTCGACCTGAGCGGTCAGCGGCACCGCCTGCGGCTCGCGCGACGACTGGGTGACTGCCGATTGCAGGGTGAGCCGGGCGTTGGCCGGGTCGCCCGCCAGCCATTGAGTTTCGGCCAATTGGACCAGCAATTCCGCGTTGGCCGGCCCTTGCTGAGCGGCTGTGGCGAGCAGTTCGACGGCCGCGTCGTAGCGGCCCAGTTCCCTGAGCGCAAGTCCCTGGAGAATGAACACCTGTTGCGGCGTCTCGCCGCTGGGATAGCCGTCGGCCAGCGCCCGCAGGGTCGCCAGGGCTCGGGCCGGCCGTTGCTGGCGGCTGTAGATCTCCGCCGTCGCCAATTGAACCCGCGGATAGTGGGCCTGCTGGCTCAACGCTCGGTGATAGCTGGCCAAGGCATCCTCGTCGCGTCCCATGGCCCGCAGCACATCGCCGCGCAAGGCCCACGCCGACGCCAGCTGGCGGTTCCCCTGGATGGCAAATTCGGCCTGCAACGCCGCCCGCTGCAGGTCGCCGCAGGCCAAGTACATGTCGCCGAGCCGGACGCCCAATTCGGCATTGCCGCCGGACAGCCGGACCGCCTCTTCCATGTGAGCGACGGCCTGCTGCTGCGACCCCAACTGCCACAGCGTCTCCGCGTAGTGACTGTGGATCCGTTCGTCCAGCGGGCACATTTCGCTGGCGCGGCTGAAGAAGACTTCCGCTTCGCGCCATTGCCCCTGTTGGAATGCGTTCATGCCCCGCAGGGACAATTGCCGAGCGGAGACGACACTCTGGTCCGTCTTGTGGCGGGCCAACGTCGCACAGCCTCCGGCGGCGGCCAGCAGGAGTGCGGCGGCCCAGACGCCCGACCAGGCGACCACACGGCGCGGGCGGACGCCCTTCGCAGGGGCGACACAGGGGCACGGAACGTTGGGGACGCGAGGCATCACATCTTCTTCATCGGCGCTTGCCGGGCTGGTTCGACAGGAGGAGGACGCCAAATCCGAGCCGACGGGACGGCGAAGGGTACCAAAGCGGCCGCCGGGCGGCAAGAACGGATTGCCTGCCGCCCGCACCGGTCGCTAGGATGGGACATCGGCAGCAGAAAGGAAAACCCACGATGTACGCAACCTACGAGAAATTCGGAATCCGCGTGTTATATCCCGAGAACTGGACCGTCCAAGACGAGCAGCTGGACGAGTGGCCCCGCAGCGTCTCGATCCAGAGCCCCCAGGGAGCGTACTGGGAACTGCAAGTGTATCCCTCGCGGATCAGCCCAACCCGGTTGACCAAACAGGCTTTGTCCGCGATGGAGCAGATCTACGAGGATCTCGAGGCGGAGCCCGTCACGGAAGAGTTGGGGGATGTCACCGCGACCGGCTATGACCTGAGTTTCTTCTGCCTCGACTTCCTGGTCACCTCCCGCATCCGCAGCTTCTACGCCGGCTCACGGACCTGCATTTTGACATGCCAGGCGGAGAGTCGGGAATTCGATCGGCAAGCACTGGTATTCAGCGCGATGACCCAAAGCCTGCTCGGTGCGGCCTGACGCCGGCTTGGCAATGGCCCGGCGTTGCCTAGTCCCGGGTCGCCCCGGCAGTCTGGGGAGACCCCAGCCACTGGTCGACGCGCCGCATCAGTGCCCACTGGGGATCGCTTCGCGGGGGACAGGTCTCCGGGTCGCGGGCGACCAGTGTCCCGCGGCAATGCCGGCATTGAATGGTCTTGCCCAAGTATTCGACGCAGACTCGCAAGCGTCGACCGCACGTCGGGCACCGCTGGATGAAGAACATCGCGGAAGACATGGCCCTACCTCCTGCTGGGACGGCAGAATCGCAAACCATCCTGACGGACGAGCACCTTTGAGTTTACCGCGGAACTCGTCGAATGCAATGGTTGCTAGCAGGCAAACTTCCGGAAGGGGCGTGCATGTCTTGGTTCGGAATCGCAGTCGATGCGGCGGAACTAGCGGACCCATTCCGCCGACTGGATGACGACCGGTGAGACTGGCGTCTTGGGGAACAGGCCGCGATCGGCAACTTGGACGCCCGCGATGCGATCCACTACGTCCATGCCCTCGACCACTTCGCCGAAAACGCAATAGCCCGCCGCGACGGCTCCTTGTTCGCCGTTGGGGTCCAGGCTGGAGTTGTCGACAAGGTTGATGAAGAACTGCGACGTCGCACTATCGGCGTGGTCCGGGTCGCGAGCCATGGCAATTGTGCCGCGTTTGTTCTTCAGTCCGTTGGCCGCCTCGTTCTTGACATAGGCTCGCGTCGCTTTGGGCGCCAGTTCCGCCGTGTAGCCGCCGGCCGCGACCATGAATCCCTGGTCGACGTAATGGAACACCGTCCCGTCGTAGAAGCCTCGTTCGATGTAGTTCGAGAGAAAGTTGTCGACGGTCAGGGGGGCCTTTTCGGCGTTCAATCGCAGGCGAATGTCCCCTAGCGAGGTCTTGACCAGCACCTCGGGAGTCGCCGCCGCTGGCGACGCCTGGGCGGGCGTATCACTCGACGCGACGCCCGCTCGCACTTGAACCGGTTCCGTGACCGTGGACTTGGGCGAGGCGGCGGCCGAGCGATCCGGCGAACCGCCGCCGAGGCTGGCGACTGGCGGCGACTGTTCCCCCGAGCCACATCCGATGACCACGGGCAAGATCAAGGCCATTGCGAAAGGAAGTTGGCGGGACGAGCGTCGAAACGGCATGTTCTTAGCCTCCTTGCTGGGATGACGCGGGACAGGACGGCGCCGCGCCGACGATCCTTCGATGCGCAGCCTCAGAGTCCAGGGGGCAGGCTCCGCTGCCGCCCGCAAATCATCTCTATCCTGGCGTTTTTCCGCAACATCGTTTTCTTGAACCGGCACGCGTGCACGCGTTAAAGGCAATCTGAGACATGGTGTTTCATTGATCTCGCCCCCGGGATGACGCAGGCAGTTTATTCATTCCGGAGTCGCCATGTTTACTAGCGGCCCCAAAATCTCTAGACTTCTTATATCGTCAACGTTCGTCGAGACGAAGGTTTGCCTGATGTGGTTTCGGTTGCGAGGAGAGAAAGCCATGTACTCGCGTAGGTTTTCCGTTTTGCGTTTTGTCCTGTCGTTGGCTGCGATCTTGATGGTCTCGTGGTTGCTATCGGCCCGAAGCGAGGCTGTCCTGGGTGTGGCGACGGTGTCTGCCGCGGAGGGGGCCGAGGCGAAGAAGGCGGACGCTGGGAGCGAGAGCCTCAAAGACACGCTCGTCAAGAAGTTAAAGGAGGCGCTGGATGCGGCCGACGACATCGGCGGCGAGGATCGGGACAAGGCGAACCAGGTGCTGCGAGATGCCGATGCCGCGCTGACTCGCATCCGCGAGGAAAATCGGCGGGCGCTGGACCAATTGAACCGCCAGGTACGAATCGTGAACAACCATTGCCCGAACGTCGTCCTGTTCTTGCTTAACGGGGTCGGCTATGGCGAACTGGGGGCGTACGGCCAGGGGGTGATCAAGACGCCGATCGCGGACCTGTTGGCCAATGAAGGCCTGTGTTTCACGCAGTTCTATGCGGGTGCACCCGAGAGCATCGCCTCGCGCGGGACGCTGTACAGCGGCAAGTTGGCGGCGCGGGGCGAGCGCGCCGGCGAGGACTGGATCACGGTCCGCGAGCAGGACTTGACGCTCGCCGAGGTGCTGTATCAGGGCGGGTATGAAACCGGCTTGTTCGGGATTTGGGGGGCCGGGCCGATCGAGCGGGCCGGCCACCCCAACAGCCAGGGCTTCAAGACCTTCGTTGGCTACCTGGACGACGCGAGTGCGCGGGACTATTATCCGCCCACGTTGTGGAGGAACCGTGAACCGATGCCTCTGTCCGGGAATCAGGGCGAGGCCAAGACGCAATACGCGCCGGACGTGATTGTGGAGGCGGCGAAGCAGTTCATCGACGCCGAGTGCCGGCGGCCTTTCTTGCTGACCGTGGCGCTGCCGATGACGGTTTCCGGCAGCGGCCGGGAGGTGCCGGACTTGAAGCCTTACACCGACCA
>Ga0172371_10011318_pt1 | contig 11909 bp, 1 predicted proteins | sample Lak12m_FD_114543 | JGI IMG/M metagenome (GOLD analysis project Ga0172371, IMG submission 114543) | Freshwater microbial communities from Kabuno Bay, South-Kivu, Congo - kab_022012_12m | ecosystem: Environmental > Aquatic > Freshwater > Lake | place: Democratic Republic of the Congo: South-Kivu...
GAGTTTGCGGCTACGCAGTGGAATAACTTCCAGGTAGCCAGACTAGGGCGGCAGGTTAATGAGCTTGAGGATATTGTGATTCAGCCTGGCAAAAAAACTGTTTTAAGGGTGGGTGGGGAAAGAATTGATCTTGATCAGGTAGCCTTGATGCGTTTTATGGATAAGGAGGGTAATATTTTGGGAGTAGTGGAGCCGGGAGAGTATCAATCAATTCCAGCTGAGTGGTTCAAACGGGGTAATTATTGGCAGGCTTATAAACAAGGAGATGCTGGTATTAACCAGATTGTCAGAGAGGGAAAGTTAGCTAGGCCGGTGGGGGAACAAATCGGTGAGGGAGGGGTAAGATTAAAGGAGAATGATTTAAGCTGGTGGCAGAGGTTAAGGCAACCAAAAACAGAACTATCACCAGAAAAGTTTGGCACCATTCAAACCTATGTTAAAGAAAATGGGGTGAGTTTACCGATTGAGGAGAGCGCCAGGGCAACTAATAGGGTTAGGTTTTATGGCGGAGATATTCCTGCAGGGGAAGTAGCTTATCGTTATGCGATTCCTCAGGGAGTGGAGCCAAAGCTAGCTCAAGAGATTAACAAGCTGAATGATTTATGGGATCGGTTTGAGGCCTCTTTTGGTCATCATGCTTACGAAAAACAGGTGGAGATGTTGACTTCTCCGGCCCAGATTTGGCAGTTGTCAGCCGGGGAAGGGAAGACGACTGTGTTTGGACCAATGCTGGCAGCGGTGAAGCGCAGAACGGTGTTTCCACTGCAAAGTGCAGCCGATGCCCAAAAGTATGTTGATGACATAGTGAAACTGCAAGGCTTTTTTGACGATCAGGGAATTAAAATAGTCTTTTACGACAATCAAAGAGGCTTTTTAGAGGTAAGTGAAGGGTTTAGCCGGACTTTAGCTAAACAGATAGACGCAGATGAGGTAGTTAAGTTAGCCAAACAGGCGGCCAGTGATCCGGGAAAACATGGCTTAGTGGTGATTACTGAAACCTCGGATAATGTTTGGGGAGTAATTAGGGGTAAACAGGAAGGGGCGGATTTGGCCAGCAAGACTTTTAGAGAGTTGCTGTTGGGGAGTGAAGCAGATGCGAGTAAAGCTTTTGGTGGAGAGAGATACTGGCTGATAGTTGACGAGATCAAGGTAGATGGGGATTATTCAGTGGCAGTTGGAGGAGCTAAAAAAATTGAGGATTTGGTGGCTGCCGAAGATGCCCAGATGCTTTATGGGTTAAAGAGTGGCCAAAGGATGATAGAGATTAATGAGGAAATGATGGCGGCCAACGGGCCAGATGCCCGATTCAGGCAGGAGGTGTTGGCAAGGTTGAGGGCAGGAGATTCAGCTGATGACCTGTTTTATAAAGTAATCAGTACGGAAAACGGAGTAACGGTGCAGAAGGCTTGGCCCAAGGATGAAAAACTGACCGGAGAAATTTGGGCGGAAGATTTATTAGCCAGAACGCGGCAAAGCTTTGAAGGTCAAGAGAGTGACTTATTAAAAGAAATTGATGAGTTGACAAATAAATTGCGAAAGAGTCCGGGGGATTTGAATTTACACCGCCAGCTGGATGAGTTGGTATCAAGAGAGGTGAGTAATCCTTTTGATCAGGAAGTGTTGGCGGAGCTAGCTTATAGGAAAAGTGATCTGCAGGCTCGTTGGCAGATACGCAGTCAACCGCCGGGGACAGCTTTTGGCCAGGAAGGCACAGAAATAGTAATCAGAAAGAGCCGGGGAACAACGGGTGAAACTTTCCAAACAGCAGATATGAGGATTGCCATGCAGTCGGAGGGACCGGGAATGCTGGAGGCGGCCTCAGCGGGCATGCCTGATGAACTAAAGGTAGCAAATGGTTTGCGTTATGAAAAAGATCAATTGCTATCAGTCGGACAGCTAAAGTTAACTCCGGATTCGGCCCAGATGAGTGAGCAGGAACTGTATGAGGCAGTAAGGGATAGATTGATTGGTTATAATGCAACGCCGGATACGGCAGCAGACGCTTTGTCTCTTAAGGCCACGGCCAAGTCGGAAACACCACCCAAGCCAAATAGGTTGTATACGGGTAAGGAAAGCAAGGCCTTTGCGGAAGAGGCTTTTGGTGACCCGGTGACCAGACAGGCATCTAAGGGGAAAGCGGATGTTTTAGTGTTGGGAGATTCAACTGACGGCTATCACAAGACGGTAGATGCAGCGGTAGAAAAGATGCCGGAAAAGAAGTGGATTTTAAGAGCCAATCACCAGATTGAGAAAGGCGGTGGCAGTAACACTCAGTACTATTTAGAAGAGATCGTGACGGAAAACGGCGTCAGGCAAAGGGTTCCAAGAGGTACTTTTGTCAGCGAGGAGGCATGGAATAAAGCGGTTCAAGAACATTTAACCAATCCGGACGAAGTAATCGTGGTGTTCGAGGGCAGAATCAGTGCTATTGACATGGAAGTGACAGCCTTGAATAAAAACACCTATTGGTGGGGCATGCTGGGAGAAAGTAATGACATGGAGGACATGACCCAGATGGTTAAAAGAAACAGGATTTTAGCAAAAGTAGATGAGCTAAAAAGAGCGGGTTGGACAGAAGAAGAGATTAAGACAGCCAGTCAGTATAACTTACTGGTAAGGACGGACCAAGCAGGATTGACGGCAGATAATATAGTGGATGATTTCTTTGTGCCGCGCTTAGAAGAAAAATTAGCTACCAAGCGGTTCTCCCGGGCCTTAGAGGATATGGGTAAGGTGGAGTCTGACGGATTGGTGCTTTTGAAAGAAAAGTTTGCCAGTCAATTAAAAGGTGAACAGCAGGAGAAATTTTTAACCGAACTTGAGGGTTTGATTGGGGATGCTAAAAGAGTGGAAAGAGCCATGGCTGAGCAGATTCAAAGGACACCGTTAACTGATCCTCAGAAAATAGCTGAGGAGCTTTATAACCGGGGGTTGATGACCCATGAAGCTTTAGGAGCCAGAGTGGAAGTATTGGTTAATAAGGCTGGGTTGGATGTCCAACAAGCGGCTAAGCTAAAAGAGTTAACGGGGGTGGATAAGCCGATGATAAGCAAGAGTGAGTTTATGAAATTGTTTAATGAGCCGGCTAAGTTGTCGGCTGTGGAAAGAAAAGGGGCTAATGGAATTTTGATTCATTATGCTGAAACTAATGATCCAACCACTACACCGCAGTTTGGCTGGTTTAATCCGACTAAAGAAACACAAATTATAGCTAGCAGAGAAGTTAATCAGCAGTTAGTAGAAAAGTCAAAGGTGGTAGAAGTGGTGTCTGAGGTTACCGGTGGATTATTGAGTCGGGTAGGCAATTTCTTTACAGGAGTAGCTGGGGCAGTTACTGCCAGATTAACAGCTAACGTGTTAAGTCGGGCTAAGTATACAACCGGCACCAATATAGGGGTTTATGATGAAGCCGGTAATGTAATGGCGACCAATGTTGGTGTGAATAATGCAGATGTTAATGAGTTAGCCAGGGTAATGTTTAGTAAGAGCGGGGATGGTAAGAATTTTAAAGCTGGTGAGAAGTATGTCTTTGGTAGGAGTGAGCAGATTGTAGTAACGGTGTTAACTGCAGGGCAGTTAGTGGCTCAGAACCGAAATTTTGATGCCAATTCAGTCACTAATAGAACCAGGAATATTACTATTACTAGGCTGGATGATAGTACAGAGGAGTTAGTTGGAGTTAGCGGTGGGTTAGAGGAGATAGCGGCGGTGTTGGCTAAAAAAGGAGAGTCGGCGGCGGAAGTTAGTTTAACGGTTAATGGGGAAACAGTGGTGTTTGATTATCAGCCACCAATAATAAAAGTCGATCAAGCAAAAGGGATAAGTACCAATTGGTGGCAGCAGATTAAGACTTTACCAGCAGTGCTTTGGGGAGGTGTTAAGAGGTTGTTTAAAAACCAGCCAGTTGAGGAGGGGGCAGTAGAGGAGGCGGGAGGCGAAGAGGTGGTTGAGGAGGAGGAGGAGAGGAAAAGGGAAGAAGAGGGAGGAGCAGGGCAGGCGGAGGCAGTAGATTTTCAGATGAAAGGAACAAAAACCGTTGGTGAGTTAGAAGTGGATCAAGGCTTAGCAAAAAGAGTGGTAGATGAATTTTTATCAGCAGAGGGTTTTGGTCGGGCTTTGGTGCTAAGTGGAGAGATGCGGTTTCAGGAACAACCGTTTGATTATAACGGCACTATTTATGTGATAAAGGAATCTGTTTCCGGCGAGATCAGTTTAAGTGATGATGAAAATGTTTTGTACAACGAGGCTTATCAAAAAGATTATGAGGCAGTTAGATTGGTTCAGCAGAACTTAAAGTTGGCGGGAATAAGCCAGTACGCTCCATTGACCGAGGTATCTTTAGGTAAAAGAAAGTTGTTGGTGCAGCGGTTAGTGGAAGGGGAGTTATTAGATGTCAGTAGCGATGAATGGGTAAAGACGGCTGGAGAATTAGAGAAATTGGGGGTGAAGGTGACAGAACCGGTTGTAGCTGTAAAGTTATGGCGGGGAAGTGATGGAGTTTTAAGGCCAGTTATTGTTGATGTTTCTTTAGATAGTGGTCTATTCCAAAAAACAGGAGGGGGGAAAGCAGAAGAAGTTGGGAAGTTGGGGGAGGAAGAGGAGGTGGTATCAAAGGAGGGCCATTATGATGAGGTGTTAGCAGAATTTAAGTTACTGATGGTTCGTTATCAGCCGGCGGTGCAGGATAAGATCGAGAAGAAATTACAAGATAGGCGACGATCGTTAGAAACAGTACTTGCGGAAGTAGTGGAAGAGGTATTAAAGGAAAAGAAGTTTGACTCAGGGTTTGGGTCGTTGTCTGGTGAAGAATTGGCTAGTTTAAAAGAATGGCTGCAGGCTAGGTTGTTAAGGTTAGGACAAGATATTGTGGCTGGTAAAAGGATTTACTACTTGGGCAGTAGAAATAGTGATGCTTATCCGGCAGAAATAGAGATTGAAGTATTCTCAAACGATATTATTTCCAGACAGCATTTGGCGATTCAGTCGATGGGGGAACCAAAGTGGTGGGAAAAGCAAAAGGCGTTAGTGACCGACATGTCTACTAATGGAACCTATGTATGGGATGGACTTAAATGGCAGCGGCTGGAGAAAAATAAACCAACAGAGATAAAGGCGGGAGATCAATTGAAGCTAGGAGAGACAAAGAGCGGAATAACAGCTGGAGTGATTGAGTTTTTGACTTTTAATGTTAATGGTGTGCCTCAGTTTGAGTTGGTGGCCGGTAAATTAACAAGCGCTCACATTAGTACAGTAAAGTATGAGGAGCGGCTAGCGGCAGCTAAAAGAGTCAAACAAAGAGAGGGTTTAGAGAAGATTCAAGCCAGGATTGAGGCAGCGTATCAAAAGAGGAATATTACTGATGAGCAAAGAGTAGAAGGAGAGAAAAATGCCAGAAACTTTATTACTTATTTAGAGAAGTTTAGGGGGCAAAGAAACTGGCGGGAGCAAATTACTGATGCGGCCTTTGGTTGGATTAAAGCTTTGGAGATTAGGGGCATCAATTTAACTGATTTATCTCAGTTAGATGATATTGGTTTTAGAAAAGAGTTTGAAGCGGGAATTGTGAGGCTAACCAGCGTGATGGGGCAAATACCGGATGGAGCTAGGCAGTTGGCAGAGAATTACTTTATTAAAGTGCAGAATTTAGATGTTCAAGCAGGAGTGCCAGTTGGGGTAGGAGGGATGAAGTTTGAAGCTAGTGCAGCGATGTCTGATCAGACAATGATAGATTATTATGGCTCAAGAGAAAGGGCTGAAAAAGTAGGGGGGTTTTATGCCCCGGGTTTTGAGAGGGTAGCTTTTAGGGTTAATGGTCATACTTCAAAAGAATGGGTGGCACAGGTGAAGTTGCATGAAGAGACTCATGCAGGTCAGGATAGAAGCGGGGTAGAGAATCAGCAGTATAAAGAGTTTGGGGCTTTGTATGTGGAATGGAAAATAACTGGCAGGCAGTTGGGTTATAGTGATGTGGTAAATTGGGAAAAAACCTTTGAGTATTTAGAATCAGAAATAGGAGAAAATGAGATGTGGAGATGGGCCAGAACCGGAGATACGGCTAGAGCAGCAGCGGTATTCGCCCGAAGGCATCCAGGGTATGACCTGATCGCGGTGTTGACCAACCCTGTAAATGAATTTGATTTATTAATAGACAGAGATTTGTATACAATAGCCTTTCCCCGTGAGAAAGGACGGGCTTTAAACAGTATATCTTGGCCTTTAACTATGTCTATCGTGCCGCAACTGGCTGGAGTGGCTATCACAGTACCGGTAGCTACTAAGATAGTTAAATGGATTGTGGGGGGACTGGACAACATTGAGGGGTTAAATATGGGGGAGTTAAGGCAGGCGGCGGAAAACATTGATGAACGGGTTTGGAGAATAACGGGGCTGACTAGGTTGTTGGGTTTGGATGTTCAGGATAGTTTAGTGAGGAGGAAGTGGGAGCAGGCAGTAGATTGGTGGGGTAACGCTTTTGCGGGGACGTTTAAAAAGAGCGAGCGGGGAAGTTTAACTCTTGATATGGGGCAGATAAATAAGTGGCTGGAAAGAAGGCAGGTTTTAGCTATCAATAAAGCTTTAAAAGCTAATTTTAAGGGAATAGATCAGGCGAGTTCTAGGATTGATGAGGTTGATGAAAATCTTGTTTTGTTGGTTTACCAACTGCAACTTGAACAAGAGTCCTTAAAAAGCATTATTAAAGTTGCCAAGGGTGATCAAGAGAAAGCTGCTGAGTTGTTAGCAGAACACGAAAAAGAATACAGCGAGATAATTGAACTAGAAAATGATACTCAGTTGAATAAGTCTATAGATAGAGTACAAACGGATACATTCTCTTATCCTAAGAAGATATATGATGATTTGATAAAAGATGAGGTTGATAAATCTAAATATATAAGCGAAAACGCCACTAAAAATAGAGGCGATGGCTATGAAAGATTTTTACCTACTTTTAATCAATTAGATAAAGAAGATGTACTTTATGGGAATTGGATAAACAGGGTGACTCTTTAAGGCGCCTTATAAAGGGATTGGATAGAGATAATGATTTTGTTAGCCGTTTATTAAAGGCAGGGCTTCAACGGTTTTATGATGTTCGTTTGGAGAGATTAGAAAAGCAAAAGCAAAATTTACCTGGAGAGCTATTTGTAATCCAACAAGAGTTACATAATCAAACTCAAGATTATTTGGAAAAATCAACAGAAACATTGATTCTAATTGATCAGTGGGAAAGATTGGTTAGGTTGAATGGTTTGTTAAAGGAATTGATTAAGAATTTAGATGGTGTAGATCGTGTCACGAGGGTCGGTGATTTAGATGTGACAGGATTTCATTCAATGTTTAATTTTAGTTTTTCAAAGTATGGATTAGAGCAGGAAATGAAAATGCTTGATGAGTTTTGGAGTTTAGCTCAAGACTTACCGGAGTTAAGGCCATTAGTGACCAAAATTATGTTTAATACAGAAATGCGTGATGACAGTCGTCAGTATTTGCTGGTAATGAGCTATATTTTTTCCCGGCCATTGTCAGAGATATTGTCGGTTTACGGCATTGAGCTATCTGAAGACCAATTAAAGATGATGGCAGGATATTTTCAAGAATTAACTGATCGTCGGCAAACATTATTGGAGTTGAGTCTTCAAGATGATCAATATCAACCAGAATTAAGAGCGAAGATGCAAGATTTAGTCTCAGAGTTTAATAGGGTTTTATCATTTGTTGAGGTGGGGGTAAGAGATAAAGATAAAGATGTGGTGGAGTTTGCCATAAAGTATCCTCAGTTATCTCAATTTGGTCTTCAATATTATCAGCAATATCCAACTGAATGGAAAGCTTTAATTAAAACTATTCTTCAGGAAAATAATTTAAGTCAAGAGTTGGTTTTAAGTATGTTTGGTTCAATTAATAAATATAATCAATCGGCTATTACCTATATTTCCAATTATTTTCCTTTGCAGTTTCAAATATATAGTTTAAATAGATTGTTATTTAATACAGTTGTACCTAAATTGGATAAGGTGAAAGAGTATGTTTTTAAAAAGGAAAATATTTCTGAGATAGAGCCTTTTATAATATTTAGAGACGCATTTTTAAGTAATTATTTTAGTTCTTGGGAGGTTAATGATTATTTATTACTGGCGGCTAAAGAGATTGATGTTGGTTTTGGTAATTTTGTTAGTGAAGTTTATAACTTAATTTCAGATACTGGGCAGTGGACACGCTCAGAGGTGATTGAACTTTTATTTAAAGGTTTTTACTTAGATCCGGAGATAAGTGTTTTATTTGATATTTTAACTTTAAAGACTATTGTTGATAAGCTAAATTCGTTTGGTTTTCAGGGTATTGTTGTCGGTAAATTAATTAGTTCTTTAGTAAAAGAATATAAGGATTTGGATAAATTTAAAGCACAAATTTTTGCAGTATTGGATAGTGAATATGTAAAGAAATATGTTGAATCAGACAGTTCAGCTACTAGAAAAGATCAGTTTATAAGAAAATTTATAGAGTTGTTGTCTGAGGAAAGTAATTTAACAGTTCAAAGTTGGGAACTACTTTGGAGAACGTTAGTGACAGATCCGGAAATAGTTTTACATAAACGGTTTAATTTGTATTTTAGCAGGGCTAATCAGGTGGGGATTTTTCAGGGCAATGATTTGGAAAAGCAAAGAAAAGATTTGATTGAAATAGTTAAAGAAACTGATTTGGCTTACAAAGAGTTTGAATATAAGATAACTCATTCTTTGCCAATAGACTCTCAAGATTATGATTTTTATGATTATTTTCTCTTGTCACTTGATAAAGGATATTTGTCAGATGATGACAGAAATAGGGAGAGTGGTGGAAATTATTCTCGGGTAACTACGGCTTTGGGGGTAACTACAAACGGCAAGTCAAGAGGACAGGTACTTGAAGAAGTTGATCATTTGATTCCTAGTATTGAGTTTAAGCCTTTTACAGGGAAGTTTGAGTTTGAGGCAGCTGAAATAGTCTTTACTCCCAGTTTAGAGACAGAAACAGAGTTAAAGAGTTTAATTGCTCGAGTGATAAATAAATATGATTCAGTCGGAGAGGTGATGGATGAAGCTATAAAAGCAAAAATGCCTCAGATTAATAAACAAATGCTTGAGGATTTAAGCAGTGAGGATGTTACTAAAAGAAATTTAGCTGAGCAGCACTTTGTTGAAGAGTTTAATGTGCCCATTGGTGTGGTTACTGCCAACCAGAAACCTGAAGATAAAATCGAAAATATTCAAAACTTGATTTATAAATCGCTTTTATCTGATGAGGAGATTGATTATTTGATTAGTTTGTTTTTCAAACAGATAGGAGAAGATGAATTAAGAAGATATGCTGAAGTTGTGGGGTTTGACAATATAGCGCCCATGCCTTTGACTGATCAGGAAAAGGCAGTGTTATTTGAAAAATTATCTGAGCCGAATGCAGTTTTAGGAGAGTTATTACTCAGTCGTAGCATAACAGAAGTGATGGTAGCGGTGACTAAATCACCAGCTTGGAAGGTTTTTAATAGATTAGCTGATCAGAGAGTAAAGACTGAGTCATTAGCTAAGGCTAATAGAAATGAGGTGGAGTTGGTAATGGCCAGAAGAAATTTGCTGGATTTATGGCAGGGTCAAGTTTCCGGTACTTGTTTTGGTGGTAACCCTCACTATTTAGCCAAAAACGACAATTTAATCACTATGAGAATCTTATATAACGGAGAGATTAGGGGCAACGTTTTGTTTTCAATTCAGGGTAATAAGATGATTATGATTGGTTTTGATCCTTCTGTAAGCTTGACCTCTGGTTTAAGTGAAGCAAAACAAAAAGAATTTGTAGATATTGTGATGAGTTATATATACAAAGCGGCTCAGTTAAATGATTGGCAGTTTTTAATTGCTGAGCCCGGTAATGTAGGGGGAATATCTAACAGAGGCGCAATAGGGAATTATATTATTAGTAATTATATTAGTGATAAAGCCGTGGAAGTGACAAAGGAGGGTCCTTATTGTCCTTGCTCTGGTTATGTTTTAAAGAAAGCTTATCAATTGCCTGATAAAAAAATAGCAGAGCTTGAGAGAGCGGCTGAGGATTTAGGGGCTAAAAATGAGTCTTTTGGGGCAACAGAGGCAGATTATCACATTGATTTAACTCCGCCAACGATGGGACTAGGTTTGGTACCGGTTCAGTTGTTGGTAGAGGTGGGACAGAAAGTGGTTAAATTTTTTCAGGATAAAGTTTTGTCTGTTTTTCAAACTAAAGATATTGAGACTCAAAAGGCTAAAGATTTAGAAATTATTGGTCAGAAAGCTAATTGGTTAACGCGTGGACTTAAGGTAATATTTTTACCCATACATTATTTAGGGAGATTACCTGGGGTAAAGCAATATATCCAGTTTGTTAAGGGAGGAGTAAGAAATTACGTGGATTGGGGATCTGAAGATTTACTTTTTAAAAATGATACATTTTCTGCTGGAGTGATCGGTTCTTTATTGAGTTCAACTCTTTATAACTCTGTGATGGCTGTTACAGCTTTTTCAATAGTGGCGAGTCCTACATGGATGCTAGCTTTAGGTGGTTCAGAGAATTTTTTGGGCTTTAGGCCAAGATATTGGATGGATGATTTTCCTTCATTGGCAGGAGAATCATTTGTTTATTTATCTTTTATGAAATTTTTTGGAACTTTTGTGAATATGGTAAGTGAAAAGTTAGGCTTTTATGCAGTAATTAACACTTCACTTGATTTTTGGAGTAGTTTGATAACTGGTTTTTTGACTTATTTTTATTGGTCCGGAGAGGAGTTAGGTTGGTGGGTAATGGGTGAGGGGGTAGCTAGTCCGACAAATGTGCCGCGATATGCTTTGGGCTTGATAACTGGACTTGTTAGTTCATTTGAAAAGATTAAATATATTCCTTATGGAAGATTTTCTGTTATTAACAGTAGAATTCTTTGGGAAAATAAACGTTTATTAAAGAATGAATCTATTTCTGACAAAGAAAGAATGGTAAGGTTAGCTAAAATAGTTGGGAAGAAGTTATCAGATGTGCGACAGCTGATTGTTTTGGATAATAAGGTACGTCGCTTTTTTGAAGATTATGGATTAGTGGATTTGTCGTATAGCCAACAGGATAAAGATGTTTTAGATAGATCTTTTGATGAAGCTTTGATGATTATTGATGAGTTGCCTGAGTTGCATGTAGAAGCATTGTTATCTCAAGATGGAGACAAACAGCAGTTAGTAGAAAAGATGTGGGCTGATTATCGATTGCGGATAGCTCTGTTGTCACATAGTTTTCCGTATAATGTACGCTCAGCAAGAGATCGAGTATTTTATGACAGTCAGTGGCAGACTATTCAGAATGGCGAGTTAGAGTATTTACCGTCAGGAGAGATTCCAAAGATTGATCCATGGGCAATAAGGTTAGTGATTAAATTTTCCGAGTTTTATGATAAAAATTTTAGAAAAAGGAGGACACAGACTGATGAAGTTGAATTAAATGTAGAGCAAGAAGCTGAAATTAAGCAGACCTCGGTAGTCGAAGAGAGTAGCATTACCTTAACCGGAGAGGTGATGTTAAAACTTAAGATAGCACCCAAGACGGTGTCGGTGAGGTTAGCAGATAGTGCAGAGGAGATAGTGATTAAGGTGCCGCAAGTAGAGGGTAAGGTTTGGGAGGCGAGAGATTTTCTAGGGTTGGTAGAAGATGAGCTAGATAAAAGAGGAGGAGATACTAGGGGTAATGTGGCAGTAAAGTGGTTGGATTATGACAGGCAATGGCAGATAACGATAATTCCGTTTGAGTACACTAGGCAGCTTGGGTCTTTTGAGCAGCCGGCGATGGAGCAGCTGAATTAAGGGTTAAATAGGCTTGAGTAAGTACCAGCGTAGAGAAAGGGACGGTGGCGATTAAAC
>Ga0172371_10011319_pt1 | contig 11907 bp, 7 predicted proteins | sample Lak12m_FD_114543 | JGI IMG/M metagenome (GOLD analysis project Ga0172371, IMG submission 114543) | Freshwater microbial communities from Kabuno Bay, South-Kivu, Congo - kab_022012_12m | ecosystem: Environmental > Aquatic > Freshwater > Lake | place: Democratic Republic of the Congo: South-Kivu...
ACCTGCTCAAGCTGTGGCGGGCCGCACCCGCCTGAACCCCCCTCCGTGCGACCCCCACCCCCGGACATCCCACCCGCGGAAGCTTCGTGCGACAGCCTCTCCTATGCCGAGCCCATCACCGCCACGCCCACAACCACCAGCCCTACCCCAAACGCCAATGAGCCGGCCCGGAGCGCCCTCGAAGAGACCGGTTGGCGGCCCGCGGGCTGGGCTGGCGTGTCGGCCCAAGGCCTGGCTTGAACGGCGGCCTGGAGTGGCTGTCGTCTGGCCCGGGCGGATCGCTCCCCGGATGCGCCCCTGTCCCTGTCGGGCACGGCCCAGGCCGGGACGGCCGCCTCGACGACCAGGCTCAGCAGCCGATCGGCAGAGGATCGGAAAGAGGGGCCGGCTGGGTCGGCCTCCGGGCCGCTCAGTCCCTCCGCCCGGCGACGTACCCCTCATGCTCGAGGTGCAGGATGATCTGGTTGGCCGCCTCGTCGGGGCTGATGTCGGTGGTGTCGATCACCAGGTCGGCGTCGGCCGGTTCCTCGTAGGGATCCGAGATGCCGGTGAACTCCTTCAGGATCCCGGCGCGGGCCTTGGCGTAGAGGCCCTTGCGATCGCGTTCCTCGCAAACCTCGAGCGGGGTGGCGCAGTGCACCAGGATGAAGCCGCCGAGCGGCTCGATCATCTTGCGCACGTCCTTGCGCACCGAGTCGTAGGGAGCGATGGGGGCGCAGATGGCGATGCCGCCGTTCTTGGTGATCTCCGATGCCACATAGCCGATGCGCCGGATGTTGATGTCCCGGTGCTCCTTGGAGAAGCCCAACTCCGACGACAGGTTCTTGCGCACCAGGTCGCCGTCGAGCAGGGTGACCGGGCGGCCTCCCATCTCGAGCAGCTTCACCTGCAGCACGTTGGCGATGGTGGACTTCCCCGAGCCCGACAGGCCGGTGAAGAACACCGTGCACCCCTGGCGGCTGCGCGGCGGGTGGGTGCGGCGCAACTCCTCGGCAACCTTGGCGAAGGTGAACCACTCCGGGATCTCCCGGCCGTCGGCCAGGCGGTTGCGCAGCTCGGTGCCGGAGATCGACAGGGTCTTGGCGCCCTTGGGGACTTCGTCCTCGGGGACGTAGCGGTCCTCGTCGGGCAGGTAGACCACCATCTGGAACGGGACCATGCCCACGCCGAGCTCGGCCTCGTGCTGGGCCACCAGTTCCTGGGCGTCGTAGGGCCCGTAGAACGGCTTACCGCTGGAGTCGCTGCCCGGGCCGGCGTGGTCGCGGCCCACGATGAGGTGCGTGCAGCCGTAGTTCTTGCGGATGATGGCGTGCCACACCGCCTCGCGGGGGCCGCCCAGGCGCATCGCCAGCGGGAGCAGGGCCAGCTCCGCGGTGTTGTCCGGGTAGCGGTCCATGATCGCCTGGTAGGCCCGCACCCGGGTGTAGTGGTCCACGTCGCCGGGCTTGGTCATGCCAACGACGGGGTTGATGAGCAGGTTGGCCTCCACCTGCTTGGCCGCCCGCACCGTCAGCTCCAGGTGGGCCCGGTGCATCGGGTTGCGGGTCTGGAAGGCGGCCACCCGGCGCCAGCCGCGGCGAGCGAAGCGCTCGCGCAGTTCGGCCGGGGTCAGGCGCAGGGTCTGGTAGTCGTAGTGGTGGGGGAGGGTGAGCCCTTCCAGGCGCCCGCCCACGTACCACGGCTTGGTAGCCCCGAGGAGGTGGTTCACCGCCGGGTGTTCCCGGTTGGTGGTGCCGAAGACCGTCTGCGCCTCGTGCGCCAGGTCGGCCTGCCAGACATCGGAGACCTGCAGGGCGGCCAGCATGACCCCCTCGGCATCGCGCAGCGCCAGGTGCGACCCGGGGCTCAGACGTCCGGCCAGGTCGTCGTCGACGTCGAGCATGATCGGCATGGGCCACAGCGTGCCGTCGGCCAGGCGCATCTCCGCAACCACGCGCTCGTAGTCGGCCTTGCCCAGGAAGCCGGCCAGCGGCGAGAAGCCCCCGTTGAGGATCAGTTCGATGTCGCACAACTGGCGGGGGGTGAGGTCGAGAGAGGGCCAGTCGCGCGAGGCCTTCTTGATCTCCTCGGCGCGGGCTGCGTCGACGATGGGGTTGACCAGGGTGCCGCCGTGGGGGGCGATGAGGCTGTGAGGCACGTTCGGATTCCTTGCTAGGCGAGTGGGAGCCGCGCCCGAGCACCAGGGTGCCGGCGGGAACCGGGGGGATTCTACCCGGCCCCCGGCCGTTCCCCTCGGGCCGGCATCCGGCGAGGGGCGGCGCTGTGTCTGCGCGCACTCTTACAATCGCCCCTCGTGAAGATCTACACCCGGGGCGGCGACGACGGCACCACCGGCCTGCTCTTCGGGGGGCGGGTGGCCAAGGACCAGACCGGGCCCGAAGCCTGCGGGGCGGTCGACGAAGCCGTCTCGGCGCTCGGGGTGGCCCGGGCAGAGGCGGCGGGCGCGGTGGCTGAGAGCATCCTCCAGGCGCAGCGCGAACTTTTCGTGGCCGGGGCCGAACTGGCCACGGCGCCGCGGAAGCGCACCCGCCTGCAACCCGGGGTGAGCCTGGTGACGGCGGCGATGGTGGAGCGCCTCGAGGCGGCCATCGACGCCCTCGACGCCGAAGTGGGCATGCCCGCCGGCTTCGTCGTCCCCGGGGGGAACCGGGGAGCGGCCGCCCTCGACCAGGCGCGGTCGGTGGTACGGCGGGCAGAGAGGCGGGCGGTGACCCACCTGCGGTCCGAGGGGTTCGAGGGCTCGTTGGTCGTGTCCTACCTGAACCGCCTAGGCGACTACCTGTACATGCTGGCGCGGGCGGCCGAAGGGGAATGGATCCCCAGCCGCCGGGAGGAGTGACCACGGTGATCGAGTTCCGTGCCGGGACATTGGAAGAGGCTGCCGACGCCCTGCTCATCGGGGTGGGAGCGGAGCGGGAGTGGGACGAGAGCGGCCGGTGGCTGGCGGCCCGCATGGGCGGCTGGCTCGCCGGTTACCTCGACGGCGCCGATTTCACCGGCAAGGAAGGGGAGGTGCTCTCCGTACCCGGCGCCGGCCTGGTGCCCCAGGGCACGGTGGTCCTCGTCGGCCTGGGGGCGGCTCCCGACGCCGAGGTGGTGCGCAAGGCCGCCGGCCTGGCCGGGCGGGCGCTGACCCGGGCAGAGTCGGTGGCCACCACGCTGGGCGGACGGATCGCCGGGGGCGAAGCGGCGGCGGCTCTCGGGTTCCTCCTCGGCCAGTACTCCTTCCAGAAGCACCGCACCCAGCCCAAGCCGGCGAAGACCAATTCGCTGCGCTTCGTGGGAGCCGGGGCCGCCGGTCTTGCCGGGGCGGAGAAGGCGAGGGTGATCGCCGCGGCGGTGGCCAAGGCCCGCGACCTGGTGAACGAGCCGTCCATGAACAAGCCCCCGGAGTACCTGGCGGGGGTGGCCCGGGAGATCGGCGAGCGGACCGGGGTCCGGGTCAAGGTGTATGAGATGGACGACCTGGCGGCCGGGGGCTTCGGCGGGATCCTCGGGGTCAACGCCGGGGCCACGGAGCCCGCCCGCCTGGTGGAGATGTGGTACGAGCCGCCGGGGGCCAAGGCCTTCTTCGCCATGGTGGGCAAGGGGATCGTGTTCGACTCGGGCGGCCTCTCGCTGAAGCCGGCCGACGGCATGGAGACGATGAAGACCGACATGTCGGGCGCCGCCGCGGTGTTCGGCGCGATGGAGGCCATCGCCACCCTGCAACTGCCGGTGAAGGTGCTGGCCCTCACCCCGCTCACCGAGAACATGCCGGGCGGGTCGGCGCTGCGCCCCGGGGACGTGCTCAAGGCCCGCAACGGCAAGACCATCGAGGTGCTCAACACCGACGCCGAGGGGCGCCTGGTCCTGGCCGACGGCCTGTCGCTGGCCGCCGAGGCGAAACCGGATCTGATCGTCGACCTGGCGACCCTGACGGGGGCATGCATGATCGCCCTGGGCGAGGAGATCGCCGGTTTGTTCGGCACCGGCGACGCCCCCGACAAAGTGCGGCGCGCCGCCGAGGCGGCGGGGGAGCGGGTCTGGCAGATGCCGCTGCCCGCCGACTACCGCAAGAAGATCGATTCCGACGTGGCCGACATGAAGAACACCGGACCGCGCTACGGCGGCGCCATCAACGCTGCCCTGCTGCTGAAGGAGTTCGTCGGCGACGTCCCCTGGGCCCACCTCGACATCGCAGGGCCGGCCCGGGCCCCGGAGACGGCCCACTACCTGGCCAAGGGGGGCACCGGTTTCGGGGTGCGCACCCTCGTGGCTCTCGCCGAGGCGCTCGGCGGAGGCGCCTGAGGCGGGCGGCAATAGACCGGAGATGCTGAGCCGCCCTCAGCGGCCCCGGCCTGCCCCGGCCGGCCCCTCCGGTACTGGGCCAGCCGAGGACTAGCCTCGGCACCGTATGGCTAGGCGGATCCTGACCGTCACCGTGGTCCTCGACCTGGTGGCGCTGGCCGTCGCCCAGGTGGCGGCTTCGCTGCTCACCTTCCGCACCCCGCTGCCCTGGTTATTCCGCAGCGACGCCTGGACCATGGTCGGAGCGCTCACCGGCAGCGCCCTGGTCGGGCTCTACGTGTCGCGTCGCTCCGCCGGCAACGGGGTGTTCCGCCCCTCCTACGGCCGGGCGCTGTCGGCAGTGGCGCTGGCCCTGGGGTTGACCGCCCTGGTCATCCTGTTCGGGCGGCCCTACTGGTCCCGCAACTACCTGGTGGTGGCCGCTGCCACCTGGCTGGGCCTGATGCTGGCGCACCGCTGGGTGCAGCGGCGCCGCCCCTGGGCGGAGAGCATGGTCCTGGTCGCCGCCGAGAAGGTGCTCATCGACCACCTGAAGGGGGCTCCCCACGCCAACGTGCTCGAGGTCCTGGACCCGGCGGGCACGATGCCGGAGAAGCCCCTCCCTCCCGGCACCACCCTGGCGGTGGACCTGCGGGCGGTGCTGAGCGACGAGATGGCCCGGTTCGTCTCGTCGTGCAACCTGGCCGGCTATCCCATGGTGTCGCTGGTCAACGCCTACGAGGAGCACACCGGGCGCCTCGCCATCGTTCACCTCTACGAGGGCTGGGAGCTCACCGTGCCCCTGTCGGGGCGCACTCCCTACGTGCGCTTCAAGCGGGTGCTCGACACCGTCCTGGTGCTGCTGGCGGCGCCGGTGGTGGTGGCCGTGTGCCTGCTGTTCGCCCTCGCCATCAGGCTGGACTCGTCCGGCCCGGCCATCTTCAAGCAGTTCCGCATCGGCCTGGAGGGCCGGCCGTTCACCCTGTACAAGTTCCGCACCATGCGGGTGGGGGCCGGGGACGGCGAGGCCCGTTTCGCCCGCCCCGGCGACGACCGCCTCACCCGGGTGGGCCGCCTGCTCCGGCGCATCCGGCTCGACGAGCTGCCCCAGTTGTGGAACGTGGCCAAGGGCGACCTGGCGCTGGTGGGGCCCCGACCCGAACAGGGGCCTTTCGTGGAGCGCTTCAGCGAGTCGATCCCCTTCTACACCCACCGCCACCTCGTGCGCCCCGGGATCACGGGCTGGGCCCAGGTCAACTTTGGTTACGCCGACTCCGAAGCCGACACTGTGGAGAAGCTCTCCTTCGACCTCTACTACGTGAAGCACCTTTCGCCCTGGCTCGACCTGGAGATCCTGGGGCGGAGCGTGTGGACGGTGCTGTCGGGCTTCGGGGCTCGCTGAGCGGCCCCGACGGAAACCCTTTCGCGTGAACCCTACGGGACCGGGTAGGAGGCCAGCGGCGCGCCGGTGACGGCATGGCGCAGGGTGAGCACCGAGCCCTCACCCGCCGCCCGTCCCAGAGCCGCCAGCGCACTGCCGGGGCCGAGGGCAGCCAGGGCGTCGGTCAAGTAGCCGGCGGGGAACTCGGGAGCGGCGAGGAGGCTGCCGGTGAGGGGATCGGCGACGGTGGCCACCAGCGTGCCGTCGGCGGCCGTGCCCAGCACCGCCACATCGGTGGCCGGCCCGCCGCCGACATCGGCGAGGGGGGCGAGAGTCACCGCCGCGGCCAGGTTGGCTAGAGGGAAGGCGGCCACCTGGGCTCCCGCCACGGGGTCCAGGCTGAGGAGGTGGGTCGTGCCGGCGATCGGGTCGGCGGCCACGATGACCAGCAGCGGGTTGCCACCAGGATCGTCCGCAGCCACGGCATCCCGGGCCAGCAGGGTGGGGGACAGACTGAGGCGAGCGGTCAGGCGGCCGTCGCCGGCGCGACGGGCAACGGCGACGAGGGCCCCTGACGGGTCGTTGCCCACCAGCACGAGGCTGGAGGCGCCATCCTCGCCCGGCAGGGCGACGAGGGCCGCCGGGGTGAGGCCGACGCCGAAGGACATCCGTCCCCGGCGCTCGCCGGTGGCGGCGTCCCGCTTGATGGCCCGGACGGAGCCGTCGGCGGACTGGGCCAGGACGGCCAGGAGGGGCGAGGCGGCGTCGGGCGCGGGCACCAGGGTGATCTGGAGGTAGGCCAGCGTCCGGGGGAGGCCGAAGGAGGTGAGGCGTCGCCCGTTTCCGGCGTCGACGACCACGACCCGCGCCGGGCGGCCGGGGGCGGTGAGCAGCACGGCCACCTCGTTTGCCGCCGAGCGGGCGAGGTGGGGCACGGCCACCGCGTCGATGGGGGTGTAGCCGGCCGGGGCCAGCGCCGCCGAGGCCAGCACCGCGCCGGTGGCGCCCGAGTAGACGTTCAGCCTCGGCATCGACCCATCCCGGGTGTAGGCCACGGCGACATCGCCGGTGCCGTCGCGGTCGACATCTCCGGGGGCGGCCAGCACGCCTTCCAGGGGGGTGGCGCAGGTGATGGGGAGCGCCACCTGGAGGTCCCAGGGCCCGCCGTTGCCGGCGGTGACGTGCAGGTCGAGGAGGGCGGTGTGGCCGGCGGGGGTGTCGGCCGCCAGGCCCAGGTCCCAGTCGGCGGCATTGTCGGCGCTGGCTCCGGCGGCCAGATCGGGGTAGCCCGAGGCGCTGTTCCACAGAACGGTCACGTACGGATCGGCCGAGGTGAGGGTGGCCGACAGCCCGGCAAGCGCCAGCCCCTCGTTGGTCAGGGAGGTGAACGCCTCCACCGCCTCGCCGCACTCCGCCACTCCGTCGGCGTCGCCGCGGCTGTCGCCCGAAGAGTCGTCGTCCAAAGTGAGGCCGGCGAGCACCACCGGGCCACCCGGGTTGATGGGCGAGGTGGCCGGTCCGGAGCACGGCAGGGTCTCCGGCGGCGGGGCGCCGACGTTGTACACCTGCATGGAGCGCAGACCGAGGTAGCCGCGCAGGTCGCGCGTGGTGAAAGTGCGCGGGCCGCCCTGGCCGGTGAAGGTGATCTCCAGGGCGGCGCCGGTCGCCGAGCACCGGGTCACGCTGGCGCCGGTGATGGTGCTCATCCCGGGGAGCCGGGAGGCCAGGTCCGCGGCGGTGAAGGTGCGCGACCAGCGGGCATTGGGGTTGCCGGTCGAATTGAGGCGGCTCCAGTGGTCGTCCACCGCCCGCAGGTAGGGAACGTAGGCGGTGAAGCCGTTCTCGGAGTCCTCGGTCCAGCCGAAAGTGCTCGACGAGTAGAAGGTCTCGATGGGGATCAGGGCGCCGTTGCGGGTCTCCGACGGGTGGGTCATCACCTGGCCGGCGGTGGCGGCCACGGCGTCGAGCCAGGGTTGGGTGGCGTGGCCCCACCCGGCGTAGTACTGGTCGACGGCGGTGTCGTAGACGTGGCACCAGCACCACGGGCGGGAGGCGGGGTCTCCGCGATCCAGGGCCCGGTGCATGGCGTAGGAGCGGGCGGCCACGGCCTGGGCCTCCAGGGCCGCCTGGGCGCCCATGTTCCCCCAGGCGTAGGGGCTCTCGGAGATCCCCAGGACGTAGGCGTCCACGCTCATCTCGAGCGAGACGTCGAACCCCAGGTTGTTGTCCGGGCGGACGTGCAGGATGCCGCGCGCATAGCGGCAGGGGCGCCAGACCGTCCCGCCGGGAGCATTCCAGTCGGGCAGGGTGCAACCGCCGATCTCGAGGGCAGTGGTGGGTGCCTCGGCGTTGCCGTCCCAGGAAGCGTCGATGGTGCAGGGGCCTTCAATGGCGCCGGTGGGACCGGTCACCCGGCAGTTGCCACCGCCCAGGTACTCGACGACGGCCTTTTCCCCACCGGAGATGACGAGCGTGTTGGCTCCCTGGGTGAAGGTCGCCGGGGCGGCCGGAGCGGTGCCGGTGGCGACCGCGGTGAGTTCGATGCGGGTGACCTCCTGGGTCAGGCCCACCCAGAGCGGGGCGGCCAGGAGGGCGGGGTCGGCGGGGGCGGGGCTGGCGCCGGTGAAGTAGTGCGAGAGGATCTCCTGCCAGGTGTAGCCCTCCCGGGCCATCCCGTACGCCCCGTACTGGCTCATCCCCACGGAGTGGCCGTAGCCGCCTCCCAGGAAGGTGAACCCGACCTCGGCGGCTGCTTCGGGGGCGGCGGGGAGGAGGGTCGCCAGGCTCAGGAGGAGGCCGATCGCTCCCACGCCGAAGCGTCGGCGGGGCGACCACGACCGTCTCGCGTAGTTGACTCGCACCTTGTGAGCATCGGACCCTGCCCGGCCCATCTTGAGCACTACCCGTGGTGTTCAGCCACTCCGCGTGGGGCCGAGCCCGGCTCAGGTGAGGGCAGCGACGAGGGCGGGAAGGGCCGCGCCCGCCGACGCCCGGAGGCGGATCGAGGCGAGATGGTCGAAGTCGGTCGGGCTCAGGTTGAGCACCACGAAGGGGCGGCCGCGCTCGGCGACTCGCAGCGGGACGTAGGCCGCGGGGAAGACGGTGAGGGTGGAGCCGATGCTGATGACGGCGTCGGCTCCCTCGGCGAGGTCGAAGGCCTCCTCGACGGCCCCGGCGGGCATCATCTCACCGAAGTAGACCACTGCGGTCTTGAGGATCGCGCCGCAAAGCAGGCACGAGGGATCCTCCTCCCCGGCGTCCACCCGGCGCAGGACGGCGGCGGTGGGCTGGCGATCCCCGCAGCCCAGGCAGACCGTGGTGTGGGCGTTGCCGTGGAGCTCCACTACCGCATCGCCGGGCAGCCCGGCCTTCTGGTGGAGTCCGTCGATGTTCTGGGTGACGCAGCCGATCATCTTCCCGGCGGCCCACAGGGCGGTCAGGGCCCGGTGGGCGGCGTTGGGAACGGCGTCCAGGGCCCCCGAGGTCATTCGCAGCTTCCAGGACCGGCGGCGGGTGTCGGGATAGCGCAGGTAGCGGTCGAGGGTGAACTCGTCGGGATCCACCTTCGTCCAGACCCCCTGGGGGCCGCGGAAGTCGGGAATGCCCGACTCCGTGGAAATGCCGGCGCCGGTGAAGGCCAGGATGCGGCGGCAGGGCCGCAGCAACTCGGCGGCGGCGGCGATCCCTTGCATGGGGCGATGGTAGGCAGCGCCGACGAGGGCCCTGCCGGGAGGGGGCTCGGGGCTGCCGCGCTTTCAGTAGCCGAGACGGCGGCGGTACTCGGCCCGGAGGCTGGGGTGGAGGCGGCGCTGCTGGCCGTCGTCGAGGTGGGGCACTCGCTCGGGCACCAGGATGGCTTCGCCCTCGCGGTGCACCAGGCCCTCGCGGAGCAGGCTGGAGAGGTGGAGGGGGCGGCGCAGGCGTCGTCCCCGGCGGGCGGCGACGGTGAGGCGGAGCAGGTCGGCGACGGCTCCCGGGCCGACCAGGGCCGACCAGTAGCGGCGGACCATGGGGTCGTCGGGGGCGTGGCCCGGGTGGCCGTTCGCCGGGGCGAGGCGGGGGTGGATGTAGGGGCGGGGGATGGCGGTGGGGCGCAGGCGGGTGACCTCCGCCGCCCCCGGAGCCGGCGCGGCAGCCACGAGAACGGGAGGACGGGCGTTCCCGTGGAGGGCTCCAGGGGCTGCGGTGGTCATGGCGCTTAGATACAACTAACCTTACTTAGATACAACTGACGCGACCCAGAGCGCGAAAGAAAGACCAGGCAGCCGGGGCGGGGGCGAGGTGCGTCCGTCCTCGAGGGTGGGTGCCTACCCGCCGCCCTCGTAGGCGCGGTAGCGGATCACCACCACGGAGTCCTTGGTGATCGGCCGCCCGGACCCGGGCCGGGTCCCGGCGACCGTGTTGTGCAAGGCGGGATCGGAGGTGGCCACGGCGACCAGCTCCCAGGTGAAGTCGACCTCGGAGTCGGTGCGGAGCGCGTCGAGGAGGGCCAGGGCCTCGCCTAGGTCCATGCCTGCCAGGTTGGGCATGATCGCCTCGGGGCTCTTGCCGTTGGATACCTCCAGCTTCACCTTCTCGCCCTGCTTCATCTTGGCCGGGTGCTCCGGATCCTGGGTGACGACGTCGTCCTCGGGCTCGTCGGAGTTGACGTACTCCCACTCGGCGTCGAAGCCGGCCTCGTAGAGCTCCTTCAGGGCATCTTCGAGCTCCATGCCGATGACGTCGGGGACCTCTTCCCGCGGGGTTTCGTAGTAGGCGGCGATCCCGGCGGGGTCGGGTGGGAAGTCCATGACCGGGAGCCCGTCGGTGACGATCTCCATGAAGTCGGCCCAGATGGGGGCGGCGACGCTCGAGCCCCACACCCGGTCGTAGTACGTGCCGTTGATGACGAGGTTGCGCATCTCCACCTGGCTGTCGGGGAAGCCCACCCAGACCGAAGTGGTGTACTGGGGGATGAAGCCGACGAACCACACGTCGGTGTGGTCCTGGTGGGTGCCGGTCTTGCCCGCCTGTGGGCGGCCGATGTAGGCGTTCCCGCCGGTGCCGTGCGACACGGCCTGCTCCAGGGTGTTGACCACCGCCGCCGCCAGCGCCGCGTCGAGCACCCGGGTGCGCTGCGCCCGGTGCTGGTAGACGACGTTGCCCTCGGCGTCCTCGATGCGCTCGATGAGGTAGTTCTCCACACGCGACCCGTAGTTGGCCAGGGTGGAGTAGCCGGCGGCCATCTCGAGGGGGCTGACCGCCGACGCTCCCAGGATGATGGCCGGGACGTTGCCCAGGGGGGACTTGATGCCCATGCGATGGGCCACCTCGGCGATCCTCTCCGCCCCCACCGCCACTCCCACCTGGCAGAAGACCGAGTTGGTGGAGGCGATGGTGGCCTCCTCCAGGGTGCGGATGGACCCGTCGGTGGGGCCCCCGTAGCAGACCCAGGGCTCGGCGCCCCCGAAGTCGAGGATCTGGGGCGAGCTGTCGGCCCAGTAGGAGTTGAGCGGCCACCCGTTCTCCAGGGCGGCCACCAGCCCGAACGGCTTGAAGGCCGAGCCCGGGTTTCGCCGGCCCTTGGTGGCGATGTCGTAGGTGCGCTGGCCGGCGGCGATGTCCTCGCCGAACTCCAGGCCGGAGGCCATGACGATCGTGGCGCCGGTGCGGTTGTCCACCATGGCGATGGAGCCGGTGGGGACCTGCTCTCCGGGCGGGAACCAGTCCTGCAGGAGGTCCTCGGCCTCTTGCTGCAGGCCGTAGTCCACCGTGACGTAGATCCGGAGGCCGCCGCCGCCTTCGCATGTGGTGTCGTCGGCCGGGCAGCCGAAGAGTGCCCGCTTGCGCTGCAGGTAGGTGTCGCCCAGGCCGAAGCTGGGGTCGTTGAGCACCGCCTCCTTGGCGGCGATCAGGACCTGGGGGGCCAGGGTCTGGAACTCCTGGTGGGGGACGGTCACCAGAGGCGTGTCCAGGGCAGCGGCCGCCTCCTCTTCGGTGATGTACCCCTCTTCGAGCATCTCGCCGATTACCCGGTCCCGGGCATCCAGCGGGTCGTCGGCGTCGTTGCGCAGGTTGTAGAGGGTGGGGTTGCGGATCGGTACCGCCAGGGCCGCGGCCTCGGCGATGCTGAGCTGGCCGAGTGACTTCCCGAAGTACTCCTGTGCGGCCGCTTGCACGCCGTAGGCGTTGGCCCCGAAGTAAACCGAGTTGAGGTAGAACTCGAGGATCTGCTCTTTGGTGTAGCGGCGCTCCAGTTCCATGGCGATGGCGGCCTC
>Ga0172371_10011320_pt1 | contig 11907 bp, 8 predicted proteins | sample Lak12m_FD_114543 | JGI IMG/M metagenome (GOLD analysis project Ga0172371, IMG submission 114543) | Freshwater microbial communities from Kabuno Bay, South-Kivu, Congo - kab_022012_12m | ecosystem: Environmental > Aquatic > Freshwater > Lake | place: Democratic Republic of the Congo: South-Kivu...
GTTGTACCCGGTACACCTGCACAGATGCCCGGAGAGACCGGCCCTAATTTCCTTCTCAGTGGGTGAGGGATTGTGGTTCAAGAGATTTAGGGCAGCCATCTCCATGCCGGAGGTGCAAAAACCACATTGGATTGCCCCTGTTTTGACAAAAGCATCCTGTATAGGGTGAAGCTTATCCCCCGAAGGCGCCAGTCCCTCCACGGTCTTTACGGCTTTTCCATCCACGCAAACCGCCAAGGTCAAGCATGAGCTGACTGTTCGGTCATCCACCATGACTGTGCAAGCCCCGCAATCACCGGTGCCGCATCCGAGTTTGGTCCCTGTAAGGTTAAGGTCTTCACGAAGCACTTCATTCAGCGTCCGCCAGGGGTCCACTGACAGCGAATATTCATCGCCATTGACTGTGAGTTTGATATGGTGTTTCACTTTTCTTTACCTCTCCATCTGGTACCAGTTCGCCATTTTCCTCATAAGACTGGCGGAATGTCTGTCCCGCTGCGAACGGCAAGCCTGACTTCGCTCCGCAGAGCCGCCAGTGCCTGCTTCATTGAATCTCACTTCCTTGATCTCGCATTGGTAGTAATGCTACCGGCCCTCTCGCAAGTAGCTGTCCTCCATTGCCTTCACCAAATTCGTCATTGCAGTATAGTAGGGTGCAGGAATGCCCAATTCCCGCGCGTATTCGACAACTTTTCCGCCAAGAAAATCGATTTCCGTGGGTGTTTTGTGCGCGACGTCATAACACATGGAGTCTTTGTGAGCACCGGCCTTTTCAAGATAGCCCAGGGCGGTTCGAAGATATTCCTCGCCTAGGTCATAGCCCTGAGCCTTAGCCACGGCAAGGGCTTCCTTGAAGCAGTTGTCTGCTATTTCTCTGGTAGGAGGAAAATCAAGGGCCTGTTTCAATGTTCTGTCAGTTATAGCGCATATAGACGCCATGGTGCATTTCATAACCATTTTCTTCCAGACGTACAGTTTGATATCGTCGACGCATTCCGTGTCCAGGCCACTATTGGTGAGCAATTGGGCAATTTCGGAACCAAGTTTCTTGTTTTCCCTTGTCAAACTTCCCAAATGATTCGGTCGATTGAAAAAGGCCATCTCGACTTCACTCGGCCCTTTCAGGGAAACACCATAATTCAGTGACATGCGGAAGGCGGCATCAGCGCCAAAGGTTTGCGCAATGACATCCTCAGTGCCCAGGCCGTTATGGGTGCTTACGATCTTTGTTCCTTCCCTAAACACACCCTTCAGATCCTCCAGAACCTTGGGGAGATGAAACGTCTTTGTGGAAATGAATATGAGATTGGGATTGAGGTCTTTCATCAGCCCAATCTGATCGACGAAATGACGGACAGGAACTTGATAGGTCACCTCTCCTGAAACTTTGATCCCATTTTTTCCGATGTGCTCTCCTAAACCGGGTCTGGGATCTACAAGAATGGTCTCAGGGTCTTGGTTGAGCAGGGCTGCTGCCAAGACCGCGCCCGTTGCCCCAACCCCTACTACGGCGATTCTAAGATCAGACATGATTCGTCCCGCCTTTTCTCTTGTGCTTTGGTATTTGCTCAGAAGGGGTTAATGCCAGTTCACTCTTAATTTCATAAGATGGGGGGCGTCATGGATTCAGCCCCAGACTCCGGCTGATGATCAGCTTCATGATTTCGCTGGTCCCGGCAAAGATGGATAAGCAGCGAACATCTCGATAGATCTTGCAGACTCTGTATTCTTCCATGTACCCGTACCCGCCGTGCAGTTGAACGGCCTGATAAGCTATTCGATTCACCATCTCGCCGAGCCAATATTTGGCCATGGAGACTTTCTGAACGATATTCTTACCTGCGATGTGATCTGTTATCAGACTGTCCAAGAAGGTGCGGCCCAGTTGAACTTCCGTCGCCATATCTGCCAGCCTGAATGCGCTGTATTGGAAGTTTCCTATGGGTTTTCCAAAGGCTTCGCGTACCTTCACGTAGTTGAGCGCCTCCTTCAGCGCCTCCTCTGCTAAGACCTGACATTTAATGGAAACTTCCAGCCGCTCCTGCTGGAGTTTTTGCATCATGTACTTGAAGCCCTTGCCTTCCTCTCCAAGAAGGTGGGCGGCAGGAACCCGGCAGTCTTCAAAGAAAAGCTCAGCCGTGTCCTGCATGTGATACCCCATCTTCTGCAATTTCCGGCCACGATGAAACCCAGGGGCGTCCTTATCTACAAGGATGAGGCTGATGCCTCGATGTCCTTGATCCGGGTCGGTCTTGACAGCCAGGACAATCAGATCCGCAAAATAGCCGTTGGTAATGAAGGTTTTTTGCCCGTTGATCACATAGGAATCCCCGTCTTTCACCGCTCTCGCGCGAATAGCGGCAAGATCGGAGCCTGCATTGGGCTCGGTCAACCCGATGGCTGTAATTACCTCACCTGTGGTGCACTTTGGGAGCCATCGCTCCTTCATTTCCCTGGAAGCGTGGGAATATATGTAGGGAGTAGCAACATCACTGTGCAAGGGAACTTCCACACCGAATGCGTTCCCGCGTAACAACTCCTCGTTAATGATGACCGAATATTCGAACCCTAATCCCAGACCTCCGTATTCTTCAGGAAGCCAAGGACACAAATAGCCTTGTTGGCCCATCTTCAGCCATACACTCCGCGGCACAGCACGTTTTTCCTCCCATTCAGAGACATAGGGCGTGATTTCCTTGGCCACAAATCTCCTGAATGAGTCACGAAAGATCTGGTGCTCTTCAGTGTTAAACACTGTCTCCGTCATGCAATTTTCCTCATTAGTTCCGTGATATCTCCGAGTATGATCCGTCTCACCAGCGAGGCCTGCAGGCAGGTGACCGGCTGCAAAAATGTACAATCTATCACAACATGATTGGGAACACCCGCGGGTAGTAGCTGAAATTGATGATGTAGGCTCACAGCTGACCAAGATCATCGGAGAAGTTTTCAGCGCCGACAATTTCAGATAATTTCATTTCCATTTAGCGTCCACGGTTGACCTCTGTTTCTCTAAGATTTCACCTGTAATTCGTAAGCATTTTCACCGCAGAGGGCGCAGAGTTCGCAAGAGAAGAATTATCCACAGATTCCGCAGATGGACCAGATTCTGAAGCCCAGAAAAGGTACTTCTTGCGTTTCCTAATCTGTGTGAATCTGTGTAATCTGTGGATTGATTTTCCTTTTAGAAGATGCGCATCGAACACTCCGCGATCTCTGCGGTAAATGTCTTCTCTTCCTCTTCATGGGCCGAGGCCCTTAAGCTCTAAGTTGCTTATACGCTAATAGTTAACATGTTAACTATTTCTTCCAGATTTACCGACCGCCACCAACTTTGTCAACTTTTTTTCTCAGGGGCTTTCCAAGAAAAAACAGAGGGGCGGGGGTGATTCGTTGAGCAGATCTCGTCATTCTGGCGAACGTCGGAATCCAGTCCCTACGGAAGTGTGATTGGTCGGCGACTACTGCCCTCCGATCGAGACATGGAAGAAAATGACTCTGAGAGGTATAGTATATTGTTCTTCAACCATCATTGGCTCTTCGTCGAAGCCTGGCGGGCCTTTTCCTTTTTCACACGATTAATCTCCATTGACGCCTTGATCCCACGGGTGCGCAATGAGTACCAGATCAACCGTTTACGGTCCATGACAAAGAATCGCTTGCCGAACTTGCGCAGAGCGCTGCGATCTATGGTAATGCCGAGCCCGGGAGCGCTTGGGGTCATAAGCGTCCCCTGGTCGTGAACAAACGGGGTCTCCAGAATCCTGTCACGTGCTTCCACGGTCCAGCCGGGTGGGTTAAACGGATATTCCAAGTCCTTCTGATCGGCAAAACCGCTTGCAGCCATCAATTGCAGGTTGACCGCTAACCCAATGCCGTTTGTCCAGGTATGCGGACTGTACAGCAGGCCATGCTCACGGCAAAGCTTCGCCACTTCAAAAACCTGCGCGATTCCCCCTGCGAAGATGGCGTCCGGCTGGAAGATGTGGTAACACCGCCATTGGATCATCAACCTGAGCTCCGGCAGACCCGAAGTGTGCAGCTCTCCGCCCGCGATGGGCACGCGACTGTATGCGGTTAGCTCGCTCAGATCGGTGTACGAATCCATGGGCAAGGGTTCTTCGATCCAGGAGATTCCCGCGTCTGCGCATGCGTCCGCGAACCGCTTCGCACGGTTCAGGTCCCACAGAGGCGCATCCCCGACGATTGTGACTCTCCATCCCTGATTCGCATCCACACCGATCTTCATCTTGTGGCCTATGGCTTTGGCTGTCTCTACTACTTGTCGGATGTCTACGGCTTCGTCAAAGTCGTGCACTCTCAATTTGATCGAACGAAAACCCTCTGCGTACCTGGCCTCGGCCTCTTCTATGCGCTGATCGGGTGTTTTCACTTCACCCGTGGATGCATACAGCGTCACTTTGCACGGCTTGCCACCCAAAAGCTCACAGACCGACTTGCCCGCGATCTTGCCCTTGATGTCCCAGAACGCGGGTTCAACCCAGTAGTTGCGCCATCCCAGATAGGAGACCTCACGAAGCCGCTGCTGGATAAGCGCTATGTCCGTGGCCTCCTCTCCGATCAAGTACGGTCCCAGGAGGTCTCCAATCCCTGCTCGCTCTCTGCCCATGGCAGGACCTGCGCTGTAACCTTCCACACCGTCATCGGTGATCACTTTGATCAGTGTGAACCGGTTTTCGGTCTGAGGGAATCCTGGAATCCAACTTGGATAGAAGGTCGCAGGAAGTGGAATAGCCACGTGGTACAATTCGATCCGTGCGATTATGCTCATGCTGTGTGCCTCGAACTGGTAGTTATAGTAGGCCGCGTTCAGAATTGCGCTTTGTCGCCTACCTTGCAACCCCCTCACCCTTCCCTCTCCAGCCAGGGGAGAGGGTTTTCGCAACCCCCTCCCTTGACGGGAGGGGGCGGGGGGAGGGTGATGCTTGGCGCCATTCTCAATGCCGGTGACTATAGTTTAATACACTCACATCGCCAGATCAGAGAAAGGCTAACGTTAGCGCTGGCAGGAGCCCTCAGCCTTGCCATCTTTACCGGGCTCTAATCTACCATGCATTACTCCTGATTCCACTGATTTTTCGCGGAATTCCGGGAATCGTACCTATTTTATGACAGCCGTCAGCAGCTTGCTGCACGATTCTGAACGAAGAATTGCGTATGGTGTCCACAGATTATGGAGGACATCGCGAAGCAACTATCAAAAGAAAGGAGAAAGTAATGAGTTCTATTGAAACAGATCGCAGAACCTTCTTGAAGAAGGCTGGGGGCGCGGTGATAGCTGCTGCTGGTTCAAGTGTAGCCTTTTCGGCGATCCGAGCACATGCTGCTGCATCAGCTATAACCCAAACGAAGCAGACCCAGGCAGCGATCACGCCCCAACGGGCGTTGCAAATGCTCAAAGAAGGTAACACACGGTTTGTCCAGGGGAACATGATAAAACGCGACCTTATGCAACAGGTCAAGGCGACCGCCGATGGCCAGTTCCCTTTTGCGGCCCTCGTAAGCTGTATTGACTCGCGTGAGTCCGGTCAACTGATCTTCGACCAGGGTATCGGCGACATCTTCAATGCGCGTGTGGCGGGAAATTTTGTCAACGACGATATTATCGGCAGCCTGGAGTATGCCTGTGCGGTAGCGGGAGCCAAATTGATTGTCGTTATAGGTCACACGGACTGCGGCGCTGTCAAAGGGGCCTGTGACGATGTCGTCATGGGAAACCTCACTCAGACGCTGGCCAACATCAAACCTGCCGTGGCCGCCGTGGCCGGATATGAATCCGACAGAACCTCGGCCAACAAAGCTTTTGTCGAAGCTGTAGCAAATAAGAACGTTATCCTGACCGTTGACCGCATCCGGGAACGCAGCCCTATCTTGAGAAACATGATCGACAAAGGCCAAATCGGTCTGACAGGCGCTATTTACGACGTTCATACCGGCAAGGTGAAATTCATGTAGACTGTGGTGTCCGGAAGATACCCGGACAATTTCGGCCAAGATTACCGTTGACTGAGGGGACAAGGGAGTTGTCCGTCTGAATTTCCGAAAAAAGAGTCGCTGATTCGGCACGAATGTGAGAATTGGGAATTCCGGGCACGCCATCCCATCTTATGACAGCCGTCAGCAGCTACCTACACGATTCTGAACGAAGGATTACGTATGGCGTCCCCAGATTAAACCAGATTAAAGATTAACGCAGATTAACATTGAGTCTATTCGCCTCCAGCTGACAGTGTATTCTGCAGAACCGCCAAGGCTTGAAGTGCCATCTGAGAATTTGTTTCGGATTCAAACCAGATCGTGAACAGAGCCCCCATCAGCTGGCCATAACCAATGCCCAAATTCCTCGAGAGGTCTTCAAACCAGTCGTGGTGATTAAGTCCCTCCAGGCTGGCAAGGATAATTTCAACGTCGCAAACGGCACGTCCAAGCTGGGCAGCCACAGCATCACCCCTGCCGATGCAGAAAGTCCTTAGCATTGTCTCAGGGTTACCGTCTCCTGGTAAGAAAGTGTAGGGCCAATTGTACTCCTCTTCTAGCCCGCGCATATCAGGATCGAATATGCCGACAACTTTGAGCCAGTCTCCCACCTTCGGAAACTTGCTCAAAGCGTTCTTAATTTCGCCATCACCGCCCACGTCGAGAACCCGGAACTTCTGTAAAAGACCAGGATCTAATTTCCCGAGCCAAGCTAAGACAAACTCCCTGGCCGCCTTGTCTTCAACAAGGAAAACACCAGAATATCGCGACCTAATCCCTAGAACTGTTTGTAGCAACAGTTCCGTGGGATTTGGCGCAACTGTGACCTGCCCGCCTTGGCGAAAGAGCAGCCTCACATGTTCTATTGGGACTTGTGACACCACCTCGGGAGAATGAGTCGTGAGAATGATCCATAGTGACTTTTCGGTACTGTATCTTGCAAGGACATTAGAAAACGCTGCCTGGGATCTTGGGGATATGTATGTCTCCGGCTCCTCGATTAGGAGGATTGATCCCTGAGGGATCCGCGCCAGATGCCAGTGAAGCAAATGCAGAGACATTTCACCTAGACCCATGGCTTCACTGCCGTAGGCGATTCCACCGCTCGTTACTCGGAAATAAGGAAAGGTCTGCATCTCTTCGTATTCATCAATTTCGTAAGTTTGGCACGACTCGTAATCTCTGCCCACAATGTATGACAATAACTCTAGTTCTTCAGGTTTCGCTTCCCTGGGGGATAAAGCCTCCAAAAATTCGTCAAGGTTCTTCATCTCTGTGAATAGAGAAATCAATCGGACACTTTCAATGGCGGTGTCTACAAGTGTAACGCATATTTCTACCGCGTTATCCGAAACTGTTGGATTTTCAGTATCAAACCTAGAAACGACCGCCAGATCCCTTCCTTCAATCGTTACATGGGCTGTAATCTCTGCACCTGCAAGCCTTCTGAGCCGGTGAGGGATGTCCGCAACAGTAACAGGGTCAAGTGCTGCATAGATGGTTTCCAATAGTCTTGTCTTCCCCACTCCGTTGGCGCCGCACAGAGCCGTTATTCCAGCACCAAAAGGAACCTGCCCCTGACCTATGCCTGTGACGTTCTTATAATCCAGACTGTTCAGTCTACTCTCATAAGGCCGCGAGCAGACTTTGCGCCAATAGTCTGAAGTCCTCGCCGTCCTCATATCCCTTCCCCCGAGTCCATTGTGTAGATGATCATGTTTATGTAGTCTTCAACATCCAGATGGTCAAGACTGTGCTTTAACTCACCACATTTCGCCTGCAAATATTTAATCTTAGGATTATCAGAGGAAACCTCCTGACGGCGAGACGACAGAAAAGCCAAGAAAAGCAGCCATATAACTACGTCTCTTGATAACACCGACGAAACATCGGCAACTCTGGCGCTGGAACGGTCGTTATATACGGTAAACAGACCGTAGAGGATAGGTGGGGAGAAAGAAAATCGAGTTATCGGTGGGTCGTCGAATCGGGTTGCTTTCAACTTGAAGCGAGCGGCCTCAAAAGAAGTCAGAAACTCCCCGAGAAGGGCAGGATCGCTATGATGAAAGAGTAGCTCCCTGCACTCAGTCAAGAACCACAGCCAACTGTAGAGAGTCGCCTTGTTAAATTTTATCATTATTCTGACGTAGCCCGTCATACTTCCAAGGGTTCTAAGTGCTTCTTCAGCCCTTTCGATTGAATACGGAGAGAATCCCTCATTGGATCTGTACTTCGCCGCCAAGACGCCAGCCGTGACTTTCTCTTGCAGGGTGCCCGCATCTAGGGAATAGCAGAGACGAGCCAGTACGTCATCATACGCCATCCTGGAGTTAGAGAATCCGATGAAGTCCTTGCTCAAACCGTATTGCTCGCATGCGGTCACGAGTTGCTTGATTTGCTGCCTACTTGTCCCGAAGTATGCATTTCTCTGCTCTGCGGCCGTCAGATTGCTGGGTTGGTTCAACCTGAAAAAAAGTTCCCCTGGTTCTTCTGGACCGTAATCAGTGATACGAAAAACACGAATTGTGAAACGGTCAAACTTCCGACGCCATTCCTCAGGGAGAGTCTCGTATGTCATTCCGTGAAGACTCTGAATCTCATCATCCAAGGGCTCTATGTTGCCATCCACTTTAATATCACCGTTCACAAAGTCACGTATAGACACTAGTCGTTGCTGACCATCCAGCACTTCCTGTTTGGCCGTTTTCTTAACCTCTATTACATGTATGGGAGGTACGTGCCACTCTCTTAAGATACTGTCTATGAGTCTCTGCCTCTTTCCCAGTCCCCAAACTTCCCCTCTTTGGAAGTCCGGTTGCAGGTTGATGTCGTTTTTCTTGATGCGGGACACGATTGTTTCAACATCAGGGTCAGACGGAAGCAATCTCATGAGATGTTCCCTTTCTACTTCATATGTTCTGGGATGCAGGTTGTTGTCCTCCGCTAAGCCTTCGAATCACTTAGGTGGCGGGTCGGGAGGGTCAAGCCTCATAATGTCTAGTGGGCGGGCCCAGAGATTTAGGACGATAGCTTGACGTGACCAAAACAGGGATTTGACGCCTGCCTCGGCGTAAAACCGCCTAAGTCATTGACTAGACTAAAAAACTTTATGGATACTTGATTACTGTAACGAGTGGGAGGAGTCAAGGAAAAGCTCTGGCAGCCAAGGAAGAAGGAGATCTTTTACCGCTGAGGGCGCAGATTCTTGGTCTGCACGCGGGCGAACAGATCTCTTCTCTGCGCTCTCCGCGATCTCCGCGGTGAGGGCCTCAAAACAAGCTGTATGCGGCTAATCTCTATCGAGGAAGATGATTTTTTCGCCGGCATACTTCTTGGTCCGATCATCCTTATAGAATTCAATGATGTCCCGTTGGAACCATTCGTCGAATGAATCAGCTATCTTGCGATTTCCGAAGACGTGACTGATTGCATAGATTTTTTCATTCTCGGTATCCAAACAGATTACTTCATCCTCAATATCTGTATGGTGAACAACCAAAAAACGGTGCGGGAGGCTAGTCAGTTTTCTTTGGTTCTTTGTGGCCCCAATTACGCACGGAATTCCATTGTAGTGCAAGAGAGTATCGCTAATCCCGTAAACCTCCACACCTGGAGGATCGTATATTCCGTATCTCTCCAGAAAAGCCTCGTATTGCGCTGGAACCTTGACGCCCAATTCTTGTTCAACGATTTCTTTTCTTGACAACATAATCAACTCTCCTTTTTGCACGGCTGGGGCACTTTCATTTGTTGTAGAATAGCTCAGGATCTGCTTTCCGGATAGATGCCAACCTGGCTTGCCAATAAGTCACCCTAAATGCACGAAACTCCGGCCTGTCTATCTGCGAAGGCTCTCGCCGCACGCGAATTGCTGCATGTTCCGCACTGGTCAGTTCAATGATCGGCCCATGATCTCTCTGCCCAGCATGGTGAAGCGCAATTCGATTTCCGTCTCTATCCAGGGGCACTCGTCCCCGTTGGATTCTTTCAATGTTTGTCCTGCCCTGAGGATCTCTCTGATATGGGTCAAAGATGTTGTCACGTTGAGCAACCAACTCACCAGCAAAAGAATTCAATTCATAGTCATGACGATTTGCCCCTGCCAGTTCCAACTCATCCTCGATTAAGGCTCTTGCCTCACGCTCATATCTGGACATGCTGAGCCAATCTCTTATGTCCAGCCCTCTACGCGCGCCACGGCCAGGTCGTGGTCCCGGTCGCGGCACGATTCGGCCGCCTGCTTCAACGTCCCATCCTGAGCCGTCTGATTCTTGGGCTTCCTTAAGAATCCCTTCCGTACCGAAGTTTCGTTTAACAGACCTGAGCAGATCGGCGACCGGTCCGTCGACGTATTTGAGAGCATTGTCTACATAGGCGTCAACATCTTCCGGGCGTACCTTGTCATCATCCCCCTGTTCTCGTCCTTCTTCGCGATTTTTTCCTCCTTTGTTGCCCCAGCTATATTCCGGGTGGGAGGCGAACCACCAGCGCCGTTGCTCGTCCGTTTCAATCATAATACGCTCCTTTCATAGATAGAAGAGAAAATGGATTGTTAAAGCGCCATTAAAGTGGATGCAAAGAAAGGGATGATGGAGAAGGGTTGGGGACGGATTCAAAGCGTAGGATGCGGTGAATGAAATGAACCGCATCGCTTCGCGCTCTTTCTTCGACCGATGCGGTTCCCCCTCGTCCCGCGCGGAACACAGAAATTGAATTCCACCTCAGCGAGACTGGATTCCGGCGTTCGCCGGAATGACGAGATCTACGCCCACCAATCGGATATGGTTTCGCACAATTCCTATGAAAACGCATGGATGGCAACCGGCAGGATGCCCGCGCTACTGGCGTCTTCATGATTCATTGTGGCGATCTTCGCCATAAGAGGTGCTATAGAATACTTTCAGCGGCAGTGTTAGGTAATGGCTTCAACTAAATGAGTTTGCGTAAAATCTTCAAGCAGTCCAAGGACATTTTGGGCCCAGTTCGCGACTCCACTAATTAAAGTAGCCCTGTCTAATATAATTGTACCAGATTTTCATTTTGCGTCAATGATTCGATGAAAAACCTGGCGGTAGTCTCATCTTGTAGTCAACTAGGGGGCAACTCCCATCTTGGCTCAGGTCGAGCCTTGTGACATCGAGCGATCGCTTGCAAGATTTGCCAAGCATAGATCCGACTCCTGCCTCGGTGTGAAACTGCCTGAGTTGTTGATCAGAGTTGAGAGAAAGCTCTGGCAGCGATCAAGGCGCCAGGTTGGATGTTCTCTCCCAATCAGATTTCACAAAGTCTCGGATCCGCCTGGGACGATCGGAATAGAGTTGGATCGAGTCAAAATCAGGCATGAATAAAAGCTTCTGCATCAAGAGAGCGTCATCATCGAACCATTGCGGGAGCACTCCCCCCAAGAAAAAGCCTTTTTCTCTTAGAATTTTCACTACTTCTCCGACCCAGGGCGAGGTAAGCTTGATCCACACCTGGATGACAAGCGCTCCTTTTTCCTCCGCGTCTGATTCCAGATCCGACATGCGTTCCGCGAAGTCGGAACCGGTTTCAAAAAACGCTATGCGTGCTACCTTTGCGAAATCGAAGACATCCATTTTGGATTCGGAAACAGCGCCAAGGGGAATGGGTCCCCTGGACTCATGGAAACTGCGACCCGAAGAGAAATTCCCATACATGAACCTGAGCGCCTCATTATAGGGCGCTGGGAGATAAACCGCCTGTGGAATGTTTCGGTAACAGCGGAAAAACAAGAACGTACTGACTCGATCTACGGTAACGCCCTCTCCGGAATAGGCCTGCCCAGGCATAAGGCCGACTTCCATGGCCGTCGACTCGAATCCATACCGTTCACCCTCCTTCTGCATGTGAACATGGATGGTGACCGGCTCGCCAAAAATAGTGTGCATA
>Ga0172371_10011321_pt1 | contig 11906 bp, 18 predicted proteins | sample Lak12m_FD_114543 | JGI IMG/M metagenome (GOLD analysis project Ga0172371, IMG submission 114543) | Freshwater microbial communities from Kabuno Bay, South-Kivu, Congo - kab_022012_12m | ecosystem: Environmental > Aquatic > Freshwater > Lake | place: Democratic Republic of the Congo: South-Kivu...
AACCAGATTGTAGATATCCGCATCACTGGCAAATTCATCGCCGCCTTTTCTTGAGAGAATGTAATTCTCGCCTAACTTAGCCTCTTCAAGAACGCGCTTTGCTGTTATGCCCGGTGTGATAGCGATATCCTTAATGGTTCCAGTCCCACTGCCTGCCACAACGACTGAGATGACTTTCTGCATTTTTTCACCTCCCTTCGGAATTAGGTTTTATTCCGATATTTTCTTCCACGACTTTATTCCGACTTATTCTGCTATTATTCTTATTCGCGCGCGGAAAAAAGTCTTTTATAAGGTAAAACTTTGTTTTTTCAAATAAGGTTTTTTCTAAATTTGTTTTGATTTTATTTCTTATGTTGTTAAGAATATTTGGTGATTCACAAATTACCCATGTCTCTGTGCAGCCCAACTCAAAGTTATTCTTCACCTGTAAGCAGTTTTTCTCTGAAAACTGGATCTCTAGACATATGGTTTTATCGGCATCAAAAATTAGTACATCTGTGTTTCTTCCGATATAGGGTTCGATTACCGCAACTTTGCCTTGTTTTATGAAATAGCTCGCAAAGCGCTTTTGCAGGCTTCTATGCATTAAGCCGCCTTTGCCTTTTTCTCTAGCCATGTAAGCACCTTTTCGCCTTTAGAAGTGAGTTTTAACTTTTTTGATGGACGCTTTTTCTCACCTGTATGGATTACCGATTCTTCGATTAATCCGTTATCTAAAAATCGCTGTTTTAAATTATCGCCGCGCCGCCCTGAAATCTTCAAAGAGGCATAAAGTTGTGATACATTTAGTTGCGGGTTATTATTTAACTGAGCCAAAAAGGTTCTGGTCTCTTCCAGAAAATCAGCTAGGGTTTTTGTCTTAGGCTCATAAACAAATCCAGAGCCCGCACTGATTTTTAATCGTTCTGGCTTAGGTGTTGGCGTAGAAGATAGTCCCTGGAGTCTTGGCTTCATAATTTCCGCCAGCTCATCATCAGAAAGCTGCTTAGCAACCGGCATTCTTGGGATTCTAATTAAAAATGGCGGGTACCCCGTCAAGGACATCACTGCGTAAGGGATCTTTAAATTATGAAATTGCTTAGCCTGCGCTTCATCACAACCTAAAGAGAATGCCATTGGCCTAATTTCATGCGGTGAGGTGAGGCTAAAACAAAACTGGCATGACAAGTTATTTAAAACAAAATCTGCTAAGCCATCCTTATTTTGGTCAGTAACAATTGCGCCGAAGCCAGCAGAACGGCCTTGGGTATAAATCTGCTTTCCATAATCAATAGCAGTGGTGCTTTGATGTAACTCTTTCGCAAACATCATTTTTACCTCTTCGAACAATCCTTCAGTTTTTAGTTTATTTCTTTCTGGATCCTGAAAGCAGCTCTGGTGAAGATCCTTTAACCTATATTTAGTAACAATCGATTGCGTATTAGAATTGAGTCCTGACATTTCGCGGACAACGATTGAAAATCCTTTCATTTTTTCTTCTGTGTATCCTGTACTGCAATCAATCATCTCTCCTAAGCTTTCGAAAAGATAATCGAGTATTTGAAGACAGGCATAGATTTTCTTTTTCTTTTGAGAAGACGTGTTGGATTTATTAACTTCTTCCAAAAGGTAATCTCTCAGGTTCAATAAGCTGGGATAATTTTTGCTGCCTTCATAAATGCCGTAGCTCTTATAAAGAGAGTCGATATATCCTGCTAACATAATCTTGGTTTCTGGCCTTAAATTAAAATCTTGCTGGAGAGTATCTGTAAAAAAATTAATGTGGGCTTTAGGATCACCCCTTGTCTCTAGGCCATTCCATTTGTCAATTTTTCTGTTTAATACAGCCATGTCTTCAACATAAGGTGAATAGTTACGATATTCGTCTTTATAATCGTACACTCTTACAATAATTGGAGGATTGTGCATGCTAAGCTGGAGACAAAGCAAGATACAAAGGTTAGTCTTGCCGCTACCTAATCTGCCCCAGACACCGATATTTTCATTAAATCTCCGCAAGGGTAAAAAAACCGGTAGATTAGTGCCAACCGTATTGCCAACATAAATATCACCCTTAAGATTCCTTGGGTCTGGCTGCGAAAGAAAATTTATTGACGGATGACATTCAAATTTTTTTCTTTCAAGCCTCAGCCTAACTTCATTGACTGCTTCCTTAACTATGAAGGGATTGTAATAAAACTTGCCTATCTTTCTCAGGGCGTTGGTCAGATAAGGCTTATCCCATGCCTGCGCCTCTTCAGCCAAAGAAGCGAGAGATAAGTAACTCATTAGCGCAAATTCTCTGGGATCTTCATATTCTAAAGGATTTTTAATTTCCATTTCTCTCACCAGGTATAGCGATTCCAACTTAATATTTGAAAGCATCTCGGACAGAGCGGAATATTTTCACCCTTTTCATCTTTAAAAAATAAAGTGTGCTGCATACAAGTACCACATCCGCAATTATGGCAGACGAATGAGTGCTCCTTGCAATCGTAAAGCCCGCAGTTAGGGACAGAGCAACGAACGCCGATTTCCTCCTCTTTAATGACCTTTCCGCAGGCCGCAACGATGAGAGGCTTAACAACCTCTCTTTCCAAACCCTGCTCAGTCTCCTTGGTCGTGATACTTTTACTAACAAAGCCCTCATCTGAAACTCTTATCGGCTTGATAAAAGTTACTTCCTTTCCGATAAGTTTAAAGATATTCTCAAGAATCTGATCCGTACTTTCTTCAATAGGCGCATTATTGATAAAGTCTCTTATAGTATTTGTATCAAAGCCGCTGTCATTGAGCTGGGTTTCTGCTTCAGAGTTATTGTTCTGCTGAGCGCCTGGATTTAATACTCTGCTACGCTGCTCTTCAATGAATTTTCTAAGTAAATCTTTAAGGCTATCCATACGTTACCCCACGATTATTTGTAAAAGGAAAAGAGCCCAAATTATGCACGTGATTATTTTTTTTAACTTCTGCTGCTGTCCATATACCGGCACAAGAAAAGATGGCAGCCAACGAGGCATGAAAACCATACATAAAAAGAAAAACGTCACGATAAAAGCGTAATTACCGGAGCTACCGGTTTTAAATACATTTGTCGGAATGTAAAGAGATACAAATATTCCTATACTGGCAAAAACCGTCTGAAGGAAGACAGAGCGTGAGAGAGGATTTAGCCAGAATAGGCTCACTAAGATAAAAACTATGCAAAGCATTAATCCCATCCGGATAATAAAAGAGGTTATGTTTGGGTTTAACCAAAGAATAAAGTTGATCCAGAAATCGCGCCCGCGCACTAATATGTCCATGCTTTTGCTCCTTTCAGACTTTTAGAATTTGTGCTTTGCTTAATTTGTCTCTTAATAATTGATGGAGAAGATCGTTCATAAATAGGCTCTCGCCTCCGGTATACCGTGCCCCTATATTAAAAAAACGCGCAATTTTGTAGATAAACTCTAAATCTTTATCTTTAAAATTAACTCCTTTGATTAGGAAACTTTTATAATACAAATCTTCTAAATCCCATTTTTCTAAATCATATCTTTTATAATCCAGCGTACCTGGTATAGGAGTCCAGCGTTGTGGATGAATCCAAACACGTAGCTTTATCAAAAAAGTTAGTGTATCCAAAATGTCATCCAGAGTTTGATAAGGCATACCGATTATAAAATAGACGTCTATTTCATGCCGCTTGAAGCCGGCTGCTTCAAAGTTGTCTATGCAATTAACCACATCATCTTTAGTGGAATTATTTTTTCTTCCCATTTTTAAGAGGACATTTTCATTAACACTCTCAATAGCCGTAGAAACTTTTCTGAATCCTGCCTGCCACATAATCTTTGCCAAACCTTTAGTAACATGGCTTGCCTGCATCCCGCCAGGAATTGAAAATTCCATTTTTAACTTATTTTTGATTATGAGCTCACATAGGGGAATTAAATGTCTATTGGCGTTATGGCTAATATTATCATCGCCAAAATAGATCTTTCTAAATCCGCGCTCTTTTTGAATGAGTATCTCCTTAAATACTTCCAAAAAAGGGATCTGTTCTATGCCCTGGCCATAAAGTAAATGTGTAGCGCAATAGCTACAGTAGTTTGGACAACCATAGCTTGTCATGGTATACACAAAATCAGGCCGTTCTGGAAGTACTGTTGGGTCCGGAGGGTAATATTTAGCCCTTTCGTGCTGGCCTATAAAAATCTCGTCCGCGCCACTTTGCTTTGCATGCTCTGGACATAGCGTTGCGTAAATACCGCCTAACATAACTTTTACCTTTGGGAAAAGTTGTTTATAATACCGCACTGCTTCCCAAACTTTTTTGTACCAATAAGTAAACATGGAAGTAACGTAGATAAAGTCTGGTTTATACTTTGGGGTAGAACAACCATAAATATATTCAACGCGATCTCCGATAGCTTTATGATACGCAGCTATTCTGAGCAGACCTATGTACTGGTTGTTGCTACCCCAATTCTTATATTTTTCTGGCTCAACTAATAAGATATTCATTGTTATCCTAGCTGCTTACTAATATCTTTGTATTCATCATCGTAGATGTGAGGTTTTACTCTTCTGCCGCCACCGCATTGATTCCCTTTGATCTTGCCATGGATATATTCAATATCTTTAGAACTACCCACGTATCGAATCCGCAGAGCCTTCTCATCCTTAGCCAAAATGGGCAAATTGCCAGACTCTATCTCTTCGCAAGCCTTTTCGTAGTAACCCCTTACAGTATGATGGCTTCTGGGCAAAATGAGTCTAGCGATGCGTCGGAACTTCCAACCCACCTTAACAAGGGTCCAAATAGCCGATAATTGGTCCTTACTTGCTCTGTCAGGCATGGGTATAAATAAAAAAGGGCAACCCCTCAGCAAACAATATACTGAGAAGTTGCCCTTTTGTTTAATCTTACGATTAAAACGAGAGCTGCTTAGGCAGTTCAGGCTGCCTTATTTTATCTATGGTGTTTTATTATAAAACATTATATTCATCCATCCAGATAAAAAAGTACTTGTGACATTTGCGACATTTACATTTAGAAATTGTAAAACCAAGGCTTTTTTCTGTCCATGGTAAAATTTCAAAAAAGGTTTCATCTGTATAATCTTCAAATGCAATTTCTGCTGAGCAAAGAGGACATTTATCTTTGTTTAAACTCATGAACCTTTGTTCTATACCAAGATTTCTCATACACTCATATAATTCTTTAATCCTAATCAATTCCATAAGCTTATCTAACATCTTTCCGCCATCGTCCCAATCAGGTCTATATCCAGAAATTCTCTTACACTGTTTACAAATGACTGGGTTTTCGAAAAATAGAAGGTTAAACTCATCGATTGTCATACCCTTAATTTGCGAATGAACAAATCCATCCTCGCCAGATTCGCCGAGAACGAAAAGCCTATATTTTTTGAGTCTAACCGGATGAAACAGTGATTGCCTTGCTTCCTGAAGATTCGATATCTTTGCTATCGCACCGCTATCACACCACATACATCTTTTGGCAAGTATCTTCTCGGCTGAAAAACGAATACTTTTCGCAATTAGAAATTCTTGTTTAAATTTTTTGCATATTGCTACGTCAATATACCTAACATAAGCACTCTTCGGTGATTTCTTAAACCACTCTGGTAATACCAAGGCCTCTTCAATTATATTCGTCAGGCACTTGTTTGAATCACAAAAGGGGCATCTATTCTTGCCTTTGGGTATTATAATCCGTACCGCTCTATCTGAATTATCCGTAGGCAATACTTTTTTTCTGCCTTCAGAATCAATTAGAATTTCAAACATAGTCTCATATATGATCTTGTTCTCAGTAGGCGACATTTCACACCTCATAATGAAAAAGGCTACCGCCGGTTTCACACCAACAGTAGCCTCTGAATCTTTCGATTACTGGCTCCCCTTACGGGGCCCGAGCGCTTGCCCGGAATTTCTAATTGTCAACTACACTTAAATAATACCATAAAATTTCTTATTGTCAAGCCATTTCGATTCGCCATACTTTTGACCGACCACAAAATATTTAAATTAGATTTACGTTATAGGGTGTAGAACAACAAATTTAGTTCAAAGCAAAACTGTCTTCAAAACCATTAAGGTTGAGACTTTTTCAAGAGGAGCCAAAAACTTCTCTTTTTTGCTTTAGTGAGGGTTATTTCAGCCTAAGAGCATCTTATTTCTAAGGTTTTCCTAGAGGTATTAACGTCAAACGAAAGGAGGTGAAAAATGTGCCGGGATTCTCCCTACAAGTTACCGGAATTTAACGGTTATACCGTGGATTTCAGGCTCAAAGAATTTAGACGTGTAGTTTATGGCAAGAGCATAAAGTTCATTGCTTTTGAAAGCAATGAAGGAAAAAAGCTTTTGCAAAAAATGGAAAGGAGTAACCATGGAAAGAGAATTTTGTCCTGAAGAAGATTGCGGATTCCAAGTTGTAAGAGCTGAAGGCTGTGTTTACTGTCCGGCATGTGGCTGGTCAGAATGTAACTACATCACCAATCAAAAGGAGGATGATTTTGTACAGTCCATTGCTGAATGAAAAGTTAGTAAGAACAATCTACCGGTTAAAGCGCGTTTACAAAAAGCCAATGACAGAAATAGCAGGATCCCTGATTCAACTGTCATTAAAAACAGTTGATAAGGATGTTATCTGTGAGCTTTGCATTGGCGAAAACAACAATCAGTGTGAAGAATGCTGCTTAAGCGAAAGGAGTGGCGCATGAGCAATGACGATATCTTTGGAGAAGTTATATCTGTTTACACGCAGGAGCAGGCAATTGAGGACGGTGTATTGGTCCATACAGGCGACTGTGGCAAACAGAAGGTGCTTTTTACAAGCAATCTCTTTTATGACGGCTATGAGGATTTGGAGAAAAGGACAGCTTTGGTTAAAAGAGGCTTGGAACTGTTAGCAAAAGATGATCCTGAGGACACCTCTTATATGAGACTTAGGGTTATTGAGAAAGACAAAATATGGGTCATCTGGAACGCGGAAGGAATTACCTTCATGAAACCAGAGGATTATTAGAAAAGGAGGTGAGGAAAATGATAGAAGTAGCCAGGATGTATCGGTTTGAGGATAACGGCTCTTCCTTAAAAGCCTTTGCAGATATTACAATCGGCGATGTGCTCATTAAGGGAATCCGGGTAGTTGAAGGCAAGCGTGGCCTGTTTGCAGCATTGCCTAAAACCGCAGGAAAAGACGGAAGATTCTACGATAGCGTCAAGCTCCTGAGCGATGAGGCAAAGCAAGAGCTACAAGATGTAGTTTTGCAGGCATACAGCGCTTAAAAGCCAAAGCCCTGGGGCATGGCTATAAACTGCCCCTCTTTTTATGAAATAAGCTGAAAGAAGTCGCAAAATTTATATACCTGGTTAGGTATACCATATACGGGATAAATAAGTAAATCGATATGGAGGTAAAAACATGGTAAGCCCTAAACAGGTTATACGAATTGGCGCAGTCAGTGTCAGCATTTTTGAGAATACAGTGGTAAAAGACGGCAAGATGATGACAATACCTAAGGCAGTGTTTCAGGTGCGTTACAAGGACAAGGCCTCTGGCCAGTGGAAATCGACCACATCCTTGTCAGTGAACGATATACCCAAAGCAATCCTGGCACTCCAGCAGGCCTTTCAGATTCTTACTGAAAAGAACCCTAAGGATAACACTGATAACACAAATACCATCGCTGAAAGCGGTCATGATAATACGGCTGAATAGTTGTACCGGAATACAATAAAGCTTAAATACTTGGGATTCCTTTCGGTTGTCATTGAAAAATGACAACGAAAGAATCCCAAAAGACAGATAAGGATAAGCTAGACCAGAATCTTGAGCAGCTCTTGGTGAACATAAAAGATATCACAAGTTACCTCGACAATATAAACGATAACCTTTCCGAAGTATTGGACTCTCTCAAGGAATACGATTACCCGCATGAGAAAGTCTATACTTACGAGATCAATGAAGACGAAGACTAACAAAAAGTATTTAAGCATAGGCCTCGTTAAGAGTTATTATGGCTGGCAGAATCACTGACTCAAAAAATCGGCAGGAGAAATTTTTGGTTAGCACGCTTAGTTCTATTCCTGCCGATCTTCTTCTCAATAGGCTACTCTATCTTGTTAATCACATCAACGTTTTATTGGGCTTAATAGGAATTAACAGCCGAAGCGGGTCTTTTGATTGCTTTTCACTCGTTGTAGACGACGAAATCACCTTAAGGCAAGAGATAAGCGAATTTCTAGGTTTGTTGTTCTACATGCAAAAGAGAAACCGAGAGCTGCTCATACCACATAGGACTGAGATAATTAAGTTAAAAAATAAACTTGGATTCTATTTTGTTTAAGCAATCGAAAACTATTTAAAGAGCTCTTTCGTTACTTTTCTATGGTGTTGTCACTTTTGGATGACACTAAAATAAAATGTATGAAATAAACGGCATCACTCGCTTATACAATATTTGGAATGAATACACAAATAGCTGGCAATACCAGGGTAATTCTAAAGATTACTCGCTTGATACAATAGTCTCTCTTTATGAAAGTAATTCTCCAAAAGCAGATAATAACGATTTTGACATTGATACCATCTTTGAAGAAAAGATTAAGTTCTCAAGGCTCTCTACTCTTCAGGCCTTAAGCCTAATCACCGAAAGAGAGCTCCTGCGCGATAAGAATGTCAATTCAATAGATTCGCGTATTATGTATTGCCAAGACAGCCTATCTCGGCTAAACATGCTTAAGCTACCTGCAACCTATTCTAGAAAGATTGATGGCTTACAAAGATCCTTATTTGACTTGGAGCGGCAAAGGCGTGATGAGGCCGTGAGTAGCTGGAAGGATACTTTAGTACTCAAGCTGTCCATACTTGAAAAATTGAAAGACTACCAAAACTTAAAAAGACAGGGTTCTCTATTAAAAGATGAGCGTTGATATTGACCCTACAAAGCAAAAAGTAAAAGAATTACTCAAGCAACTACGTCCAATAATCGGAGAGCCGAAAACTGATAAATTCTGGAAATTATACTGCTTTTCAGATGACAAGGAGCGCAAAGACCTGGAAACTTACCTTGAAATGCTCTCAAGTAAGGTTATCAAAGAAGATTTAAGTCAGGATAAAATCATCCTTGTACCGCCTTCGCAAGAAGAAGCACAAGGCAGTTACTATTTAGGTGATATCGAATACAATAATCGGCTGCTATATCCTTTTGGTTTACGAGAGACAGAATGGCTCCAGCACACGGCCGTGCTCGGACGTAGCGGCGCCGGAAAAACAACTGTTGGCTTTTGGATTCTCAAGGAGCTCCTTAAACATAATAAAGGCGTGCTGGTTTTTGATTGGAAAAGGAATTACCGGGATTTATTATCGATACCTGGATTCGAAGAGCTAAAAATCTACACGGTAGCGCGTTCTGATATTTGTCCGCTAAAGTTTAACCCTTTAATTCCACCGCCAAATGTAGACCCAAAAACCTGGCTAAAGTTACTTATCGAAGTTATCTCGCATGCTTACTTTTTGGGCGAAGGAGTAGGCTATTTGCTCCTTACGGCGATAGATTCTGCTTATCGAACAGCCGGAATTTACGAAGGAAAGGCAAGCTACCCCACTTTTAGGGATATCCTCAGATGGCTTAAATGCTATTCGCCAAAAGGCAGAGAAATCAACTGGCTCTCTTCAACCTTAAGAGCAGTAGCAACGCTCTGTTTTGCGCAGATGGATGAGCTGCTCAATATCGATAACAATACAGGGATAGAAAAGCTTTTACAAGAAAAGGTTATACTTGAACTTGATGCCTTAACTGTCTCAGATAGGATCTTTGTCATAGAAACCCTGCTTCTCTGGATTTACCAATATAGGTTATCGACACCGATAAGGGAACGCTTTGACCATGCAATTCTCATTGAGGAAGCGCATAACATATTTAATCAAAAAAAGAACATTTCAGGAAACGAGACTATCATGGAGACTGTTTTTAGGCAATGTAGGGAGCTGAACGAGGCTTTAGTCATCAGCGATCAGCTCCCGTCTCAAATTAGCCACGTAGCATTGGCGAACACGTTCACGAGCGTAGTGATGAATCTTAAACATAAACGGGACGTCGAGACAGTAAACAAGTTTTTACTGCTCAAAGAGAAAGAAAGGGACTACCCTATCCTCTTAGGTGTAGGCCAGGCAATAGTAAAGCTTCAGGATAGGATTCAACAGGCATTTTTGGTCAGAATCCCAGAATTTTCTATCAAAAAAGGCATAATAACTGATGAATTCTTGAAAAAAAGATACATAAACCCTAAGATTTCCTATTCACTTTCTGCAAAAGAGAAGCTCTTTTTACAGGACATACGAGACTTTCCAGGCTCAAAGATTGTGGAGAGATACGAGCGTCTTGGCTTAGGAGCGCGGGAAGGTACAGAAATAAAAGATTATCTGCTCTCAAAAGGACTTATCGAGCAGAAAGACCTCTTTACCGCTACCGGTAGAATTAAACAATTGCACCTAACAGAGGCGGGAATGAGCCATTTAAAGCCAGATGGAGAAAATATCGCATAGAAGCAAATCTTTTATCTGCGGGCTTATTTCGCAGCCACAGAGCCATTCTAGAGATAGAGTGAACTTTACGCGTCAGGGCTACTTTTAACATTTTATTTTATTATTTCAATATAATATATATTTTATAATATAGAAAAATTTAAAAACAAAATCAAAAAATAGGCAGAGGATTTCTCTGCAATCCGTACCCCACGCATAAACTCAGCTCTCTTTTTGGCCTATCCAAACCTTGCCTGGTATATCGTATTGATTATAGCTGGCTCAAAAGTAAGGTTAACCGTGTTAGTGTAAGCTCTGTTTACCTTAGTTAGAAAGAGAAGTATGAGCCCTAATGACTGTAAATACGCCAGAGAGTTGTAGAAGTAAACATAGGAAAACCCGTCTAACCTTTGGCTTAAACAGAGCTGCTTATACCTGGTATAGACTTCTTTGACGAATTTTTCTCTTACTTCGGACACTGCCTTCAAAATAAGAATGTTGGGGGTACTCAGGTCGCTTATTATGTCGTTAACCAGGTCTTTCTGCGCCTTCTTAAAATTGTCTTTGATATTTCTTTCCGTATGCGTTGCCCAATAGTAAAGGGTTTTAATGGCAACTCGCACATCTGAATTAGTCTGGTGAGTGGTTAAAGCTGCGATCTGAGAGAGAATTTCTGAGCTGTAACTTTTCAATCCAATTCGAGCTCTTTCTCGAATGATTTTTCTAATCTCAAGAGCATTGTAATTCTTAAAATGGATTACCTCTGGTTGCAAGCTGGAACGGGTAGGCTCATCCAAAGAATTCAAGAATCGCGGATTATTAGAAAGCAGTATTGCCATATAGCCTTTATCAGAACGGCTTAAAAAATAGAAGATATCCTTATGCTTATCCTTTTCTGAAATTAAATCTACTTCGTCCAGGACAATAATGGTTTTTTGCGAATATTTCTCCTTGAATTTCTCGTATAGCTCAGAGAGAGAATGGCCTCTTGGCTTTAGATTCAATAGGCCAGAGATAATCTTAAACGAGGTGTTAAACTGCCTGCAATTAGCGTAGAGAAAGTCAAGATTTGGCTTCTGCTTAAACAAATGTTTAAGGTATTTAATGGTTAATGTCTTGCCAGAGCCACGAGAGCCTACGATTACAAGATTATTAGCAATGCCGGTCTTATCATAACGAAGCAGAGAATCAACGATTGGCTTAACCTCTTCGCGCATGAGCGGCTTGGATGGAATATAGTTAAAATCAAAAACAGCAAAGTTTTTTATTCTCTTCTTTAAGCTGTCTAAAGAAGCCTCTCTTTTGAGGATATACTTTTCTATTTCCATAGCAACGCATAAACCTCACTACACGTATTAACTCAAATGGAGTTTTTAAAGTT
>Ga0172371_10011323_pt1 | contig 11906 bp, 9 predicted proteins | sample Lak12m_FD_114543 | JGI IMG/M metagenome (GOLD analysis project Ga0172371, IMG submission 114543) | Freshwater microbial communities from Kabuno Bay, South-Kivu, Congo - kab_022012_12m | ecosystem: Environmental > Aquatic > Freshwater > Lake | place: Democratic Republic of the Congo: South-Kivu...
AGCGCAGGAGACTCTGGCGGCCCGGCTGGCGGACACAGTCGTCTTTCCGTCTTGGACTGCCGAACCAGTTGGAGAGCTCGTGGTCACGTGTATCACGGCGCTGGCTGGAGACGAGAACCCGGCCAACGATACGATCAGAGACTCGGTTCAGGTGACAGGTGCGCCGGTGCACGACGTCGGCGCGATTGCGATTCTAGCTCCGACCGGTACGGTTTCGGCCGGCGATACCGTGACCCCAGTGGCGCGAATCAGGAACTTCGGGAACAGGGTGGAACGCTTCTTCGACGTCCGATTCCGGATCGGTGCGAGCTACAACCGCACGGCGAACGAAGCCTGGATGCTGTACCCTGATTCGACCGTCGAGCTGACGTTTCCGCCTTGGGTGGCTGCATCCGGGACCTGGGTAGTCAGTTGCTCGACCATGCTCGGAAGTGATGCGAATCGGGCCAACGACAAGGTTGCATCGACGGTGCAGGCGTTCGCGCAAGCGCTGCACGTCGAGCCGGACCGGTCGGACCGGCTGGAGGTGGGCGAAGGCAAGACCTACCAGTTCTATGCTCTCATCGATGGTGACATCGGAGGGGTCGTAGAACTGGTGAGACCAGCGGCCCCGGTGGGTTGGAGTCTCCGGCTTGCTGACACGAGCGGCGCGAACGACCTGACCGATACCGACGGCGACGGGATCCAAGACCTCGGGTATGTCACGGCGGGGGAGACCAGCAAGTTCTCGGTTGAGGTCCAGACGCCGTCCGGGATGGCCGGGGACCCTGGGTCGCTCACGCACCGGACGTTCGTGATTGCCGGGCGCGTGGGCAGTGACTCGCTGGTAGCGGACACTGCGATTCTGGACCTGACGCTGGCTCCGAGTCTGTCGGTGCACAACTACCCGAACCCGTTCAGCAGCAACACGACATTTGTGATCGGCTTGCCTGCGGACGGCGAGGTAAGCCTGACCGTCTATACCCGGGCCGGGGCGAGGGTGCGCCGCGTCCTTGAGAACAGCGACCTGACGGCCGGAGTCCACGTCGTGCAGTGGGATGCGGCTAATGACAACGGCCGGGCTGTAGCGCCCGGCGTCTATGAGTACCTGCTCGACTACGTGCACGAAGGCACGACCGAGCGAATCCGCAAGAGACTGGTAGTCACAAGGGAGTAGAACATGGGTAGCTTTGCCAGTGTCGTCATCTTCTTCAGCATTATTGCGTTCGGCCAACCGGGCACTTCAGTAATGCCGGCGCTTAGAGTGGAGCAAGGCGTACGCCTGGCCGCGATGGGCGGGGCCGGAATCGGAGCAGCCGAGGATGCCTGCGCCATCTACTGGAATCCAGCCGGGCTGGGCCGGGAGCTGGACAACTGCTTCGCGATCTCGCACCACCAGTGGTTTGGCAGTATCCAGGACGAGGTCGTCCATGCGGCGCTGCCTTCAGGCCCGGGCGCGGTCGGACTCGGCCTGGTGTACAGCGGCGAACCCGGAGTCGAGTTCTGGAACGAGCACAACGAGCCGGGCGACACGTTCCGGACGTGGGACGGCGCGATGTCGGTTGGGTATGGCTGGGCTGTGGCCCGTGACTACTACGTCGGAGCGGCGGTGAAGGGTTTCTATCAGAGTCTCTACACTTCGTCCGGTTCCGGCGGCGCGGTTGACGTCGGCTTCGCCTGCCGGCCGCTTGCGTCGCTCAGCCTGGGTGCCATCGCGCGCAACATCGGCGTCGCGAGATATGGAACGGGCAGTGAGCGGATGCCGATTGAAGCCGGGGTCGGTGGTAGCTACACGTTCGGGTCGGTCAATGCGGTGCTGGATGTCATCGTCCCGTTGGACAACGGCCCGTCGCTGCACGTTGGCGCCGAGTATCTACCGGTTCCTCAGTTGGCAGTTCGGCTGGGATATCAGACCGGTCCGCAGGACCTTGGCACATTGGGGGCACTCAGTGGGCTGACTGCCGGCCTTGGCGTGGGTGTGGGTCCGCTGAGTCTGGACTACGCCCTGACTCCCTATGGGAAGCTCGGAATGGCGCACCGAATCGGGCTGGCAGCCGCGCTGTCGCCCAAGGGGTCGGGAAGCATGAGACTGAAGGTGGTCGACGGGACGAGCATGAATCCACTTGCGGCAAGCGTGACCGCGACCGGAGTCAGCTCCTACAAAGGCCGGACCGGGGTGACCGGTGAGCTCAAACTGACCCGCCTTCCGGCCGGCGACCTCGTCATCTACACCAACCGCGAGGGCTACCTGCCGAGGGTAGACTCGATATACGTCGTCGGCGACCAGGAGCAGAATGCGATAATTGCTCTCAGTCCGGTGACCTTTGGCGCTGTCACCGGCGTCGTTGCCGACGCCGAGACGGGCAAACCGATCGGCGGCAACGTCGCCTACCGCGGGTCGGTGCGGGGCAGCACGACAGCCGATGCCGCATTGGGGAGCTACGCACTGCGCAGCCTGCCGGCCGGTCAGTATGACTTGACCGTGACCGGGCCGAGTGATGACTACGTCGCTCAGACGTGTACGCTCAAGGTCGATCCGGGTCGGATCACCAAGCAGGACTTCTACCTGGTCAAGCGCCGCCAGATCATCGTGCTGCAAGGGGTGAACTTCGAGACCGGCAAGGCCGACCTCCGGCCGGAGTTCGACTCGGTGCTGGCCCGGGCCGGCGAGATTCTTCGCGCCAATCCGGGAATCACGGTTGAACTGGCCGGCCATACCGATCCGCGCGAGATAGCAACTGCTCAGTTTCCGTCGAACTGGGAATTGTCGCAGGCGCGGGCCGACGCGGTGAGGCAGTACCTAATAGATAGGTGGGGCATCGCACCGGAGCGACTCACCGCCCACGGCTACGCGGACACCCAGCCGATTGCGCCAAACAACACCGAGGAGGGAATGGCCAGGAACCGGCGAACCGAGTTCCGGATTACCGGACAGCAGTAGCCGCGGGTCCGGCTTGGGCCGGAACCTGACGTTCCACAGGCCGAATGTCTCCGCGGCGGGGAGAGATTGGGGCATACCCCGGCCATTGACAGACAGCCGGGGCGGAGGATAATCATGCGTGGTGCCGGTATTTCATTGGTGTCACTCATGAATCTGATAAGGGGCTGATTGGCAGTATGGGTCAGGGCACATTCGGAGGTAACCATGTTCCGTAGCCGTGGTCTGGTCCGCCATCCTACGTTTCCCAACAACCGTGCCGTGGGGCCGCTGCTCCTTTGTGCCCTAGCGCTGGGGTTCGGTGTGAGCGTGGGGCACGGCCAGTGGTTGGAGACGAAGATCACTTTGCCCGACTCGCTGGGCGGTGCGTCCGACCCGTTCTGTCTCGCCGCCGATACGTCCGAACGCTACGTCTATATCGGTGACGCGAGCGGACAAGTCTACGTCGTGGACGCGGAGGCCGGTACCCGAGTCGCCAAGATCCCGTGCGTTTTCGTCGCCGCTGTCTGCACCAACACCCGCCAGAACAGAGTCTATGTCGCAGACTACGGTGGGAACCGAGTTCTTGCGGTTTCATGCCCCACGAACCAGGTGGTCTCGTCGATCCCCTTGGGTGCCGCCGGGCTACCGCAAGCTCTGTGCTACAATAGCAGCGATGACAAGATATACGTCGCCAGCGACGGAGGTGACCTGACGGTCATCGAATGCTCTTCCGACAGCGCCGTCAAGACGATGCACCTCGGAGAGAGTCCGAACGAGTTGTGCTACAATCCGACGAGCAACAGGGTCTTCTACACCGGAAGCGATTCCCTCCTCGCGGTGGTTGACGGAGCGAACGATTCGGTTGTCGCAGTCTACGCCGTAGACTGGAGCGGGCTCATGGTGGTGAATGCCGTCGCCAACCGGGTCTACATGGCCGGCTGTATCGATGGTGACCAGGGAGTCTTCGTGCTGGATGGCGCAACCGGAGCGGTGCTGGACTCGATGAACGCCGCCAGGGACGTGATGTGCCTCAATCCGCGCACCCAGAAGCTCTACACCGGCAGCAGTGACTTGGGTGAGGTATACGTCTTTGACAGCACTGCCGACACGCTTGTTGCCCGGCTTCGCCGGCTCCGTGTGGATGTATTCTTCTCCATGGCTTGCGACACCGTCACCGACCGGGTCTACGCCGCGTCCGGCTTTGGTTCGAAGAACGAGCTTCTCATGATAGACGGTGTCGCCGACACTTTGGCCGCGAGGATGGTGGGCCCCAACCGGGGTAGACTGCTGACCAGCTCAAAGCGGGGCCGTGTGTACTGCACGGACGACGGCGGGCCCGCCCTGGTGGTCTTCAACATCGGCACCGACAGCGTGCTCAACAACATCATGATTGGCGCGAGTACCGGGCTGATGTGCTACGACTCGACCGACGACAAGATCTACTATGTGAGCCAATCTTACCTGGGCGAAGCTGGCGCCATTGACGCTGCGACAAACCATCCGATTGCGCATGTCCCGGTGGGGCGGTCCCCGCATTCCATTGTCTGGCACTCACCGACTGACCGGGTGTATTGTGGCGGAGGATGGGATATCACCGTCATCGACGCGACTGCTGATACGGTGACCAAGGTTCTGCCTGTGCCCGGCCTTGTGATGTGCAGCGCTCCGCGTGTGAACAAGGTGTACGCCTTCAGGTATCTCACTCATGTGGACGGAGAGCTAGTCGTGATAGACTGCCGGAATGACTCGGTCATAGATGCGATTCCGATCCCCACAAGCTACGTGTCCTCAATGTGCTACGTAGCCTACGACAAGCTGTATGTCGCCGCGTACTACGATCTTCTTGTCATCGACTGCGTCAGCGATTCGATCATTCGCTCATACGCGGTTGACTACCACCGAATCGCCGCTGGCCGCGACGACAAACAAGTCTACTGCGCGAGCTCTGATGCGCTCAGAACCTTCGATCCGGCCGGTGATACGGTAGTAGCCGAAGTCACCTGGGAATCCTACGGGCTCTGGGGGATGGTCTATGCCCCGGCTGCAGATAAAGTGTACTGCGTGGACACGGATGGCTTCATCCTGGTTGGGGATGGTGCCCGACTCTCTCGTTGCCGAGGTTCCGTTGGTGGATGCATGGTCAATCGGCTACGACAGCGCGAGCGGTCTGGTCTTCTGCGGCCAAGCCTCGAGTACCCCGGTCACGTTCATTGACAGCCGCACCGACAGGATTGCCGGATCGCTGGTAACCGACTTCTACCCGGAGACGTTTGTCGCAGTGCCGGCGCACCGCCGTGTCTATGTTGGCGGTTGGGCCAACTGGGGCACCACCTCCATCCCGGTGGTTCGGACTGACCCGCCCGGAATCGAAGAGGGCATCGGTCTGAAAGTGCCGAGCTTCAAGCCTGTGGCTACCGTCATCCGCGGCGTGCTGTCCCTGCCGCGGGACATGACCGGATTGTCCGACAGTACGGGTCGGGTCCCAAGGTCTCTGTTGCTCGACATCAGCGGCAGGAAGGTCATGGACCTGAAGCCGGGCGCGAACGACGTTCGGGCGCTTGCGCCGGGTGTGTACTTTGTGCGGCAAGCACAAGCGCAAGCTCAAGCCCAAGCCGTCCGGAAGATTGTCCTGACCGAGTAGTTTCCATTTCGGGACACGATCCCAATTGCCCGAGCGCAATTCGGTCATGTCCCTCCAACGCTGCCTGCGGAAACGCGGGCAGCTTGTTGTTGCGCGGGCGCGCTCAGCCGGGCGCCGTCGGTATCATCCAAGCCGTGAGCCGCATGGGAAGTGCAGGTCGGTGACAGGACGGAAGCCAGCACGAGTCTCTTGGCCGGAGTCATGGCCGGAGTCGTGACGGATGAGATAGCGGGAGTCATGACGGATGTCATAGCTTGAGCCATGACCGGTGCCGCAGCGGATGTCGTTACCTGAGCCGCAACCGGCATCATTACGGGTGACGTGACCGGTGCCGTTGCGGAAGCCGTGGCTTGCGCCATTGCGGGTATCATGGCAGGTGCCACAGCCGACGTCACAGCAGGAGTCATTGCTGGTGTCATAGCTGGAGTCATCACCTGTGCCGCAGCGGAAGCCATAGCGGGTCACGTGACCCGAGCTGCAACGGATATCATGACGGGTGAGGCTATCCCCCCTACGAGGGTGTCATTCTGAGGCGACTGAGGATAGAGGATTGAGGATGGAGGACTTACAGAGATCGGGGCTAGAATTCGCTTGATAAGTAGAATTATCATGCGTATAGTGGTGCAACTCCATGAAGAGACCAAAGGACGTGTTCAGGTGCGACAAGAAGCTGGGGAGGAAGTTGCGCGAGTGCAGGCTCAAGGCAGGTTTGACCCAGCAGAAGCTCGCAACCGCGATGGGCAGGCAGGGCAAGGGGAGTCATCACGTTGCCGGACGGCTGGAGCGGGGCGAGGTCGAGAATCCGACTATCGGCCTGCTTGCCGACTATCTGCGGGCTTGCCGGGCGAGCTTTGCCGACATCCTGGACGTGCTAGACCGGTACACAGCACAGCAGACGGCGATTGAAGTCGAGACCCAGAAGGCGCTGGCCAAGGTGCGGGAGTTTTTGCCGGCAAAGGTCAACCGGGCAGTGGAGCGGTTCGATCGTGGCATCAGGCGCAGGGCAGAGGAGAAGCACGAGCCGCTGCCTGCTCCTGAGGAGCGGGTGAAGCGGGCCAGGAGCTTCGCTCTATCCCAGGTCTGGGCACGACGAGTACGTCGCCGGGTAGTGGGCATCATCGAGACGCAGCATCTTCGTCCCGGGCCGGACAACGAGAAGTGCCTGCAGAGGTATGCGGTGAGGGTGTGGAGTGCGCTGAACCGGACCCGGGGCAAGCGAGCGGGCAAGCGCCCGGCCATGCTCGAAGCAGCAGCCCGGCCGCGCAAGGGTGAGGAGACCGTGAAGCCTGAGCATCTAGAGGCAGTCAGGGAGGGGCTGACCGAGTACTTCCAGCACGCAGAGATGGCGGGCCAGCTTGACGTCGAGCCGCAACTGGAGCCGGGCGAGACCCAGCCCATACGCGGTTTTCAGCCGAAGCCGGACAGACGGCCGGAGCGGGACAGGTGGGACAAGGCGCGTGCGGCCCTGGTCGAGCAGCTCCTGCAGGAGACGAGCCAGTTGCCGGAGCTGGCCGGAATTGACCCTCAGCGCCTGCCGCTCTACCAGAGCGTGGTGCGGCAGCTCTGCAGCATCCTGGACCACTTCGCACCGGAATCAAACGAGTGCCGCAAGCAGGTCGAAGCGCTCGCTACGGACGAGCACTACACGAAACGCGGACGAGACCCGATGCTGGTTCGCAGGCTGGCAGAAGTCGTGATTCCGCGCTGGGAGGAGCTGCGCCAGTCGCTTGGTCCGCATCCGTTGGGCCGGGTCCGTCCGCCGCGGTAGCGCGGGGCTGGAGAGCTCCTGCCGACAGGTCGTGGGTGGAGGAGCCGGTGACGAGGGCGTCTACGAAGGTCCCGGGGCGGACGCTGCGGCCGGTGAGTTTGACTACACCGTCGATCTCGGGTGCGTCCAATTCCGAGCGCGCGATGACGCGCCAGTTTCCAGTTCCCAGGAGCGAACCTTCGTGTCTTTGTGTTTGATGCCTTCGGGCTTGGGACACGATCCGAAATCCCGGGGCGGATTTCGGTCATGTCCCCGCCCTTCGGACTGAATTCGCTGTCTAGAGGATGTGGATTTCGACCTTGGAGAGCTTGGGCTGAAGACCCGGGACGAACCGAGGTACGACATTGAGCGCCCCGGCCGGCAGCACGACGCGGCTATTCAGTTCGGCTTGAATCACCCGGCAACGTTCGGCCGAGAGTCGTTCCTGTTCCGTGTACACGTAGACCACAACCTGGTTCTTGAACTTCTCTTTGATGACGTTCGCCGCTTCGTCGAGGCGCGGAGCCGCCTGTTCAAACAACTGCGCGCCGCCATCGAGGAAGAGCTGATCCGCTGCAATCGAGACAACCCACTCTTCGCCGACCGGCTGGACCAGGCCGTTGATGCGCTGAGGTGTGCCCGGAATCCGGGTCTGGTTGCCTTGCGCGTCGGAGGCGTTGAAAGTGAAGCTGTACACTTCGCCCGGAGCGATTGGTTCACCCGCGTCGGTTTTGCCGTCCCAGGTGATTACCGCCGGTGGCGGACCGGTGCGGGATATGCGTCGGACCGTCTCGCCGAGCGAATTGGACACCTCCAGATTCCAGGCTGCAACGCGCTGCTCGAAGGACGGCAGGAAGACCATCATGTCGCCGTAGATGAAGTCGCGTTCGACCGGAACCCGCAAATAGGAGGAGTGGACGAAGTGCTGGGGGATAGTCATTGAGTCGACCGAGTGGTAGAGCGCGTCATCCAGTACGTAGCTTTGCGGGGCCAGCATCTCGTTGATCGGAGCGAACGGGTCAATCTGCGGCGCGAAGTAGGGCTTCACGTCCTCTATCCTGACTTCGCTCTCGCCCTTGATGACCTCCTCGCCGATGGCATGCCGATCGCCGTTGGGCGATGACGGGGCAGCAGTGCTTTCGGGCCGGGCTGCTGCCGGTTCGGTCCCGGCCGGGGCCTGGGCCAACTGGGCAAAGAGCAGGAGAGCAACGAGTAGCGTCATGTCTTCAGGATAGCACGAACTTGAACGTGATTACGCCCCATTGGTCCGCGGCCTTGACCCCGGGACCGAGTGCCGCGAATTCCCATCCGCGCAACGCGTCCACCACGACCTGGTCCAAATCCGGGTAGCCGGAGCTGGATTCTACCGTCGGCGCTCCCTTGACCTGGCCGTTGGGTTGGACCCAGATGCGTACGACCACGGTGCCGGAAACGCGACGCTCAAGCGCCCACTTCGGATAGCGAGGAACGAGCTTCTTGGTGATCTCGCGCTGGGAAATCGGTCCGGCAACCGTGAAGTTCGTGCCGCGGGATACGGGTGCTTCGGCTTTGGGCAGTTCCTGGCTACCGACGGCCGGCAGGCTGCGAGCGGCGGGCTTGGCGAGCTCGCGGTGCTCAATCGTAAGCTGTGCGGCCGGCTGAGGAATGCCCGGGACGCCCCGGCTGTCGGCGCTGCCACCGCCGCGGCCCGGGGCGTGGGTCAGGGCAATCGCGGGTTGGGCGAGGATTTCATCAGTAGACTGCGAGCCACCTTTGCCTCCGAGGTACACCATATCCATGCCGTCCCCCGAACGGTCAAGCTCATATCGGCTGAGGTCGATTTTCGCCTGAGACGGGCCACGGTCGAGCGCGGCCTGCAGATCGATGGTCGGGCCGTCCGGAGCGCCGGATGGCGTGTAGCTCATGGCGCCGGCGTCGGTCGGGCCGGTTCCACCGCCGCTGCCAAGTTCCGGTTTGGGTATGACCTTCGCGACTTCAGGTCGCCGGGTGATGTCGTAGACGTCGACCTGGATGAGCTCTTCGCCGGAGTCGACGCTGGCCGACTTGAAGACGGAGGCGCCGAACATGCCACCCAGGTGCAACAATGCCGAGAGGGCAATCGCAATCCAGATGGCCGAGGAACGACGGTCTTCGTAGATGGTCACATTACGGAGCGCGATTCCCTGGGGCATGGCTAGCTTCCGGCTGTCAGTTTCTTTGTCGCGCAGACGATTCGCGCCGCGCCTGCCTTCTTTGCTGCGGCGAGGATGTCGAGAACCTGGTTGCCGTAGCACCGTTTGTCGGCTCGGACCACCACGAGGATGTAGGGGTCACCGGCGACCGCGGCCGCGACCCGGCTGCCAATCTGTTCGAGCGTCGCGACCGGCTCGTCATTGAACATGTACTCACCCGTCTGCGTCAGGACGATGCTGATGTCGTTCTGGACCTCACGCTGGCCGGTGTTGGCCGCGGGCACGCTGACCGGCGTGCTGGTGTGGCTGATGACCATCGGCGATATCATCATCATGACCAGGACCAGTATCAGGCCGACGCAGGCCATCGGCAGGATGTCGAGGTTGGGGGCGGCCCTCAGGTTCAAGGCGCACTCCTGGTACGCAGCCAGGCGACATCGTTGGCCCCGACCTGCTTGGCCATGTCCATTACGCGGATGACTGCGTCATAGAGCACAAGTTCTTCATTCGAGATCACGACCCGGCGCGCGACGCTGCGGTCGAGGAGGCGGGGCAGCAGTACGCGGAGGCTGTCCTCGGGGACCGGGACTTCGTTGAGCATGATCCGGCCGTCGTTGGCCAGGAAGATGTTCGCTTTGATGTCCGAGCCGGCCGCCGCTGCGCCGCCCGCCTGGGCCACCCCCGGCGCCGAAACGAAGATGCCGTTCTCGAAGAAGGTGGGCATCGACACCATGAACCCGATGACGAGGGAGAGGGCGATGTCAACCAGCGAGTTGACGATCAGGCCGTCATTCCTCCGGCGTTCAACGTGTCGGCGGCGCATCAGAAGTTCCAGCCCGGGTCTTTGGCCGGCTGCGGCTCTGGCGACGGGGTCGGTTTTGCCGCGGCCGTGGAGTTGCAGGCTCGCGAATGCGCCCGGCCGAGCATCACGATGACCCGGTCGGCGGCGGCCTCGAGCTGCATCGCCATGTCGCTCGACTTCTTGTTGAAGTAGTTGTACGCAAAGAGCGTGGGTATGCCGATGCCGAGGCCCCAGGCAGTCGTAAGCAACGCGACCGCGATGCCGCCGGCGACCACGTCCGGGCCGGCCTGTTTGGTGGCGCTGATCTGGTTGAAAGACCTAATCAGGCCGGTGACGGTTCCGAGCAGACCGAGCAGCGTGGCGGCGTTGGCCAGTGTGCCCATGCCGCCGAGGAGGTGATCGAGCTTTATCCGTTCGTCGATGATCAGGCTGTAGCTGAGGTCGGCCAATTCCTCGGCATCGAGCGTAGCGTTCTCGAGGATCAGAGCGAACATCCGGCCCATCGGGTTCTGCTGGGTCCTGGCCCATTCCAGTCCGCCGGAGAGACCGCCAGACGAGAGCTGCCGTCGCAACTCCAGTACCCCGCGGGTCGTGTTGCAGCGGTTCCTGCGGAAATACAGGAAACGTTCAATCACCAGCGCAAGCGCAGCGATCGACGCGGCGAGCAGCACCAGCATGACCGGGTCGAGAATCACCTGGAACAGGTCCTTGCCCATTATCCTCATGGCGGGTTGCCTCCTTCGGTTGGTCTCTGTTGTCCCTGTCGGCCAGTCGGTGCCGGCTGCGGGACGGGGTTTTCGGCTTCAGGGGCAGGCGGCAATGTCTTCGGGGCAGCGGGGTTGGCTTCAGCGTCCCCGCGCGGCGAGTCGGCCGTGCCTTCAGCCTCAGCGGCGCCGAGCCGCTTGCGCGATATGTCTACGTTCTTGCGTGCGCTCTCCGTGAATTCCGTGTCCGGGAATGAGTCGACCACGGACTGGAAGTACTCGAGGCTCTGCTTGTAGTCACCGTTGTTGAAGTAGGCGGTTGCCAGGTTGAAGACCGCGCCGGCCCGCTGTGTGTGCTGCGGGAAGTAGTCGAGGAACTTGTGGTAGGCCTGCGCCGCTTCGGGCCAGCGCTTCATCTGCGAGTAGGCTTCGGCGGTCAGTATCTGCGCGTCGGCGGCAATCGGCGAACCGGGGAAACCCACTACGACTTTCTGAGCTTCGACGATTGCCTGTTCGTAGTCGCCCGCGTCGAAGAGAGACTTGCTCTTGTCGTACTGTCCCGCAGCCGCCAGTTCCGACTGGGGAAACCGCTTGAGGAAGTCCTCCATTACCGCGGAGTCCTCCTGGCCGGCCAGATAGTAGCTGGTTTCGAGGCTCTTGCGGACGCTGGGGACCTGCGCGTCACCGGGGTAGAGGTCAAGGAACTTCTGGTACTCGCGGACCGCATCGAGATACTGCTTGCGGTTGTAGAAGCACTGCGCAATCAGCGCCTGGGATGGCGGTCCGAATTCACAGAACGGATAGCGCTCGATGACGAAGTTGAACACGCCAATCGCCTTGTCGTATTCCAGCGCCTTGAAGTAGGTGTCGCCGCTCCGGAAGGCCGCCTCCGGCGTCTTCACGCTGTCGGCCGGGAACTTGTTGACCAGCGCTCCCCAGGCG
>Ga0172371_10011324_pt1 | contig 11904 bp, 12 predicted proteins | sample Lak12m_FD_114543 | JGI IMG/M metagenome (GOLD analysis project Ga0172371, IMG submission 114543) | Freshwater microbial communities from Kabuno Bay, South-Kivu, Congo - kab_022012_12m | ecosystem: Environmental > Aquatic > Freshwater > Lake | place: Democratic Republic of the Congo: South-Kivu...
CTATCAGGGTCTAAAGCCTGACCCCGGCTGCAACGATTACCTCACCTCAAAATGGCTGGGTTTGATTCGCCCACTCCTGGCTGGATTTCACCGCCCGCTGACACAAACAAGTATCCCGTGCGAACTCCCGCCGATTGGAGAATGGAGAAGACAGAGGACGATGAATGCAGGTTAGTCCGATTATACCAAAGGCTCGGGGCCGTGAGGACGTTTGGCAGAACGGACAACTTTCTGTGCATTCACTCCCAGGCCGAATTGAGCCTCATGGAGGTGGAAGAACCCGAGAGGGCGAGGCTGGTCAAGGGAGCTTTGGCAGTCCACCAACAGAAACCATTTCACGGCGCAGTCCGTGCCCACAAAAACAATGAAAACAACCAATGAACAAACCAGCAGGCGACACCAGGCAATGACCATTTTGGAAAACTTGGCTCGCAGATTAAACAGCATGACGGCAGATTTCTTCTATCTGGCATTGGAGGAAGAAGGATTCAGCGAGGACGAGCGCGTCAAACTGGTGGGCGCGTGTTTCCGCACGGCCCAAAAGAACCGATGGTTACAGCGCACGTCCTTCTCTCAAAAGAGCACCCGCAACAACAGCAACCTGCTTTCGGTCTGGCATAGCAACCTGTATGGGGTGGACAAGAGCGGGGGCCAGATTCCACGGGCAGAGGTCGAGGCAGAGTATAGCCGATGGAGAGGGAAAGGCATGGAACCGCCTGACCGCTTGGCAAAGTTCTGGTTGTGGCAGAAGGAATTCATGGACCAATCGGACAGAGGGGAAGGGGCGAAAACTCCTGCGGATTCCCTCGCAAGGCAAGCATCACGACTACAGGGCATTCTCTAGCCAGGCTAAACGTATCGGAATGCGTATCAGTCTTGTGATTCGGGTGGTATTTTTTAACCGAGAGAGCTAAAACCCACCACCAGCCTCGCAAAAAGGCAAGTTCCCGATTTTTTCATAAATTAGGCCCCCTCCATTTCGGTTTTTCAGTCACGGGCAACCTCGATTCTCTCCAATGTTTATGGGGGTGGAATGCAGGGTTCACTAAAAGCTTGACAAGTGAAAAGTAATCTATACCATGCTCCGCATGAATACTTCCTCAAGCGAAGCGAAAGGCGCTGAAAAGCACGAGCAATGAACACAGGCAACAAGTGCTTTGATGCGGTCTTTGCCACCTTGCCCCCAATGGTGAAAACCAGATTGGAGGACTACTGGCGCAAGACTCCGTATGTTTGGAGGCCAGAATATCCCGAGCCACTCAAACAAGCCCATAGTTCGCCTTGGGTAATCATTGGGGAGGATTGGAGCGAGCACAGCAAGGCCATATCCAAAAAGGCAGCGTCATCTTTCGCTATGGCGTTTGCCAGAGGCACGGCAATTGTTTTCGACAAGCAAATGTATGATTTGCCCCCGCTGCTTATTGCTACGCTGATTGCGCACGAGATAGGGCATTGCTACCAGTATGCGGGATACAATGGCCCACCACGAGATGAAAGGGCTAGCGAGCGGCAGGTAAACAGTTTCATGGAGCGTTGGGGCTACTTCGATAACGACATTGATATGTGGCTTGAAGTTTGCCAGAGCGGACAACCAGACCCCGAAAACGCTTTTCATGCACTCAGGTTGAAACGTTACGGGCGCAAGCCGCCTGAATACATAGCTGAGTCGTTCCAGGTTCATCTCGCAAATCTGGCGACCCCCTTCAAAGCTGCGGCATAAGCATTGCGTGATTAACGGGTTCGGCGTTTCGGCGGGTGCTGGCCCTTTGGTTTTGGTTGGAGCACCCGAAAAAAAGCAATAAAAAACCCGCTCACCAACAGAGCGGGTTAAGTGTCACTGGTAAGGCGCAGGTCAAACGGACCGCGCCGTTTCCCGCGCCGAGTTTATCAAACCAATCCATTCCTGGTCTTGGACATACTTGACGGGGTCTAAGGGTTCATCGCTGAACAGCCAGGCAAGGAATTCCGCTTTGGTATAGGCCCATTTCCCCGTTCCGCTGCGGGTGTCGGTGAAATATATCTTCTCGCCGTCCTCGGACAACTCGCAGCTTTCCCACTCGGCCAGCAGGTGCTCCACTTCGCCGCGCCCAATCTTCTCGATTAGCTGCGCGAACGCTTTCCCGACTTTGTTTCGTGGAATGGTGTTTTTCATATCGCTCTTGTTTTTGATTCACGCCGCACAAGCCAGACACCGCTTGACCGCCGTTGCCGTCCACTTCCCGCCCCGTGGGGTCTGCTCGCCCCGCTTGTTGAGGCATTCCGCGATTCTGTTCAAGCTCTCAATTCCAGTGGATTGAATTTCTTTGATGGCCTTAAGCGCGACAGCAGCAAATTCCATCTTCCGTGCCTTGATGGCCTTTTGTGCTTTTGCCAGAGCCTCCGTTGCATTCGGGTTGCCAAGGGCAATGCCACGCTGCTTTGCCACCGCCAGCCCCGCCTTGGTGCGCTCGGAAATCAATTGCCGTTCCCGCTGTGCCAGCAAGGCAATGATGCCAACTGAAAGTTTGTCCGCGTTTGGCATGTCGCACGCCACGAAGTCAACCCCGCTGTCTTGGAGTTGGAGCAGGAACGCTGCGTTGCGGGAGAGCCTGTCCAGTTTGGCAATCACAAGCACGGCCTTCTTGGCTTTGGCCAGTTGGAGAGCAGCAGCGAGTTGGGGTCTCTTGTTGTTTGCCCCGCTCTCGACTTCCTCAAAGTTGGCAAGCAGTTCGCAATCAAGGGAAGCCAAGTATCGGGCAACGGCCTGCTTCTGTGCTTCAATGCCGTTGCCCTGCAATCCCTGCATTTGCGTTGAGACTCTGTAGTATGCCACGAATTTCATTTTCATGGCTCAAACATGCCTGAAAACGCCTTCTGTGTCACACTCAAATGGTCATTTAGGATTGAAAAGAGACACTTTTTTAGGGGACAAAACCGCTTGTTTACGGCCTCCTGGCATGGTTGCTGCGTGGGCCAACGGCCCGTTTCTGGCCCGTGCTGACGGCCTTGGACGCTGACGGGTGGCCATATAACCGCCCCCAACCGCGCCAGAACCTCTTGTGCGGCGTCCACACTCGACAACCGAGCGTTGGGTAGGGTTTGGAAACAAGACGCTTCCAGAAGAGAATACGGCTTGGTTAATGGGCGGTCACATCCGAAAGGAATTACAGGCATTTTGCCAATTAGACTCATTTAATTGGGTAATGCGTTCAATAAGTATTATCTTGACACGATGCCAAGTCCTTGGTTTAATCGAGGGTATGCTTACAAGTGCGAAATCGCCGTCCCTGTCGGATATGTTTACGCAAGCGGAAGGGGCAAGGCTCTGGCCCGCAAGACTAGACTCCGCGCAGACGGCCAAGGTTCTAGGTTTTCAGGAACACGATATTCCCGTGTTGGTCTTTCACGAATTGCTAGACCCCTTGGGCAAGCCAGCGCCGAATGCCCGAAAATACTTCGCAGCGGTTGAAGTCTATGGCCTTGGGCAAGACCGCGCTTGGTTGAACAAGGCAACCCGAATCCTCTACCAGCACTGGCAGGACAAGAACGCGAACAGGACAAAGAACGAATCCGCGCCAGCAGCAGGCCCCGCTTTGAACTAGCAGCCATCCGCCAAAAACGAAAAAGCCAGAAGCGGCTCACTTCTGGCTTTCCTTTTGTTGCTGTCCAATGCCCGTCAAGCCGCAACTGCGGGTAGTGCCTGGAGCGGGACTATCTTCTCCCGCATCAATTTCTCATATTCTTCCAGCGAAGGCAGCGTGACTCGCGCCTTCTTTGCATACGCCCGATGCACCGCCTTGCTGTTGTGCCCGAGTGCTTCCTGTGCGTTCCGCTCAGGATAACCCGCAGCCCTTGCTCGCTCGGCCCATGCGTAACGGTAGCTGTGAAGCGTCACACCCGAAATTCCCAATCCTTTGCACCGCTGTCTAAACTCGGTTGCACGGTCACACTCTCGCACGCTCGCGAGGTATGGGAACAAGAAGCCCGACTGCGGAAGCGAGCGCAGAAGCTTTTCGAGTTCAGGCCCAATCATCAAATGGACTGGCTCTTGGGTCTTTTGCCGAACGAAGTTGAGAGTGCGGGTTTGCCAGTCAATGTTCTCCGCTCTCAGCATAGCCATGTCAGACTGAGAACCGCCGACGTGCCAGCACAGTTCATAAAATGCCTTGCGCTCTGGATTCTGCTCTCTTTCGACAATGCGCTGATGCTCGTCTAGCGTGACTCCGCGCTTCTCGCCGTGCTCTACGGCTGGCCAGCGGTTCTTTGGAATCAGGGGCACAAGAAGCCAGTTCATGTCCACTGCGAAGTTGTGCCACCGCCGCAAGTATACATTCGTGCAAACTGTTCCCCTCGCCATCACGTCAAGCAGGGCATCGGCTGTGGTTTCGATTGCCACGGCGTTCCTGATGGAGTCGAACGCCTTGTCCTTGACCGCCGTTTCGTATCGGGCTTTGGTTTTGCCGCGTTTGGTTCGGACAATTGCATCCATGATTTGTTGCCAAGTCCTGCGATTGATTTCAGGGTTGCTCATCTGCAAATGGGTCCGCGCCAGTTGCAGGTTGAAGGCCGAGAAATGGTAGGGCTGGTTCTTTATGGCCAGCAGTCGGTTGGCCTCGGCTTCGTCCTTTGTTTTCAGGCTCTCCTGTTTTCCAGTCTGGTTATTCTGGCACCACCAAACATTTCCTCTGCGGAATTTTCGATACTGATTTTTCATTTTCATCATGTATCGAGGTTAGTTGGAACTTGGCATTCCGCCTTAGAGTGCAGTGGGCGAGCGCAACCGAATTGTCTGCGAGTGCCCGAAAGTGCCGTTTTCTGCTGACACTTTTGCTGACGCTTTGCACCCTGAATCCTCCAAAACCCCAATAAACACGATGTTTGTGGTGGAGGCGAGGGTCGGAATCGGGCTGCTACGAACCGCAAACCTGACTTATCTTGCCTGATTTCACGCGCTAGTCAAGCTAACCCAGGATAACCAAAACCTAGGCATTTATTACTCGGCAAGTATGCGTTTCAGTGTGCGTTCCTTAGTGGTCGGAAAGCAACAGCTCCGCATCCTATTGGCCGGAAAAGGAAGCAAATTAGGCAGGCCACCGCCGTGGGCCGGGCGATTGTCAGCCAAGCATAACGAAGCGTCTTGGGCGCATGGAAGATCATGCGGGAATAAGGGCTTTCACATTGTGCGCCGCTGTTGGAGGGGACCAGACTCCCGGCCAGACCTAGTCGGCAGCCATGATGTAAATGCCTTTCCGAGTTCAGGCGGGCTCGGACTTCTGCGTGGCCTGCTGGTAGAGCAGAACCGCCTGGACGCGGGAGTGGACGTTGAGTTTACGGTAAACTTGCGCAAGGTAATTGCGCACGGTCTTGGCCTCCAGACCCAACGCCAGGGCGACATCCTTGTCCGCCTTTCCTGTGGCCACCTCGGCAAGGACTCGACGCTCTTGCTCGGAGAGTTGGGCGACGGCTTGTGCCACTGCGCTGGGTGTCCTCGAAGGATGAGTGACCGCAGCTCGCGCGATGGCCGGGTCAATCACCATGCCACCCCGACAAATGGAATGGATGGCATCCACAATCTTCTGCGCGTCGTTCTCCTTGAGCAGGTAGCCGTCGGCTCCCGCCTCGAGCGCAGCAGTCGTGGTGGTATCGGCGGCGTAGGACGAGAGGAAGAGTACATGCACCTCGGGCAGAACGCTCTTGAGCTGACGACAGATCTCGTGCCCGCCGGCATCGGGCAGCCGGTAGTCGAGCAAGACCACATCGGGGCGCAGCCGACGCGCTTCGGCCAGCGCCTCTTTTCCCGTGGTAGCCTCGCCGACAACTTTAATGGCTGGGTCGAGGTCTCCAATCAAACGAAGGCCCATGCGGACAACCGGATGGTCGTCCACGAGTAATACAGCGATCTTGGCTGGTTTAGACATCTGGAGTAGAGGGTTTTGATGTTATGGGGATATCCAAAATCACTTTGGTTCCGGAGCCCGGCCGACTGGCTATGCGCAACGCGCCACCGAGCTGGACCGCCCGGCCCTGCATGTTGGCGAGGCCAAAGCCCTTATGGCTTTGAGCGGAGTCGAAGCCCACACCGTCGTCCGTCACGCGCAACTCAAGATGCCGCTCCTGGCGGAGGAGGGCCACTTGGATATGTCGGGCCCGACTGTGGCGGAGTCCGTTGCTGATGGCTTCCTGGGCGACCTGGCGGAGATGTGTCTGCTGGGCCAGCGTGAGCGGTGTGGGCGGCGAATCCTTGAGCACGAGTTCAATCGGCACGCTCGCGGCGCTTTGGAAGCGGCGCACTAGTTGCTGCAATGCGACGCCGGCGTCGGCCACGCGATCCGGGTCTTCATCGTCGGGCAGGTTCTGCACCAGAAAAGTGCGCAGCTCAGCGATCAGGGCGTCGAGCGCGCCACGGCACTCGCGCAAGATATCGCGGGCGGCGTCCGGGTTGCGGGCCTGCGCGCGTTCCAGTTGACCCAGCGCGAGCTGGAAGCCATAGAGCGACTGGATGGCACCGTCGTGTAGATCACGCCCGATGCGTTCGCGTTCGTTCTGCACCCGTTGCAAGTCCTCGCAGGCCGCGCGGAGCTCGGCCGCGACACCCTCAACCCGAAGACGCGCGCGGACTTGAACAAACAGCAAAGCCGCGATCAGAGCCGACAGGGTCGTGCCGGTCGCCAACGCCGTCCAGGGCCGGTAACGAGAGGATTCTCTTTCAAATAGAGCCGTCGTGTAGAGCACTAGAATCCATTCCTGCGATTGAAACTTAACCGGAACCCTCGCCTGCAGGTAGGGTTTGAAACCGGGAAGCAACGAGGGGGGCGACGAGTTGCCGGCATTCAAACAGGTCTTGTCTGCGAGCGGCTCGCCACTGAACAGGTCAAATCCGACCTCTCGCGGGGCGCTCCCGAACAGGCTGGCGAGCAAAAGGTTGGGCTCGATGGAACCGAAGACTACCGCCTGGCCGCCCACCGGCAGCGACGGAGGCGACGGCCGGTCGCTGGCGGGCGGCGAGCTGCCCGAAGTCTGATCCGCCGCAGCCTGAAACGGCGCGAAGATGGTAAATCCGTGCGCCAGTTTGCCGGCCACCTCAGTTGCCAGCTCGCGACGATAACAGTAAGTCGGGGTGTTGGTCTGGAGAGCAGAGCGCACGGCGTCCTCGACGGCTGAGTCGGTGAGGAAACGCGGGTTAACGCCGTCATAGGCCGAGGGAGGACATACCCACACATGTAGGAGACGAAGCGGGGAACCCGCCTCGCCGATTTCGTCAAGATCGTCAACTGCGATGCCGGGGGTCTGCGGTAGCGGGGCGGTGGTGTTGGCTTCGGTCATGCCGAGCTCGAGCAAGCCGGGGTAGTTTTTTCCCGGCTGCAACAGCCGCACTCGGAAGTTCCATTCGGCCGGGGTGAATTGCGGTCGCAGCGCGGCGAAGCCGGCCAAGGAAGTCACGGCGAGCTGGTATTTCTCCATCCGGTCACGGATGGTCTCAGTGGTCTGCCGCAGTTGCCGGTCAAAGCGGTTCTGGTCCAGCTCGCGGACCTGTCGAAAAAGGCCCCAGCCGACAGCCGCCGTGAGGCAAAGCCCGAGCAATAGCAAAACCCACGCAAGCGCATAGGTGTGCAACAACGTCTTCCACAGTCGGGCTAAGATCATGACGGTCTTCGCAAGTCAGGCGAATACTAACAGGATACTCAGAGGGCGGATATAGGGTCAAATGTCCTTGTCGAATCGGGACAGAAGATGTGGTGCGTTGGGGTGAGTTTGATCTCATAATAGGCTGGAATGTATCGGGATCTCGGTGCGAAGATGCTATTGATGGTGAAGCGTTCAGTGCCGGCCCTTGCGGTCTGCCTGGGTATGTCGCTGACCGCCGGGGATTTGAGCCGGCTTCAGCTACAGGGGCTAACGGTCACCCCGCATGTTCAGTCCAAGGAAATGCGCTACCGGGGCGACGCGGATTTCAGCCTGGGCGCAAGGGTGGAGATGTTCCTCGGCAACACCACGACGGCGGAAGTGCATCTCCCGCCTGATGCTCCCATCCGTCTGCGGGGAAAGTCGCCGGAGGAGTTGCTGGCTGCGGACGAGTGGGCGTGGCACGATTTTCCCAGTGCCTGGACCAGCCTGCCGCTGACCCTGCCGCCCGGGGCACTCACGGTTTGGGCTTTCAACGGCAAGCGGGCGCCATGGGGGGTGGGCACGAGCGCCACTCTTGATCTGAGCGGCACGGAGAGCTTGCTCCGCTTTGCCGAGCCCAGCGCGTGGCTCTCGGCAGTTACCTTCCTAGGCCAACCGACGAATCCGTTTCCAGACGCGCTCATTTTCCACGTTGTTAATGAAACCCGGGGACCGTTGCGCCTCGAGGCCTGCCGGCTTTGGCTGCCAAAGGATAGTTCGAGCTGGCGTGTCCTTCTGCCCGAGCCGTGGAGGACGAACCTTGCGGCGTTTCCCGCCAACCGAACCATTCCTGCCGGAGACCGTGGAGGTGCACGAGTGGACACCGGCCGTTTGCCGCTCGCTTACACCGTGCTGGAGGTGCGGCTGTCCCAAACAGGCGGCCAGCCGCTGACACTTTGGGCGCAGGTGCGGCTCAAGCGGGAGGTGTTTGATTTGAGCGGCGGCTGGGTGGCGTCACGCGTCGGCGGCAGCAACACGCTTCAATGTGAGCCGTATCTGAAAACGCTCCGGCGGATGCACCTCAACACGGGGCATATTGCAGACACCCGCGGCTATACCGACCAATCCGGGCCGGACGGCCTTTACGCCCGCTACCCGCTGAAGTACTTCAATAAGCTGGAGCCTTTCAGCCGCTACGATACCGACGCGATGCTGCCGCGTATTCACGCGGTCGAGTTTCTGGGCGAACCGCAATACGGCGGCGGCAAGCCCGTGCCCCCGATGGAGGTGTGGCGGAAACTGGCGCCCTACCAGCGGACACGCCTTCCCACCACTGTCACCCACAGCGAAGAACGCATCTGGCGGTTCTATGCCGGTTTATCGGACTTTCCGCATTACGACGCGTACCGGGTTTGCGCACCCGCGCCTGACTCCTGGAGCAAGTACGATCGGTGGGGCGGACAGACCATCCGCTGGGGCGCGCCGTTCGAAACCATCGGTGATATGACACGCTCGCTGCGGGAGCTGAATCGGCCGAGGCCCATCGCCTACTGGTCGCAAGGAGCACATCAGGGCTGGGACAGCTACGGTGGACGCAAGCGAACCTCGCCGACGCCAGCGGAGCTGCGGGCCCAGGCCTACCATGCGCTGGCGCACCGCATCACATCGCTTTATTGGTTCAACCTGAGCCTCAAATCGCTGATCAAGTTTCCGGATCTCATTGAACCCATTACGCGCGTGAATCGTGAGATTTGCCTGTTGGAAGATTACTATCTCGAGGGGGACGCGTATCATTACGAGCGTCGCAGCCGCGGGGGCAAACCGGATTGGGACGTCGCGGTCATCGCCGGACCGCGGGGTGCGGTGCTGTTCGCCTTGGACCTCGCTTACACTGCCGATCCACAGGAGAAAGTCTTCCAGTTTGGCCCGCCACGAGATGCGCAAATGAAGTTTCGGTTGCCGCTTTACCTGCGGGATGCGGCCGAGGTCCTGCGCGTGGGCACCGACGGTGTCAGCCCGGCGGCTTTCACCCGGACTGCCGACGGCGTGCAGCTCAGCGGGCGCTGCGGGCCGGACAACGTGTGGGTTGTCTCCCCTCGGGCAGGCGTGGGAACACACCTGGAGGCGCGCCGACGCGAATTAGCCGCGTTCGAGCAATCTTTCGGCTTCGACCCCGGGCACAACCCAGACGACCTGAACCAGTTGCGGCACCTCCTGAATCCCTGACCCAACCCGATTATGATATGGCTTTCACGAACAGGCCCGGGGGACAACCCACGCTGTGCCATCCGCACGGTCGCGGCACTGGCGGCCACATTCCTGAGTCTTGGGGCGACGGTCCTCACCGCAGCCGTGCCTGCCGATTCCATACGCTGGTGGCTAAGCACGGCGGACCTGAAACACCGAATGGCCGAGCAGCCTGCCTTGGCGTGGCAGGCCGGTCCGGCACCGAAGGGCGGGCGGATTGAGGTAAATCCAGCCGAGACCTTTCAGACCCTGCTCGGCCTGGGTTCGTCGTTCGAGCCTTCGACCTGCTCGAATCTCTGGCGCATGACGGAGGCCGACCGCGAGATGACGGTGGAGCGTCTGGTCAACCCAACCGCCGGCATCGGCATGAACCTGATGCGAATCTGCATCGGCACGCCGGATTTCACTGGTGATCCTTGGTACTCCTACGATGATCTGCCAGCCGGCGAAACCGACCCCGAACTGAAGCGCTTTTCGATTGAACGGGACCGTGCCTACATCCTCCCGGTGCTGAAACTGGCCCGGCAGAAGAATCCGGACTTGCTCTTCTTTGCCTCGCCCTGGAGTCCGCCCGGCTGGATGAAGAGCACGGGAACGATGGTGGGTGGGCACGTTCTGCCGGAGTGGTATGAGACCTACGCGAAATACTTCGTGAAATTCATCCGCGCCTACGAAGCCGAGGGGATTCCCATTTACGCCGTGACCATTCAGAACGAACCCGGCGTTGACCGAGCAAAGGAGAAGGACGCGAAATGGTTTTACCCATCCTGCCACTGGACGGGTGAGCAGGAACGTGACTTTATCCGCGACCATCTCGGACCCGCCTTTCGCCGCGCAGGGCTTCAGGCAGAGATTTGGTGCTACGACCACAATTACAACGTGAAGAGCCGCGGCGACGATCCCGGCCTCGCTTACCCTCGCACGATCCTAAGGGAGGCCGGTGCGGCGCAGTTCGTCAGCGGCGTGGCCTTTCACGGCTACGCGGGCAGGCCGGACGGAATGAGCGCGTTTCACCAGGAATTCCCGCGCGTTCCGCTCTATTTCACCGAGGGTTCGGTGTACGGTGTCAAGGGTGGTGTGGAACTGGTTGACAAGCTGCGCAACTGGGCCTGCGGCTACAATGCTTGGGTCACAATCCTCGATGACAAGGGCAGGCCCAACAACGGCCCTTTTGATGCGGATCGCACGCTCATCACGCTTGATCCGCAGACCAGAAGGCCAAAGGAGCATTTTGATTTCTTCCTTTACGGGCACTTCATGAAGTTCATCCAGCGCGGCGCGGTGCGGATTGAATCCGGTCCCAATCGCCAGGGACTCGCCCACGTAGCCTTCCGTAATCCGGATGGAAGATTCGTATTGGTGGTAGTCAACGCGCAGAATCGGGAACGCTCGGTGCAGGTGATTTGTGGCGGGTTGACGGCGGCGGCGCGGTTGCTGGGCAAGTCAGTTGCCACTCTTGTCTGGAACCAGTCCTGAGTGGTAGCCAGAATATGCGATCTTCATGATTCCCTACGTCCTGAATGCGCTGATTCTCACGACCGGCTCCTACCTGCTGGTGAGCTGGGGCGTGATCCATAAGCCGTTCGTCGGAGTCCCCTGGACGACGCCGCCGATCATCGGCCACTGCCTGGTTCCGGGCGGGGAATGGAAAGCCGCGGTCTGGGGCGAGATGTGCATGCTCATCGCGATGGCCGTTTATTATCCGTTCGCCAAGGCTGCCGAGCACCAGAGGTTGAAAGCCGAGGCAGCGGGCACGGCCGCCGCATAAGGACCAGGGACAAATGTCCCTGTCCGGCCGGGCCAGAAAATCTCGTGCGTTGTGGCGCGCGCCGGTGCATGTTCAGCCAGGTTATGTTGATCTCCAGGTGTGCATCTGATGCCCGCGCGGGCGCCGACCTCAATCGGCGCCATGGCGGCTGGGCGGAAAGTGCGCCAAGTAGCGTCGGCAGCCAAGCCCTTGTCATTACCCACATCTTTTTCGTGCTTGCTTAAGTTATCCTGATTTGCAGTCTGTTGCCCTGCAGGCGCTGCCTTGGCACGCCTCTCGGTTCCTCACCAGTCGGTTTATGAGTA
>Ga0172371_10011325_pt1 | contig 11901 bp, 1 predicted proteins | sample Lak12m_FD_114543 | JGI IMG/M metagenome (GOLD analysis project Ga0172371, IMG submission 114543) | Freshwater microbial communities from Kabuno Bay, South-Kivu, Congo - kab_022012_12m | ecosystem: Environmental > Aquatic > Freshwater > Lake | place: Democratic Republic of the Congo: South-Kivu...
AAAAAGCAGGGCTTGCTCTACGGGGTTTCTGATAAGGTGCTGGACATCGCCAGTCAGATGGCGATCTGGGTGGTTGGCTAGGCTGCTGGGTGATATGCCCCAACAGTGGGGATTTTCACCCTTTTTTCTCGTGATTGTTCCCCCGTCTCAAAGACTCTGTCCGTGCCTCAGCCGTAGGTCGTGGTTAGCCCGCAGGGCGTAACCCGACAGGCATGAGGACGAGATCACGACCGAAAATGTCTGGGTACGCGCAGCTCAACCCGACTTCCCCTTCCCCTTCGCACCAGAGTGGCTTGATGTGGATAGTGACGTTTTTTTATCCATGGCCCAATCCTTGCGTTTTTTTAAGGGAAATGAATCTCCATTCATTCCTTCTTCCCCCCTGTTGCGACAAGCAGCAACCCGCCTTCCCTAACCCTCCCCAATGAGGAACGATCATGAAAAAGAGCCTGCTCTGCCTTGCCGTGCTCCTATTGGCCCGCATCGCCACAGCGGCGGTTGTCGACGCCCCGCATAACGACACCAACAATATCGGTTGCACCACTTGCCACAGCTATTCGGTCTGGTGGCAATACTCCCCGGTGCAAAGCAGCACCATCCCCGAGCATGGCCGGGCGGAGCAGGTCAACACCATCTGCCTCAGTTGCCATGGCGATGCTGGCCCGGAGATCAGTGTCGCCCCCCACTCCAGTGCGGGCATGACCAGTCTCCACCGCGACACGCTTGACCCCTGGTCGCGGGTTTGTACCGATTGCCATGACCCGCATTTTCAGGCCCAACTCGACTGGCAGGCCACCATTCCCACCACCATCACCGGCAGCGAGCCCTATTTGGTAGCGGGTAGCCTGGCGGGCGTCGCTGCGGTCAGCGGTGATGGCACTCCTGCCTCGCCCTATTCCTCCACCTTCTCCTTTACCGCCCCGCTGTCGATCAAGGCCGGTTGGGAGAATGCGGCACGTCCCTGGGCGGCCAAGAGCGGCACCACTGGCCGTGGCCTGATCATGGTTCTGGCAGATGGCGGGGGGCACCGCACCTACGAACTGACGGCAGTCAATGAGGGCAATGGCACCATGACCGTGAGGGGCAATATCCCCGCCACCTTTAAGGCCGGGGCCCGTTTTGGCTTGACCTACGGCCAGTTGATTCGCGACCGGGTTGTCGGGCCTGCGGGTGAGCACAGCGTCAAGTTCTTTGACCCCAACGGTGGCTATGTCGATACCAGTGGCAGCAACAACGGCCTCTGTCAGGTCTGTCACACCCAGACCAATCACTTCCAGTACAACGCCACCGATGCGGGCAGTGACCATGCCGACAAGACCGATGGCAGCGGCGGCAACGGGGCAGGGGCCCGTTGCACCCAGTGTCACAAGCATGGTCGAGGTTTTGCGGCCGGCAGTGATTCCGGCAAGCACGCCGACCATCTGGCCATGGGTGTCAGCTGCGAGACCTGCCATATCCCAGGTGGAGGGGTGATGGACCCGTTGACGGCTACCGGTTGCAACACCTGTCACCACGATGGCAAGGGGGGGCCGCCCAACGATGGCGGCAGCTACCGCAGCCACTGGATGGATCTTGATCCCAACTACTCGCTGACCTGCAACTCCTGCCACAAGGGGCGCTTGCTCTTGGTCGACGCGGTCGATACCGCCAAGTTCACCCATCAGGGGACGGACACCCAGTGTGACCGTTGTCATGACGGTCATCAAACCTTGGCTGAGGCGGTCAACACCACCTACAACCACCTCCCGGCCGACACCAACTGCGACACCTGCCACGATGGCCCTGGCCCCAACCCCTTGACCGATTTCCAGGCGGCCCCGGTGGGGATGCAGAGCGGTGGCCACACCCGCCTGGCAAGCTCCAAGTGGATCCGCCAATACGCCTGTTACTACTGCCACACCGATAGCGTCGATGCCGGGGGCTCTTGGAAGGCGGGGCATCTGAACCACACCATTGACGTCAAGATCGACAGCCAGTGGGCGATTGTGGGTATGGCCCAGCCCCAGTATATCCCCGCCAGCCAGACCTGCCAGAACGTTTACTGCCACAGCGATGGCACCACCATGAACCCGGAGATGCGAGACTACGCCTGGACCGGCGGACATCAGGAGTGCAACAGTTGTCACGGCCATAGCCCCTCGGCGGGTGGCTGCAATGCCTCCGGCTGCCACAGCGATGGCCGGGATGGTTCCTACTGGGCCAAATTTCCGGAGAAGAAGTGGCTATCGGCCATGCCGATGTACGCCAATACCGGGCCGCTGACCGACAAGGCCAACTCCCACTACCGCCACCTGTTTACCGGTTTCTCCTGCGACGATTGCCACGCCGAGACCATCAGCGGCGGCGGCTGCTTAAATTGCCATAACACCACCATCCCCTCCGGCAACATGACCGAGAACCAGCATATCAACCCGGCTCGTCACGTCAACCGGGTCAAGAACGTGGCCTTCAAGAATGGTGGCACCTACGACGCCGCCACCAAGACGTGCAGCAACACCGCCTGTCACACCGGTGGTAACCCGCAGTGGGGCGGTTCGGTACACGATGCCGTGGTCTGTCGCGACTGTCATGGCGATACCTCGAACGATGTCGATGACTTCGGTAAGTTCAACGGCACCCGGGCCCGCATCAACTTGGGGCAATGGGCCACCAGCGGCCATGGCCGTCAGGGGGTGATTGACCCCGCCACCGGCAAGCCCGAGCTGAACACCAACCGCTACCCCTCCGGCAACCCGCCGGCCAACTTCCCCGACAACGGCTGTTGGTACTGTCACGACTCCCAAGTCCTCCATCAGAACGAGGAGCGACCCTTCCGGCTGTTGCAACACGAACACTTCAAGAATCGTTTCGAGAAGGAGTGCGTCTTCTGTCACATGCAGGGCCAGGACAGCGAGTGCCTGAACTGCCACAACGCCAGCGAGTCGCTGGCCCCCCAGCTGGCGACCATTGCCGCCGATCCTGGCGGGGTGATCCACGCCCCCTACACCATCGCTCGTCCCAACCATAGTGGCTTTACCAGCGGCGGCTGTTCGGCCTCCACCTGTCACGTCGATGACGCCGCCCGCCACAAGACCGAGGCCGGGGTGTGGACGGAGGAGAAGAAGGCCGATGTCCAAAACGCCTATCTGCAAATGGGGGTCTGCCTGATCTGTCACGATGACGACAAGGGCGGCGAGTGCGCCACCTGCCACCAAGGCCCGCAATACACCACCGGCTTCGACCCCGCCGATCATGATCCGGGGCTGGTTGGTAAGACCCGGGGGCGGATTACCCCCCAGAAGGCCAAGGCCTCCTCCTTCCACTTCGGCTACAAGCACTATCAGGACTACCAAGACAGCGTTGGGGCCCAGCTCGATAGCGGCACGGTCAACTCCCTCTCAACCTCGACTCGTGAGTTGATTGACACCACCAAGACCTGGGTCACGGATGCCTTTATCGGGCGGCGGGTGACGGTGCTGACGGGGGTCAACGCCGGGCTCTCGCGGCCAATCGTCAGAAACACCAACAACACCCTGACCGTGGCCCCCCCCTTCCCCGACGGGCAACAGATGCAGAGCGGTGATAGCTATCAGGTGCTGGACATCGTCTGGAAAGGCGGCAAGTTCTGCTGGGACTGCCACGACCCGCATGGCGACGACAACATCTACATGATCCAGAACATGGTGGCCACCCGCACCGATGGGGTGGTCGGCAAACCGATCGAGCGCAAGGCGGTATCCTTTGTCAGGAAGAGCACCGGCCTTGATTACGCCCGCATCGCCCCCAACCCCGCCACCGGCAAGTATGACGGGATCTGTAACGTCTGCCACACCAACACCGAGATGCACTACACCTCAAGCAAGGGCGACAACCACAATTCAGGCCGGGTCTGCACCGAGTGTCACGAACACCGCTTCACCGACAGCCATGCCTCGGGCCAGACCTGTAACAGCTGTCACCCGGCCCGCCCGGTGCCACGCCACACCGCCTTCAGTCAGGCCCGCGATTGCACCAAGTGCCATAAAGACGCCATCGGCAACCGGATGAACATCATGAAGCAGTTCTCGGCCAACTCCCACCACGTCCAGGGAGATAAGGTCACCAACCGCCACTGCTACGCCTGCCACTGGGAGGCAACGCCTGAGGGGGTGATCGACCTCGACCACCACGCCGGCTACAACTACAAGACCCACGCCTCGCAGAAGAATCAGGCCGTCGATCTGGTGATCTGGCAGGCCGGGCAGCGGCCAACCGCCTTCGACAACGATGGGGCCAACGGCAACGACACCGCCTCTTCCTTCCTGGCCTCGGCCATTGACACCACAAAGGCTGGCAACACCCTGGCCGGCCAGCGGGCCGAGATCGACAAGGTCACCAGTCACTGCCTGGGGTGCCACTCCGACCAAAATAACGACACGGAGCCCTTCTCCATGGTCGATCCTGCCCATGGCGATTGCAAGACCCCACGCCAGTACGCCTGGGATCGATCGAGTGTCGCCTCGCGCTACGAGAACCCGGCCACCGCCACCTTGGGCAAGTACACCAACGCCAACGCCGCCAAAAAGCAGGTGACCAAGGCCTTCTCCGCTCACGGCAACGCCGTCGCCAACCAGGGCGGCCAAGACGCGGTTACCGGGGTTGATGAGGTCATCCCCAACAGCCGGGGCGGGCTCTACAATATCCAATGCTTCGACTGCCACTCCTCGCACGGCTCGATGGTGACTGGTACCACCTCAAGCTATACCACCTTCAACGGCACCAAGAACGGGGCCAACTTGAAGGAGACCCAGGCCGGCAAGGGCGGCTACCCGATGAGCTATATGGCCACCGCCAACCCCAATCCCAACTCGGTTAACCCCTACCAGGCTGGGGCAGGGCAGTGTTTCGACTGCCACGAGACGGCGAGCGCCAACACCCAACTCAGCCCGGTTGCCAAATCCCCCTGGGGCTACAACGAGACCTTCGGGGCCAGCGCCCCCATCAAGGGCTACCGTGACAACCCGCGCTTCTCTGGCACCTACTCCGGGGCCTCCCAGTTCAGCTCGTATCGGGCGGCCAAGCACACGATTGGCGGCCACTTCAAGGCCTCCAACAAGAACCCGGAGTCACCCAACTACGATGTTAGCGGCAACTCGGATGTCACCGCCATGGGCACGATTGATGGCCTTTGCACCCCCTGCCACGACCCGCATGGGGTCAGCCCGTCCTTGGGAGACAAGGGGGCCTACGCCCTGCCTATGCTGAAGGGCACCTGGATGTCCTCGCCCTACAAGGAGGATGGTGCCCCGCTGGCGACCACCAGCTTCGAAAATGTCCGTAACGGCTGGGGGGGGACACGCCCCTACTCGCAGAGATCTGATCCTCAGCCTAGCGGGGCTTGGCGTACCGATCGTAACACCTTCAACATGGTCGATTCAAGCCAGCAGGCCAATCAGCCGGTCCCCTATGGCCAGGTTACCGAGGAGGCCGAGACCTTCGCCGGGCTCTGCCTGCGCTGTCACCCCAAGGACAGCTTGACCAGCGAGGCTAGCACCACGCCGACAGCGGTTGTCCCCTGGGCCAGTGTGGAGCGCATCCACCGGGCGGTCAAGGGCTGGGGAACGGTGGCGGGTGAGCCCCCCCGCGAGCACGCCTACACCTGTTCTAAATGCCATCAGCCGCACGCCTCCGGGCTTCCCCGGTTGATGCAGACCAACTGCTTAAACGGTACCCATCGCGGCCAGGTTCTCTCCGGTGGGGTGCCCTCAGGAGATGACTACGGGCACTTCCCTTATGGTTGGATCGATAACGGTCTCTTCCCGCCGATGAGCACCGCCATCTGTCATGGTGCCCCGACGGCCAACGGCTCGGCGAATTGGCCCAACAACCAGGGGTGGAACACGGTTACCCCGTGGACAGGAGGTCAGCCATGAGCAAACAGGCCCACGACGACAGAGGTCAGGAGTTCAGAGGAAAGGGAACAGTGAGGGTGGCGGCTATGGAAAGCAAGGCGTGGATGCGGATATGGATTGTGATTTGGGGGGCGGCCTTGGCCGGGCTGGGCCTCGTTACCCCCGCCCTGGCGGCCGATATCCTGGTCTGGCAGTTTGAGGACAGCCAACCTGGGGTGCAGGAGGCCCGGGCCTCGGCGGTCGATTCTCACGGCAACCTGATCATCACCGGCTACAGCGATGATGGGGGCGACGATGACTTCTACACCGTCAAGATCGCAAGCGACGGCCAGACCGTCCTCTGGTCGGCCCGCGAGGTACACCCTGGTAGCGATTGGGCAACGGCGGTGGTGGTCGATGAACACGACGATGTCATCGTCACTGGCTTTCGTTTCAACGGGGTCAACGACGATATCGCGGTCATTAAATACGATGGGGCCACTGGTGCCCAGAAGTGGGCCCCCTTCCTCTACAATGGCCCAGCCAACGGCAATGACATGCCCCGCTCCCTGGCTATCGACGCCTTAGACAATATCTACGTCGCCGGCTATTCGCAGTCAGGAGGGGCCACGGGCGAGGACGCCGTGCTGTTCAAGCTCAGTCCGGCGGGGCCCACTGGCGATGGCACCCCGCTCTGGCAGTATCACTTTGACGGCGCGGCCGGTGGCGAAGATCGCTTCGACAGCGTCAGCGCCAGGGGGGAAGAAGTGGTGGTGACTGGCCACAGCAAGGTCAGCCATGCCGCTGGCCGTCTCGATTTCGACTACCTGACCATCAAGTTTGACGGGGCGGGCAATGTCCTCTGGCAGCAGACCTACGACAACGGCTCGGGTGACGACCTGGCGACCCATTGCGGCATCGATAGCGAAGGCAACGTGGTGGTGACCGGAGACGCCCTGGCGGTAGATCGTCACGACATGGTCACCATCAAGTACGCCGCCAGCGATGGGGCAAGGCTTTGGCTCACCCCCTACAGCGCTGGCAGCCCCAACCTGGCCAAGGGCTTGGTGGTGGATGTCGATGGCGAGGTCTATCTCACCGGCAGCACCTTCACCAATACGGGCAAAGAGGATTTTTATACGGCCCGCCTGTCCGGGGCCAACGGGGTCGAGGTGTGGGCGCAAGTCTTTGATTCGGGCACCAACAACACCGATGTCCCCCAGGCCTTGGGGCTAGACAGCACCGGCGGGCTCTACGTCACCGGCTACACCCACAAGTTTGACAGCCAGGACTACGACTTTCAGACCCTGAAGTACAACAAGGCCAATGGCAATCAGATCTGGCAGCAGGCCCAGGACGGGCCCCCGGCCGGTGGCAACCAACAACCAGTCGGTCTGGCGGTGGCCTTAGGGGTGGCCGCCGATGGCAATGTCTACGTTGGCGGCTGGTCGCAGGTCGACGAAGATGTGGACTACTTCGCGGTCAAGTACCGTGCCGATCTGCTCAACGCCCCCACTGACCTTAGCCTGACGGTGGTGAGTGCTAATCGCATCGACCTGGCCTGGGCCGATAACTCCGCCGACCCACGGAGTGAGGATAACTTCTGCGTCGAGCGTTGTCAGGGCTTTGCCTGCGCCGACTTTGTCGAGTTGACCTGCGCCATCCCCCAAAATCAAACGACCTACAGCGACACCACCGTCAGTCGCGACGCTTGGTACTCCTATCGGGTCTACGGCAAAAACGGTGCCTTGGGGCTCTCCCTGCCCACCGCCCCAGCCTCGGCCTTGAGCACGGTCATCAACTACCCTGCCCCGGCCTGGCTCTACACCCACGATGGGGAGGGCTTAGACGACATGGCCAACGCCATCGTCATGGGCAAGGACAATAACCCCGTGGCCACCGGGGTCAGCGCCAAGGTCTCTTCCCAGTACGACTACTACACGGTCAAACTCAATCGGGCCAACGCCACGACCCCCCTCTGGATCGACGACTACGATGGCCCCGATGGTCAGGGCGACATGGGCATTTGCCTGACCACGGATTCTGCCGACAACGTGGTGGTCTCTGGCTTTGCCTCGTTAGACGATGGCCATGGCGGCAACACCAACGATATCTTCACCATCAAGTACCTCTCCACTGGCCCCGATCCCTACAGCGGCTACCCCCTGTGGACGGCCCAGTACAACGGCCCCGCCAACGGTGATGACCGGGCCATCGCCGTGGCGGCAGCCTCCGATGGTTCGGACTACACGGTGGTCACCGGGCATGGCCGCAACATCGCTATGAACGAGGATATCTACCTGGTCAAGTATAAGCCCAATTACGACGCAGCGGGTCAGCAGGTCTGGGCCATCACCCCGTTCGATCGTGGCTTTGATGATCGGCCGGTGGACACCGCCTTCACCCCGGCGGGAGACGTCGTGGTGGTTGGCAGCAGTGAGCGGGCGGCGGGGGATAGCGATATCTTTATCAGCCTCTATCAGGGGGGCGATGGGGCGGTGATGTCCGGCTGGCCCTATATCCATGACTTTGGCCACGGTATCGATGGCATCGACGCCGTGGTGGTGGGTGCCGACAACTCCATCTATGTGGCGGGCTACACCATGAACGCCGCTGGCAACCTGGACATCTACGTCAACAAGTTCAACGAAAGTGGTGCGCCCCAGTGGGGTACGGGTAAGATTCTCGACGGCGCCGGTCACGGCTATGACCGGGCCCACGCCATCGCCATCGACCCGAATGACGGCGAGATCATCGTTGCCGCCACCACCACCTCGGCCTCCGGCAGCCTTGACTTCCTATTGCTGCGCTATAGCACGAGCGGCACCCTGCGCTGGCAGAAGACCCTAGACCTGATCAGCCATGACGAGGAGCTCAAGGGCATGGCCGTCTCCCCCTCTGGCGAGGTCTGCCTGGTGGGTGAGACCGATAACGATGTCGATAGCGATGTCATTGCCGTCAAGTACGATCACTTGGGGAACCTCATCGGCTCGACCAAGTACGACAGTGGCTTTGAAGACTTTGCCACCGCCATCACCGTCAACCGGCTGGGCGAGTTCTTTATCTCCGGCTACTCCGCCAGCGGCCCGCTGGCCAACGATGACTTTGACTTTGTCGTTTGGAAGTTCAACGGGCAGGAACTGCAGGCCCCTTCACCCCTTACCAGCACCACCCATAACACCACGGTCGATCTCGCCTGGACGGAAAACGATACCGATATCACGAGTTATAAGCTCTATCGCGCCAACGGGGCCTGCGCCGAGGGGGGGACGACCTTCACCTCGGCCAACCTGATCACCACCCTGCCGCAGGGGACGACCGCCTACACCAACGGCGGGCTCAATATCGGCTCGACCTACTGCTATGGGGTGCAGGCCTTTCGACAGGCAACCAGCGAGGTCTCCCGGGTCATTGAACGGCAGGTGACCACCACCACCCCCGTGCCCCCCAGCGGGGTGACGGCGACCTTGAGGAACACCTCTGAAGTGGAGGTCTGTTGGCACGACAACAGCGCCTCGGAGGATGGCTTTGCCATCCAGCGTTGCACGGGGGCCAACTGCGACTTCTCGCAGGTCACCACCCTCTTTGCCCCCGCCGAGCTCGATCCGGCGGCGGCCGCGACCTGCCTGGTCGATACCACCGCCTGCGATAGTGGGGCGGGCAAGGCCTTCCGCTACCGGGTGCAGGCCTACAAGGTCAACGCCTGGAGCAGCGGTTTTGTTGGGGCCACCGACACAGTGGTCGTGCCTCCCCTCTTGGCCCCCTCCGGGTTCACGGCCACTCGCGTGACCGATACCGCCGTTGACCTGCTGTGGACGGATAACACGGTGGATGAAAGCGATTTTAGCATCGAACGATGCCTGGGGGCGGGGTGCACCAACTTCGCCGAGATCGCCACGATCAGCGCCGTCTCCGGCAACGCCCTGCTCCTTGAGATGGATGAGGCCTCCTGGACGGCAGGAGCTGGGGCGGTGGGCGATTCCTCGGGGCATGATCGCCATGCCACCGCCTTTGGCGGGCCAACGACGGTGGCCAGTGGCCATCAGGGGCGCGCCGCAAGCCTCGATGGGGCCAACGATTACCTGACCTCGCCGCTGGCCATCGACCAATCGGCCAGCTCGGCCGGGGTGACCATGATGGCCTGGGTCAAGCCATCATCGACCTCCGGTCTGCGCTACCTCTTCTCCAGCGAAGACGGCACGGCCGCCGTGCCCAAAAACAGTTGGGGCCTCCTGCAAAATGGCGCTAGTTGGCAAGTGGCCACCGGCGAGGCGGTTCGCTCAACCAACGTAGCGGTGAGCGCCGGTGTCTGGCAACACCTGGCCGTGGTCTTTGCCCCTGGCACCGGGGTCAAATTCTACCTGAACGGCGTGGAGACCTACATCAGCTATATCGGCACCCATAGCACCTCCGCCCCCCTCACCATTGGCCGACAGGGGATCTTGAACCAAAGTTTCTTCGCCGGTCTGGTCGATGAGGCCGCCGTCTACAGCCGGGCCTTGTCCGCCGCCGAAGTCCAGAAACTCTACGCCCGTGGGGTCTTCCCGGAGGTCAGCGGCCAGAAGTGGTTGACCGATAGCACGGTAGCGGTCAACACCGACTACCAGTATCAGATCAAGGCCCGCAAGTTGACCGGCTGCGGCGTCGACATCTCACCGGCCTCCAACATCATCGCCTTGACCACCGTGCCTCTGCCCCCACAGGCGTTGACCGCCACTCTGGTCAAGCCCGGGGTGGTGAGTCTGAGCTGGGGGGTGCAGACCTCTACCCAGACGGGCTTCCAGATCGAGCGCTGCAACGGGGCCTCTTGCACCGATTTTGTCTCGATCGCCACTGTCTCCGGGGCGGCGGTCAGGAAGTACACCGACAACACCGCCTGTTTTGGCACGGATGGGGTCAACCGCTATCAGATCCGGGCACTAGGCCCCTGGGGTGCCACCGCCCCCAGTTCCGTGGCGGTGGCGGCAAGCAGCCCAGGGCTATTGCCGGGTGGGCTTAGTGTCAGCCAGACCAGCGAGGCGAGCGTCAAGCTCAGTTGGACCTTTGCCAGTAATGTCGATGGCTTTACGGTGGAACGTTGCAGCGGAGATCAGGCCGCCTGCGCCCAGACCAACGCCTTTAGCGAGGTGGCGGGCTCGCCCTTCACCGGGCAAGATCCCGCCTTGCAAGCCGTCTGGCATCTGGAAGAAGCCGCTTGGAACGGGGTGGCGGGCGAGGTGATCGATAGCTCGGGCCATGGCCATCATGCCAGCGGCATGAACGGCATTAGCCTCGACAGCCCAGGGGTCAGCAGCTTTGGGGCGGCCAGTTTCGATGGGGTGGACGATTATCTTAGCACCGGTCTGCAGATCGATCAATCGGCGACCAGCCCCGGTTTGACCTTCATGGCCTGGGTCTATCCAACGGATCAGAGCGGACGGTGGCAAGAGATTTTCACCACCGACAATGGTGGCTATGATTGGGGGGTGCGGACTTATGGCAGCAACATCTACTTGGCCAATGGCGCGAGCCTCGACTACGCGGGATCGGTGGGCACCCTCAACACCTGGCACCATATCGCCGCCGTCTTCAACCCCGATAGTGGCTACCAGTTCTATCGCGATGGCACCCTGTTGGCCAGTGGCGCTAACTTGGATCTCGACCCCAGCAGTGGCCCCCTCTTCATTGGTCATCACCTCAGCGAGGGCAACTATTTTGCCGGTAAGATGGACGAGATCATGGTACTCACCCGTCCCCTGACCGCAGCCGAGGTGGTCGCTGCCTATAACCACAGCACCCCGGCGGTAGCCGTTGACGCAAGCGTCAGCCCGGGGATGACCTACACCTACCGGATCAGGGCGCAGGTCAACAATCTCTGCGGCGATTGGGCTCAAAACGCGGCGACGGCGGAGATCACAGCCAGCACCCCGGCTGACCCGCTGCCACCAACGGCCTTGGCGGTCAGCCAGCAAGGTTCGACGGAACTTGACTTGACCTGGCACTCGAACACCACCTCCGAGACCGCCTTTGTGGTGGAGCGTTGCGCCGGCAGCGGCTGCGACTTCTCGACCGT
>Ga0172371_10011327_pt1 | contig 11899 bp, 17 predicted proteins | sample Lak12m_FD_114543 | JGI IMG/M metagenome (GOLD analysis project Ga0172371, IMG submission 114543) | Freshwater microbial communities from Kabuno Bay, South-Kivu, Congo - kab_022012_12m | ecosystem: Environmental > Aquatic > Freshwater > Lake | place: Democratic Republic of the Congo: South-Kivu...
ATACAATTTAGGGCGTCCTCTACTGTATTTGCAATACGCATATTACTTACCTCTTACTCTATTAATCTAAATTCATTTATAACATTAATGGTTCTGGTTCAGGAATTGGTTCAGGGTTTATTTGGTTGGGTATAGATTGTAATTGTTGTTGAAGTTGTGCTTGAATCTGTTGAAGTACAGCCATTGCTTGTTGTGCCTGTTGTTCAGGTGTTACTTGATTAGATGGTGTTGTGTTGCTATTTATTTGTGTGACAATTAAATGAATTTCACCAAGTAGTGCAGTTAAGCCAGATAAATTTACTTCTGGTGGTACTGCGGGTTGATTAAGTATTTGGTCTATTTTTTCTTCAATCGATGTTAATCGTGTTTCTATATTTTGAATTGGTGATGGCATGTTTATCCCTCCGTTTTTAAATATCTGTTGTGTCTGTCCAAGCACTCTCAGCACCCTGTGCTGTTAGCAATCCATTTGTGAAAGTTAAAAGAACTGTTTTCTTTTGCATCTGTCCAGCGTTATCTCTAACATCCGAAACAACTGTCTGTGTTGTGGTAATCCCTGTTTCTGTGCCTGTTTTGTATCCTGTGGCTTTAATGTTTCCACTGACTTCTAGTTTTTCGCCTGGTGCCGTCGTTCCAATACCGACGTTGCCTGAAGTATGTTGTATACGCATTCTTTCTGTTGATGCTAGTATTCCATCAACAAATACAAAATCTCCAGTCGTAATATTATCTCTACCAATAGACCAAGAAGAGCCATCGCTAAAACCCGTTCGAATATCTCCTAATGCACCACTACCATAAACTGTTAACTTATTTATTGGCGCCGTCGTCCCAATGCCGACGTTGCCACCATCTTTGACAAATATTCCGTTGTCACCATCATCGGTAAGTAGTAAACCGTCAGCATCTGGTGCTTTGATTTGGGGGGTTGCTATGTGCTCATCTACTGTGGCGTTACCTGATATATCCACATCATTCTTAAATACGTGCTTCTCGTTAGCATAATCAAGTTTATATCCTGTTTCATTGCCAGCGCCAGCATAATCACCAATTTTGAACTCAAAATCTCCATCACTTATACTTCCTAACGCTGTAAAAACATCTTCTCCATCCTTGTCCCTGTACTCAGCAATAATGCTTTCTTCCTCTGTCCCCCCAACTTTTAAATAAGTTGTTTCAATGTTTGGAACACTTAAAGTATTCGTTGAAGCATCGTATTCAAATCCACTCTCAGAAGTTATGTTGCCTCCACTATCTCCATAAGGTATTTGTTTATTATATATATAAGGCTCGTCTTTGTACCCATCTACAACATACCATTTACCTACTTCTTTGTCCTGTAGTGTTACAGCCTCGTATTGACGATTTAGTGTATAGGTTAATGCGTCTTCTATAATATCCGAAGCATTTGCATCTATGGTTGCAGGGTAAGAAAGGGCAGAAAGTTTAACTATTGTTATCTGTCGCTGTGACCCTTTAGTAGCAGGTAACACTACTGTTTGAGAAGCAATAGTACTTGTTAAAAAAACAACAGAATATTTATCTTCAACAGTGTAACTAGCAGATGTTGTTGAAATTGTGTTTTTTGCAAAACCATTAACCTTAGTTATGTCAGTTGTATATGTTGAAGAACTGATTGCTTGACTAGTGAAATAAGGTGGATAATTATTTTTAGAGGCACTTGCATTAATAGTGTTTCCTGTGAATTGAGGACCACATATATTATTAGCAAAACTGAATGTGCTTGTGCCACCCCATGTGTTTGCCGATGCTACCCCAAGAAATATATTGTTTGTCAAAGTTCCACGAGTCAAAGTGTTTAAATAAAAGTCTCCAATAAAATTACATTTTTCTAATGTCACATTTTCAGTTGTGTTATTAAATGTATTCCCACCACTACTTCCACCAATATCACCAAGTGCAGAGCAATAAGTAAAATAAACAGTTCTTCCTGTATTGTTAAATATATTATGTGAGAAACCTCTAAAAATACCACTCGTTATATTAAACGTTCCAGAACCGGTATTGTTATAAAAATTACCATTAAATGTGCAACTATCAATTCTTGCTGATGAGCTTATAGGAACTGAACTTGTACCGTTGTTTGAAAACGAACCAAAAAAACTATTATTTACAATATTCCCAGATGAGGAAAAATAGTTTATGGCTACATTTTTTGCAAAGAAATTATCTGCCATATAACAGAATGTCTGTCTAACTGAATTACTTGAACCATAACAATTCGCTATGAACTTATTACGATAGCAGTTGCTATACCAAGTTGTGTAATGTATATCTCCATAAAATTGACATGCGAGAACGGACGAATTAAATGTGCAGTTATACATCTTGCTGATGTCTGTCCCACTAAACGAAGAACCCCATTGGTCCGTAGTTGATAAATTGACGATACTGCAGTCAGTTGGCTTTGCCGCAAAAACACAACTTGAGACTGAAATGAAATTAGATTTTGTAATCCCATTTCTAAATATACTATTCGTTGAATAAGTTATAATTGAATAATCAATTGAGTAAGCTAAGACTTGATATAACTGAAGCGCATTAAGATATGTGTTTTGCCACAAAATACAGTATTGCCCCGATGAAATTGTGCTGTAATTCGTTACAGAATTAAGAACAGAACTTATAAAATTAACTGTGGAATTTGTTACGTTTGTTATAAAGTGCGTTTTATCTGCTGTAATAATAGCATTTTGACAACCATGAAAACCAGCATAAAAAGATACGTTAAATGGTTTGGTTTGGTCAGCATCAGGATGCTTTAATATCTGAGTATTCATCTTTTCTGTTAGAGCATCAAAGTTAGCTATATATCCATTGCAGATATACATATCGGTATAACTTGCAGGGTCAACAGTTAAAGTTGTACTGATGCTTGTAGCTGCACACGAGATATAAATAGTACCCGCCAAATTATAATTATCACCAAACATTCTAAACCAGTTTGTAGCACTAGTGGAAGGTGTCTGTGTTGTTGTTTTAAGAGCGATATAGATATAACTGCTATACCGTACAATATTCCCAGCATTATATGTTCCTGCTGCCCAATTATTGCAGAGTGCTTTATAACGTCTTACTTTTTGCACACGATAATCTGCTTGGCAATAGAAATCTAATTTCATATTACGACGAGCTTCAATCTTACCTTTATTGGTATAGACAGTATAAGAGGCATCAATTTCCAGTAAACTATCATTAGCTGATAAGTCTAATAACCCATTTGTTGAGAATTGAGTATTGTAAGCTGTATTGTCGCAATAAGAAGTTCCACATAATTCGACATAAATGTCTGGATGAGTAAGAGAAACAGAACCGGATAATATTGTGATTGTGTCTGTTTCTGCGTCGTAATCCCACGTTACTCCTTTTTGACTAAAATTATATGTTTCTTCATTCTCGCCATCACTTAAATAAAAATATGTTTCCTCATCATCAGAATCTCTTTGGTTAACAAAATCTATCCATGCAGGACACCCTAAAACGAAGTGTGTTGCATCCGTGATGGATATAGAAAAGAAACTTGATGAGCCAGAACTATACTCATCATAGTATCTATAAGGGGTTTTATTCAATTTGAAAATGTCATTTTCATCATCATATTCCCAAATATTATCTTTCTCATATCCATAGAGATAAAACTCATTCCCTGAAATTCCGTTATAATAATATATATAATTGCTAATAATCGCATCATCAAACTCATCAACGAGTGTCCCACCAAATTGTAACTCATCTACTGAACTCCCATAAGTATCAGCAGTGAGTGTTGTATAACTATTATCTACCCCAGAGCCATTACCATACGCTTGACAACTTAAGCTAGCAGTAACATCCGCAAACGTTGGATTAAATTCTACAATCTCGTCAGGGAATGTCTTTGAGACTGCTTCACGTTGGAGAGTATTTGTTGAAAGTGCCTTGACGTAGATTTGCTCAATATCACCAGTAGTGTAGTCTACTGTTGATTGTGAGTCAGCTATGGTGCAAATGTTCTGGAAATCAGTTATTAAATACCATTGTCCTGCAATCAATTCTGAGTCTGTAATTGCTTGAAAGAAATCTGCAGTGGTTATTTCTATCGCTAGTTTTGCATAATCACTACTCCAAACAAAATCTAAATCTGTACTGGATGCTTTTTCAAGAACCTGCCTTGTCGTTCCACCCGCAAGGGTGTCTACACTAACAAACTCATCCTTATTTAGCACAGCCCCACAGATTGTGCCAGTTAACCCATCACAGGTCACAGTTCCTGTTATTGAAGTCATAAGTATTCAATTAAGCTGATACTACTGCACCAGTTGGAGATATTGGTAAATACACTAGGGTAAACTCAATTACTCCTGCAGTCAGGTTTGCAGTTCCTACTGTTAAAAATATATTTCCATTTAATATTTTTTCTGTAGATACTGAACTTAGTTCTAGTGGTGCGTCAGGGGTTGCATCGTGCCATAATTCAGGGGCGATTAAGTTTGTTGCAGTAGTTTGTGCAATTAAACCAGCTGTTGAACCCGTTACGCCAACTGCTATTGTTGCAGATGCACCCGCCATATTTGTAGTACATCTTGCATAAAGCTTACATTTAATTAATCCCGTAACAGTGAATAATGCAACTGTTCCTACATCTCCCCCCCCAGCAGTGTGACTGAATGTTTTTGTTATAGTTATGGATTTCCAAACACCCGGCTCTGTGGAATTAACCTTACTAATACCGTTTCCGAAGCTGTCGATAAAAGAATCTGTCATTTTTAACCACCTAATATTTATTTATAAATAGTATATTTTAATTAAGTGATTTTAGGTTTATATACATTACTCTTTTATTATTACTTCAGTTAGTTCAAACTCACTACATTTGTTTAAGTCCAAACGATATTTGTTACCACACTTAAGACATTTAAAAATTATATAACTCTCTGGATTACTTGCATTAACCAAGTGATAATATATCTTAAAATTACCAAACCTATTAGTATGATGTTTCTGGCTATACCTTTGTTCACAATTAGGGCATCTTAATATGCTTAAGCTCATTTATTCCCACCCATACTAAAGATTAACTCTTCAAACTTGTAATAACACGAATATGCCAAACTATCTGCCAAGTCCGGAGATTTTGTTTGGTTTTCTATAATCTTTAACTTACCATTATCAGTTATTTCGTATTGGAACTTAGATAATTGGGATATTAATTCACTGTATTCTGGAATAATCACACTGCCTTTTTCAAATTGCTTTCTCAAATACATAAATATATCCGATTTATGGTTTAGATTGTGCGGACTGTCTATTGCTGTTGAACCAAGAACCATTGGCACAATTTCTGGAACAATACTTAGTTCTTTATAGTGTTCGTCTATGTATTTGTTTATTCCATCCAATACCCCTGAACCTAATCCCGTATCGTCCAAGTGTATATAATTAACAGGATTGTCCTTAATGAATTGTATTATGTTTCCTACAGTTTGAGTAATTGTTTTCTTATCGTACTTAATTATCTTTTTAATCACAAACAAATGCTGGTAAACCTTAGTATAAGTAAATACTGTTGAATCTTCCCCCATTCTTGCAACATCAATTCCAAGTATGTTTATGCAAGTTCCTTTAACATCCGGAACGGGTCTTTGTGCCTTTTTTAACCATTCACTTAGGATTAGTGTATTCTCTGTGTCTTCAGGGAATTCAGCATCGTATAATATCTTAAACTGTAATGGAGTCAATTCTTCTCTTTGGGAATCAATAAATGACTGGGATATTCTGCCTTCTTGTAAACCCATTGTATATGGTATGTGTATTTTATGGTACTTAGGACTATTCCAATGCTCCCAAAAATGGTTTAGCTTATCAAATGGATTGCCTATTTCTATGATTATAGCGTTAGGATTATCTCCTGCCATTCTGGATATTCTGGTTTGATAAACTTCTAAGTCTATTAGGTTAGTTTCGTCTTGGATTATTAAATCCCCACCAAAACCCATAAGTCGCTTAGCTTCTCCTTCAGCACTTAATAATTGTATTTCGCAACCGTTCTTAAAAGTTATTCTGGACTTGGTTACTTGTTTCTTTAGTCTTTCTACACCAGTTGCGTCAAACTCAACCAATACTCTTAAGTCCTCAGATTTAACTATAAAATCAGCTATATAGTTCATTATTATAGATGATTGGGTAAAGGTAGGGGATATAATCTTTACTTTCTTGTCCTTATTAAATAGTATGTATAATCCAACCGCCATTGCTATACAAAAAGACTTACCGTGTCGTGTATAACTGGTTATTATTTGACGGTTATACCTAGAAAAAGCGATGTTCTTAATTATCTCCTTTTGAGACGGAGTAGGTATGACATCGAAGTTTAACTTGCATAAAGCTCCTACGTCCTTATTCTGGATTACTTTCTCCAGAAATTCTTTCTTGTTCAATTATATTACCTATTGGCAGTTGCTGTTTTTCGTTTTCTTGACATAATTGGTATATTTCGTTATAATCTACATTTACTGTTCCGGTTATTTCTACTTTCTTGGATACTTCTTTAATTCTTCCAGTTTTGAATAAAAAACCCATATAATTAGTTAATATTTCATTCCATAACTTTAATGCTTTGCATTTTTCCTCGTGAGTTTTTGCTTGGTCGTATAACTTAATACCCTCTAATAATTGTATTTTATGTGTTCCAGTTATTTCTTCTTCATATTGTGCTCTGAACTCACTACTGTTATTCCTCTCATTTATCTTATTTAACAGATTATAATATGTTCCAATTGATATTTTTAGTTCTTTAGCAATTTGTACTGGTTTAGATATTGCGTTTACTCTCTTTTCTATTTCTATCATTGTTGGGGTTAATTCCATTATTGGTGCACGTGTCATATTCATTCAACTTAGTTTGCTATATTATATTTATATATTGTTTTTTACTATTATCTGTCCGCTATATGTTCCTTTCTTTAGTTTTTCCAAGAATATTACTGTTCCTTCCTCTATTAATAGAGGTATGCGTCGTCCTTCTTCAGATACTATTGTTGCTTGTACTATACACCTATATGCACCAATCCTCTCTATAGGTTTTATTCCTTTTGATTTGAACTTAATAAAAAACATACTGTAATCTCCACTATTACCTATAATTGGGGCTAGACGTATTAATCCAATAGTTAATGGTTTTATTTTATGCGTTTTTATGTATTCTTCTACTTCTTTTATTCCTCTTGCTAGTTTTCTCCTCTGTTTTCTATCCTCCCAATACTTAGCTGTAAACCATTTCAATATTTGCATATATGTTCACCCATTTCAATATATTATATTAATCCCCAAGTAGGGTTTAGGTTGTGTGGTTCTATATTATACTTATTAATTACTTCTTTTATTTTAGTTATTTCGTATTCTTTTTCTATTTTTTTTATTATTGATTCTTCTTTTATTACTCTTTCTTGTTGGATTGTAATTATGGGTTTGTCTAAGTAGTATAGTTCTATTTCCAATCCTTTTTCTGTGGGTTTTATTTTTGGGATTAGTTTATTAGTTATGTCTATTTCCATATCGTTTCCTCTTTTGTCTTAATTTTTCTAATCTTGATTGTCTTTTTCTTTCCCTTCTTATAGGTGCTTCTATCATCCATTTGTCAAATTCTAGTGGGTCAAAATAAAACGGCGGGTCTAATGGATTAATTTAACTTCACTCTCCTCTTTCAAATCTTGATACCAAGCTTTTGCACATAATACTTCTACAAACACATCATAATCTGTTTGATATGTGAAACCATAACGATAAATTATTTCTGATAAACCCCTACCCATTCTAATATCTTCTGCTATGCCATCTATGTATACATCTATTAATTCATTATAATGAGTTCTTAGTTTATTTTGTTTCTTATCTTTATTCATTCAGTTTAACTCTCCTTTTATAAAAGTGGTGGTAGATTTAGAAATGCAATCATTCCTTTTAATTGTTCGTCTTCTTTCTTTTTTATTAGTTTTAGCTCCTCCTTTTCTCTTTCTGAAGAATGATGTAAATATGCGTATCTCATAACTTCATCCTTTGTTTCCCTGTTAGTTTTTCCCATCTCTGACAGATTACCTCACAATAAACTGGGTCAATCTCCATTCCATAGCATATTCTTCCTGTGTTTTCACAAGCTATTAAGGTTGAACCACTACCTAAAAATAAATCTACTATTAAATTATTATCTTGCGAATATTTTTTAATAATATATTCTAATATTTGTATTGGTTTTTGAGTAGGGTGTATTCTCTCTTTTATATCTTGACTCTGTAAACCAAAAAATCTAAACCAATTAAAATGCAAAACTTCTCTTTTATGTTTATTTTTTGACCATACTAATTCAAATTCTGAATTTGAATCCGCATCCCCATTTGATTCTAATGTTTTATCCCACACAATATAGTTACCATATTTAAAATTTGGTATGAGATTATAATAATAATCCCCCCCAAAAATAAACATTTCTTTGGTATCACTAAAATTATCAAAAATTGTAGTTATAAGGTCTTTTTTAAAGTCTTCATTATCCCCTATAACTTTAGGATAATTTTTTCCTTTTCTATCTCCAAATTCCATTTTTGTATAGTTAGTATCAAGATGCATGCCATAAGGTGGATCCGTAAATACCATATCTGCCTTTTTACCTTGCATTAGTCTATCAACATCTTCCTTTTTGCAACTATCCCCACATAGAACATAATGGTTTCCTAATTGGAACATATCCCCTAACCTAATGTCTGTCTTTATTCTTTCAATGTCTGGAACTTCATTTAATTCTTCTTCAGTGTGTTGTCCAGCAGGATGTTCAATCTCTCTTATTATATTACCTATGTATTCATTATCCATTGCGACATATTTCTTTAATAGGTCTAAGCTCGGGTCTTCCTGCATTATGAACTTATACTCTTCTAAGTCCTTCTCCACAGAATGAACCCCTTTGAGTTTGTTTAAAATCTGCTTGAGCAATTTAGCATCAACTTCTGTGGTGTTAATCTTAATACAAGGGTATTGTTTTAAACCCAGTTCTTCTGCAACTGTCTTTCTTTGGTGTCCGTCTATTATCATATTGTCTTGGTTAATGATTATAGGAACTATTGCCCCATACTTGAGCATACTCTCTTTTAGTGCAGATAGTTGTTCTTTAGACATTTCATTAGGATTTGAAGGGTCTAAATATATATTATCAAGATATTCAAGCCTAGTTTCTGGTATTTCAATCATTTTAATCAATCTCCGATATTATGCAGGAGCTCATTTACTGAGCGTCCAACTTTCCCAAATTGCCCCTTCTCTAAATATATGTAAACAATTTGTGGGTCTTGATACTAGAATATAATCTTTAATTGGATTTCCTTTAACATAAAATAAAGCCAACCCATTTTTTGGTTGTCTATCAATTGATTCTATCTTGACCACATCCGCAAGATTATATAAGTCTTTATTTGGATACCAACTTTCAATTAATTGTATTGCTTTACTAATAGTTTCTTTTTCGAGTTCTTCTTTTGTTTTCTTTATTTCAATAGGCAATGGTTTGTTTATTAGTTTATAATATGTTTCTAAGTTCGTATCTTTATTAAACACAGGATACTTGCCTATTAGTCTTCTTATTTTTATGCTTATTGATTGCCAGCTTTTATCTATATTATGCTTCTTTAGTGATTCTTTAATTAAAAGTGCTTGTTCCATTTGATTTTCAACATTCTTGTATTGTTCGTAATACTTTAAAAGAAGTTCAATCTCTATCTTAGTAAACTGCTTACCCATTATTTACCACCTCTTTTCTTTAATATATCCTTTAATGCTATATAATCTGAATCTGAACGCATACCAATTAATATGGTTTGCATTGTTTCTAAGCAATTAGATATTATTAATAGATGTTGTGGTATTGGAGAAACAGATACATATGGTTTCTTTAACGCTCTATTTACTTTGTGTAAGTAAGAGTTTACGTCATCATATAAGTCTTCCATAGTTATTACTTGATTTAATGCTCTTTCAAGTTCTATTTCGGACATATTTTCTTCTATGTTTTTTATTTTCTTGAAAATTAGTTCTTTTTCTTCTGTAACCATTTTCTTAACTTCTTCTTCTATTTGTATATTATATTTTTCGTCTTGTATATTGGTCATTCATTTCACCATTTATTTTTTATTCTGGATTGTTTAGGTTTCCCTATCAATCATCAATCCACACATATATATGTCAAACCCATATTTATATGTTTTGTATAAATATAGGTTTTTTGATATTATTTATTTTTCTTTACAACTTTCTTTTTTGCACACATTGTATATCCCTCCTTTTAAAAGTATCTTACTTGTATATGTAGTATAATCGCAATCAAAAAAGCCAAACCTATTATTGCGACTAAACCCCATAATAATATAGATAGTGGTAATTCCCAGTAAATATTTAATCATCTCCATTAATCTTTAAATGTTACCCCACTTACACTCTTAGTAGCAAATAAAATTATGTCAATGAACCACCAAACTAAGAACCCTCCGAATGTTAATAGTTTGATTATTCCATATCCTGTATGTCCTGCATAGAATCTGTCTATCCCTAACCATCCTAAGAATATACTGAATACTAATGCTAACCAGTATTTTATTACTTTTCCGGTTTCCATTCCTAATTGTTCGGCACCACACTTTGGGCAGGTTCTTGCAGTTTCGGATATTAATGCCCCACAGCTTGAACAGTGCTTTTTTATATTATTTACCATTTATATCGCCTCTTTTGTTTTTTCGTTTTCTGAATTCGTTTCAGTTAATTGCATAATACAAGTTATTGTTGCATCCATTATACTAAATGCGTTTCTACCTTCAAACCTAACTCCTGTTCTGGATTCAAATTCGGTTATGTATGCTAAATACTTATCTTGTATTTGTTTTTGTTCAGTTTCTAATGATTTAAGCTTACCATCAAGTTCTGCTCTTTTTTTATCAAAGATTTTTACTCTCCCTGCTCTGAGTTCTTTTATTTCAATTTTGTTATGTTCTTGAATATCCACTGCTAATTGATTCTTGGATAATTGTATTTCTGTGTTTCTATTATATATATTCATAAGATACTTTATTAGTTCTCTATTGTTTAGTTTTTTTGCATCTCCTAAATAAATTTTATTTATTTTTGGTTCTGTAGCTGTGCTTTTTATTTTCTCGGTCAAGTTTATTCCTCCTTAATTCTTGTATATTTTGTATTATATTCTTTTCTATTGGGTCTTGTAGTATTTTGTCTAACTGGTATTGCATAGGCTCTATATCAAAAGGTTCTAATCTATCTCTTAATGTTTTTTGTATGCTTATTAAATCTAATTCTATTTTATTTATTTCTTCTTTGCCAGTTAGTGGAATTATTTTTTCTAAACTATCCAATCTTAAAAATACTTCTTTAATTCTTTGGTGTAATATTCCGTCTATACGTGCCACGTCATCCGCTATACTATATATTTTATTGGTTTGATTAATTTTAATATTAACTAGCTCTTTTTGTTCTCTTTCTATTTTATTAATTCTATTTCCTATTTTTAATAAATCCTTTTTTGTAGCTAATCCAGACATTTTACTCCCCCTTCTTATTAGACTTATTTATAAAAACATACTTATCTTTTTTAGTAGGTATAAATCCTTTACTTTTAAATATTTTTTCTAATTGTTCATAGGAATCTAATTCAAACCCATTAAAAGTATTATTTATTAATCTACCTTTAAAATTACAATTACTTATACCGCTATCCTTCATAAACTGGTTAATATTTATTAGTGTAGGATATTTAAACTTATTACAACTAATAGTCAAATGTCTTTGAATAGGAATATAATTCTTAAACCATTTAGTTATATACTTATTAAAAATCCAATCTTTTAAT
>Ga0172371_10011328_pt1 | contig 11896 bp, 20 predicted proteins | sample Lak12m_FD_114543 | JGI IMG/M metagenome (GOLD analysis project Ga0172371, IMG submission 114543) | Freshwater microbial communities from Kabuno Bay, South-Kivu, Congo - kab_022012_12m | ecosystem: Environmental > Aquatic > Freshwater > Lake | place: Democratic Republic of the Congo: South-Kivu...
ATATTCTGGAGCCTTAGGCGCATCATGGACAGCGGGGCCCTGGGCTGCGAGATCATACTCAAGGGGCCCCTCAGGAGCGCGAGGGCGCGCTTCGAGAAGGTCGTGGAGGGCTACGTCCCCAAGTCGGGAGACCCGGCCCAGAGATACGTGAAGAAAGCCACGATCCACATCAAGATGAAGAGGGGCATACTGGGAGTCACGGTCCACATCGTGCCCCCCGACGCCAAGTTCCCGGACAAGGTATCCCTGGACAACCTCCCCGAGATAGAGTACCAGCAGCCTATACCGGGCGTCGAGCCTGAGGCCGAGGCGCCTGTGGAGGGTGCCATCACCGAGGGTGAGCCCCAGGCGGCCCCAGAGCAGGCACAGCCGCAGCCCGTCGGGGCTGCCGACGAGCCGGTGTCCTCGGAGAGCGTCGAGGCGGCCGAGGAAGCAGCTGAGGAGGCTTCCGAGGAACCCCTAGAGGAGCAAGCCGAGGAGAGCGAGGCCGATGTAGAACCCGAGCCCGAAGACGAGGAAGAAGAGGGCTCAGAAGACGAAGAGGAGGAAGACTAGCCTTTGCCCATACTCAGGATCAGCGAGATACGCGAGATGAGCCCGGAGGCGAGGGAGGAGAAGCTCGTAGAGCTCACCACGGAGCTGACGAAGATGAAGACCATGATCAAGGCGGGCGGGGCCGTGGAGAACCCGGGCAGGGTGAGGGCCATACGCAGGACCATCGCCAGGATCATGACCGTGAAGAACGAGGGTGAGCAGTGATGGCCATCCCGCGGGCCCACGAGATACTCCACCACGAGATCATCGGCCTGGAAACAGAGGTCGTGGAGCACAGCAACCCCAGCAGCGTCGGGGTCAGGGGCACCGTCATAGATGAGAGCCTCAACACCGTCGTCATCGGGGACCATAAGGCGAGGCGCGTCTCAAAGAAAGACGCAGTGTTTAAATTCACGCTCAACGGCGAAGTCGTAAAAGTGGAGGGCCGGGCCCTCCAGGGTAGACCAGAGGACAGGGTGAAGAAGACTATCAAGAGGAGATGGTAGGGCGAGAAACCATGATGACACTCAAGAGACCCGATCAGGACTGCGACGAGCCCGACTGCCCGTTCCACGGGAGCCTGAAGGTGCGCGGCCGCGTCCTCGAGGGGACCGTCGTAAGCACGCGGATGCCCAAGTCCGTCGTGGTCAGGCTCGAGTACACCAGGTACAACAGGAAGTACGAGCGCTACGCCAGGATGAGCAGCAAGATAAGCGCCCACAGCACGCCCTGCCTACCCGTAAAGGTGGGCGACCTGGTGAGGATAGCCGAGTGCAGGCCCCTCAGCAAGACAAAGTCCTTCGTCGTGGTAGAGCTTGTTAAGGAGGCCTAGCTGTTGTCCAAGAGGATTAAGAGGAAGATTCTGCCGAGGAGCAAGGTCGCTGGGGGCCTTACCATAGGCAGCGTCATCAATTGCGCGGACAACACTGGGGCCAGAAGCCTCAGGATAATCCAGATGATGGGGTACAAGGGCAGGCGGAGGAGGCTCCCCGCAATAGGCATAGGGGACCTGGTTATGGTGTCCTGCCGCGAGGGGACCCCTGAGATGAGGAAGCAGCTCTTCAACGCAGTAATAGTTAGGCAGAGGAGGCCGTACCTGAGGTCAGACGGCACCAGGGTGCAGTTCGAGGATAACGCGGCTGTCATCCTGACCCCCGAGGGCACCCTGAGGGGCTCCGACATAAAGGGCCCTGTGGCGCGCGAGGCCACAGTCAGGTGGGCGAGGCTGGGGAACTTGGCAAGGATGGTGGTCTAGGATGAGGGTTGTTGCTAGGAAGCCGTCGACTGTGAGGAGGAGGAGGCACAACGCCCCCGTGCACATCCGGAGAAGGTACGTCTCGGCGCCGCTGTCACCCAACCTTAGAGCCGAGCACGGCGTGAGGTCCATGCCAGTCGTCGTTGACGACACCGTGACGATAACCAAGGGGGACAGGAGGCTCTCAGAGGGGAAGATACTGAGGGTCGACGTTAAGAACGCCCAGGTGTACGTGGAGGGCGTCACCAGGAGCAGGCAAGACGGCTCCACCGTCCAGATCCCGGTGAAGCCAGCCAACCTGATGATCACCAAGCTGAACCTAGACGACCAGTGGAGGAGGAGGGTGCTGGAGCGCAAGGGCTTCAGCGCGGAGGAGGAGTAGGAATGGGTAGGAAAGGCCCCGACAAGCACCTGAAGAGGCATCAGAGCCCGGCGTTCTGGCCCATCGAGAGGAAGGAGGGCGCCTGGGCGACCAAACCTAAGCCAGGCCCCCACTCACAAAGCACATCCATGCCCCTCAACACACTCATAAGGGACGAGCTGAAGTACGCGAAGACCGCCAGGGAGTCCAAGTACCTGGTCAAGCAGGGGAAGATACTCGTTGACGGCAAGCCGAGGATGGATCAGAGGTTCCCCGTCGGCCTGATGGATGTCGTGACCATACCCGGCACAGGCGAGCACTTCAGGGTGCTGCCCGGCCACAACGGCAAGCTCAGGCTCCAGCCGGTCTCCGAGGACGAGGCCAAGTTCAAGCTCGTCAGGATCACGGGGAAGAAGACGCTGCAGGGCAGGAGGACGCAGCTGAACCTGCACGACGGCCAGAACCTGATTATCCCGGCCGAGGCCGACAAATACAAGGTGAACGACGTAATAAGGCTGAAGGTGCCCGAGAAGGAGGCCCTTGAGCACATCGAGTTCAAGGAGCAGCAGCAGATCATCGTGACGGGCGGCAGGAGCCAGGGGGCGCAGGGCATGGTAATCGGGTTGGGGCCCGAGCCGGGGTGGAAGAAGACCTGCACCATAAGGACGCCCCAGGGAGAGGACATAAGGACCCTACTGGGGTACGTGTTCGTCGTGGGCTCAAAGCAGCCCCTGATAACGCTGGGCACAGGTGAGGTGCAGTGACGGAGAACACCATGAGAGCCCTGAGAGTAGGGAAGATCGTCGTCAACATATCGGTGGGCACCTCAGGCGAGCCCCTGGACAACGCCATGACCATCCTCAAGCAGCTCACAGGGCAGCAGCCGTGCCAGAGGGCAGCCAAGCAGACCATCAGGTCCTTCAACCTCAGGAAGAAGGAGCCCATGGCCTGCATAGTGACGCTCAGGGGCACCACAGCCGACGCGTTCCTCAGGAAGGCCCTGCAGGCTGTCGAGAACACGCTGAACCTCAAAAGCTTCGACAGGAACGGCAACTTCGCCTTCGGCATCAAGGAGCACATAGACATCCCCGGCACAAGGTACGACCCCAAGCTCGGCATCACGGGCATGGACGTCGCTGTGACGGTGGAGAGGCCTGGGTACAGCATCGCACACAAGAAGAGGCACCAGGCCAAGGTGGGGAGCAGCCACAGGGTGACCCCCGAGGAGTCAGCCAGGTTCTTGGCCGAGTCCTACGGCGTCAAGGTAGGTGAAGATCAATGAGCGTCCAGAAGCAGAGCAAGGAGAGGCACTACGGCAAGGGCAGCAGAGGCTGCACCAGGTGCGGCACCAAGCAGGGCGTCGTCAGGCGCTACGGCATAAACCTGTGCCGCCAGTGCTTCCGAGAAGTAGCCGTGAAGATGGGTTTCAAGAAGTTTAGGTGAACGCAATGGATCCACTCGTGAACGCGCTTAACACCATCATGTCCCACGAGCAGAGGCGCAAGAATGAGTGCATCATCGCCCCGGCCTCAGGGCTCGTGGGCAAGGTGCTCCGCCTCATCCAGAGCAAGGGCTACGTGGGCGAGATCGAGTTCATAGATGATGGTAGGCAGGGAAAGTTCAGGGTCCAGCTGTTCGGCAGGATAAACAGGTGCCAGGCGGTGTCCCCCCGCTTCAAGACCAAGGTGTCAGAGATGGAGAAGTGGGAGAAGCGCTTCCTGCCCAGCAGAAACCTAGGAACAGTGATCCTCAGCACGCCCAGGGGCGTCATGGACCACAACCAGGCGATGGATGACAACGTGGGCGGAGTAATACTGGCCTACGTCTACTAGAGGTGAAGAGATGTGACTGTTCAGACAGTTGAGAACCATGTGGCGGTACCGGAAGGCGTAGACCTGACCCTAGATGGGAGTAAGGTCGCAGTCACAGGCGCCAGGGGAAAGGTGGAGAGGGACTTCGCCCACGCGAAGCTCCAGCTCGAGTACAGAGACAGGGTGCTACGCGTCTGGGCGGAGAACCCCAAGAAGAAGCAGGCGTCCCTCGTCAACACGATAGCCAGCCACGTGAAGAACATGATCACGGGGGTGACCAACGGCTTCACGTACAAGCTGAAGATAGTGTTCATACACTTCCCCATGAACATCCAGGTCCGCGGGGACCACGTCCTCATCAACAACTTCGTGGGCGAGAGGAAGGCCCGGCGCGCGGCTGTCCTCCCCGGTGCAAAGGTGAGTATAGAGGGAGACGACATAATCGTCACCGGGAACGACCTGGACGTGGTAGGGCAGACTGCCGCCAACATACAGGAAGCCACGAAGATACGGAACAAGGACCTGCGCAAGTTCCTCGACGGCATCTACGTGTACAGGAAGGAGTGATAAAGGATGAGCGACGCACAGAGGAAGAGGCTACTAAAGGTCCGCAGCAGGATCAACAGGCAGAGGCCCAAGTTCAGGCAGTACGAGTCATGGAGGTACGTGCGGGTCAAGGACCACTGGAGAAAGCCGGTGGGCATAGACAACAAGATGAGGTTCAACCTGAAGGGCTGGCCCAGGTCCGTTAACGTGGGCTGGAGGGGACCAGCCGAGGTCAGGGGCATACACCCCTCCGGATTGGAGGAGGTGATGGTCTGGAACGTGGCCGACCTGGGGAACGTAAACCCCCAGGAGCAGGCTGCCCGAATCGGCGGCACCGTGGGAGCCAAGAAGAGGGAGGCCATAAAGGAGAAGGCCGCGGAGCTTGAAATCCGGATCCTCAACGCCGGCATTGAGAAGCAGGCAGACGAGTTTGAGGAGCTAAAGGACGAGGAGCCTGAGGCGCCCGCCGGCGGAGAAGAGGCAAAGAAGGAGCCCACGGATGACGAGGGCGGCGCCGAAGAGGAGGAGGACGAGGAATGAACCTGAGGAGCCAGAGGCGGCTAGCCGCGGAGGTCTTGGGATGCGGCGTGAACCGCGTCTGGATAGACCCCGAGAAGGCCGACGAGGTGAGCATGGCCATCACGAGGGAGGAGATCAGGAGGCTCGTCCACGACAACTCGATAAAGGCCCTCCCCGAGCAGGGCCTGAGCCGGGGGCGGGCGCGCGTACTGGCGGAGAAGAAGAAGAAGGGTAGACGTATCGGGCCCGGGACGAAGAAGGGTAAGATCTACAGCATCGTCCCTAGGAAGACCCGGTGGATGAACAGGATACGCGCCCAGAGGCGCAAACTAAGGGAGCTCAGGGAGAGGCGCATCATAGCGGTGAACACGTACCGCAGCCTGTACAGGAAGGCCAAGGGCGGCGAGTTCAGGAGCATAGCGGAGCTGGAGCGTTACATAAACGACAGGAACCTGAGGAGGCGCACCTTTGGCTAAGGGGCCGCGGTACCGTGTACAGTACAGGCGTAGAAGGGAGCACAAGACCGACTACGTTATGAGAAGATCCCTCGCCACGGCGGAGGCGCCCCGCTTCGTGGTAAGGGTATCAAACAAGGGAATACTGGTCCAGGTGACCAACGCGGAGATCGAGGGAGACTACGTGGTGTCCCAGGCGTCCAGCCAGGACCTCATGCAGTACGGCTGGAAGGCCAGCGGAAAGAACACGCCCGCAGCCTACCTCATAGGATACCTGGCAGGAAGGAAGGCCCTGAAGGCTGGCGTCGAACGCGCCAACCTTGACATGGGCCTAAACAGGGCGACCAAGGGGAACAAGGTGTTCGCGGTGGCCAAGGGGGCCACGGACGCGGGGCTGGAGATACCCTGCGACAGCGACATCGTCCCCTCGCCTGAGAGGATGAACGGCGGCTCGGTGGCCAAATACGCCGAGAACATGGCTGACCCCCTCGAGTACGAGAAGCGGTTCTCAGTCTATCTCCGTCGTGGGCTGAGACCGGAGGAGCTACCCGCCCACTTCGAGGAGGTCAAGAAACGCATAGAGGAGAGCAGCGTTGAGTAGAAGACGGGAGCCTAGCCCCCTGGAGAACTGGGTCCCCAAGACCCAACTGGGTAAGAGGGTGTTTGAGGGTCAGATATCCTCGATATACGAGATATTCAACGAGGGGCAGAGGATCAAGGAAGTGGAGATCGTCGATCTCCTCGTACAGGACCTAAAGGACGAGGTTGTGCACATCAGCCTCGTCCAGAAGCAGACAGACGCGGGCGAGTCGAGCAGGTTCACGGCCTTGGTGGCCGTGGGCAACGGTAGCGGCCTCATAGGCGTCGGCATGGGTAAGGCCCAGCGCGTCAGGAACGCCATAGAGAAGGGCATCAGGCTCGCCAAGCTCAACCTGCACCCCGTGAGGATGGGGTGCGGCAGCTGGGAGTGCGACTGCGGCGAGGGCCACACGCTGCCCTTCAAGGTTTGGGGGAAGGCGGGGAGCGTCGAGGTCACGCTGATGCCGGCCCCGAGGGGGCTTGGGCTCGTCGTGGGCGACACAGCCAAGGTCATACTCAGGCTCGCTGGCGTCAAGGACTGCTGGAGCAAGAGCATAGGCCAGACGGCGACCAGGACCAGCTTCGCCTTCGCCACCTTCGAGGCCCTGAAGCAGACCACCAGCATAATGACCCCCCAGGACTGGGCGTGATGCAGATGAGGAGCCTACTAGCGATACGCATACGCGGCGGCGTGAGCTGCCCAAGGAGGGTGGACGACACGCTCAGGATGCTCAGAGTAGACAGGAACAACTACGCCACCATTCTGGACGACAGGCCCGACTACCAGGGAATGCTCCAGAAGGCCAAGGACTATGTGACTTGGGGGGAGCCCGACGCGGAGACCATCAGGGTCATGCTCGAGAGGCGCGGCGAGGCCCCAGGCAACGTCAGGCTCACTGAGGAGTACCTGAAGGGGCTCGGCCTCGGCGGGTTCGCAGAGCTGGCCGAGAAGCTGCACAGCTGCGAGCTGGACATTACCAAGGTGGAGGGCGTCAAGCCCTTCTTCAGGCTCCACCCGCCCAAGAAGGGCTTCAGGAGAACCGTTAAGAGGCCCTACGGCGACAAGGGCGAGCTCGGCTACAGGGGTGAAGCCATAAACGAGCTGGCCAGGAGGATGTGCTAGAATGCCCCATAGGTTGAGGAAGGTCAGGCGGCAGCGCGGCAGCAGGACGATGGGTTTCGGCCAAGTGGGCCAGCACAGGAAGAGCGGCAGCAGGGGCGGGAAGGGCAAGGCCGGCGGGAGCAAGCACTTCTGGATCAGGACCGTAAAGTACGAGCCGTGGAGGTTCCACAAGGACGGGTTCCTGCCGCCGTCAGCCTTGGAGACTGAACTGGACACCATAAATGTGGGAGAGTTGCAGGAACTGGCCACCAAGGTGATGGGGGCTGAGGGCGTGAAGGGCGGGGCAGAGCTCGACCTGGCCTCCCTCGGCATAGGCAGGCTCCTGGGCAGAGGCAGCGTCACGGTCCCACTCAAGGTCAAGGTGGCCTACGCCACCGCTGGAGCCAAGGAAAAAGTAGAAGAGGCCGGCGGCACAATAGTGGAGCCGTAGAGGGGACGGCCTTGGTTCGCTTCCTGGACCTGTTCAAACCTGTCTCGCGCTTCATACCCGAGGTGAGGGCGCCCCAGAAGAAGGTCGGCTTCAGCACTCGCCTCATGTGGACCCTGGCGGCCCTCATAGTTTACCTCATCATGTCCGAGATTCCTCTGTACGGCGTAACGACCGGGGGTTCCGACCCCTACGCGACGCTGAGGATCATCTTCGCCTCAAACAGGGGCACCCTCATGGAGCTGGGCATCGGCCCCATAGTGACGGCGGGGCTCATCATACAGCTCCTCGCCGGCTCCGACATCATAAGCTTCGACAGGTCGAGTCCAGATGACAGGGGCCTCTTCACCACGGCAAGCAAGGTTTTCAGTTTCGTCATGGTCGTCGTCCAAGCCAGCCTGTACATCGTTAGCGGCGTCTACGGGGTCATCACCACGACCCAGTCCGTGCTCATATTCGGCCAGCTCCTCGCGGCGGGCCTAGTCATCATGATGCTTGACGAGCTGGTGCAGAAAGGGTGGGGCATAGGCAGCGGCATAAGCCTTTTCATCGTGGCAGGCATCACCCAGAACATCTGGTGGATGAGCCTCAGCATAGCCACTGTGGGTGACACCCGCAGCTACGGCGCCATCGTGGCCTTCTTCCAGGGGATCATGAGCGGTCTGCCCCCCCTAGACTGGATATACAGGTCCGGGTGGCCCGACATGATAGGGTTCATGATGACTCTGGTTGTCTTCGCCTTCGTGGTATACGTTGAGGGGATGAGGGTCGAGATACCCATCAGCCACAGCAGCTACCGCGGCTACAGGAGCAGGATGCCCATCAAGCTGCTCTACGTGAGTAACATCCCTGTAATCCTGGCCTACGCCATGTTCGCGAACATCCAGCTGATAGGACAGTTCGTGTGGAGCAGGTGGAACGTCGAGAACACAAACTTCGCGCTCAACATGCTAGGCATGTTCAACAGGACTGAGAGCGGAGGTGTGAACGCCATCGGCGGCCTCGCATACTACACCACCTCGCCGGGGAGCCTAAGCGGCGTCGCCGCTGACCCCGTCAGGGCCGTGCTCTACCTCTTGATAGTCGTCGGATTCTGCGTCCTCTTCAGCCTGACGTGGCTGGAGATCGGCGGCCTGGGGGCCGACCAGATGGCCGATCAGCTACTCCAGTCCGGGATGCAGGTGGCAGGGTTCAGGCGCAGCAAGCAGCCCCTTGAGAAGCTGCTAAACAGGTACATACCCACTATCACCCTGATAGGCGGAATGATCGTGGGGCTCCTGGCAGCGGTCAGCGAGTTCTTCGGCGTCTTCGGGTCAGGCATGGGCGCGCTCCTGGCAGTCAGCATACTGTACCAGTACTACCAGACCATGGTGCAGGAGCAGGTAGAGGACCTTTACCCCTTCCTGAGGGGGGCCCTCGGCTAACCCTGCCGTAAACCCACATTTATTCCAGGTTCCATCGAGCAACCAAACTACGCCACGCGTTCCACGGGAACCCTAATATCATTGTTTATATTATCCTCCGCATGAATCATACCCCAGTGATTGTATGGCATCGCTGAAAGGTTCAAAGACCGAGGAGAACCTGCTGAAGGCCTTCGCCGGTGAGAGCCAGGCGAGGAACAGGTACACCTACTTCGCCAGCGCAGCGAAGAAGGAGGGATTCGAGCAGATCGCGGCCATCTTCGTGGAGACAGCCGAGAACGAGCTGGAGCACGCCAAGGTGTTCTTCAAGCACCTAGAGGGGGGCGAGGTGGAGATCACAGCCGCCTACCCGGCAGGAAGGATCGGGACCACGGCTGAGAACCTGCTGGCAGCCGCTGAGGGCGAGAAGATGGAGTGGGGGACGCTGTACCCTGGCTTCGCCGAGACGGCGAAGAAGGAGGGCTTCGACAAGGTGGCTGTGTCATTCACTGAGATCAGTGAGGTGGAGGAGCAGCACGAGAAACGGTACAGGAAGCTGCTGGACAACGTGAAGAAGGGTGTCGTGTTCAAGCGGGCCAAGGACGTCGAGTGGAAGTGCAGGAACTGCGGCTATGTGCACCACGGGAAGGAGGCGCCCAAGGTGTGCCCGGCGTGCAGCCACCCGCAGAGCTACTACGAGCTCCGCGCCGAGAACTACTAGGCCCCCAAACTTTTCCCGCTGGGGCAACCCTTTTTTTCGTTTACGGGCGACCATTAATCCATGACTGTGAAGCTGTACGACGCGGACCACTACCTTAGAGAGTTCGACGCCACAGTGGTGAACGTGGATGGCGACGCCGTCGAGCTGGACCAGACAGCCTTTTACGCGGAGGGCGGCGGCCAGGCCGGGGACACCGGCACGCTGAACGGCGCCAGGGTCACCGACACCAAGGTTGACCACGGCAAGATACTGCACATCATGGAGGCTCCGCCGAGCTTCAAGCCTGAGGACCCCGTCCACGGCATCATAGACTGGGACAGGAGGTACAGGATCATGAAGCTCCACACCGCCAGCCACATCATGGAGCACTACCTCTGGATGCACCTGGGCTATGCTGAACGGATGGGCAGCTTCGTGGACGAGCGCAAGGACAGGGCCGACTACAGGTACGACGAGAGGCTGGACCCCGTCAAGCTCAAGAGGGTCGGGGAGGACACCAACATGTTCCTCTCCGAGGGGCACCCAGTCACCATACAGGTGGACGACGACGGCATACGCCACTGGAGCTGCGGCCCCGTGGAGATGCACTGCGCCGGAACCCACGTCAGGAACACCAGCGAGATCGGGGCCATAAGCCTCAGGAGGAAGAACCCGGGCCGCGGCGAGGAGCGGGTGGAGACCAGCCTCGCAGAGTAACCTATACATAACCCCCCGGACATCTATCGCTCATGTTCCAGCCGCCACGCGGAACCCGGGACTACCTCCCAGATGACCAGCTCAGGAAGAACTGGGTCATCGAAAAGGTCACTCGGGTCTTCGAGGCCTATGGGTACGAGCCCCTGGGCACCCCCGCCTTCGAGTACCTGGAGATGCTCAGGATCAAGAGCGGGGAGAACATAATCGACGAGATATACGCCTTTAAGGACAAGTCGGACAGGGACCTGGCTCTGCGCTTCGAGCACACTGCCAGCACGGTCCGGGTGGTGGCGGCGCACAGGGACTTGGTCATGCCCTTCAAGCGGTACGCCTTGGGCCCCGTCTGGCGCTACGAGAAGCCGACGGAGAAGAGGTTCAGGGAGTTCTGGCAGGCCGACGTTGACGTCTTCGGCGTGGCCGACAGCGTGGCCGACGCGGAGGTGCTGGCCGCGGCCGTGGACGTCCTCGAGGCTCTGGGCTTCCAGGGCTTCATCGTCAGGGTCAACGACCGCAGGATACTGAAGGCCATGGCGGCCATCTCCGGCGTCCCAGAGGATAGGAGCCTGGACGCCTTCAGGGCCGTTGACAAGCTGATGAAGATCGGCAGGGATGGGGTGGTGGAGGAGCTCAGGGGGATAACGCCCAGCGACGATGAGTCCAACAGGCTCCTGGACATGCTGGGGATGGTGGGCGATCCGGAAAATATCCTAGCCTCTACTAGATCGATGCTCAGAGACCGCCCCGAGGGGATCAAGGGCTGCGACGCCCTCAGCAGCTTGTACGAGTACGCTAAGGGCTTCGGGTACGCCCAGTACATGGTTGTCGACCTGAGCCTGGCCAGGGGCCTGGACTACTACACGGGTCCAGTCTTCGAGGTCATCGCCAAGGGCTACGAGGACTACGGCAGCATAGCGGGCGGTGGCAGATACGACGAGATCGTTGAGCTATTTGGGGGGCAGCCGACGCCCGCCACGGGAATATCCTTCGGCGTGGACAGGCTCACGCCCATATTGGAGGCGAAGGGCGCCTTCAAGGATCTGAGGCTCGGCGCCGAGGTCTACGTGGCGCCTGTCAGCGAGTCCGTGAAAGTGGAGGCCATTAGGATCACCCAGGTGCTGAGGAGGGCCGGCAGGTCAGCCGCCGTGGACATGATGGGCAGGCGGCTCAGCAAGCAGTTCGAGTACGCCGACAAGAAGGGGATACCAACCGTGGTGGTTGTGGGGGAGAAGGACCTAGCCGGCGGCGAGGTTACCGTGAGGGACATGAAGACGGGGAACCAGACCAAGGTCAGGGTCGACGCCTTACTTAGCTTCCTCGCCGAATCTTCGCTCGGATAGCCCGTAGTAGACCATCTCCCCCCTCCTGTCCACCACGGCCAGCTTCAGCTGCAGCCCCCGACCCTCGTAGTCCCTGGCTACTTCCAGAAACCTCTTCAGGCTCTCGGGCGAGCCCTCCGAGACTATGGC
>Ga0172371_10011331_pt1 | contig 11896 bp, 12 predicted proteins | sample Lak12m_FD_114543 | JGI IMG/M metagenome (GOLD analysis project Ga0172371, IMG submission 114543) | Freshwater microbial communities from Kabuno Bay, South-Kivu, Congo - kab_022012_12m | ecosystem: Environmental > Aquatic > Freshwater > Lake | place: Democratic Republic of the Congo: South-Kivu...
AAATAAAAAAAAAAAATAGAAAAAATATAATAAAAAGAGAGGGAAGCAAAGATCCAAAAAAGGACCTTTGCTAATTTTTCCTTTAATCAAGATATCTAATTGTGTTTGTTAAAACCCCTGGTGTTAGGCCTGGGTCGTAGTTGAAATACACAACTGTTCCGAATGGGAAACTTTTCTTTTCAAGTATTGCAGAGAATGTTTGTGGTGTGTTTTCTGCTTTTATGTATGCGATTGTTTTTGCACCTTGATCCGCTTGGATACTTAGTGTTCTCATTGCATAAGGAATTTCTCCAGCAGGAGGCGTTAATTCTATTCCTTGCATTATTGGATGATCATAATCTTGTCTATATATTCTTCCAATAACTGTTTGTTCTCTTCCTTGTGCACAAGTAGGAACCATGTCAGCTCCAAGCACACATTCAGCAGGCATTATTTTCCCAAATGTAGCTTTCCAACCAACAACATCAGTTGAAGTTAAACCCATTAATCCCACATTTTGGTAGATTCCTGAATTTAGTACTACAATTAGTTTTCCGCCTTTTTGAACGTATTTCTGAATTGCTTCACCTAAAGCAACTGAAACACTTTTATCTGAAGAATTACTTTGATCAAAGATGATCAAATCATATTGGTGCAATTCTTCGCTAGCAGCATTACCAAATGTTGCAGCGTCTCTTATCCTATAATTTAACATATATGATAAATTATCTAAAACTACTTTTTCTCCCAAACTTGGTTCTCCAATTACAAGAACCTGAATATGTGAACTTCCTTTTGGAAGATAAGGAACTTCAATTACTCCAAAATAGTTCAAAGATGCAATACCAATAACCACTAATAGGATTAAAGGTATTAAACCTTCCAAATTAAACCGAGAAACAGCTGCCGTTAAAGGGGCTGCTGATTCTGCTCCACCATCATCCGGATACATTAATTCACCCTCTCTTTTTCACTTAACAGGATTAACCCGTTAATAATATCTTCTTTTCTAGTGTTTTTAATCATTTCGTTACGACCAATCACCGAAAAGACTTGAAAAAGTAACACTTTTGTGATTAATAAACCTTTCACATTGAAGGTTAGCAAATATAAAGGAAAATAAAAAAAATAAATAAAAAAAAATTCAAAAAAAACTAATAGAAAAAATATAGAAAAAAAATAGAAAAAAAGAACAAATAAATTAACTAAAAAAATTAGTAAAAAGAATTATTTCCCAAGCATCCCATAATACATTCTTTTTACTACATTCCAATAATTATTATCTTCGATAAAATATTCAGGAGGATAAGCATAATATGCAACTCTTTCCCCAGTACCTGAAGTAGCAATTAAAGGAAGTGATTTTCCAAGAGAGCCACTTTTACCATTAATATTTCCCTTAAAATCAAGTGTTAAAACTATATTACTGTTAGAAGAATTGGGAAATTGTTTTACTACTGCAAAGTCCTTATCATTAGAAATTTTTAGATTTAGTGCAGCACTTAAACCAAAAATTAAAGGATGATTTCCGGTTGGTTCAGTTTTTAGCACACCCACCGTAAAAGGAGCGCTTGTGCAAATAACTTCATCACAATAATTACCCACATATTTAAGACCAAGCACTTCATCAAAATTTAATTGCAAATATTCTGTTTCTGTTTCTTTAAATCTAACCCAAGGATTTGTTGCAAGAGTTTTTAGGGAATTCATATCAGTTAAATCTTGTAACTCATCAGAACTTTTATCAACACCCGCATCCCCAATCCAAATAAGACGTCCCCCTTTTTCAACAAATTCTTTAAACATTTGTAAATGATCAAAAGAAAGCACTCTTGCTTTTTCCACAATAACTAATCTATAATTTTTTAAGTTACCAGCAGAAACCCTATCAATATGCATTAAGTCAACGGCTTTCGCATTTATTTGATCAGGACTTAGAAGAACTTCTCTTAATTTTTCAGGATTTCCTAACCCTTCATCCCCATGAATTATCGCTATTCTTGGAGAACCTAAAACATAATCATAAACATCACAAAAATAAGGAATGCTACCGCACTTAACTATTCCACCCCAAGTAGCGATAAATAAAATAACTAAAATTAGAACAATTATCCCAAGCCCCTTAAAGACCATATCATAATTATCCATATTAAGACCCATAAAAACACCCAAAAAACACTACTTTTTTAAAGCCTCTCAAACTCTATCATTTTACTAACTCTTTACTAATACAATGAGTTTAGATATATAATAATGATGATGGTGGAAAAATGGTTAAATTTTTGAGAAACAAATCCCAAGAAAGTGGTCCAAGTTCAGCAATAGGAATAACAAGATTTTTTGATGCAGATTCAAAAAGTCCACAACTAAGCCCATACTTTATAGTAGGCGTAACAATTGCATTCATTATACTAATCCTTGCATTAAAACTACTTTTCTTTTAAGGAAAAAAACTCTTTAAAAGAAATATTTTCATTTTTGCTTAACTAGGCTTGATTATTAGACAATATGAATTTATTTTAGAATTTCAAAACCAAATTCAATATCAACAAGTTTTTCCATTGATTTTCCACTCACAACTTTTATTTCAGTAGTTGTTTTTTCTTCAATCTTGGATTTATTTTTTTCCAAGAAATTCAAATCAGAACAAGAACATTCAACAATAACTTTTTGTCCAGGTTTAAGACCGGCTTTTTTTCTTCCATCTTGAAGTAGTCTTAAAAGTTCACTAAGTTCCCAATCTTCCTTTAATTCTGCGCTTGCAGAAATTTTAAGCGCAATTTTTACTCCAGAAATCTCTTTTACAACATAATCATTTGAATCAACAGGAGTTTTAGCAAAATTAATTTTCTTCACATTACACATTCTTGCTAAAGCTTCAGAAAAATTATTTACTTTCTTTTCTGAATCTAAAACCATTTCTTCAAGTTGCCATCTTAATCTTAATTTTTGTTCAGTTCGAAGAGCCAAAGCATTTTGGGCAACAAGTTCAACAAAGGAATATTCTTCCTCTAAATCTTTTTCTCGTAAGTTAGAAATGTCCAAGAAATTGTGTTCGTGAATGCTTCCTTTTCCACCAAATTGTTGATAATAATATTCAGAAGCGTGTGGTGCAATTGGAGCAAACAATCTCAAAAGGGAAGCTATTGAAACTGATAAAGAATAATCTATTTGTTTTTGTGAATCAGATCCGATTCTTTGTCTCACTAATTGCAAATAACCTCTTGAAAATACTTTATCAACAAACTCTTGTATTGCTCCAAGAGCTTTAAAAAATTCGTAATCATTATATGCACTTAAACATTTTTCATAAAGTTCAGCAGATTTACTCAAAAACCATTTATCTTCAGCAAGCAAATCTTTTGGACAATCAGAAACTTTTACACCCAGATCAATATTCATATACATTTTTGAATAATTCAAAGAATTTGTCAGAGTATTAAAGAAACCGTTAAAATCTTTTGGACCATTAGCATCAAAACTAAAATCAGTTCCTCTACTTTGTTGTAACAAATAACATCTCAAATAATCCCTATTATATTGTTCAATCATTTCATTAGGAGTAACTGCATTCCCTTTACTCTTTGACATTTTTTGGTGACCTAAATCTAAAACCATCCCGTGAACACTAACAGCTTTGTAAGGTAAAGAGTCAAAACAAATTTCTGATAAAATGGATTGAGAATTCCACCACCCTCTTACTTGTTCAGTCATTTCAATATTCAAATCAGCTGGCCAAAATTCTTTGAAATCTTCTTCTTTTCCAGGATATTTTAAATTACCCCAAGAACTTACTCCCGAATCAAACCAAACATCCAAAACTTCCGAAACTCTTGACATTTCTTTCCCACATTTGCATTTTAATTTTACATTATCAATGTAAGGTTTGTGTAATTCAATTTCTTTTGTAAGATTTGCTTCTTTCATTAATTCTTTCATTGAACCTAAAACTTTTCGCTCACCACACTCACAAGTCCAAATAGGCAAAGGAGCACCCCAATATCTTGCTCTTGACACTGGCCAGTCACTTAAATTATCAATCCAATTATTCATTCGGTCTTTCATCCAAGAAGGAACCCAATTAACATTTTCATTATCTTTTCTCATTTTTTCTCGAATATTTGAAACTCTCAAAAACCACTGAGGAAGAGAAATCATTAATAGAGGACTTTCACATCTCCAACACAAAGGATAATCATGAGTATATTGATCTTTATATGGAAGTAAATTTCTTTCTTCAAGATCTCTAATTATTTCTTTATTAGTTTCTCGTGCTTGCTTTCCCACATATTTTCCAGCAGCACTAGTAAAAGTTCCATCAATATTTACAGGAGAAAGTGCAGGCAGTCCCGCTTTTGTTCCTGCTTCAAAATCTTCCTTACCATGACCAGGAGCAGTGTGAACAAGTCCTGAACCAACATCAAGAGTAACATACCTATCACTCATAATTACTCGATAAGCTTTCGCTTTATCTTCGCTTGAAGCAAAATCAAAAAGAGGTTCGTACTTATATCCTTCAAGTTCTTTTCCTTTAACCGTTTTTTCAACAATAAATCCTGCTTCAATTTTATCCATTAATCCTTGTAATTTTTCTTTAGCAACAATCCAAGTTTCTCCATTACTTAATTTTGCAAAATCATATTCAAAAGAAGGATGAACCATTACCCCAGTGTTTGCTGGAAGAGTCCAAGGAGTAGTAGTCCAAACAACTAAATAAGTATTTTCCATTTTTGGGTCTTCTACTTTTAATTTTACAAAAATTGACTGATCAGTAAGTTTTGTGTAAACAATTTCGTTAAACGCAACAGCGGTAGCACAGTGAGGACAAACGTGAACTGGATACTTACCTAAGTAAAGTAAATCTCTTTCATCTGCTTTTTTGAAAGCAAACCAAATCGCTTCAATATACTCATTACTAAGAGTAAGATATGGATCTTCATAAGGCATCCAGTCCCCCAAATTATCAAACTCTTTTGCCATTGTGTCAACAAATTGTGTAGCAAAAGATTTGCACTCATTAATAAATTTTTCAACACCATATTCTTCAATATCTTTTTTTGTTTTGAATCCTAATTTTTTTTCAACCTTACTTTCAATAGGAACACCATGAGTATCAAAACCAGGTCTATCAAATATTTTTTTATCCTGCATTCTTTGTGAACGTATTGCACAATCTTTCATTATTTTATTTAATCCAGTCCCCATGTGAATGTGTCCTGTTGCATATGGCGGACCATCCATAAAGTAAAATTTTTGTTTGCTTTTTGAAGATTTTTCTCGAACCTTAACTTTAGTATTTTCTTTTACCCAAAACTCTCGAATCTTTTCTTCTTCCATTCTATTAAATGGAGCAATATTTGAACTCATAAAAATCAACAAAAAAACTTTTTTCTAGTGCAGGTCTTTTTTCCCCGAAAAAAGAAGTGCATGGACGCTAGCGGATTTGAACCGCTGACCCCTAGTGTATAAGACTAATGCTCTAACCAGGCTGAGCTAAGCGTCCTTATTCCCCCCTCACTAAAGAATTTGTAAGAGAATTATTTAAAAAACAGCCTAAAAGAGAAAAAAACCTAGTTAAATCGTAATGATTGGTGTATGGCTAAATCCCTTCTTTGCATAAAAATAAACTAATTACTTAGGTTTAAAAATCATTGTTTTTCTAAAAAAAAACAATAAGAGAGGATATTTCCCCCCTTGATTAAAATTAATTAGTTGCTATTAGTTTAGTTCTTTTTTTTGCGAAACTCTTTCACTACAGTCTTTGCTTCATCCTTTAAAGCTAAACCAAATCCTATTCCAAACATTAAACTTGCACAAAGAACTATTCCTGCAAAAGCAACTAAAAAAGTCCATTCAAGCAATTGTGCGGGAAGACCAATCATTCTAATCCCCATAACTATTGCAATATAAACAATCATTACTTCTACAGAAAGACCTGCAACTTTCATTAAAGGTCCTTTTGAGGATTGAATCATATTTCTTGCAAATCTTCCAAAAATCAATCCAACTATTAGCACTACAAGTGCAGCAATAACTACAAGTACAAAACTAATCCAAAAACCTAAAACTTCATTCAAAGTTAATAGGTTAGTTAATTCTACTGATTGTTTTAGGAAAATAAAGAAAATATACCACTTCATTACAGAACCTACAATTTCTGATAAATCTTTATTTCCAAGAGCAGCAAGCAAGTGTTGTTGTTCAAACCAATCATCAACACCCATATATCTTATTATATTACTAACAACAATTTTAGCAATCCACCCTAAAATATAACCAATCACCATTAGTGATAAAGCAAGAATAATTGAAGGTAAAGCTCCAAAAAAAGAACTAACCAAAGTAGCATATATTTCTTCAAGACCCATACCTATCACCAAACCTAATTAAGATAAACTATATTACAAAAGATAACCTGTGAAATATTTAATACTACCCTTTTTGGTTTTTTAATTTTTTTCATATGTTATTCTTTAACAATTTAATTTTTTCCAATTTTTTATTTTTTTAATAAATTTTTTGAACGAACCTTAACTATTTGTAGCATTTCAAAAATTGCATCACTTAAAACATCATTTACTACAATAAAATCAAACTTACCCATTTGTCCCATTTCTTTTTTTGCAACGTCTAATCTTTTTTGAATAATTTCACTTGAATCTTTCCCCCTAGTTGCAAGTCTTTCTTCTAAGTCATCAATAGTGGGGGGTTTAATAAAAACAGTAATTGCTCCAGAGTAATTCTTTTTTATTGATAAAGCTCCCACCACATCCACAGTGAATAAAACATTTTTTCCAGAACTAATTGCAGCATTAACTTCTTTTTTTAAAGAACCATAATAATTCCCATAAACTAAAGCATTCTCAAAAAAAGCTTTCTTTTTTATTAAACCTAAAAATTTTTGTTTTGAAAAAAAATGATAATCAACCCCATCTTTTTCCCCTTCACGCATAGGGCGAGTAGTGCAAGTAATTATTTTCTTAAAACTCTTACTCTTTTTTAGAACCCCATCACGAATAGATGTCTTTCCAACCCCTGAAGGCCCAGTAATAACAAAAATTTTTCCTTTTCTTTTATTTTTCTTTCTAATTTCGCTCATAAACAAAAAAAGCTTTTGTAGAATAAAAATGTTGCGAAACTAGTTCGCAACACTAATTAACAATTAGAAAAAAATGCAGGGATTAATTCTACATTTCCATTCCGTCAGGACCCATGCCCCCCATTCCACCGTGGCCAGAAGGCATCTTTCCTTTTGATGAACCCAAAATTATGTCATCAATTCTTAGAATCATTTCAGCAACTTCACTAGCAGAATCTATTGCTTGTGTTTTTACTTTCAATGGTTCAATAACTTTATTATTTTTCATATCTTCAACTTTTGATTTGAAAACATTTATCCCAACAGTTTTTCCTTCTTTCTTTGAATGCATACTTCTTAATGTTACAAGAGTATCTATTGGATCCATTCCTGCTGTTTCTGCTAGAGTTCTTGGAATAACTTCTAAAGCATCAGCGAATGCTTCAATAGCAAGTTGTTCTCTTCCCCCAACAGTTTTTGCATAATCTCTTAGTTGCATAGCAACTTCTATTTCGCAAGAACCTGCACCAATTAAAACTTTTGAAGTTTCAATAGCACTAGCTACAGCACCTATCGCATCAACTAAAGCTCTTTCTGCTTCATCAACAACATGTTCTGTTCCGCCTCGGATTAATATTGAAACACTTTTTGGATTTTTGCATCCTTCAACAAACACCATATTGTCTCCGGCAACTTTTTTCTCGAAAACTTTTCCAGCAAAACCTAAATCTTTTGAATTAAGTTCTTTAATACTTGTTGCAATACTTGCTCCTGTTGCTCGAGCTAAAGCATCCATATCAGATTTTTTTACTCTTCTAACAGCAATAATACTTTCTTTAGCTAAGTAGTGTTGTGCTAAATCATCAATTCCTTTTTGAGTAAAAACAACATTAGCTCCGCTTTTCTTTATTGAAGCAACCATATCTTTTAGTTGTTTCTCTTCAGTATCAATAAATGCTTGTAATTGGTCAGGAGTATTAATTTCTATTTTTGCATCATTTTCAGGTTCTCTTATTTCAAGAGCAATATCAATCAAAGCAATTTTTGCTTCACTAATAGTTCTTGGCATTCCTGTGTGCACAATTTCTTTATCAATAACTATTCCTGAAATTAGTTGAGTATCTTTTAATGATCCCCCATTCTTTTTTTCAAGCTTAATATTATCTTCGTTTATTAAAACTTTTTTTCCATCAGTATCAGCTATTGAATTAAGCGCATCAACAACAATATCAGCTAAAACTTCTGCAGATTCTGCAGCTTTACCAGTCATTGAAGTTAAAGCAATTGTTCTTAGTGTTTTTTTATCATCAAAAGAAACAGGATCAGCAATATCTGAATAAAACTGTTTAGCTTTATCAGCAGCCATTCTGTAACCATTAATTATAACACTTGGATGAATTGAATCATCAAGTAATTTTTCTGCTTTTTCTAAAAAAGTTCCTGCTAAAACTACTGCTGTTGTTGTACCATCCCCCACTTCTTCATCTTGGGTTTTTGCAACATCCACCATCATTTTTCCAACAGGATGCTCTATAGCCATTTCTGATAAAATAGTAGCACCATCGTTTGAAATTGTAACGTCCCCTAAATCATCAACAATCATCTTGTCCATCCCTTTAGGACCAAGAGTAGTTTTCACAGCTTGAGCTACCGCTCTTGCAATTAAAATATTCATTCTTTGAGCATCTCGCCCTCTTGTTCGCTTAGTACCCTCACCCATGAAAGCATTTTGTTGTTCAACGTTTTCAGCCATCTAAATCCACCTCAAAATTATTATCTTACGCTAAACTAGTAGTCCAAAAAAACAAATATAAAGGTTACGGGACGACGAAAACTAGCACAAAAAAATGAACTATTCCCGCCCATTAAATTAAAATAAACAAACCCCCATTCTTTAGTATGAAACCAATACTTCCAAAAAAACTTAGAACCAACCCACTCAGAGTTAAACTTACAAAAAAAGAACAAATAGCCAACTTAAGAAGATTAATTAGATTACAAAAAGCTAGAGGAAAATAGGGTCAGATGCTGTTTTAGTATTAAGAAACAGGCTCAGATTTTTAATGCAAAAATAATAATATTTATTTTACCTTTACAAAATTTTTTTTTATGAAATTTTTGGAAATTAAACAAATAGATAAAGGCTGGAGTTCTTTTATTTACCTTGTAAAAGATGAAAATGGTAAAGAATATATTATGAAAAAAGTTAGAGAAAAAAGCCCCCGCCCAAATTTATATGAAAGAGAAGGAAATATGCTTTCCTTAGCAAATTCAGTAAATGTTGGTCCAAAAATTTACGAGATAAATGCTGAAGAAAACTTTGTTGTGATGGAAAAAATAGAAGGACAAGAATTTATTCGATGGATTAACTCTAAAGAATTTGAAAATGTAAATGCAGAAAAACTTTATTTTTTTATTAAAGAATTATACCGACAACTTTACAGATTAGATAGTGTTGGTTTAAGTCATAACCAATTACAGGGCGGAAAAAATATTTTAGTAAGCGAAAAAATAAATTCAAAAGGAGAAATAGAATTTATTCCCACAATAATTGATTTTGAAAAAAGTGCAGTAAGAGAAAATCACAAAACAAGAAACATTGGACAAATAGATGACTTCTTTTTCAACAACCCACATTCATTTGTTGCAAAAAAAATGCGAGAAAAACTAAATCTAGAACTAACACCAAGAAAATAAAAAAAAGAATAATGCCCCCTAAAGAAAACCTTAAATATTGTTATATTAATTAATATAACATGCATAAAACAATATCTCAGACCCTTTCTCTCTCAAAAAGCCCCCGACTGGAAACAATCTTAATGGTCGAAGAATTCATAAAAGAGAATTCGGGCGAATATAAAAAAAGAAGTATGTGGGAGGCCCTCCCAAAAAAGATGATGTATCAAACATTCTCAACAATTATAAGTTACCTTGAATATTCTGGAAAAATTGCGTTCGACAAAGAACGAAAAATTGGGTGGATTTATAACCCCCAACTCGCCCAAAAATATCTTGCAAGAGAAGATTTGAGTTGGAAATATGATTCTGAAATCAAAGATAAGATTTGCAGACGAAAACGCAAAGAAAGCCCTTTTTGAACTAAAAGACGGAACCGATGAAGAAAAAGAACTTTACGAAACACTTCAAGAAACTTTTTTGAAAATTGAAGAAAACGCTTTTTGTGGAATTCAAATACCTAAGAAATTAATTCCAAAAGAATACATCCAGAAATATAACATAGACAACTGCTGGAAAGTAAATTCACCAAAAGGTTGGCGGCTTTTATATGCAATACAAAGAGATGAAATAATTGTTATAACAATAATACTTGAATGGTTCGACCACAAAGAATATGAAAAAAGATTTAGATATTAATAAAAGTAAAAAAAGAAATAAAAAAAATTAATTATTAAAAAAAATAGAAAAAATTACATCTTAAACTTTCTTTCAATTTCAAGCGGCCGCTCACTCAGCCGGCGCGTGGGCACGATTGCTGCGCAATCCTGCAATTACATCTTAAACTTTCGCTCGATTTCAAGCGGCCGCTCACTCAGCCGGCGCGTGGGCACGATTGCTGCGCAATCCTGCAATTACATCTTAAACTTTCTTTCAATTTCAAGAGATAAAATATCACAAGCAGTTTTCATTGATTGCATTTGTTGTCTAACCCTTTGTCGTGTTTCGGCACGACAATGCGAAACACTACACTCGCTGACGCGAGGTAGAGTTTACATCTTAAACTTTCTTTCAATTTCAAGAGATAAAATATCACAAGCAGTTTTCATTGATTGCATTTGTTGAATGATTCTTTCTTTTTCAAGTTCTATTTCACTTATTGCTTCGTAAGGTTCAATTGCATCCTTAAACATACTTCTATCTATGTAAGGATAGGGATAGGAATCCATTTTTTTGCTTACTCTTTGCACTATTCCCCCAAGCCAAACATTTAATCCTTTTTTTACAAGACCTTTAATTGTTTTTCCTTCAGAAAGATACTTTCGAATCTTGTTTGTAATAGTTGCCTTTGGGAAAGGAAGTTCTTCCACATCAAGTTTTAATGCTGCTGATTTTGATTTTGCGTCAGAATCAATCTTACCAATAACTTCATCACATTGAGTCTTAATTATAGCAATTTTTTTCAAAAGTTCCTCTCTTTGGTCATTAATATTAGTAATACCTTCATAGGGGGAAACCGCTTCTTTAAGCATATCATAATTAACAAAAGTATAAGGTTGAGAATCCATTTTTTTTGTTACTTTCTCAATTAAAGAAGCAACCCAAAGATTCATTTCATCCTTAACACTACCCTTTATTTGTTTACCCTTAGCCACATTTGACCTAATAAGGTTAGTAATTGTAGCTTTTGGAAAAGGCAATTTAGAGTTATCTTCCACTGCTAAAGAAGAAGAATCTTCATCATCAGTCTCTTCAATTTCCTCAATATCTGCCTTTATTTCTTCATCATTTTCCATAAAATCACTAAAAAAATGCTTATTGACTAGTAAAATATTTTCTAAGGCGGATATAATATAAAGCTTTGTTTGGCACAAAAAAATAGCGTTTTTTAGTAAAATCTACTAAAAAAACGTGTTTAAGTTAGCCTACAATTGAAGCAAACATTAGGACTATGCTTGCAAGAATCATTATTGAAATCATCAACATTTGTTGAATATCAATTTTACTAAAATTCATCCAAAAAACAAGTATTGAGAAAATAAGCAAGATTGCTCCAAGGGCTAAAGTAAAATACGAAAAAAGCATGGTATGCTTTCTGAATTTATGAACCTTTAATTGCTCCACATCCAAATCAAGTTGAGAAATTTTTTCGTTAATTGATTC
>Ga0172371_10011332_pt1 | contig 11895 bp, 13 predicted proteins | sample Lak12m_FD_114543 | JGI IMG/M metagenome (GOLD analysis project Ga0172371, IMG submission 114543) | Freshwater microbial communities from Kabuno Bay, South-Kivu, Congo - kab_022012_12m | ecosystem: Environmental > Aquatic > Freshwater > Lake | place: Democratic Republic of the Congo: South-Kivu...
CAGTCCAGTTCCAGGGTGATCCCCCCGGCCTGGGAGCGCAGGCCGCGGCAGCGGTGCAGCGCCGGCACGGAGAAGTCGAAGCCCATCGCCTCCAGTTCGTGGATGGCGCGCGGGGTGAGGCCGTCGCCACAGGTCTTGGGCCTGGGGTAGCGGCCCTTTTCCACCAGGAGCACGCGGTGCCCGGCGCGGGCGAGCCAATAGGCCGCAGCCGCGCCGCCCGGGCCGCCTCCCACCACGAGTGCTTCGGGTTCGGGGATCATCGGCCGGAGGCTAGGGAGGAGGCAGGGCAAAGAGAGGGGTCAGGCCGGCGTTCCCTGGTGCAGGTGGAAGGCCAGCACCTGCAACTCCGTCGAGAAGTCCACGCGGCGCACCTGCACGTGGGCCGGCACCCGCACCACGGTGGGGGCAAAGTTGAGGATGGCCGCCACCCCGGCGGCGGCGAGCACGTCGGCCACCGCCTGCGACGCCTCGGGCGGAGTGGCGATCAGCCCGATGCGGGCCCCTCGCTCGCCGACGGCACCGGGCAATGACTCCAGAGCCTCCACCCGGTGCTGCCCCACCCGGGTCCCCACCTTGTTCGGGTCGTCGTCGAAGACCCCCACCACCCGGAAGCCCTGGTCCTGGAACCCGCTGTAGTTGGCCAGAGCCCGCCCCAGGTTGCCCACTCCGACGATGACCAACGGCCACTCTCGGGTGAGGCCCAGCTCCCGGCGGATCTGAAAGCGCAGGTGCTCGACGTCGTAGCCCACCCCGCGCACCCCGTAGGAGCCCAGGTAGGAGAGGTCCTTGCGCACCTTGGCCGAGTTGACCCCGGCGCGGGCGGCCAGGTCCTCCGAGGAGATCCGACCGACCCCCGCAGGCAGGTCTTCCAGGCACCGGAGGTAGACGGTGAGCCGAGGGAGAGCGACCTTGGGGATGATGTGCTTCACAAGCGCACAATAGTCTCCTGCCTCCCCCGGCTTCGCCGGCGGAGGCGCGCCGCCGCTCGCGGCGGAGCGGAGGGGGCAAAGCACAACACAGCCTCAGTCGCGCCCTTGCCCTCCCCCTGCCCCCTCCCGGCGAAGCCGGGAGGGGGAAGAGGCGCGCCCCTACTCGCCCACCGCGCCGTCGATGCACTCCCGCAGCAGGTCGGCATGCCCGTTGTGCCGGGCGTACTCCTGGATCATCTTGACCATGGTCCAGCGGAGGGTCACCGCCGGGTCGCCGGCGGCCAGCCCGTCGAGCGACGGCACCGCCGCCGCCACCTCCCGCGCCCGGGCGCACTCGTCACGCCACGCTTCGAGATCGGCGGCCGCCGTTTCCGCCGAGGCGTCGCTGAAGTCCCTCCATGAGCCGGGACCTGCGGGGTCGCCGTGCATCCAGGCCACCTCTTCCCCGGCGAACCCGCGCCGGAAGTAGGCCCGTTCCAGTTCGGCGAGATGCCGCACCAGGCCCGCCAGAGAGAGGCCGGACGGGGGCACGGCGCGGCGGGCCAATTGCTCGGGAGAGAGGCCGCGGCACTTCATCGCCAGGGTGGCCCGGTGGAACTCCAGCCAGACCTCGAGGGAGGTGCGCTCGTCGGCGTCCCGCGGCGGCGCCATCCGTTCCGGGGCCGGCACCCCGTTCACCGCGGCGCTGCGAAGGAGACCGCCGTCCCCTCGGCCAGGCCGAAGGCTTCGTCGGCGCGCCCGCCGGGCAAGGCCACCGCCACCAGCCCGTACGAGTCGACGTGGACCACCCCGCCCGGGCCGGTGCCGTAGGCCGCAGCCCAGAGCATCTCGTGCCGGGACCCGGCGGCCTCCACCATCACCGCCGCTCCGGGGGCCAGGCCGGCCGCTCGCAGGTCGTCGGGGGAAATGTTGGTCTGGGCGTTGCCGAAGCCGTCCACCCACCAGACCTGCCCGCGCACTGCGCCCTCCGCCACCTCGGAGAGGGGCAGCAGCAGCGGGGTCAGCGAGACCGTCTCCACCGCCGGGCCCAGGTCGTCCAAAGCCGCCTGGCCCGACGCCAGCACCGCCGCCGCCGGGGCGAACACATCGCGGCCGTCGAAAGTGGCCCCGTCGGCGGGCAGGCGGAAACGCGGGTCTTCCAGCGACACCGCCCGATCGGCCCCTCCGGTCATCGCCACCGCCGGGGCCAGCAAGCCGTTGTCGGGGCCTACGAAGTAACCCCACGCCGTGGCGACCGCCACGCCCCGCCGTCCGGTGCCCACCCCGGGGTCCACCACCGCCAGGGCCACCCCGGGAGGCAGGTACTGGACGGCGCGCACCAGGGCCAGTGCCCCGGCGAGGACGTCGCCGCGCCGCACCCCGTGGGTGATGTCGATAACCGTCGCTTGCGGGGTGATGCGCCGGATGACCCCGTGGACCACCCCGACGAACTCGTCGGCCAGTCCATAGTCCGAGAGGAAGGATATGGGGAATGAAAGGGACGGCGCATCCACGGGCATCGAGGATAGGCCGCCGGGCACCGCATCCGGGGTGGCCGGGGGGACCGCTCCGCAGCGGCGGGCGGGCCCATACAATCCGGGTCCCGCCGAGCGGAGTCTCCGTGCACGCAGATCACCTCCATGCGCCCCTGATCGACGACCTGGCGCGTCGGCAGGGTGTGGTGCTGCTCCTCGGTGCACCCGACACCGGCAAGTCCACCTTCGGCCGGCGCCTGCTCACCGCCGCCGCCGCCGCCGGGGTGAGCGCCGCCTACGTGGACGCCGACGTGGACCAGACCACCTGCGGTCCCCCGGCCTGCGTGGGGCTGCACTGGGTTCGACGGCCCGCCGACCTGGCCGACTTGAGCCGGGCCGATGCCGTCGAGTTCGTCGGGTCCATCAACCCCGATGGGGTCGTCCTGCAGCACGTGGTAGCCACCGCCAAACTGGTCGAGTTGGCCCGAGGTGAGGCCGACCTCGTGGTGATCGACACCACCGGCGCCATCTCCGGGGTGGTGGGCGAGACGCTCAAGTACCACAAGATGGAGCTGTGCCGCCCCGACGTCGTGGTCGGCCTCCAGCGCGGTGGCGAACTGGAGCCTCTCGTCGGCATGCTCCGGCGGTTCTTCAACGGGGCGGTCGAACTCACCGGCGCCGACCCCGAGGTGCGCCCCGCGTCGCCGGAGGATCGCCGTACCCGGCGCGCCGCCGCCTTCGCCGCCGCCTTCGCCGCGCCCCTGGAGCGCTGGCGGGTGCGGCCCACGGTCTTCGCCCCCACCCTGCCGGCCGGCCTGGACCTCGCCCGCCTCGCCCGCGTGCTGGTGGGGCTCATGGACGGGTCGGGCCGATGCCGCGGCCTCGGCGTGCTGGAGCACGAGGACGGCATCTTGCGGGTGCTGACCAACACGGGGGAGGACATGCGCGGCCTGCGCCTGGGCTCGCTGACCATCGACCTGAACACCTGGGACCTGCACCGCGTGCGCCTCAACGAGGTCATGTTCGGGCTCGATTGAGGCGGGCGGGGGCCCTCCCGCACCCTCTCGCCCGGCCCGCGCGAAGGCCCAAGGAACTTCGCCGGCTCCATCCCCCGCACTTCCCCGAACGAGGTACTCGGCCGGCCCGGCACCTTGGGCCTCGCACCGCCGAAGGTACGGATCGGGGAAGGGGCCGTCAAGCAGTCCGCTGCGTTGGGGATTTCGCGCTGGACCGCATGTCGTCGCGCCCAAGTCGGCTCAGGCAGCCCTGGTCGCCGGCGGTGAGAGGGAGTTCTCCACCGTATCCACAGCAATCCACAGGGGGTTGTGCACAGCTCCGCGGCGGGGCGGCGCCTCAGGGAATTGTTTCGCGGCCCCGGGCGGCGGCGATCAACGCCGGAAGGACCAGGGCAATGGCCTCGTGGGCCTCGCCCAACAGCAACTCCAGTTCGCCTTCGCTCACCTCGGCCAGGGGCACCCGGCCCACCAGGAGCAGGTCGCCGTGGCGATCGAGGGCGAAGTGCAGCCGCCGGCCCGACAGGTTGCGCGCCAGGCACTGGCGGAAGGCCTCTTCCCGCTCGCCGGGCGGCGGTGCCGAGAACACATACGCCTCCACCGCCAGAGTGCGCTCCCCGATGCCGAGCCAGAGCGTGGTGAAGTCGCGTCCCCGCTGCTCCAGGCGCACCCCGCGCCGGCCCTCGTGGTCCCCCGCCCACACCACTCCGCCGCCGGCGTCTGGAGCCCAGCGCGCCGTGACCCTGTCGACCAGGCGGCGCACTTCGGCCGCGCTCACGGCGCCACGAGCCCGGAATACAACTCGAGCAGGCGGTCGGCCGTCGCCGGCCAGGAGAACCGCTCCGCCTGTTCGCGGGCGCCGGCGGAGAGGCGGGAGGCCAGGGCCGGGTCGGAGATCACACGGCGCAGGGCGGCCGCCCAGTCCCCGGAGTCCCACCCTTCCACCAGGATCCCCGACACCCCGTCGGCCACGGCGTGGGCCAGGCCGCCCACCGCGGCGGCCACCACCGGGAGGCCGCACGCCTGGGCCTCCGCCGCCACCAGGCCGAACGACTCGCTGCGCGACGGCACCACGAGCACGTCGGCCGCCCGGTAGTAGGCCGGCAGGTCGTGGTGGGGCACCGGCGGGCGGAACAGGACCCGTCCCCCGAGGCCGGCGGCCTCCGCCCGGAGCCGGGCGGCCTCGGCTTCCCCCTGAGGCCCGCTCGGGCCCCCGACGACGAGCAGGCGGGCTTCCGGCAGATCTGCTGCCAGGCGGGCGAACGCGGCGAGGGCCACGTCGGGCCCCTTCAGGGGTTGTAGCCGGCCCACGAACAGCACCAGGGGGCCGCCGGGAGCCAGGCCCAGGGCCGCCCGCGACTCGGCCCGCGGGCCGGGGCGGAACACCTCGTGGTCGACCCCGGGCGGCGAGACGCACAGCCGTTCCGGGTTGGCGGCGTAGTGCTCGATGAGTTGAGCCGCTTCGGTGGGGGTGGAGGCGATGACACAGCCCGCCCGGGCGATCACCTCGGTCTCGGCGGCGAGGCGCAGCAGGCCGGCGGGAGCCTGGTCGGCGCGCCGGGTGGCGTCCTTGACCCGGCCCAGGGTATGGAAGGAGATGGCGAGAGGGGCCCGCAGCACCTCGTGGAGCAGGAGCCCGGCCCAGCCCGACAGCCAGTAGTGGCTGTGCAGCAGGTCGTAGACGGCGCGATGGCGGACCGCCCAGCGCGCCACCCCTTCGGCGAAGTCGCCCACCGCGGCGGCGAGGGCGTCGTCCCCCGAGCCGGGCGGGGCCCCCGAAGCCACCTGCACCACCCGGTATCCGGGAACCACCTCGATCTCTGCGGAGGCGCCGCCCCGGGTGAACACATCCACCTGCACCCCCCGCCCCGCCATGGTCTGCGCCAGTTCGTGGACGTAGACGTTCATCCCCCCGGCGTCGCCCGAGCCGGGCACGGCCAGCGGCGAGGTGTGGATGCTGAGGTAGGCCACCCTCTCGATCATCGCCGCCCCTCCACCACGAACAGCGGCCGTGCCCGGCCGCCGAGGCGGAACTTGTAGGGCTCATCCCCCTTCAGGAAGTCGAAGCGAACCAGGCCGGCCGCGATGGCTTGCTCCACCAGCAGGTCCACCAGGACCACCCCCGGGGAGGCCCCGGCCGCGGCCGGGTCGTAGGCCGAGTTGTACAGGTAGTAGGCCCGGTCGTCCTGGAACCCGAAGGCCGCGGCCACCGCCACCCCATCGGCGCCGGCCAGCAGATAGAGACGAGCGCCTTCGATGTCGAGCAGATCGGCAAAGAAGGACTCCATCGGCCCGGTGAGGAAGCCGCCTTTGGCCCCTGCCGCAGAGCGATGCATGGCGGCGAAGGCCGCCATGCCTGCTCCCCCCGCCGCCACCAGGCGGCCCGGGCCGCGGGCCGCCTCGAAGCGGCGACGCTTGCGTCGCACCTCGTGGCGCTCCTTGGCGTCGAGGTGGCCCAAGTACTCCTCGTAGGACCCGGGAAGGTCGAGGACCACCGCCGCCGCATGAGGCTCCGGGCTCGCCGCCAATCCCGCCCCGGAGGCGCCGGCGGCTACGACCGCCGCTGCTTCCTCCGGGAGGGAGTCGAAGCGGAAGGGGGTGCCCGGAGCCAGGCTCGACAGCAGGATGCCGACGAGGTCGGCCGCCCCCGGGCCCAGCGGGGCGTGGTAGTCGGTCAGGTCCGGCTCGCCCATCAACTCCACCAGTCCGTCGGGCCGGCGATACGCCGCGAGCAGCGCCGTGGGCGTGGACAGGACGAGCGGCTCCCCAGTCCCGCGGTGGTTCCACCACGCCTCGAGGAAAGGGCGCCGGGGAAACGGGCCGACCAGTTCGGCGGAAGGAGGGAGGCCGAATCCGGGGGACCCCCAGTCGGCCGGGGCGGCAGTCATCCCGAGCCTTCCAGCACCTGCAAGCGCCCCACCGGCCTCCCCCCGCCCAGCACCGGCGGCTCGGCCACCTGGGCCAGCATCCTTGCCGGGTAGTCGGGCAGAATCCCCAGCAGGCGCAGGGCGGCGATGATCGCCGTCACGGCCGGGGCCCCTTGCCCCGTCCAGCACTTGGCCGCCACCCCCAGGCCCCCGGACCAGGCCACCCCGATACAGCCCTGGGCTCCGCCCTTCACCGCCGCGGGGAGCCAGCGGGCCAGTTCCGCCTCGGCCCGGTCGCCGTCGGAGGTGATCGAGGCGAAACGCGCCATGGCACCGGCCACCGGCGCCAGGGCCGGGTCGGTGGCCAGGCGGGCGAACGCCCGGGCCAGCCCGGCAACCGTGCCGCTGAAGGTGGGCACCCCGCAGCCGTCCACCCCGGTGGGGTCCGGCGACTCCCCGGTGGAGGCCGCCATCTCCTCCCGGATCTCCCGCTGCAGCGGGTGGTCGGCGTCGGTGTAGCGCAGCGGCCACCCCCGGGCGGCGCACGCCCGCAGCATCGCCGAGTGCTTGCCCGAGCAGTTGTGGAACAGGCGCTGGGGGGCGACGACCCCGGCGGCGACCAGTCGCCGGCCGGCGCTCGCCGAGGCGGGCCAGTCCGGCGGGCAGAGGAGGTGCTCCGGCCCCAGGCCGACCTCTGCCAGCATCTGCGCCGCCAGTGCCGCGTGAATCGGCTGGCCGCCGTGGCTGGCCGAGGCGAGGGCTAGTTGCTCCGGCGCCAGCGGTGGCCCATGGCGACGCGACACCGTCGCCTGGAACGGCTTGGCGGCCGACCGGAAGAAGAAGCGGGTTCCCTGGTCGTCGCCGGAACGCAACACCACGGCCCCGGCGGCATCCACCGCGACCACCGTGACCGGGTGGCGCGCCTCCACCACTCCGGAGCGAACCGATCCGATGAGCACGGCTACCCCTGAGGGACGGTGAACCCGTCCGGCAGGGTCCGGCGATAGCGGCGCACCAGCTCTGCCTGGATGCGATCGGAGGCCTCGAAGACGGCCCGCCGCTGGCGCGAGACCTCGGCTTCGGCCTCAGCCAGGCGGTGCTGGACCGCGGCCAGTTCCTCGTCGCCCATCTCCGGGAGCCGGGCCAAGAAGTCGTCCGCCAGGGCCTGGTCCACGGCGCGCCGTCCCAGAGCGGGCAGATCGGGAAGGTCCACCGACACCCGGCGCTCGGGCAGGCCCGGCTCCCCGGCGGCCCAGGAGGCCAGCACCTCGGGCAGGGCTTCGAGGAGGTTGCGCTGCTCTTCACCGGCCCGCCGCCGCACCTCGAAGGTGAGCAGGTCGAGGCGCCCTTGCAGCAGACGCCGGTAATAGGAGAGCTCGACGTCGAGGTCGGAGCAGAGACGCCTCCGCATCCGCAGGTCCTCGAGCGACAGATCCTCGAGCCCGGAGGTGAACTCCGGGGCCCGGACCTGATCGATGCGGCGTCGTGGGGTGTGGGTCACGATGGTGGCTGGGAAGACGGAGGCCAGCCTATCCCATCGCCGCCCGGTTTCAACAGTGGCGGGCCAGGGTGGGGTATGGGTTGACCGCTCCCATGCCGTTGGGATGGATCTCGAAGTGCAGGTGGTAGGCGCCGGGGGCGGAGTTGCCGGTGTCACCCATGTAGCCGATCACCGTTCCCCGCGACACCCATTGCCCGTTGGAGAGGTCGGAGACGTAGGCGTCGAGGTGGGCATACAGGAAGAAGCCGCCGTAGTCGGCGTAGAGCCGCAGGGTGCTGCCGCCGGCCACGCTGGACCCGTACTGGATCACTCCGTTGGCCACCGCGTACAGAGGCGTGCCGCGCGGGCCCATCATGTCGGTGCCGACGTGCAGTCGGCCGCCCGAGCGCGGCGCCCCCCAGGAGTCCACGAACACCGTCGATCCCAGCGGCACCGGGCAGGCGAAGCCGGGGGTGATCGAGTCGGGCACCCCCCCGGCCGGCCCGAGCAGGGCGGACCGGATGGCGGCCAGGCGCTCTTCCTCGGCGAGGCGGGCGAGGCGCGCCTCCTCTTCACGGCGCCGTTGCTCGGCCAGTGCCGCCTCGGCGGCAGTCAGGTTCTGGTTGGCCGAGGCCAGTTCGGCGTCGCGCTCCTCGAGAAGTTCGTACATGCGGGCCGCCACCGCCTCGGCTTGCAGGCGCAGATCGCCGGCGCGCAGCGTCTCGTCCTCCATCTCCACCTCGAGGCGGGCCATCTCCGCAGTGATGGCCTCCATGTCGTCGAGCGAGGCCGCCTGCTCGGCCACGGCGCGGGCCATCACCTGACGGGCCACCAGCGCCTGCTGCGCCCGGTCGCTGACGAAGAGGCCGCCCAGGGAACCGTGCTGGCCGCCCTGCATGTAGGCCTCGACGGCCCGCTCCCGGATCTCGGCGCGCAGTTCGCGGGACTCGGCCTCATAGGCGTCAATGCGGCTGCGCATCTGGCCGATGCGGTAGATCAGGTCCTGGTACTGCCCGTTGAGATCCTCGTAGACCCGGGCCGCCTCGTTGAGGTCGGTGAGGGCAGCGGCGCGAGCGTTGGCCGCCTCCTGCTGCGCCTGGCGGGCCTGCTCGACCTCCTCCTCGCTCGCCGAGCGCGCCGGGGCGGCGGTGGCCAGCACCACGAGGGCGACGAGCAGGGCCGACCCGAACCGGGCCAGCCGCGACGAGGCGGGCATTGAGGTCATCCTACGGCCGTAACCGAGTTATCCACAGGCTTTCCCCTGCTCCATCGGCACCCGGCGGTGTCACATGAAGAGGAACGGACCGAGGAGACGACCGTGCTGCTGGTCTCACGGAAGGGGCCCGGGGCTGCCCTGCCGGGCGCTTCGGGCGAGGGCACTGCCCGGTGAGGTTCGGGGTCCCGAGGGGCTCCCTCGGCTGTCGCTCAGGGGCGGCGGCCGGTGCTGGCTGTCCGGAAGGGGGGTGACAGTGGTAGTCTCTCAAGATAAGTTGACGCCGTGGACCCAACGATCCTGGCGAGCGCACGCCGACACGGGGTCAGCGACGATGACATGCTGCATGCCTACCAGCACCCAATTCGAGTGTTCGAGGTGAACGGCTTCGTCATGCTGATCGGCGCCGATCAGGCAGGCCGTTTGCTGGAGATCGGGGTCGCGTCGGCCGAGGGCATCGACTTCATCGTGCATGCCATGCCCGCCCGTCCGAGGTTCCTGAGGTAACCCTGATGCCGAGATCCATCCAGGAGATACTCGACCACGCCGACCAGCTGGCGCATGGATTCGAGACCTACGAGCCTGCCCGAAGCGACGAACGCCCCGTCGAGGAGTACCTGCTGCAGCGTGCCGCGGTGGCCAGGGCGCATAGCGAGCGGCAGGTTCTGGACGCCGTCTCTGCCGCCCGGGCGGCCGGCATCCCCTGGGCAAGGATCGGCAAGCTGCTGGGCACCTCAGCCCAGGCCGCCCAACAGCGGTACGGCCCGGTCGTTGAGCGGGTCTGAGCTCACCCGATTCTGGGCACGCTGGAGCCGAGCCTGGGGATCTGCAGCACTAGCTCCACCCTGGTGATGTCTTCGAGGGGGTCCTGAGGGGCCACAGACTCCCCTGGAGCCCAGCGCGCCCGTCACACCAGCAGGTGCAGCGCCAACCAGAAGCCGCCGGCGGCCAGGATCATCCCGTCCAGATGGACCAGGCTGCCCTGGGTGGCCCCGGTGAGGAAGAACCCGCCGGAGCGAGCGAGGGAGCCCACGTTGCGCCCCGCCACCAGGCCGGCCGCCGCGGCCGCCGCCGCCACCACCGTCGGCCATAGATCCTCGGACCACACTGCCCCGGCCAGCACCCCGGCCCCGAGGGCGGCCAGGACGGCAGCGGTGAGCGGGTCGACCGGGGCCAGGTCGGTGCTCGCCGCCAGCCACGAGGCGGCGATCGCCACCGCCGCCACCAGCAGGAACGAGGTCATCTCGGCCTCCGAGCGAAGGCGCAGGACCATGAGCGCCCCGGCGCCGAAGGACCCGATCGCCGACAGCAGCGCCCCGGTGGCGATCGACTCGATAGGCCGGAGGTACGGGGTGAGCACGCTCCACACCATGGCCAGCAGCACCGCCCCTACCGTGGCGGCGGCCATGCCCGTGTTCCCGAAGCGGTAGGAGGCCAGCGTGCCTGCCGTCACCGAGAGAATGATGGGCACTGCTCCGACCCAGAGCCCGCGGCGTCCGGCGGCGCCGGCGAGGTCGTACCCCCAAAGCAAGCCGGTCAGCACCACTGCCACGGCGAACCACTGCGGCGACAGGGCATTGCCCACGAAGAGGAAGGCCGTCACCGCGGCGAGCAGCGCCACCTCCAGGCCTGCCGGGGAGCGGACCAGGGTGGTGCCCCCCGAGACCGGCGGGATCAGGGCAACCTCATCGTCGTCGTGCACCGGCGTGGCCGGGCCGGCGCGCTCCCCGTTGACCCAGGTCTGCGCCGTCGCCAGGGCCCGGGCGAAGTTGGGGCCGAACCGGGTGGTGGCGTTCGCCACGACTTCCGCCACCGTCTCGCCAGGGACCTCGGCAGAGCCGGTGCCGGCAGTCTCCCGGAGGATGGCGAAAAGGCGCAGGCGGGCCATCAGCAACCTCCTCGCGGCCGGCGCCGATCGCCGGTGCGACGCGCCGCCAGGGCCACCGGGCGAACCGCCGCCCGACCCACCCAGGTGCCGCCGCTCATCGCTCCTCCCATGCGCTGCCGCCGACCAGGCTACCGGGTGCCGCCGCCCTCAGGGGGGAGCCGCCCCGGGCCGCTCAATCCTCTTCCACGAGGAAGGTGAACTGGAACGAGGCCTGGGCCCGCCTGTCTTCGTCGGTCAGGGCGATCGGGTCGTCCTCGTCGAGTTCGCCGTCGCCGTCGAAGTCGATGCGCGCCCGCACCCAGAAGACGACATCGGCGTCGAGGGCCGTGTCGAACTCGAACTCCACCCCGGTGGAGGTTCCCGCCGGGAGCAGGTCGCTGACCTGCAACACCCTCCCCGGAGAGCCGGCCTGGTCGAGCCGCAACTCCAGGAACCCCGCCGAGGGCAGGGTGATCGAGGCCACCGTCACAACGGTCCCGTCGCCTTCCTGATCCTCGACCTCGAGCACGGCGGGAGCCACGTGCACCACGGTGACCACCGCGGCGGAGCGGGCCGGCCCGCCGTCGGGCCCCTGGGCCACATCGTCGGGGGAGTCGGCATCGGTGAGCCCGGCCACGCCGTCGCCGTCGCGGTCCACATAGGCGACGGCGATGACGGCCTGAGTCGTGTCGAGGGGCCTCTCGAGAGTGAGGGTCACTGCGGTGGAGGAGCCTTCGGGGAGTAGATCGCTCAGGCTCAGGATCACCCCGGGGACTCCGTCCTCGTCGGCATGGAGCGCCACGAAGCCGGGGGCGGGCAGAGTGACCTCGGACACCACCACCGTGGTGCCGTCGCTGCGCTGGTCCTCCATGGCAATCGACGCCGGGGCCAGCGGGGGCAGCAGGTTCACCGTGGCCGTCGCCGTGGCCGGCTGCCCGTTGGCCAGGGTGGCCGGCAGGTCGATGAAGTCGTCGGGAGGCTCATAACGGAACTGCCCGTCGCCGTCCATGTCGACGTGCAAGGTGGCGTGCAGCACGGCCCCGGCTTCCAGCGGGAAGAAGAGGGCCACCGC
>Ga0172371_10011335_pt1 | contig 11892 bp, 12 predicted proteins | sample Lak12m_FD_114543 | JGI IMG/M metagenome (GOLD analysis project Ga0172371, IMG submission 114543) | Freshwater microbial communities from Kabuno Bay, South-Kivu, Congo - kab_022012_12m | ecosystem: Environmental > Aquatic > Freshwater > Lake | place: Democratic Republic of the Congo: South-Kivu...
AATGAAATCTCCCCGGGCTAAAGCCCGGGGTTTCTGTATAATCCCTGCTCGGCTATATATGGCAAAATTCTCTTCGACAATTTTGCCAACCTCGCGGGATAATCGTACGCATTCATCCCAGGGCTTTAGCCCGAGGTTTTCTGCTTGCACGATTTATAAAAATACCTTACCATTTATACGTATTTGCGCTATAATACGTACGTTTATTCGACACGCAGAAAACCTCGGGCTAAAGCCCGGGGAGATTCGTTTTAAAAAATTCCGTTATCGTTCACGAGCCATTTTTTTCGACCTTACGTATATATTATTCTGAAACAAATGCCGCTATCTGCACGTATTTTATTGGGCTGCGATAAAACGCGCGGGCACCTGAATCCAGCACTATGCCTTGCGCGCGCGTTACGCAAAAGATATATCTCTTCCGGTATCTATTTTTATCCGGTCAACCGTCAGTGGGAATCGTTACTTGCGCAGGAAGGTTTTTCCTATACCGGGCGAAGAATAAACGCGTTACACGGCCCGTTAGAAGCCGTCATGCGTATACTTGAAGCGTTTAAAATCCTGTTTTCAATCCGCCCGCGATACGCGGTAGGATATGGGGGCCGCAGAAGCATGTGGGCCGTCTGGCTATTATCGTGGTTCATCCCCACCGCGATCTACGAACCGAATGCCTGTTTTGGTAAAGCGAACCTGTTTCTCGCTTTTTTTGTCAAAAAGATCTTTACCGGATTTCCCGACATAGCCATACACAATGCGCTGATCAAAAAAGTACTAAAAAAGAAAATGGTCTTCACCGGCATTCCCTTGAAAGAAAGTTTTTTTTCAGAAAGCGCAGGCATCAAAGAACAGGCAAAACAATCGTTAGGCATCCCGGGGTCGGCAAAAGTGCTCCTGGCGTTCGGCGGCAGCAGCGGAGCCGCTTTTATCAATCATCTGGTATATTCTTTCTTCACGCGGGAAGCCAAAGAATTAAACGGCGTTTTCCTTATTCATCTGACCGGTACGCGCGAATATGAAAAATACAAACAGTTATACGCAGGCCATCCGTCGGTTGTGCTTAAAGACTTTTCCGAAGACATGCCTTGCTATTACCGCATTGCCGACGCGGTCATCGGCAGGGCCGGAGCATCGTCCATCGCGGAGACGTCATTCTTTACTGTCCCGGCAGTTTTGATCCCGCTGCCCGGAGCCTATGCGCATCAATATATTAACGCGGCCTATCTTTCAGAACGCGAGGGGATCTTTCTTATCCCTCAAGATACGCTCGAATACGCGGATTTCAAACAAAAAATATGTACGCTTCTTTTTGACCAAAAGGCCCGGCATCTCATGCAAGCAAACCTGAGATCGATTCGGTTGTGGAATACGCCTGAGAAATTTGCCCAATGCATTCAAGCGGACTTTTTTAACCGGTATCAGCATCCGTGGAGTCTCCGCGGACAAAAGTTAAAATCCGGGACTCCCTCCCCGAAGCAGAAAGAATATACAGCGCCTTCATCCCGGGCTAAAGCCGCGGGAAATTCTGCTGAGGGGGTCAATACGGGCCTATCCGCAAGGACAGAATGAAACCGACATCTTTACAATCGATGCACCGTATACACCTGATCGGAATAGGGGGGATCGGCATGAACGGTCTTGCCTGCCTTCTCCAGGAAAAAGGTTTTCTCGTCAGCGGATCCGACCTTGCCGTAAGCGCTTATCTGACACCGCTTATTGCCAAGGGAACGATCGTCCATGCCGGGCACCACGCGGATAACATTACCGCCGATATCGACCTGGTCTGTTATTCCTCGGCGATAAAAAAAGACAACCCGGAACTGCAGGAAGCTTACCGCCGCAATATCCCGGTCCTTAAAAGAGCGGAATTGCTCGCGTTGCTTACCCAGGAAAAAACGCTTATTACCGTTGCCGGCAGTCACGGAAAGACGACGACAACCGCACTGCTTTCTTTTGTCCTCCAGGACCTCGGCTATCAACCGACGGTCTTTATCGGCGGGGTCTCTCTCAATTCCGGACAGATCGCCTGGTGGGGAAAAGACATTTTTATCGTCGAAGTCGACGAAAGCGACGGCTCGTTCCTGTATTTCAAGCCGGACTACGCGATCGTGACCAATATCGACAAGGAACATCTTGATTACTACAAAGACGAGGAAGACATCAAACGCCATTTCAGCCGGTTCGTCTCCGCGGTGAAACGCCTGACCATCGGCTGTGGCGATGATAAAAACACCCGTTGCGTATTAGCGGATTATGCGCATACGCTTCGCTATGGATTACTGAAAGAAAACGCGGCGTACGCTGAAAATGTCGTATCTTCGTCCGATGGATCGATATACGACGCGGTCCTGACTCACGCGCACAAGGCGGTACAAAAAGTACACACCCCGCTGCTGGGGACCCATAATGTCCTTAATTCTTTGGCCGTTTTGACCTTATTAGACCAATTGGGATTAGACCCGGAAAAAGTCAAAGGGTCGTTTAATAAGTTCAAAGGCACAAAACGGCGCTTTCAAGTCAAAGAAGTCGTGGACGAAACGATTTTTATCGATGATTATGCTCACCATCCTTCCGAAATACGGGCGACCTTATCGTCGGCCAGTTACTTTAACCGGCGCGTCGTTGCCATTTTCGAACCGCACCGGTATAGCCGGTTCGCCGCGCTGTCCGAGGAATTTAAACACAGCTTTGATCAAACGGACGTCGTCGTCGTCACCGACATTTATTCGGCGAGCGAACCGAAGACAAAAGAAATCGACATGCTGCAGTTTTGCGATGAATTGCAGAAGCACCTAAGAAAACCCGTATACTTTATGCCCAAAGAGAAACAAGAAACATTGGCCCCGATCATACAAAAAGGGGATATTGTCGTGGGTTTAGGCGCCGGAAAGATCACTGAGGTATTAGATGAACTTATACGAAGATTTAAAAAGATTCAGGCCGGAAACTGACGTATCTCTTGCCGATCATACTTCGTTTCGAATCGGTGGGATCGCAAGCTGCTTTATCCGTATCGATACGCTTAAAGACCTCCAGGACTGTATCAGCATCTGCACCAAACGACGGACACCCGTTAAAATACTCGGCGGGGGATCGAACGTGCTTATCGACCATCGTATTCATACCCCGGTCATAAAACTGACCGGCTCGATATTCCACGCGATCCAGAATAAAACAACCGGGACCTATCTGGGATCATCCGTGACCTCATCCCGGGCGCTGCGATGGATGCTGGCACGCGGCCACGCAGGATTGGAATTCATGGCCGGGATCCCCGCGACGATCGGCGGGTCCTTGATCATGAACGCTTCGGCCTTTACCATGACGATCGCCGACTCGGTCATAGAGGTCTACGGGATAGATACGCACGGCACGCTGAAAGTACTGCAAAAAAAAGAGATCGTGTTCAAATATCGTTACTCATCATTATCGGAATATGCTATAATCGGCGCGTTATTCGATTTTCCGAAACAGGCAAAGGACGTCGTACGAAAACGCATACGGGATATCGTGCAGCACCGCCATACAACGCAAGAATTAGCCGCGCATACTGCCGGCTGCATATTTAAAAATCCTGCGGGGCAGAACAGCGCAGGGTATCTCATCGAAAAAAGCGGCCTAAAAGGTTTCTTCTATAAGGACGCGTGCGTTTCTTCAAAACACGCGAATTTTATCGTCAACAAGGGACAAGCGACCTATGATGATGTCTCAGAACTCATACGGATCGTCAAAGAAAAAGTACGGCAAACGACCGGTGTCGTACTTGAGGAGGAAGTAATACGATGGACCTCATAAGCGTGTCACAAAAGCGCATCGGCGTATTTATGGGAGGCCTTTCCGAAGAACGGGAAGTGTCGATGAAAAGTGGGAAAGCTATCGTGGGGGCCTTGAGTAAAAAAGGATACCAGGCGCGCTCCGTGATCCTCGACCAGGAAAACGAAACGTATATCGCGGACATCGTTCAGGAACAAAAAATCGACATTGCTTTTATAGCCCTTCACGGAGGATTCGGCGAAGACGGCCGGATACAGGAGATCTTCGAACGCCTCAAAGTCCCCTATACCGGATCAGGATCGCACGCGTCTTTTTACGCCATGGACAAGATCAAATTCAAGGAGATCATGCAACACCACGGGATCAGGGTCCCGCATTTTTACGCCCTGCATCAAAAAACATTCGGGGAGCGGATCACGCATTGGGAACATTTTCCCTGTGTCGTCAAACCGCACGCCTGGGGATCAAGTAAAGGCGTCTTTATCGTTAAAACGATCAACGAATTGATACAACACGCCCATGAACTATTGGAACAAACCGAGTGGGTGCTTGTTGAAGAATATATCCAGGGAAAGGAATTGACGATAGGGATACTTCAGGAAAAAGCCTTGGCGCCGATAGAGATCATTCCGGTTGCCAGTACTTTTTTCGACTATGAAAGCAAATACACCAAAGGAGCTACAAAGTATGTCCTTCCCGCGGATATTGACTCCAACTATACCCGGCAAGCGCAACAATTGGCTCTAAAAGTGCATACGGTATTAGGCTGCCAAGACTTTTCGCGCATCGACATGATATTGACGCCGTCCGGAGAATGGTATGTCCTTGAATTGAATTCCATCCCGGGTTTTACTTCCTGCAGCCTGCTTCCTTTAGCTGCCGGATATGCGGGAATAACCTTTGAAAACCTTTGTGAACAAATAGTGCTGATGGCTCGTACCGGAAGAGATCATTATGAAGAAACGAACGCTCAACGAACTCAGACGGAAAAAACAGTTTCTCCTGCTTCGTAATAGCCTCAAGCGAGCCAGCGGGATCATGATACTGTTAGCGGTCAGCCTCGCGCTGATGTACGCAGGATGGAGGATCCTGGTCAAAAATCCCCATTTCTTCGTAAAAAAAATCGTTACGAGTATCGCTTTTGACGAGTTGAATACCCTGCAGAAAAAATTGCGGGGAACATCCCTTTTCAGAATATCTCTATCTTCATACGCGTCAGCGATCAGGAAGGCCCATCCGGAATTCAAATACGTACGCCTGGAAAAGGTGTTTCCGCACACTTTGAAGATCACCATCATCGACCGTAAGCCCATGGCGCAATTAGTCGTCAATAAACGATACGTTGTCGTCGACGATGAAGGAATCATCCTCAACGATGGGTCTTTGGAACGTGATCCCGCTTTGATCGAGATAATCGACAGAGTGATCACCGTACCGGCAGCAAAAAAGGGAAGCAAAATACAGGTCGAAGAAGTCCAAGCGGCACTATCGCTCCTGAAAGAAATTCATAACAAAAAGATCCTGAACAAATATCCGTTGATCTGCACAGTCTCAATCGGTTCGCTTTCCACGATATACTTCGATATCGGCGGGGTATTGATCCATGTCGGAGAACCGCCGTACGCTGAAAAGATCGCGGTATTAGGGGATTCCCTGCTGCCGCAATTCAAAGGGTCGTTGCACGATCTCAAACAAATCGATTTACGCTTTAACCCGCCAGTCATTGGTTATAAACGATGAAAAAGAAAGCGTTTCTCTGCCTTGATTTCGGACAAAACGGCTTAAAAGCGGCCGTCGCATCCCATCAAGGGGCATCGTACGGCACCTTTACGCTTAAAGTAAGCCGCGTAACGCCGAACATGCTCGAACAAGCGACTGCCTGCAGCGCTCAATTGGAAGAACGCATCATAGAAATAGAACAACAACATAACGTACGGGTGGACGGGTTCCATATCGTCATCCCGCCGCACTATACCCATGTCCTGCACAAACGGTTTGATATCAATATAGCCACAGGATATAGCCCGGTTCTCGTTTCTGACGTTCATCGGGATGAACTGCACCTGATGCCCTATCATGGCAACTATGACTGACTATCGCCTCATATCGTGCACCCCGACGGAGTATTACCTCGACGATACCGCGGCCAAGACTATTCACGGGCGGATAACTGCCAAGAGAATAGGATGTATGATGCGTATGGTCTTTGTTACCAAATCATTTTACCGCGATTTTGAACAGATCGGCACGTCATGGGGTATCCCTTTAGCGGGAATGGTCCCTCAAGCAACAGGCGCGTTACTCCAGATACAACATGTTCTCGGACAAATGCCCCCCTGTTTGACCATCGTCGATATCGGAAAGAAAACATCGACCGTCACGTGGTTTTCCGACGGCATCGCTCAAAATTCCCAGGAAATATTTTCCGCCGGGAATGATATCGACAATTCGATAGCCGCGGCATTCTGCCTGTCGATGCCTCTGGCTGAAGAGGTCAAACTATTATACGGGAACCTGACGCTCACTGATGAAATACAGGAAAAACATATCCACGTAAAGACCGATACGGGGTATCAAAAGATCAACTCGCTGACATTCGTCCAAGCCCTGCGGTCCGCATACCGCCTGCTGCTGACAACAATAGCCGCGCAATTGCCGGAACATCCCTATCGCTCGCATATTTTCTTCACCGGCGGAAGCGTCCTTATCGAAGGGTTTGATTCTTTCTTGAAAGAGATCTTTATCCCGGTCATGAATATCGAACCGTTCGTCGTCAAAAACATTTTCACGTCACTTGACGGGAGCGTCCGGCATCTTACCTTGAAAGATCAATCACACCATGCGGTCAGCGCGCCGCTCTTTCGTTTCAAAGAACTGCTCAAGGAATATTTTGCTTCATAACCATGGCCACGCTCAAAAAACAAACTCATAAACTCCCGGAATTGGTCTGTCCGGCAGGGGATTGGGCGTCCTTACGGGCCGCAGTCCAAAACGGAGCGGATAGCGTTTATTTCGGCATTAAAGGTATGTCGATGCGCGCGGCCGCGGACAATTTCGATATTCTCGAGCTTTCAAAGATAATGGAATATCTTCAGGCTCATAATTGTAAAGGCTATCTGGCCCTTAATACGGTCATCAAAGAGAACGAATTAGACACCCTCAAAACGATACTGACGGCGGCCCGCCGGACGGGTGTTCACGCGGTGATCATCTGGGACATGGCAGCAGTCGCGCTGGCAAAAAAAATAGGGGTTCCGTTCCATATTTCCACCCAAGCCAGCGTGAGCAACAGCGCGGCCATTCAACACTATGCATTGCTGGGGGCATCCCGGATCATTCTTGCGCGCGAATGCGGCCTTACCGACCTTGCGGCGATCAACGGATCATTAAAAAGTTCGTCTCGCGCGTGCCGGATCGAGATCTTTATTCACGGCGCGATGTGCCTGAGTATTTCCGGACGGTGTTTTCTTTCCGCCTATTCCTCCGGAAAATCAGCCAATAGGGGACAATGCCGTCAACCGTGCCGGAAGGAATATCTTATTAAAGATACCCAGGATTCGACCGAATATATCATCGGGAAAGATTATGTCCTCAGCCCCAAAGACCTTTGCACGATGCCTTTCATCGACACACTGATCGAATCAGGAGTCGACGCGTTTAAGATCGAAGGAAGAATGCGGCCGGCCGAATACGTAAAAACCGCTGTTTCCTGTTATCGAAAAGCGTTAAATGCCTATGCTGAAGGCACACTGACTCAAACGATCAAGGAACAGCTTACGCAAGAACTATCGACCGTTTACCATCGCGGGTTTTCGAACGGTTTCTATTTCGGGCAACCCTCCGCGGAGAAAAGCGATATGCTCAGACATACCTATGAGAAGATATACCTTGGAGAAGTCAAAAAATATTATAAAAAGATCGGGGTCGCGGAGATTACCGTGCGCTCACGCGCCTTGAAACAAGGGGATACGCTTCTCTTCATCGGGAAACATACTCCGGCATTATCGGCAATCGTATGCGAATTGCAGCAAAACCGCACGAGCGTAGCCTCAGCTCAAAAAGGGCAGGCGGTCGGCGTAAAACTCCCTTTTGCCGTAAAACCTCAAGACAAAGTATTCCTCTGGAGGCCTAAAAATCATACACCGTAGATTTTCCTATACATTCTTACCCGATATTTGCTATAATAAGTACCGTTAAGGCTTCGTAGCCGGTATACACTGCTGTTGGGAGCCGTCATCAGGCAACCGGGCCTCGATGATTTCTACGCAAAGGATAAAAAAGGGGTCATGAAAGCTTTCATTATCGGATTAACGTGTTTGGTCGGTATCGGTGTCCTCACGGGGGCCATTGTATTATTATACCCGTTACTCTTTGCGATAGCTTTTCTCTTACGGATCGCAATCATACTGGGCCTGTTTATTTTCGGGACATGGGCATTGGGAAAATGGATCATGTACCTTTGGGACTATACGCACAAAAATTCCGGCGCTCAAAGAAAAAAAAGGCATTCATAAAATCAAATAACCGGATGGGACACTTTTTACGGACTTTAAAAAAAACACAAATGTATGCAAAATAACAGTAACCAATACGCAGATAAACAAAGAAAGTACGTGCGGCTTGAAGTAGTCGCAAAAGTCAATTTTCGCATCAAAGGAGAAGACACGGTAGGCACGGCTGAAAAAGTCTCGGCTATCGCGAAAAATATCAATGTCGAAGGTATCTGCCTGCGTACCGATCAAAACCTAAAAAAGGGAAGTGTTATTGAATTAGAGATATTCGTTACGGAAGAACCACGGCCCTTGTACATGGAAGGGGAAATCCGCTGGGTCAAGCCCGTACTCTCGGCCTCAAATAAAACGGTGTACGATATCGGTGTCAAGCTGTATACATTCCAGCAATGCGAAGTCGCGCGCTTTGTCAGCTACGTCTGCGACACTATGATGAACCGGCTGAACAAACACCGGAAGTGATCGGCCGGACAGTAGGGGATAACGGAACATACAGCGCACGCCGATAAGGGAATAATACGTAGCTGCCCGCATTTTTTTACTGTTCTCTACCAGAAACTTATGGCCAGAGTGTACCGGTTGAAGTATACATATCGTACTCAACCACGCCCGGACGCGCGCGGCAGTTCCGGACAATGACGTTCCACGGGCTAAAAGCCTCTGGATGAAGGACCGTCGAGTGAAGCTCCCCGGACCGTTCGGGGCTTCCTCCTGAGCAGAAAGAACATAGTACCATTCAATCCCTCGGGCTCGCCAGCATTGCTGGCAGGCCCGGGGATTTCTGCGAAGGATTAAAAACGAAAGGGGATAGCCATGAAAAGAACGATTACTTTTAAAGGGGCTCCGCTGACGCTCGTCGGCAGATCGATAACCGAAGGGATCCCGGCGCCGTTCTTCCGCGTTCATGCTCAAGACATGAAAGAAGTAACGCTATCCGATAATAAGAATAAAATCCGGCTGGTCTCGGTATTTCCCTCGCTTGATACGCCGGTATGCGACCTGCAAGTCAAAGAATTCAATAAACGCGCCTTAGGGCTCGGCAAAAACGTACTGGTCATCAATATCAGCAAAGACCTGCCGTTCGCCCAGCAGCGCTTTTGCCAGATGAACACCATAACCGATTCTTTGACGCTTTCAGATTACCGTTTTTCTTCTTTCGGGCTTAATTACGGGCTCCTGATAAAAGAGCTGAACCTGCTGGCCCGGGCAGTACTGATTATCGATGCCGCCGATGTCATCCGGTATATTCAGTTAGCCGATGAATTGACCCAGGCGCTGCAGTATGACGCCGCGTTAAAAAACCTGGAAAACATCGTAAAGAAACCGGCCGCGGCCATCCCACAGGATACGTTGCCGGCACACTGCGTTGCCTGTGAAGGAAAAGTCCCGGCTCTTCCGCCAAAAAAAATAGAAGAATTATTGGCCGAATACCGCGGATGGAAATGCATGGAAGCAAAAAAGCTCACGAAAGAGTTTTTTCATAAAGATTTTATCGAGGCGAAGTATTTTGTCGATCTGCTCGCGCTCATTGCCGAAGAACAGGGGCATCATCCGATAATCACGCTCAACTACGCGAAAGTCACCGTATCGCTGACGACGCACTCAGCCGGCGGCCTGACGGAGAATGACTTTATCATGGCCAAGATCATTGATAAGATCGGCACGGGAGCCGGAAAATGAAAAAGATCGCGGTGCTCGTCGAAGATGCCTATCAAGTGCTGGAAGTCTGGTATCCGTATCTGCGACTGAAAGAAGCGGGATTCTCACCGCTTTTTGTCGGGACCGGAAGAAAAAAAGAGTATCTGAGTAAAGAAGGTTACCCCGTAACGGAAGAAGTATCGATTGCCCGATGCAAAAAAATGGATTTTGATGCCATCGTCATCCCCGGCGGATACGCTCCGGATAGGCTTCGCCGTTACGACGCCATTAACGATTTCGTAAAAAGGGCCTACGAAAACGGGAAACTCATCGCGTCGATCTGCCACGGCGGATGGGTACTCTGTTCCGCGGGGATCCTCCGCGGCAAAACAGTGACCGGTTTCTTCGCGATAAAAGACGATTTAGTAAACGCCGGGGCCCGCTACGTGGACAAACCCCTGGTCGTCGACGGAACGCTGATAACGTCGCGCAAACCGGAGGATTTACCGGCATTTTGCGCGGCGCTCATTACCATGCTCAAAAAATAAAGGAGGCAACTACCATGTCTGCGTTAAAAATAGCGCCGAATATTTATTGGGTCGGGGCCATAGACTGGAATATCCGCCATTTCCACGGATACACCTATACGACGCGGCACGGAACGACCTATAACGCGTATCTGATCGTTGACGATACCGTAACCCTTGTCGATACCGTCTACGCTCCGTTCACTCAAGAATTAGTCGAGAATATCCGGCAAATAGTCCCGTTGGAAAAGATAGGCTACATCATCGCGAACCATATCGAAACCGACCACTCGGGAGCGTTGCCGTATTTACTGAAACACTGTCCGCAAGCGACCGTTTTCGGCACTGAAAAATGCAAAGACGGGCTGGCAAAACAATATCAGATCGATTGGAATGCTCCGGGGAAAGAGGCAGGACGTTTTAAAACGGTAAAAACCGGCGACACCCTGAAACTGGGAAAAAGAACGCTCTCGTTCATTGAAGCGCCGATGATCCATTGGCCGGACAGCATGTTCACGTATTGCCCGGAAGAAAAGCTCCTGCTGCCCAATGATGCGTTCGGGCAACACTACGCGACGTCGGAACGATTTGACGATTCGGTCGACGAAGCCGAGTTGCTGTATGAAGCTAAAGTCTATTATGCGAATATCCTCTGGCCGCTCAGCTCCGTCATCGCGAGAAAAATCGATGAAGTCCTCAACATGAAGATCCCGATCACGATGATCGCGCCCAGCCACGGGGTCATCTGGAGAAAGAAACCATTAGACATCGTCAACGCTTACAAAAAATGGGCACAAAACACGACGCGGCAAAAAATAGTCATCGTGTATGAGACGATGTGGGGTGCCACGGCAAAAATGGCTCAAAAAATCGTCGAAGGGATCATCGACGCCGGCAAAGAAGTCGTGGTTTTTGATATTACGCAATCAGACCGGACGGATATCATTACCGAGATGCTTGATGCGAAAGGATATCTGATCGCGTCTTCCACCCATGATAATGATATGCTTCCCAACCTCGGCGGGTTTCTGGAACTTTTTAAAGGGCTCAAACCAGTGGGACGGATCGGTGGGGTTTTCGGTTCTTACGGCTGGGCCGGCGGCGCGATCAAAGAAATCGAAGACGTCTTGAAAAAAGCCGGTATAGACCTCGTCAACACGAGCCTGGGAGTGAAATATTCCCCGACTCCGGAAGAATTGAAGCAATGCTACGATTGGGGAAGATCGTTTGCCGCAAAAATCGGATAGTGCCTGTAACAATAAAGGTAACGAGGTAATAAAAGGCCATGTATCAACAGAAACCGCAATTTGAGAAACTCACGGCAACGCACCTTTACTGCGGCACCTGTAAACGCTCGATGCCCGTGCAAGAGAGATTATTGCTCGTTACCCCTGACGGAGACATTGTCGACTACATTTGTGAAGGTTGCGGGAACTCCGCCGGGT
>Ga0172371_10011337_pt1 | contig 11892 bp, 7 predicted proteins | sample Lak12m_FD_114543 | JGI IMG/M metagenome (GOLD analysis project Ga0172371, IMG submission 114543) | Freshwater microbial communities from Kabuno Bay, South-Kivu, Congo - kab_022012_12m | ecosystem: Environmental > Aquatic > Freshwater > Lake | place: Democratic Republic of the Congo: South-Kivu...
ATGTACCTATGGCATTAATTACACCTAATGAAAAACCTGTTTTCAATACAAGGTTTGTTGCCGAACACTGGCATAATCTGACTATTCCTAACGTTGTTACGTATGCAAAAAAGATGGGATTTGGAGAGGTTGATATTTTATGGTTTGATTCAATTTCTCAGAAGTTCTGGATAGACTCAATAAAATATAAAAAATCTATTTTTAGGATTTCAGATAAACTTGATGCCTTTAAAAAAATAAATAAAAATATGAAAATCCTTGAGCATAAATTATTGCGTAAGGCAGATATTTTAATTTATACGGCAAGGAGCCTTGCGACTTATATTTTAAAGTACAAGTATAAAGCATCTTTTGTCCCAAATGGTGTTGACGTTGGTAATTTTATTAATTCGACCAGGGAAATTCCTGATGACTTGGAAACAATACCATCTCCAAGAGCTATATATATCGGCGCTATAGATGAGTGGTTTGATACAGAGCTTCTCCTTGAGATTGCAAAAAAACTAAGTGAAGTATCGTTTGTTTTGATAGGCAACCCGAATATAGATATAAGTAAATTAAAAAAAAGATCGAACATATATTTACTTGGCAGGCGCCAGTATCATGATATTCCGGGATATTTGTATAATTGTGATGTCGGGATTATTCCTTTTAATAAGGAACATCCTGTGGTAAATTCAGTAAATCCCATAAAACTATATGAATATATGACGTGTGGGTTACCAACTGTAGCAACTGATTGGGAAGAACTAAAGCTTCTTAAAAGTCCGGCATATTTAGCCAAAGATGCTGAAGAATTTTCAGAACTTTTATACGCAGCCTTAAAAGATAAGGATAAAGAAAAATTCATTAATTTTGCCAAATCCAATACATGGGAAGAAAGATTTAAAAAAATCATTTATTTATGTAATAATTATCCAGATATTAGTACAAACCAATATTGATTTATAAAGTATTATTATGATATTTTTCGAGGTTTTTTAAAAATGATTGAATTAAAAAAGAAAAGAATTATTTTAACCGGTGGCGCCGGCTTTCTTGGCAGGTCTGTTAAAAATAAACTAAACGGGAGAGGCTGCAGTAGTGTTTTTATACCGCATATTGAAGACTATGACTTACGTGATCTGGATAATATAAGAGAAATGTATAAAGATGCCAGAGCAGATATAGTAATACACCTGGCAGCTGTTGTAGGTGGCATAGGAGCAAACAGGGAAAATCCCGGAAGTTTTTTTTATGATAATTTAGTGATGGGCATTCATTTAATGGAGGAAGCAAGGAAAAATAGCATAGAAAAATTCGTGGCTATTGGGACCATTTGCGCTTATCCCAAATATACTCCTGTTCCATTTAAAGAAGAAGATTTGTGGAACGGTTATCCGGAGGAAACAAATGCTCCTTATGGCCTTGCTAAAAAAATGTTGCTGGTACAATCACAAGCTTACAGGCAACAGTATGGTTTTAATTCAATATTTTTATTGCCTGTAAATCTTTATGGACCGGAGGATAATTTTGATCCAAAATCTTCACATGTAATACCTGCACTTATAAGAAAATTTTATGAAGCAAAGATAAATAATGAAAAAAAAGTAATAGTATGGGGCACCGGAAGAGCCACTCGTGAATTTTTATATGTTGATGATTGTGCTGAAGCTATTGTGCTGGCTGCAGAAAAATATGATAAGCCTGATCCTGTAAATATTGGTGCGGGCTTTGAAATTTCAATAAAGGACCTGGCTTATAAGATTAAAGACATCGTTGAATATAATGGTGAAGTTGTCTGGGACACCACCAAACCTGATGGCCAGCCAAGAAGATGCCTGGATACGGCAAAAGCGGAGGCGGAATTCGGTTTTAAGGCAAAAACAGGTTTTGATGAAGGTTTAGGGGAAACCATAAACTGGTATATTGAAAGTACAGAAAAATAATCCTGAAAGCAAAATTTTAAAAATTTTGATTTTTAATGACTATGCTTATGTTGAAGGCGGAGCAGGAAAGGTTGCAATTAAAAGTGCAGTTGATCTGGCAGAAAAAGGTCACGAAGTCATATTTTTTTCTGCTGTAGGGCCAGTGTCAGATTTATTATCTAATTCTTCTATATCAAAAGTTATTTGCCTGAATCAAAAAGACATTCTTACAAATCCCAGCAAAATTAAATCAATTTTTAGTGGAATTTATAATAAAAAAGCCGTTGACCGGTTGAAGAACTTATTATCAGGATGGAAGCCCGATATTGCCCATTTTCATGGAGTTTCGAAAGCTCTTTCCTGGGCACTGATTAATACAATATATAATTTCAAGATCCCCATTATTTATACCATTCATGATTATGGACTTTTATGCCCTAACATGTCGCTCTACGATTTCAGGATTGAAAAACAATGCGAATTTTACAAGCCTGGCTACAGCTTTAAATGTCTAAAAACAAATTGTGATAAAAGAAGTTATTCCCAGAAATTATGGCGGTGGTTAAGGTTCCAATTTACCGGGAAGATACTTAAAGTTAATAAAAAAATAAGTGGATATGTGGCAGTCAGTAATTTTTTAGCAAATTTTGTCAAAGATTATTTACCTAAAAATAAGATTGTAAATATTATTTGTAATCCTGTTAATGAGATTGATAAAAATATTGCTGCCAAAATTACCCAAAGCCATAAGACAACTTTCTTATATGTGGGTAGATTATCAGCAGAAAAGGGTCTAGATTTATTGTTGAGTGCAATTAGGGAAGTAGATGCTAATATAGTAATTATCGGTGAGGGTGAGATGCTAAGTCTTGTTAAAAAAAATGCCTGCCGGTTAGGTGATCAAAAGATAAATATTTTAGGTTGGCTGGATGAGCAAAAAATGGCCGAACAAATACAATGTTGTGATGCTATCATCTTACCATCTAAAGTAATGGAAACAGCAGGTATAGTCGTCCTGGAGGCAGCAAGGCTGGCGAAGCCGTCAATTGTTGCTAACCAGGGGGGACCCCTGGATTTTGTAAAAGATAATCTCACCGGTATCTTATTTGAGGCAGGCAATAAAAATTCTTTGATTTCAGCAATGAAAAAATATATTGACGATCCCTTATTGTCAGATAAATTAGGCAGGAATGCCCAAGAAAGTTTTGAAAAATTTGGTTATAGTATTGAGCGGCATATTAGAGAGTCAGAAAATTTTTATATCAAAATTATTAATGATTTTAAAACCTAAAGCAGCATGCGCAATCATTCATTATTAATAAGTAAAAAATTATATTTTAGAAATATATTTATATTTTTAATCTTTTTTGTAATATTTTTCTTGTATCAAGCAGCTGCTGTTTATGATAGTACCGGATTATTTTTATTTGTAAATATACTGGTTCTAATAATATTTTTTTTAACTGCATTTAACGCAAAAGCAGGTCTTTATCTATTCATTTTCATAATTCCTATTTTCAATTCATTAACAACAATCCTGGAAGTTCGACCGGTTCAAATGCTGTTGTTCTTTTTCTTTGCATTCTTTCTTGGGTTTTTATTGAATTTTTTTGACAGAGATTTTAAAAGCAGGTTGGTTTTAATAAAACTAAAAATATTTGACAGGGAAATCGGGATTGCTGTGCTGGCATTTATAGTTCTTCTCGTGATCTCGCTTGCAGTTACCATATTCCGCTATTCCAATTTTTATCCATTCATTACCGGCAGTTATCATAATTTGAAAGTTAACAATATAGGGGTTGATTCAACCAGTGCAATGGGGTGGACCTTAAGCTATTTTTTTAATTATGTAATTGCTTTTGCGATGTTATTTGCTGTTTTTAATATACTTAATAAATTCAGGGATATTATAGTGGCTTTGGTTGTTGCTGTATTTTCAACAGTGCTGTCATCATTTTTTGGATTCTATCAGTATTTTATTAATCCTTATATTGGAAGTTTCAAACATTGGGTTGATACAGGAAGGATAAATTCTACATTTACCGACCCCAATTCTTTAGGGGGTTACTGCATTCTATTATTTCCAATTTTCCTGACATTAATAATAATTTCTAAAAAATGGTATTTAAAGCTGATTTTTTCAATATCAACGGTGCCCTTTATCTCCATGATGGTTCTTTCCGGTTCAAGAAGTGCCCTTTTAGGGATGTTATTATCACTGGTAATATTTTTAATACCACTAATAGTAAGATTAATAAAATTCATTTTAAGATTGCCAAGGAAAAAGAAGATTATTGTTTTAACTGCAATACTTGTCACAATTATAATTATTATCCTCTTTTTAGTTGGAACATTCTTAACAAGTAATCCTATAAAATCAAAAATATTAAGTATCAGTCTTTTCCAGAGGTCAACGCAGACAATAAAAACATTTATAGCTTATTATAAATCAAGCGGGCTTCTGGAATCATTAAAATCAATATCAAACTACAGATATATTTATTGGGAACAGGCGATAAATATGACTAAAGATTTCCCCTCAAGCGGTGTTGGCGTTGGAAGCTATAGAATAACATTGCCAAATTACTTTTATGTTTTTGAAAGTATGGATTTTACAACAGTTGATTATGCCGGTAATTATTACCTCCAGGTTCTATCAGAGCTTGGTTTTACCGGACTGATTTTAATATTGTTTATTTATTTTCTATTTATAAAAAAGGTAATAATTTATTTCAGGTTAAGAAGATTAAAAAATTTAGAGACTGTTAAAAATTCAAATTACTGGATACTTTATGGTCTTTTTGCATCATTTATAACAATGCTTGCTGTCCAATTTTTTGGACCTTTTACAAATTTTATGGAAATCCAGTTCACTTTCTGGTTAATAGTTTCATTGATGATAACATATATTAAAATCAGTCAGGAAAGTAGTAGTTCTGATTTACAGACAAACGCAGATTCTGGTGAGATTTTAAAAGGTGATAGAAATCCAACCAATATAGGCGGGGGTGGAAGCAGGAAATCTCCACTTTGGCTTAGTGATAGGTTAAACCTCAGCCTCAGGCAAAAAATAAGCTTGGCAGTAATTGCTTTAGTGTTTGCCGGAAGCTTACTGGCAAGTTCTCTGGCGGATTTGTCAATTGCTGCAACACAGGATGAAGAAAACTGGTCAAATAATTATGGATTTTATGATGTAGCAAAAATGGAAGGCAAAAAATATAGATGGATTGCAGCAGATGCAAGCGAGGTACTGGATAAAGAAGGTACTGAGTTAATGATCCCTGTTCAGGATGGTTATCCTGGTGAAAATAAAGAACCTGTCGTTATTAAATTCTATATAGATAATTTGCTTGTTAAAAAAATAAAGGTAGAGGATGATTCATGGTATAATGTAAACCTGAAAATACCAAAATTTGTAAATACAAGGTTTACTTTGACAATTGTAAACAGTAGAACCTGGGTACCCAAGGAGGTGGGTTTAAATAATGATACCAGGGAACTTGGGATTAGAGTTGGTGAATATAAGTTCATTAAATAGGAAAATATATTATTAAAAGAATTAAAAAGTGGTTATTAGTATATTTTAGTTTTTAAGTTTATTTAAATTATTTATAACAAATATGTCCAGTAGTATTTCTAATGAGAAAAAAATATTAAGTGTAGGCGGCAAGGTCTTTAATGGGTTTTTGTTGGCCGCAAGTGATATAATATTTTCAACCCTATCCTGCTTCTTGGCTTATTATTTAAGATTCTTTACCAAAGTTTTCGTTAAAAACAATCCAACCTATCTGGTAGATAATAAATATATTTTTTATTCTCTGGTATTTATAGGTGTGGTTGTTTTGGTTGCGTTGCTTTTAAGATTATATTTTTGGAATTCAATATATAAAGAACCAACTTATTATCTGAAATTAATAGCTCCTCTTATTTCAGCAATAATAATTATGGTTAGTTTTGGAAGAATTTATGAAAAATTTCCTTTCTCTAAATTATGGATCGCCAGTTTATTTGTATTGAGTCTAATCTTTCTTATTATTAGCAGACTAATATTTGGCATGGTAACAAAAGCAGTGCTCAACAGAACTGGTTATGATACGAGTGGCATGCTCGTTAGCATAAGGGATAACATAGAAGCTCTAAAAGACCTAACCAGATTTAAAAAGAAACTGATTTACGGCGTTACTTTACTCATAACAGATATTTTGTTTTTAGGGCTGGCATTTTATTTGTCTTATTTTCTCAGGTTTAAAACAGGAGTTATGGCTGAGGTAAATAAAACATTTCTCATTGAAAAAAATTATATTTTGTATTCAATAATTTTCATATCGTCTGCATTATTTATTTTCTTACTTTATAGTTTATATGATCGTGACAAGATTTATAGAGGCTCGGGTTATTATTCAAAGATATTAAAAGTAGCAGCAATCAATATTATTGTAATAATTCTTGCGGGTTATATTTTCAATTTATTTACCTTTTCGAGAAAATGGATTCTTCTCTTATTCTTACTAAGTGTAGTCTTGTTATTTTTAAGCAGATACCTGGTAGAATTTGCGGTGCAAAGAATGTCAAAAAAGTTAGATATGATTTCTCGAACTTTAATTATCGGAATTGGTGAAAATGCAAAAAGAATTGAAGATAGCCTGAATAAATATTCATATGAAGCAGATATAATTGCGGGCCATGTTGATAAAAAACAGAGAATATTAAAAGTTGATGAATATACCAGAAATCTTAAAATTCTTGGTTATCTTGAAAATTTAAGGGAAATAATTTATGCAAATAATATCCAAAGGGTTATCATTTCCAGTCCGGAGTTCAAATATTTTGAAATTCTGGAAATACTTGAGAATTTAAAAGGCATGGATATTACTACTTTAATTTTCCCAGGTTTTTTTGAATTTTCGCTGCGAAGGCTAAGTGTCCGTGAAATTGGTGGCGTACCTCTTATGCAGGTTTCAAATATTGGTTTCTTTGGATTAAATCTGTTCTTAAAAAACCTTATAGATTATGTTTTAGGCAGTATTATTTTTATTATTTTTATTCCTATTTATTTATTTATAGGTATGTTAATAAAAATTTCTTCAAAGGGCCCTGTTTTTTTTAAGCAGAAACGTATGACAAAAGACTGCCATGTATTTTATATGTATAAATTCAGGACAATGTATGTGGATGCAGAGAAAATACTTAAAGATTTGATGAAATACAATGAAGCTGATGGTCCATTATTCAAGATGAAAAACGACCCCAGGATTACAAGGGTTGGAAGAATCTTGAGAAAATTTTCCATAGATGAACTGCCCCAGATAATAAATGTACTGAAAGGTGAATTGAGCCTTGTTGGGCCAAGACCACCGATACCAGGCGAAGTTGAAAAGTATGACGAATGGGAAATGAAAAGGATGAATGTAAAACAGGGAATTACAGGATTATGGCAGATCAGCGGCAGGAGTGATTTATCGTTTGAAGAAATGGCTCGACTTGACCTGTATTATATCCAGAATTGGTCAATTGAAATGGATATAAAGATAATTATTAAGACAATACCAACGGTGTTGTTTGGGAAGGGTGCTTATTAAAATAAGAAAAGTATTAAATAAATTAAAAAGGCTATTATGAATGATATAAAACAATCAGAAAAGTATATTAAAGATTTTAAAAATAAAATTAAAAAGGAGGTTGAAACAATATCAGGAAGCAATTCAGATAATAGGAATATGTCTAACTCATATATAGATCTCCAGAATAAAAATATTTATGATTTTTTGATTAAGGCAGAACAGGATGCAAGTATTGGTACAAGGCTGCCTTCACTTGATAAGCTATTTTTTTTAAAAAAGATAATATATAAATGGATAATACGTTTTCTTTTTAAAGCCCTTAGACCTATAACCCTAAATCAGAACCAATTTAACCTGTCTGTTTTAGAAATCTTTCGAAACAATATTAATGCCCGTAATGATCTTGAATTAAGGTTTGCAAATGATAAAACTCAATTCAATACAAGACTTACGGAGCAGGAAGTAAAATTGAAAAATCTGAATGATGAAATGTGTTATTTAAAAAAGAATGTGGATTATCTAAAACATAGTCTTATGCAATTAGATCAAAAAATAGATGATATTTATGATGATAGAGTAAACAATATTACTGAAAAAACAAGAAGAAAGGACCTGCAGAGTATTACAAAAAAATTTAATAATGATTTAGATTCTTTATATGTATTTTTAGAAGATAATTTAAGAGGCAGCCGCGAAGAAATTAAGGAACGCTTAAAAATCTATCTTCCTTTTCTTGAAAAAGCCGGTGTTGGTCTTAAAAATTCCCCAATCCTGGATATAGGATGCGGGCGTGGGGAGTGGCTGGAACTATTAAAAGAACAAAATTTTAATGCAACAGGTATAGATATAAATAAGGTAATGGTTAAAATCTGCAAAGACCTAAAGCTGAATGTTGTTGAAGAAGAGGGTATAGCTTATCTTAAAAATATTAAAGATTGCAGCATAGGAGCGGTAACAGGTTTTCATATTATTGAGCATTACGGATTTGATTATATGGTTTTTCTATTTAAAGAATTGTTCAGAATTCTCAAGCCGGGCGGACTGGCCATACTTGAAACTCCCGACCCAGATAATATCCTGGTAGGAAGTTGTAATTTTTATTTGGATCCTACCCATAATAAACCATTGCCAAGTTTGCTGGTTAAGTTACTATTGGAAACTTGTGGTTTTGGCAATATTAGCATTATGAATATTCACCCCAATAAAGTGTTTTCAAAAATAGAGGATAATAACTCAATAAATTTAAAAATTTTTAACGACCATTTCTTTGGTCCTCAAGACTACGGTATTATAGGGTATAAATAATGAAAAGTATTGCAATTTGTACCCCGGAAATTTCTTATGGTGATGCAGTAAGCAATGATGTTTTTGGGATGTATAATGTTTTAAAGGATCAAAATTTTAATGCAAGTATTTTTGCAGAGAATATTCTTACCTCAAAGGATAATGTAAAAAATATTGGACGCATAAATGATTTTATAAAAAATAGCGATGATCTCTTAATATACCATCTTTCCACAGAATGGCTTAAAGGTCTGGATATACTCAGTAACCTGGATTGTGTAAAAATAATAAAATATCATAATATAACTCCTCCGGACTTTTTCCACAATTTCAGCAGTGACCATGTTGCAAACTGCGGTGGTGGTCTTGCACAATTAAGAACTATTGCAAACCTGGATTTGGAGATGTGCCTAAATGACTCATTGTTTAATATGAAAGAGATGATTTCAACAGGTGTCGATGCTTTAAAATGCCATGTTGTTCCACCATTTAATAATATTAAACTAATAAAAGAGTTAAAGCCTGATTTTGATGTGTTAAAAAAATATAATGACGGCAAGGTAAATATATTATCTGTCGGCAGGGTTGCTCCGAATAAAGGGTTTGAAAAGCTAATTGAAGCATTTGCTTTTTATCATGAATATTACAACACAAACAGCAGGTTGATTATAGTAGGAAATATGCAACCTCAATTATCAGCATATGTTAACTATTTGTTTAATAAAGTAAATCAATTAAATTTACAGGATTGTGTATTATTTACCGGGAAGATCAACGCTGAAGTGTTAAAGTCCTATTATCTTGTTTCAAAAATTTTTGCTTTAACCAGCTACCATGAAGGTTTTTGCGTTCCGCTGGTAGAAGCTATGAGTATGAAAATTCCGGTTGTTGTCTATAATTCTACAGCTGTTCCCGATACAGTGGGTAACGCTGGTATCGTGTGGGATGAATTGGATATTAATTTGTTTGCATCCACGTTTAATGAAATTGTCATTAATGAAGACGCTTACTATTTTCTTGGTGAAGCCGGCTGGAGGAGATACTTGAATAATTTCACCAATGAAATAATTGGAAAAAAATTTTTAAGTCTTGTCTGTGAGTTTTTATGAAAAAAATTGCAATTGTTGTTCAAAGATGTCATGAACAGGTTGTCGGTGGATCTGAGGCTGAAGCATGGCATTATGCAAATTTATTAAAAAGTAACTATGAAATTCATATTTTAACCACAACTGCGGTTGATTTTGAAAGATGGGATAACGTGCTGGCTGAAGGTAATGAAAAAAAAGATGGAATCTGTATAAAAAGATTTAGAGTTTCCCAGGGTAGAGCAGAATATTGGGAAGAAATCCACAGGCAGCTTCTGGATGAATTTGCCAGTTTAAGATCCAAATCTGATATTTCAGCAAAATTAGTTAAGGGACTTATTGAATGGCCAATTGCACTTCAGGAGGAATTTATATATAATCAGGGACCATATTCTGATGATTTAATGAGCTTTTTATCTGAGAGAAGCGATGACTATAAGGCTGTAGTTTTTCTGACATACCTCTATCCCACAACTTATTTCGGTATGTTTTATGTTCCCAATGAAAAGATAATACTTGTGCCTACTTTGCATGATGAGCCCCCGGCATATCTTGCAGTTTATAAACATATGGCTAAAAGATCAAGAATTTTACTCTGGAATACAGATAGTGAATGCGGATTTGGAAGATTGCTGTGGGGAGAACTGCCAGGTTGTGTGGTAGGGATGGGAGTAGAGATAAAGGAATTTCCTCTTGCCAAATTAAATTTTCCATATATGCTATACTGCGGGAGAATTGATATAAATAAAGGCTGTCCCCAGTTAATGGATTATTTTTTAAAATATAAAGAAGACTGTCCATCTGATTTACGTCTGGTATTAACGGGGGATAACAAGATTGAACTTCCACGCAATGGAGATATTATATTTAAGGGCAGTGTATCGGAAGAAGAAAAATTTAAATTGATGAATAGAGCTATTTTTTTTGTTATGCCATCCCCAAATGAAAGTTTTAGTATCGTAACTCTTGAGGCAATGGCTCAAAAGACTCCAGTACTGGCCAGTAATGGTTCTGAAGCTGTAGTTGAGCATATCAGGAAAAGCGGCGGAGGATTGCTTTATGGCAATTATGATAGTTTTAAAGATGGGGTCAATTTTCTTATGTATAATGAGCAGAAAACTAAAGATATGGGAGAAAGTGGCAGGAAATATGTTATAAAAAATTATGGTACCAAAAAAATATTAAAAAAACTTACCGGTATAATTGAAGCTATAAAATAATTACAAATTTATTTTCCTTAACGCAAAGGTGAATATTAATTATGATTTCTCATTTTAAAAAATTATATGCATACAGGGAACTACTTTTTACTCTTACAAAAAAAGAAATTAAGGTTAAATATAGGGGCTCGGTGCTTGGGTTTTTTTGGTCCTTGCTCAATCCGATACTTATTATGCTTGTGTATTCTTTTGTTTTTTCAGTTGTGCTCAGGCAGGGAGTCAAAGACTTTGCGATTTTCTTATTATGTGCTCTTCTGCCTTTTAACTTTTTTTCAAATTCAGTAAACTATGGAGCCGGAAGTATAATCAGTAATGCCAACCTGGTTAAGAAGATTTATTTCCCAAAAGAAATAATCCCACTCTCAATAGTATTTGCAAATCTTGTCAATTTTTTCCTTGAGCTTGTTGTTTTATTTATTGTCTTATTAATATTCGGTTATAAATTTTATATGTACTTATATATTCTGCCGATCCTTATTTTGGTACAGATTTTTTTAGTAGCTGGTTTTTCACTTCTGATATCTTCTTTGAATGTTTTTTTCAGGGACCTGGGACACTTGACAAGTATTGTCATGATGGTATGGTTTTTTGCTACTCCAATCATTTATCCATTAAATATGGTTCCGGAAAAGTTCAGGTTCATATTGCAGCTAAATCCAATGACAGTTTTTGCCACTTATTACAGGGATATTTTTTATTATGTTAAATATTCTGAAGGTTTTTATTTTCCTTCAATTTATGTAATTTTGACATGTCTTGGCATAACTTTTGGGATTTTCTTCCTGGGCTACTTCATTTTTAAAAAATTTGAGCCAAGATTTGCAGAAGAGGTGTA
>Ga0172371_10011339_pt1 | contig 11890 bp, 21 predicted proteins | sample Lak12m_FD_114543 | JGI IMG/M metagenome (GOLD analysis project Ga0172371, IMG submission 114543) | Freshwater microbial communities from Kabuno Bay, South-Kivu, Congo - kab_022012_12m | ecosystem: Environmental > Aquatic > Freshwater > Lake | place: Democratic Republic of the Congo: South-Kivu...
AATCCCAAGTTGAAGTTATTTGTGAAACAGCTGAAGGCATCCCCGCCACAATTCCAGCAAAGATAATTAAAGAAACTCCATTGCCTACATTTTTTTCTGTAATTAACTCTCCCAACCACATTAAGAATATTGTTCCAGCAATGGCCACGATAATAATTGAAGCCATATCAAAAGGAGTCAACGCTCCCATTATTCCCTGTGTCTTAAAAAGAGTAATCATTCCAAAGGTTTGCATCCCAGCCATTGGTACTGCCAGCCAGCGCGTCCATTGATTGAATTTTTGTCTACCCGCTTCACCCTCTTCTTTATAAATTTGTTCAAGACGGGGAATAATCATTGTCAAAAGTTGCATAATAATCGAAGCCGTAATATATGGCCCCACTCCCAACATTACAATGGAAATGCTGGAAAGTCCTCCCCCAGAAAACATATTCAAAAGTCCTAAAAATTGATTGCCTTCAAAAAGATTTTTCAATTGCGCTTGATCTACTCCTGGAATGGGAATATTAGAAACTAAACGAAAAATAACTAGTAGCACTAGGATAAAAATTATCTTATTTCTTAATTCCTTGATTTTAAATATTTGAGTAATTTTTTCAATCATATTTTAAGTCTTATTTTTGTTATTATTGTTTCATACCCTTACATAAACTATAAACTACAACGGGAAAACTTTCAATCCCGCCCCTTCAGCAAGGATAAGCTAAAAAAGAAAGGGTGCTTTTTAGGCCACCCTTTCTCGTATTTCTATTTTTCCGCTTCTATCTTACCTCCTGCCTTTTCGATTGCCGCCTTAGCTGAAGCGCTACATTGAATTTCCTTGGCTATTGTTAATTTCTTTTCAATTTTTCCAACCCCGAGTATTTTGATTCTAACGCTTTTTTCAACTTTTCCGACAATGCCAGACTTACCTAGAGTTTCACGATTAATGGTGTCTCCATCTTTAAATTTTTTACCAATCTTTTCCAGACTTACCGGAACTGCCTTGGGTTTTCTTGATTTAAAACCCTTTTTCTTTTTCATGTGATCAATTAAGGTTGAGCGACCACCTTCAAAAAGCGGATCAACGTTTCCTCCAGAGCGGGCCTTTTGTCCTTTCATTCCTTTTCCGCTATAAGTTCCCTTCTTGCCTCCGCGGCCGATGGTTTTTCTTTTGCGCTTAGCTTTTACTTTTAAAGTGTTGACTTGCATAAAATTTTTAAATTATTTTTCCGCTCCGATTCTTGATTTTCGAGAACGCGAATTATTCAAAATTGATAGAGCACTAATTGTTGCTCGGGCCACGCTTAGCTTATTAGCAGTTCCCAGGGATTTAGAAACGATATCTTTGATTCCCGCCAAATCAACTACGGCGCGAATAGCGCCACCTGCAATAATTCCTTTTCCAGAAACAGCTGGTTTCATAATGATCTTGGCAGCACCTTCCTTATATTCAATATCGTGAATAATGGTATTGCCTTTCATGGAAACAGTAATCATGCTTTTCTTGGCATCATCAAAGGCCTTTTTAATAGCATCAGAAACGTCTGAACCCTTCCCTACTCCTACCCCAACCTTACCCTTTCGATTTCCAATCACTAAAGTCGCGCGAAAACGAAAGCGTCTTCCACCCTTTACTACGCGAGCAACGCGAGCCAAATCTAAAAGATTCTGGTCATATTCCGGTTTTTCTCTTTTCTCTCTGCTAAATTTTTTATCTCTAGACATATATTATATATTTTTAAAATTTGAGTCCACCTTCTCGTGCTCCTTCCGCTAAAGCCTTTATTTTTCCATGATATTTATATCCACTTCGATCAAAAACTACTTGAGTAATTTTTTTTGCGCTGCACTTATCAGCAATATCTTTTCCAACCTTTTTAGCGCCTTCTATATCATTTTTTCCTTTCACATCTTTAATTTTTGAAGAAACAACGATTACCCCAAGGTCATCATTGATCGCTTGAGCATAAATACCTTTTAAACTTCGAAAAACACAAAGACGAGGGATTTTAGCAGTTCCACTGACCTTGGCGCGAATTCTTTTCTTTCGCTGTAATCTTAATTTATTTCGACTGATAATTTTCATCTGATTATTATAATTATTACTTGTTTCTTTCTTTATTTAGTCGCTGCCGCTTTCTTGCCAGCCTTTCTTCGAACATGTTCACCAACATAACGGAATCCCTTTCCTTTGTATGGTTCAACTGGTTTAAGCTTTCTGATATTCGCAGTAAATTGACCTACTAATTGTTTATCAATTCCAGAAATAGTTAAAATATTATTCTCTTCAATCTTCGCTTCCAAACCTTCTGGCACATCTACCACTACTGGATGAGAGAACCCAAGCGCCAAATTTATTTTCTTTCCCTGAACAGCCATTCTAAACCCAACACCTTGTAATTCCAATTTTTGTTGATAACCTTCAGTCACACCCGTTACCATATTAGCAATTAATGCTCTAGTTAATCCCCAAATTGCAACTGAACCTTGAGCATTACTGATTTTTTTAATATTAATTTGATTTTCTATAATTTCTAATTCGACGTCACGATGCAAATCCAAACCAAGCGTTCCTTTTGAACCCTTAATATCCAAATGATTTCCCTGAAGTTTTACTTCAACTCCATTTGGCATTTCGATTGGTTTTTTTCCTATTCTACTCATAATTTTATAAACTCAAATTAATCTTAAATTATTTTTACCAAACCTGACAGATATATTCTCCCCCTAAACCATTTTTTCTGGCTTCTTCTCCAGTCATCACTCCTTTGGAAGTGGAAATAATAGCAATTCCAAAACGATTTTTAACGCTCTTAATTTCTTTATTGCTAGTATAAATTCGTTGTCCCTCACGACTCACGCGCTTAATATCATTGATGGCGGGAATTTTTTTGGTATTAGATAAACGATTATATTTTAATCCAATTCTAATGTTTTCAAAAACTTCCGTTTTCTCCTTGGAAACATTTTCAACAAAATTCTCTTTTTCCAAGATTTTCGCGATCGCCAATTTCAAATTCGATGCTTTCACAAGCACATCCTTTTTTCCCGCTCGCTGAGCGTTCTTAATTCTGGTTAACATTTCCGCTATTGGATCTAACATAATTTTATAAACTCAATTTAATACTATAATTTATTTCTTGATTACCAACTGGCCTTTGTTATTCCTGGAAGTTGCCCGGTATTAGCCAACTCTCGGAAACAAATTCTGCAAAGATCAAAAGCTCGCATATAACCATGCTTTCTCCCACAGCGCCAACATCTTCTCACCGATCGAGTTGAAAACTTTGGGGTTTTTTTTGCTCTTGCTTCTACAGATTTTTTTGCCATAATTGTCTTCGAATGGTAGTGAGAAGCTACAATTATGAGCATCCCGCACCAATTCTTTGATTAATTCTTTTTTACTTATCAGCTAAGCCGCTAGGCGAATCCTGAATAAAATTTTGAATTATTTCAAAACTTTATTCGGAATTCGGTGCGGGATAGCCAGTCGATATTTTTTATTATTTAATAATTGGAAAGCCTAATACTCGGAATAATTCCAATCCCTCTTCTCTTGTTTTTGCATTAGTTACTACTACTACTTGTAGACCAAAAACGTTCTTTACATTTTCGGCCATTATTTCCGGGAAAATAACATGCTCCTTGAGACCAATATTTAAATTACCATTGCTATCAACTGAACTTTCCTTGATTCCTTGAAAGTCTTTAATACGCGGAATTGAAGCTCCAACCAAACGATCCAAAAATTGCCACATTCTTTGTCCACGTAATGTTACTTTTACTCCAACTTCTAAGCCTTCGCGAATTTTAAATCCAGCAATGGAAGTTTTAGCCTTAGTTAAAATTGCTTTCTGTCCAGTAATCACTTCAATCGATGCAACAACATCCTTAACTATATTTGAATCTTTGATAAATTTTCCAATTCCAGCATTAACCACCACCTTTTGAATGCGTGGCACCTGTAAAGCATTCTTGAAAGCGAATTTTTCCTTCATTTCTTGAATGACTTCCTTGGAATATTTTTCTTTAATTGAAATATGTTTCATAAAACTTTCTTTAATAAATCTTAAATATCTGAATTACATTTTTTACAAACACGAACTGTTTTATCATTGGTTTTTTTAAATCCTACTCGAGTAACTTTTCCACACTTTGGACAAACCAACATCACATTGGAAGCATTTATTTTGGCAGGTAATTCCAAGCGTTGTCCTTTTTCTCCTTCTTTACGCGGACGGATATGCTTCTTAATCATATTTACGCCTTCAACTAAAATCTTGTCGACTTCTGGGAAAACACGCAAAACTTTCCCGGTCTTTCCGTTATCTTTACCCAAAATTGATTTTACTTGATCACCTTTTTTTATCTTCATAAATTTGTGAGTTTTCTAAATTAAACGACTTCTGGCGCTAAGGAAATTATTTTACTATAGCCTCTTTCGCGAATCTCTCTGGCAATTGGTCCAAAAATACGAGTACCTTTTGGATCTTTTCCTTCTAAAATCACAGCTGCATTTTCATCAAAACGAATATATGATCCATCTTTTCTTCTATAGGCCTTACACTGTCTAACAATTACCGCTTTAACAATATCTTTTTTCTTTATCAATCCTCGCGGTTCCGCAATCTTCACTGAAGCCACAACCACGTCTCCCAATTGCGCATAACGCCTTCGAGATCCACCAAGAACCTTGAAGCACTCAATGAGTTTCGCTCCAGAATTATCAGCTACCTTTAATCTTGTTTCTGCTTGTATCATATAATTGTTCTCTAATTGTCGCTAATGTTAAAAAATAATTTATTCGAATACATTTGCTTTTTTATTCGCGACTATTTGCATTACGCTACTTTATATCGCTTATCTTTGCTCATCGGTTTGCAAGGGATAATTTCTACCTTGTCGCCAACTTTATATTTATTCTCACTGTCATGAGCTTTGTAACGCTTGGTTGATTTATACTTTTTCTTATATTTAGCATGCGTCTTAAAACTATCAACTGCTACCACCACAGTCTTATCCATTTTGTCGCTCACAACCACGCCTTTCTTTTTAATAATAATCTTATGCTTTTCCATTATTTTGATTTATCCGCTCCGCAACCCAATTTATTTCTCTGATTCTATGGTTGCGTGGATTTAATTTATCTAAATTATTCTTATTACTTATTTCTTTGCGGTTTCGGATTCATTAATTAAAGTCAAAATTTTCGCAATATCTCTTTTCGTATTTCGCAGATCCTTAGTGTTCTTAATTTGTTTGGCGGAAATATCAAAACGGAGCTTGCGAGCATATTCGCGCTTTTCAATAATAAGCTTTTCAAGCTCAGAAATATTTTTATCTCGTAATTCTTTAACCTTAGTCATATTTTTCGAAATTAAATTCCGTCTTTAATAATAAATTTAGTTTTGACATTTAGCTTATAGGCAGCTAATTTCATCGCTTCCTTAGCCACTGATTCCTTTACTCCATCCATCTCAAACATCATTCTTCCTTTTTTTACAACACAAACAAAATGATCAACCGCTCCTTTTCCCTTACCCATAGGGGTTTCGTCTCCTTTTTTCGTCATGGGTTTATCAGGAAAAATCCTGATCCAAATTTTTCCTCCGCGCTGGATGTAGCGTGTCATCGCTCGACGAGCTGCTTCAATCTGACGAGAAGAAACTAAATTATTCTCCAACGCTTTCAAGCCAAAGCTTCCAAAACTAACTTTGTTTCCACGCATAGCCTTCCCTCGGATTGGTCCTCCGCGGTGAATCTTTCTGTGTTTTACTTTCTTTGGCATTAACATAAATTTTTCTTAAATCAAATTTTAGCTCTTATTTCTCAGTTACTTTATTAAATACTTCTCCTTTGTATAGCCAAACTTTTACTCCAATTGTTCCATAGGTTGTATAGGCAGTGGCTCGAGCAAAATCAATATTAGCTCGGAGCGTATGCAATGGTAATACTCCTTTGGCCGCCCATTCCAATCTCGCCATTTCTGAACCGTTTAAACGTCCGGAAACCATAATCTTCACTCCCTTGATCATGCTATTTTTCGAAACTTGTTCCAGCATAGTTTTCATCGCGCGTTTGAATGGCATTCTTTTTTCCAATTGTTCCGCTACATTTTGCGCGACCAGGAAAGCATTCTCTTCAAAATTTTTCACTTCTTGGACTTCAACTTTCAAACTAGTCTTCTTGCTTTTGAAAAATCCATCACGAATATATTTCTGCATATCCTCAATTCCACTACCCCCACGTCCGATCAAAACTCCGGGACGAGCAGTGCGCACAACAATCTTAATCATAGCTGCGGAACGTTCGATTTCCACATCAGCAATAGCAGCGGTTTTCCACTTTTTCATAATCGCCTCACGGATCTCAATATCTTTTTTGAGCGTTTCTTTATATTCTTTTTTATTGAACCACTTGGATCTCCAGGTATTAGTAATTCCGATGCGGAGTCCGACTGGGTTAACTTTATGTCCCATATATATTTTGAATGCTAATTATCCTAAATTACATTGATTTTCGACGGAAAATTTTGTTTGTCCAATTACCCTTACCCTTAGTTTCAGCTTCTCCCTTCTTCCCTCTTTCTCCTTCAATTTTTTCAGCAACTTTTTCAGATTTCTTTTCTTTCTTTTCCTCTCCTTCAGCTTGAGCTTTCATTTCTTTTTCTCTTTTCTTAATCTCTTCGAGTCTCGCTTTTTTTTCTTTTTCCATTTGTTCCTTGCTCTTTCGTCCCAATCCCTCTACTCTTTCTTCTAGAGTTATAATAATCTTACATGTTCTCTTTCTGATTGCGCCAGCGCGACCATAAGCTTTTGGCATCCATCTTTTCAAAGTCGCTCCTGCCTCTACTACGGCGTTAAAAATATACAAATTATTTTTATCTAATCCAAAATTATTTTCTCCGTTCGCAACCGCGCTTTCCAAAAGCTTCTTAATCTGAGGAGTTCCAGCCTTAACAGTTGTTCCAAGCTGGTCGATAGCACCAATAACATCTTGCCCCTTGATAAAATTAGCCATTAGTCTGACTTTTCTTGGAGAGATTCTTAAATTGTTCAATCTGGCTGTTACCTTCATGGTTTTGTATAATTAAATCCGTTATTTTTTAGCATTGTCACTTTCTTTCGCGGCCTTAGAAGCATCAATTTCTTTTTGCTTAGCAGCCATTTCAATTTCTTTTTGCATCTTACCACCATGTCTAACAAATTTTCTTGTTTGAGAAAATTCTCCAAGTCTATGCCCCACCATTTCTTCAGTTATAAAAACTGGAATAAAATCTTTGCCATTATGCACCCCAAAAGTAAAACCGATCATTTCCGGAGAGATAGTACAAGCTCGAGACCAAGTTTTGATAACCGATTTATCTTCTGGTTTCTTGTCTAGAACTTTTTTTATTAATCTTTGATCCACATAGGGACCCTTCTTTAAACTTCGTGTCATAAAGGCTATTTAATTATTTTCTCTTTTCTCTTCTTTTGATTATAAATTTATTACTGTATCGTTTCTTGCTTCGAGTTTTTTTACCAAGAGCAGGTTTACCCCAAGGAGTTTTCGGATGTTTCAAACCAATTCCTTGTCGGCCTTCTCCTCCACCATGTGGATGATCAACTGGATTCATGGCGCTACCACGAACTGCTGGACGTTTTCCAAGCCAACGACTCTTTCCGGCTTTACCGATATTAATGGCATTATGTTCAAAATTACTTACTTGTCCAATTGTCGCAAAGCATTCACTAGAAATCAAGCGAATTTCACCAGAACTTAATTTCAATTGTGCAGTTCCATCATCTCCCACAGCTGTTAGAATAACACTTGATCCAGCACTTCTGGCAAGTTGTCCTTTTTTATTAGGAAACATTTCAACATTTGAAATAATTGTTCCAATTGGAATATTTTTTACTCGCGCACGATTACCGAGTTTCACTGGCGCATTTTCTGCGCAGAGAATTTCTACTCCTGTTTCCATCCCCTCGGAAGCCAAAATATATCTTTTTTCTCCGTCAACATAATTAATCAAAGCGATAAAAGCGCTTCTATTTGGATCCTTTTCGATAGCCGCGATTTTTCCTGGAATTCCAAATTTATCCATCTTGAAATCTACAATCCGATAATTTTGTTTATGTCCTCCACCTTGATGACGCACAGAAATTTTTCCACCTGATCTTCCAGCTTGGCTATTTTTCTTAGCCAACAAAGACTTCTCCGGTTTTTTATCGGTAACAATTTCAGACTTCACAATTGACATATTGCGTCGTCCAGCTGTATTTCGTTTGTAGATTTTAATTGCCATATCCTAGTTTAAATTCAAATTATTCTTTCCTTACGCGATTTTAATTAATTCAATACTATCGCCTTTTTTTAATTTAACAATCGCTTTTTTATAGCCTGCCACATAACCTGGAGTACGACCATAATTTTTTTTCTTTCTATGAACATTGATTGTATTTACTGTTAAGACAGTCACCTTATAAAGTTCCTGCACCGCTTGTTTAATTTGTTCTTTAGTCGCATCAACCGTAACTTTGAAAAAATACTTATTCATTTCTAATTGGCGAGTCGAATCTTCAGTAATCCATGGCTCAACCAAAACTCGTGAGGCAATCTTACTTTCCCCTAGTTGAATTTCTTTGGTAATTTTTTCTTTTTTATCAGCCATAATATTTATTCCTTATTATATTTTTTCTCCAGATATTCAACCGAATCCTGAGAAATAACCAAATTCTTATTCTTTAGCATATCCAAAACGTTTAATTGTCCAACAAAAATATTTTGAATTTTCGGTAAGTTTCGACTTGTTAGCATAAACTTTCTTTCTTTTTCTGAAAAACTTAGCAAAGTTGAACCTTTAATTTCCAAATTCTTAAGCGCTTTAGCCATTTCCTTGGTCTTCAAATCTTTAAAATCAATTTTTTCCACAACCTTAATCTCTCCATCCTTCAATTTTCCGGAAAGAACCGTCAGAATCGCTTTAACATTCATCTTTTTGTTGATTTTTTTCTTGAAATTTCGGTCAGAAGTTGGTCCAAAAGCCACTCCTCCTTTTTTCCAATGCGGAGCGCGAACCGATCCGATACGAGCGCGTCCAGTTCCTTTTTGTTTCCAAGGCTTAATTCCAGAACCAGCTCTTTCGCCACGAGTCATCGTGTCCGCTAAAACCTGTCTTTGATTTCCCATTGAAGCAACAAAAACTTGTTGCACTAAATCATCATTGGCTGGAAGACCAAAAACCTTATCTGAAAGTTCTAAATCAGAAACAGCTTTTCCCTCTAAATTGTATACTTTAATCTTAGCCATCTTATTTTTTGTAAATTTCAACGACTGCCCCAGGAATTCCCGGAACAGCTCCATTAAGGCCAATTAAATTTTTCTCTGCATCAATATAAACTACTTTCACATTCTCGCTAGTAGCGCGTTCTCCACCCATTCTTCCGGCCATTCTCTTGCCTTTAATAACATGTTCTGGATAACCGGATCCGATTGATCCAGGAGCGCGCAAATCATGCTTATGTCCATGAGATTTAGCTGATCCGCCAAAGCCATGACGTTTAACAACACCTTGAAAGCCCTTGGCTTTAGTAGTTCCACTAACACTAACTTCTTCTCCCATTTCAAAAATATCCACTTTGATTTCATCACCAACCTTAAGTTCAGTATTTTCCACGGCAAATTCTTTTCTCAAACTTCTTTTTTTCGTTTTAGCAATTTCTAGTTGAACTGCATTATAACCATCTTTCTCTTGCGAACGCAAATGAGAAACTTTTGCCCCACCTTCAACCAGCGTCATATTATACGCTTTTTTCGCATCATCATAGATGGTGGTCATTCCTATTTTTTTTCCTAAAATGAATTTTTTCATAAAATACACTAATTCAACTAATATTCACACTAAATTTAACTAATTTTTCGTTATTTTCGTAACTATTCGTTTTTTTCGTGTTTAGCCTTACGGCAAACAAAAAACTGGTTCCTAACGAGCCAGTTTTAACCCAAATTTCGAGTTAAACACTTTTCTGGCTAGTTGAGTATCCAACCCCAATCATTTGGGACGGGACTTTAACTAGATATCTAAATTACATTTTGATCTCAATATCTACTCCGGCTGGCAAATCAAGATTGGTCAGACTTTCAATCGTTTTTGGAGTTGGGCTCCAAATATCCACTAATCGCTTATGCATCCGCATTTCATATTGATCGCGAGCATCCTTGTGCACAAAAGTTGAACGGTTAACAGTGAACTTCCTAATTTCGGTTGGAAGTGGCACTGGACCGGTAATTTTGGCCCCAGTTCGCTCAGCAGTCTCCACGATTTGCTTCGCTGATTGATCAATGATTTTATGATCGTAGGCTTTAATCTTAATCCTAATTCTAGATTTTACTTCTTCTTCCTTTTTAATCATTTTTAATGAATTTACCCTTTTTATAAAATTTACTCTATAAAACCACTTGTGTCAACTTTTTAGGTTTTCACAAGTGGCTTAAAGAAAAAACTTATTTTGAAATCTTGGTTACCACTCCGGCTCCAACGGTGCGACCACCTTCGCGGATTGCGAAGCGCATTCCTTCTTCCATGGCGACTGGGGCAATCAATTTAACATTAATGCTAACTGTATCTCCCGGCATAACCATTTCCGTTCCTTCTGGTAGGATCACTTCTCCAGTTACGTCCGTTGTTCGAACGTAGAATTGTGGTTTGTAGCCTTTGAAAAATGGAGTATGTCGTCCACCTTCTTCTTTGGTCAAAACATAGATTTCTCCTTCAAATTCAGTATGAGGAGTAATTGATCCAGGTTTCGCCAAAACTTGTCCGCGCTCTACATCTTCTTTCTTGGTTCCGCGAAGAAGTACTCCCGCATTGTCTCCAGCTTGTCCTCTATCTAGGGACTTGTTGAACATTTCAATTCCCGTGACCGTAGTTTTCACAGTTGGCTTTAGACCAACAATTTCTACTTCCTCATTGATATTGATTGTTCCACGTTCAATTCTTCCAGTTACTACTGTTCCACGTCCTTCAATTGAGAAAATATCCTCAATTGGCATTAGGAATGGTTTTTCAGTATCACGCACTGGTTCAGGAATTTTTGCATCCAATGCATCCATTAATTCCAAAATTGGCTTAGCAGCTTCATCGTCAGCTGATTTTGACTCCAATGCCTTTAGAGCTGAACCACGAACCACCGCTGCGTTTTCTCCATCAAATTCATATTTAGTCAAAAGTTCACGTACTTCTGCTTCTACTAAATCGATCAATTCTGGATCATCAACCATATCAACCTTGTTTAGAAATACTACGATTTCTGGCACCCCTACTTGCTTAGCTAAAAGAATGTGTTCTCGAGTTTGAGGCATAGGACCATCAGTCGCTGCTACCACAATAATCGCTCCATCCATTTGAGCCGCTCCAGTAATCATGTTTTTGATCTAATCAGCATGTCCTGGACAATCTACGTGAGCATAGTGTCTTTTATCAGTTTCGTATTCACAATGAGCGGTAGCAATGGTAATTCCACGCTCTTTTTCTTCTGGAGCCTTGTCGATTTCGTCGACGCCTTTTTCTTTAGCTTTTCCAGAGAAATTCAAGACATGTAAAATCGCCGCGGTCAAGGTTGTCTTGCCGTGGTCAACATGTCCGATGGTTCCCACGTTTACATGGGGTTTTGTTCTTTGAAATTGTTCTGCTGCCATATTTTTATTATTTATTGGCCGTAATTATTGCTACAATGTTTTAGAAATAAAACACTTTCCGCAAGTCAATTACGAATTAAATTATTTAATTACCTTATCTAAATTCCATTCTAATACAATCCTGTTTTTTTGGCAAGCCCTAGACTGATTTCTCATAGACTACCTCATCTTCACTGGCTGGATTCTCGATATCTTCCAAATTAATGCTTTCGATTTTCGCCTCCTC
>Ga0172371_10011341_pt1 | contig 11889 bp, 11 predicted proteins | sample Lak12m_FD_114543 | JGI IMG/M metagenome (GOLD analysis project Ga0172371, IMG submission 114543) | Freshwater microbial communities from Kabuno Bay, South-Kivu, Congo - kab_022012_12m | ecosystem: Environmental > Aquatic > Freshwater > Lake | place: Democratic Republic of the Congo: South-Kivu...
CGCTGAAGATAGGGGAAGGGCCGCAGGACGTAGTGGGGCCGCTGGGAAAGGCGTCGCATTTTGATGACAGCGTGAAAAAAGCGGCGGTGATCGGCGGGGGACTGGGCTGTGCCATCGCGTATCCGCAGGCCAAGCACCTGCACGGCAAGGGCGTCTCCGTAGATATGATCGCGGGGTTTCGAACGAAGGACGCCATCATCCTGGAAGATGAGATGCAGAAGGTGTGCGACAACCTGTACATGGCGACGGATGATGGAAGCTACGGGGAGCACGGGTTTGTGACCGACGTGTTGAAAAGGCTGATCATATCGGGCGTAAAGTACGACGTGGTGGTGGCCGTCGGGCCGCTGCCCATGATGAAGTTTGTATCGCTGCTTACGAAAGAGGTGGGGATCCCCACCCTGGTGAGCATGAATCCGATCATGATAGACGGGACGGGGATGTGCGGGGGATGCCGCCTGACGGTCGGCGGGGAAACCAAGTTCGCGTGCGTGGACGGGCCGGATTTCGACGGGCACCAGGTGGATTTTGACGAAGCCATCCGCCGGCTATCGTCGTACGACCATTTAAGGGAAGAAAACTGCAAACTGGAGGGGATGCGCTGATGGAGAGGAATATGTCGCAGCAAAAGACCGGGATGCCGGAACAGGACCCGAAGGCGCGCGCCTGCAACTTCAGCGAAGTGGCGCTGGGATATACGGCCGAGATGGCCATAGAGGAAGCGAAACGCTGCCTGGAATGCAAAAACAAGCCCTGCGTGGCGGGATGCCCGGTGAACGTGGACATACCTGGATTCATCGCGCTGGTGAAGGAAGGGAAGTTTGAGGAAGCATACCGAAAGATAACGGAAACGAACAACCTGCCGGCCATCTGCGGGAGGGTCTGCCCGCAGGAAACGCAGTGCGAAGCGACGTGCGTGCGGGGCATCAAGGGCGAAAGCGTGGCCATCGGGCGGCTGGAGCGGTTCTGCGCGGACTGGGCGATCGAGCACGGGATATGCGTGGACTGCGTGATCCGGGAGAAGCGGAACCAGAAGGTGGCGGTGATCGGGTCGGGGCCTTCGGGGCTGACCTGCGCGGCCGACCTGGCCAAGATGGGGTACGACGTAACGGTGTTCGAGGCGTTCCATACGGCGGGCGGGGTGCTGAAATACGGCATACCGGAATTCCGCCTTCCCAAGAAACTGGTGGACGTGGAGATCGGCCAGCTGAAAAGGCTGGGAGTGGAGATCCGGCTCAACATGGTGGTGGGCAAGATATTCACGATAGAGGAACTGTTTGCGGAAGGATACGGAGCCATATTCATCGGCAGCGGCGCGGGCCTGCCCAGCTTTATGCGGGTACCCGGGGAAAACCTGAACGACGTGTATTCGGCCAACGAATTCCTGACGCGGGTGAACCTGATGAAGGCATACCAGTACCCGCAGACCGATACGCCCATCAAGAAATACAAGAAGGTGGCGGTGATCGGCGGCGGAAACGTGGCGATGGACGCGGCGCGCAGCGCGAAGCGGCTGGGGGCGGACGAGGTATACATCGTATACCGCCGGAGCGAGGCGGAGATGCCCGCGCGGCTGGAAGAAGTGCACCACGCCAAGGAAGAAGGGATCATCCTGCGCCTGCTGGAGGCGCCGGTGGAGGTCCTGGGGAATGAAAAGGGCAACGTGACCGGCATGAAGAATATCAAGATGCAGCTGGGGGAACCGGACGCGTCGGGACGGCGCAGGCCGGTGGAGATCCCGGGGAGCGAGTATGTGATGGAGCTGGATGCGGTGATCGTTGCCATCGGGCAGTCGCCCAACCCGCTGAGCAAGAACTCCACACCCGAGCTGAAGACGCAGAAGTGGGGGGGCATCATCGCGGACGATGATACGGGCGCAACCTCCGTGCCCGGCGTGTACGCCGGCGGGGACGCCGTGACCGGCGCCGCCACCGTCATCCTCGCCATGGGCGCGGGCAAAGCCTCCGCCGCCGCGATCGACGAATATCTGCGGAATAAGAAAAATAATAGCATATAAAAAAAAGGGCGTATGCCCTTTTTTTGTTTGCTTTCTTTTTAAAAAATCAAGGTCATGAACCGCCCCCGGGTGTTGACATTAAAAATTTTCCATATTAAGATGTATCTACTGCAAAAAAGAAGAGAGGTCAAAGAATGGATAAAAGGGAAAACGTCCTGCGCAACGTTCCGGCGATGCGCGCCATCATCAATCTGGCGGTTCCGTCCATAGCGGGCATGGTGGTCATGGCGGTGTACAACATGGCGGATACATATTTCGTAAGTATATCTGCCGATGGCATGCTGGGCACGGCGGCGGTTTCCCTGATGATGCCTCTTTTAATGCTGGGGCAGGCCATCGCCATGCTTTTCGCGGCCGGCGGCAGCGCAACGGTGTCCCGCCTGATGGGCGCCGGCAGGATGGAAGACGCCAATAAAACAGCCATGCAGACGCTCACGCTGATAACAATATTCGGTTTTGCGCTGATGGTCGCCGGGCTGATTTTCGGCAGGCAGCTGCTTTTTGCGTTCGGCGCTTCCGAAAATACCATCGGCCTTGCGCTCGACTATGCGAACATCCTTTTCGTTTTCGCGCCCATCCAGCTTCTGAACATGGGGCTTAACAACCTCCTCCGTTCGGAAGGCAGCGCGGTGCGTTCCATGGTCGGCCTGCTGGTGGGTTCCCTTTTGAATATCGCGCTAGACCCCCTGTTCATTTTCACCTTTGATATGGGCGTTTTCGGCGCGGCACTGGCCACGTCGCTTTCCCAGACGGTCGCCTTTGCCGTGCTCCTTTTAAACTACCTGCGCAGGAAGTCCATCATCCATCTTAAGATGAAAAACGCGAAGCCTGAAAGGGAAACAACCAGAATGATCTTTAAGATCGGGCTTTCCACCTTCTTTTCCCAGATACTCGTGAGCGCGGCCTTCGCGCTGATCAATATATTTGCCGCGCCCTTCGGTGACGAGGCCATCGCTGCGTTCGGCATCGTAAACAGGGTGCAGTTTATCGGCTTCGCCATCATATTCGGCCTGGCCATGGGCTACCAGCCGGTTGCGGGATACAGCTACGGCGCGAAACTGTTCGGCCGGCTGAAGGCGGTCGTGCGTGCGGGCATACTGCTGATGATCCTTACCGGGGTCGGCCTGGCCGTCATTTTCAATATTTTCGCGCCCCAGATCGTTTCCGGGTTCACCACCAGCCCCTTTGTACTGGATCTGGGCCCGCAGGCCATGCGGATGAATACCTTCGTGTTCCCGTTTATCGCCTTTACCATTTTAATGGTGATGACCTGCCAGTCCCTGAACCGTCCCTTCAACGCCCTTATCCTGTCCATCGGGCGGCAGGGCGTGGTGATGATCCCCGTGCTGGTCCTGATGGCAAGCTTTTTCGGCCTGCAGGGCATCGTGATGACGCCGGTTGTATCCGAACTGATCGCGGTGGTGATCAGCATCGCTGTCGCCGTGCACATATTCAGGCAGATCGGCAGGGAGCACGCCGCGTACGACCGGGAGCGGAGCGCCGCGGAACTGATGGGGGAAGAAGCCTGATTCTTTTGCATTCATAAGGTTATTCCTGTTTGAATCCTTCCAAAAAAGGTTATAAAGTTACTACATGATTTTATTAAATTTTAAATGGGGGGCGCTATTAAAATGGCAAATACAAAAACGGAAAAGCTTTTAAACCAGCAGATCAACAAGGAGCTGTACTCCGCATACCTGTACCTTGCGATGTCATCCTATTTCCAGGCGAAGAACCTGGCGGGATTCGCAAACTGGTTTTACGTGCAGGCGCAGGAGGAACGCGACCACGCGATGATCATCTACAATTACATGCACAAGGTGAACGCGCCGGTTCAATTAACGGCGATCGACATGCCCGAAGGGGAATTCAAATCCGTGGCCGAGGTGCTGGACAAGACGCTGGAGCACGAAAAATACGTAACTTCCCTGATCTACGCCATCATGGACGCGGCAAACGAGGAGCACGACTACAAGGCCGTCCAGTTCCTCCAGTGGTTCGTGACCGAGCAGACGGAGGAAGAGGAGAACGCGACGGGCCTGATAGAAAAACTCAAGATCGCCGGAACGGGCGAAGGCGGGCTTTATCTGATGGACAAGGACATGGCCCTCCGGGTATATACGCAGGCTGCGCCGCTGGCGGGCAATGCCTGAGCAATTGGCAAAAAAAACAAAAAGAGCGCGGAAGCGCTCTTTTTTATTGCATAAATCTTATTTGAACCGGTATGCCAGCAGGAAGTAAACGCCTACCGCCGCGCCGAACAGCCCCAGGAATACAAAGAGGACGCTCCAGTCCCATAGGGAGGTATTTTTTACACCGTTGTTGTACATCTGGATAAACAAAAGCCAGAAAAACGCCGATATTAAAAGCTGCATGATGCTCAGCATGATCTTGGCCAGGTGGTACTGTACCTCAATGTTATCGGCCGTGATCTTGAAGGGGTAGCGGTAGAGGGAGGGAAACCGCGAAGCGATGAACAGCGCCGCGTTTATTCCCGCGCCGATGCCGAAAAGCACGAAAAGGGTGATCTTTTCAACGGTGAACCCGCGCCCGAAAAGCATGATGGAATAGGAGTTGTCCGCGGGATAGTTTTTGAATATCAGCGCGAACAGCACGAAAACCGCCGCCATCGTAACCAGCGAAAGCAGTTCCAGAACCGATTTGGAAACGCGGAGTATGGAAATGGTTTTCATGGCGCATCTACCCTTTTGCCGGCACAGGCCGGTTTAAAAGACGGTCTTTTCCTCCAGATACGCGCGGACCTGGCTGATCGGAAGCCGTATCTGCTCCATTGTATCCCGGTCGCGGACCGTGACGGTATCGTCCTCCAGGGTGTCGAAATCCACGGTGATGCAGCAGGGGGTGCCAATCTCGTCCTGCCGGCGGTACCGTTTGCCGATGGAGCCCGCCGCATCGAAATCCACGCTTAAATGAGGCAGGCGGGAATGGTACAGTTCGGTCGCCTTCTCGGACAGCTTGTTCTTCTGCAGGGGCAGCACTGCCGCCTTGAAGGGGGCGAGCGCAGGATGCAAATGCATGACAATGCGCGTATCCCCGTCCGGGAGCGCTTCTTCGTCGTACGCTTCGCACAGGAACGCAAGGGCCACACGGTCCGCGCCCAGCGAAGGCTCGATGCAGTAAGGGAGGTATTTTTCGTTTGTAATGGGGTCCATGTATTCCATGCTTTCCCCCGAATGATCCATATGCTGTTTCAAATCGAAATCCGTGCGGTCGGCAATCCCCCATAGTTCGCCCCAGCCGAAGGGGAATAAATACTCGATGTCGGTGGTCGCATTGGAATAGTGCGAAAGCTCTTCGGCCGAATGGTCGCGCAGTTTGATGCTTTCTTCGCCCATTCCAAGGGATAAAAGCCAGTTGTGGCAGGCGTCCTTCCAGAATTTGAACCATTCGAACTCCTCGCTCGGGTGGCAGAAGAATTCCAGTTCCATCTGCTCGAACTCCCGCGTACGGAAGGTGAAGTTGCCCGGCGTGATCTCGTTACGGAAGGATTTACCCACCTGGCCTATCCCCATGGGCAGGCGCCGGCGCGTGGTCCGAAGGACGTTCCTGAAGTTTACGAATATTCCCTGCGCGGTTTCAGGCCGCAGGTAAATCTGGGAGGCCGTGTCCTCGTTTACGCCCTGGAAGGTCTTGAACATCAGGTTGAAGGTGCGGATGGGCGTAAAATTGTTCTTGCCGCAGGAGGGGCAGGGGATATGCTCCGCGATAAACGCTTCCATCTCCTCTTTTCCCATGGCGGCGGGGTCTATTTCAAGGCCTTTTTCAAAGGCGTATTCCTCTATCAGCTTGTCTGCGCGGAAGCGCTCCTTGCATTCCCTGCAGTCCATCAGCGGGTCGTTGAACCCGCCCACATGGCCGCTGGCCACCCAGGTTTCCGGGTTCATAAGGATCGCGCAGTCTATCCCGACGTTGGTCGGCGACTCGGTGATAAATTTCCTCCACCAGGCGGCCTTTACGTTGTTCTTGAATTCCACGCCCAGCGGGCCGTAGTCCCATGTATTCGCCAGCCCGCCGTATATCTCCGAACCGGGGTAGATGAAACCGCGGTTTTTGCACAGCGCGACGATTTTTTCCATAGATTTTGCCATTTTGTTTCCTCCTATTGAATCAACTTATATCATACACCGAAGGCGGATAAAAATTCAAGCAATTCTTTGCCCCGGTATGGTATACTGTTTCTATCAGGCAAGGCCTTTGATAGGGGGATGCTATGGAACTTTTTGAAGCCGTATCGCGGCGCTTAAGCTACCGGGGAGAATACCTGGCGGGCAAGGTGTCCCGTCCCGACCTGGAGAAGATCGTCCAGGCCGGCCTGGACGCGCCGTCCGGCCGGAACAGGCAGACCACGTCCTTCGTGATCGTGGACGATGAAAAACTGCTGTCAGAAATCGGCGGCATCCTGCCCTCCCGCCTCGTAAAATCCGCGCCCGCCGTTATTGTGGCCGCGTTCCGGGACGAAGACGCAAAAGACGTTTTCGCGTCCGAAAGGGAGGATTGCGCCGCCGCCGTGCAGAACATGCTGCTGGCCATCACCGCCCTCGGGTACGCTTCCTGCTGGATAGACGGGGAACTCAGGCTGGACGGCAGGGCGGATGCGCTCGGCGCGCTGCTGCGGCTGCCCGCGGGAATGAAGGCGCGCGTCCTCCTGCCGGTCGGAAAGGCGGCCGGGGAAGATGTGCGCAGGGCAAAGCTTGCCTTCGGGCAGAGAGTTTATTATAATCAGTGCAGGTAATGTAAGGAGGGTCATTCATGAATTCCGCAACGGCCGTAATCGTATATATCTTTTTAGGAACGCTGGGCGTGTTTATTTTTTCTATCGTCTCTTTCTGCCGTATACAGAAAAAGCGGCACTATGTCTGCCAAAGCTGCGGATACCGCTACAAGCCGGGCTGCTTTGAGGCGTTTTTCTCCCGGCGGGACAACGTGACGGACAGGCTCCTTGCCTGTCCCAGGTGCGGTCACCGCAACTTCATGGAAAACGTGGAGGACGGCGCTGAAGACAGCGGCGGGGGAGGGGCGCAAGAGAAAGAAGACTGAAACAAAAAACGCTCAAGGGCGTCGGAAATAAAAAACAGGCCGGGCCGCCGGCCTTCGCGCTCCTTTTGAAAGGGGCGTTTTATTATCGCCCGGCCGCCGGTCCGGCCGGCGCTTTTCACCCTGCGCGGCCGTTTGCGTGCTAAATTGGCTTGCCAAATGTTGCCCGAAATTGGTATAATGGTATCAGGGGACGGGGCCTGCGGATAACAGGCGGTATTGAAAAGCAAGCCGCACGACATTCCGGGAAACCGTACGCCCGCAAATAATATGATGTAGGGTATCTTTATAAAAAAGAACCCGAGCGGAGGTTACAAATGAAAACAAGAACAAAGAACCTGACCCTGACCGCGATCTTAGTTGCGGTCATGTTGCTCTTTGGATTCACGCCCGTCGGATACATACCGATAGGGCCGGTCCAGGTGACGCTGATGTGTCTGCCGGTGATCATCGGCACGCTCGTTTTGGGTCTTCGCACCGGATTCGTCCTCGGGATCGTATTCGCCGTGACCAGCCTGGCCCAGCTTTTGATGGGCACGTCCGTGCTGTTCAACCTGCTGGTTCCCAGCCTTAAGTTCGGCTGGGACCTGGCCGCGATCCTGCTGATGATTTTTGTACCCAGGCTGCTGATCGGGCCGCTGACCTATGTAACGAAAAAAGCGTTCGGCCCGGAGCGGGAAAAACTCGGGGCTGCCATCGCGAGTGTTGTCGGTTCGCTTACGAACACCGTGCTCTTTCTCGGGATGCTCTACGCGTTCTTCGGGGGGCAGATCGGCTCCCTGCTGCTGGGCGGGCAGATTTCCGCGAGCATTGCCGCCTTTAACACCGGCGCCTGGGCGTTTATCCTGTCCATCGGGCTTTTGAACGGGTTGCCCGAGGCCGCCGCCGCCGTGCTGGTTTGCGTGCCGGTTGTCGGCGCGCTTAAAAAAGTCCTATAAGCTTGAATTAGCGGGAGAAAAAACCTAAATGATCTTTGTTTTGGATGTTGGAAACACGAACATCAAATGCGGCCTTTTCAAGGGCGGGTGTCTGGAGCATTCCTTTCGGATATCCACCAATGTGGAGGCGACATCGGACGAGTACGGCATCAAACTGCTGTCCTTCTTCAGGAACCTGAGGCTGACGGCGGATATGGTGAAGGGGATGATCATATCATCGGTCATCCCTTCCATCAACTATACGCTGGAGCATATGGCCGCGCAGTATTTCGATTTAAAGCCCCTTTTTGTCGGCCCCGGCATCAAGACCGGCATCAACATCAAGTACGATCCGCCCAAAGACCTGGGCACGGACAGGATCGTCAACGCGGTCGGGGCGTTCGAGCTTTTCGGCGGGCCCTGTATTACGATTGACTTCGGCACAGCCACTTCCTTCGGCGCGATATCCAAGGACTGCGAATTCCTGGGCGGGGCGCTGTGCCCCGGCATCAAGATCGCGGCCGAGGCGCTCACCGTGAACGCGGCCAAACTGCCCCGGATCGAACTGGCCATCCCAGAAAACGTGATCTGCCGGAGCACCATCACGGCCATGCAGGCGGGCATCCTGTACGGCTATGTGGGCCAGGTGGAGTTCATTGTGAAAAAAATGAAGGAAGAGATGGGAGATGCAAAGGTCATCGCCACCGGCGGCCTTGCGTCCATCATTGCGAAGCAGACGGACGTGATCGACGAGATCGTCCCCACGCTTACGCTTATCGGGCTTTATAAGATATACGAAAAGAATATGTAAGGAGAGTCTTGAAAAAACCATGAGGAACGTGAAGATCGCCATTCTTGGAATGGGAACGGTGGGATCGGGCATCTACCGGCTGATAGAAAAGGAAAAGAAAAACATAGAGCACAAGGAAGGCATTTCCCTTGATGTCGCAAAGGTGCTTGCCAAGGATTATTCCATCGAAATTCCGGAAGAACTGAAGGCAAAGGATATAGATGAGATAGCGGCGGATAAGGATATCCAGATCGTGGCCGAGGTCATGGGCGGGATCCATCCGGCCAAGGAATTCATCATCCGCGCGCTTTCGGCAGGAAAAACCGTTGTTTCCGCCAACAAGGAACTGATCGCGCAGCACTGGCCCGAACTGGAAAAGGCGGCGCAGCAGTCCGGCGCCGGGTTTTACTTTGAGGCCAGCGTGGGGGGCGGCATCCCCATCCTGCGGGCTATCTGGGATTCGCTCCAGGCCAACAGCATCGATTCGGTGTACGGGATCATCAACGGCACCACCAACTATATCCTGTCCAAAATGGCGGACGAGGGGCGCGACTTTGCGGATGTGCTGGGCGAAGCGCAGGCCTTGGGCTATGCGGAAGCCAACCCGTCGAGCGATGTGGACGGGTTTGATTCCATGTACAAGCTTTCCATACTGGGCTCCATGGCCTTTCATGCGCGCGTGCCCGTGGAATTCATCTACCGGGAGGGGATCACCGGCATTACCCGGGAGGATATTGAACTGGGCCGCGAACTGGGCTACGAAGTCAAGCTCCTCGCTATCGGTAAACGGAAGGGCAACGCCATCCAGATGCGCGTGCATCCCACCATGATCCCCAAAGACCATCCGCTGGCTTCCATAAAGGGTTCCTTTAATTCGATATTCATTCACGGCAGCGCGGTGGGCGAAATGATGTTCTACGGCCGGGGGGCGGGGGATCTGCCTACGGCCAGCGCGCTGGTTTCGGATATGATCTATTCCCTGAACGCCTGCCGGCATAAATACAGCACGTTCTACAACGAAGACAAGCTCTCCAGCGAGATCACCATAGAAAACAACTGGGAGACCAAGGTTTTCATACGCATGGGCGTGCAGGACCGCCCGGGCGTGCTGGCCAGCATCGCGAACGTTCTGGGTAAAAACAACGTCAGCCTGGAATCGGTGCTGCAGAAGGGCAAGGGCAGGGACTGTGTGCCCCTGATCCTGGTCACCCATGTCGCGCGGGAGGCGGCCATCCGCCAGGCGATTGCGGAACTGGAAAAGCTGCCGGATGTGGTCAGCGTCGCTTCCTGCATCCGGGTGGAAGAATAAGCAATGTGCAGGGAGGATTAGAAGGATGGTAAGCAAGGAACCAAGATTGGAACGCATGGAAGGCATCGCGGGGGGAAAAGGCCCGGGTGCCGTCAAATACCTGGTAGAAAGCTGCGACCTTTATCCAAAGGCGGGGCTGCTGGCCGAAGTCGTTCTGGAGCCCGGCTCTACCGTGGGATACCATAAGCACGAAGGCGAAGGCGAGATGTATTACATCACCGCGGGCGAAGGCGATTACACGGAGGACGGCGCGACCACCCGCGCGGCCGCGGGCATGGTCACCTGCGTGTACGACGGCCATTCCCACGGCCTGAAGAACACAGGGTCTGTTCCGCTGAAATTTATCGCGGTCATCATCAAGGAGTAGGCCTTTTTACTTTTTATTTTTAAAAGCAGCGGTATGTAAAAGCGGCAGGCACTGCCGCTTTTTTAATGGTTTTTGTTAAAGCAATTTGTGGTATAATCACTCCATGGGTATATTCAAGTTAAAGTCGGACTACCGGCCGTCGGGAGACCAGCCCCAGGCGATCGACGCGCTGGTGGAGGGCATCAACAGCAATAAAAAAGCGCAGGTGCTGCTGGGCGTCACGGGGAGCGGGAAAACGTTCACCATGGCCAACGTGATCGCGCGCACCAACCGGCCCGCGCTGGTGCTTGCGCACAATAAAACGCTGGCCGCGCAGCTGTGCTCCGAATTCAAGGAATTCTTCCCGGAAAACGCGGTGGAATTCTTCGTGTCCTACTATGACTATTACCAGCCCGAGGCGTATGTGCCGGGGGCAGATTTGTATATAGAAAAAGACGCCAGCATCAACGACGAGATAGACAAGCTCCGGCACAGCGCGACATCCTCCCTGCTGGAGCGCCGGGACGTCATCGTGGTGGCGAGCGTCTCCTGCATCTATTCCATCGGCGCGCCCGAAGACTACGCGAACCTGAGCCTTTCCCTGCGGCAGGGGGCAAAAATGGACCGGGACGCCATGATTTCCAAGCTGGTGGATATGCAGTACGACCGCAACGATACGGATATGTCCCGCGGCACTTTCCGGGTGCGGGGGGACACGGTGGAGATCATACCGGCCAGCCAGAGCGAACACGCGGTGCGGGTGGAGTTTTTCGGCGACGAAATTGAAGCGCTTTCCGAGATCGACGCGCTCACCGGCCGCAGGATCGCCGCAACCAAGTATGTGATGATCTTTCCCGCGTCGCACTACGTGATGGCCAAGGAAACGGTGCGGGAGAAGATCCCTATAATAAAGGAAGATCTTGTCCGCCAGCACGCAATGTTTGAGAGCCAGGGCAAGCTGCTGGAAGCGGAGCGCATCATGCAGCGCACCCTGTACGATATGGAGATGCTTGCCGAACTGGGCTATTGTTCGGGCATCGAGAACTATTCGCGGTATTTCGACGGGCGCATGCCCGGCGAGCCCCCCTATACGCTGATGGATTACTTTCCGGAAGATTACCTTCTTTTTGTGGACGAATCCCACGCCACCCTGCCCCAGGTGCGGGCGATGTACAACGGGGACAGGTCCAGGAAGCAGATGCTGGTGGACTACGGGTTCCGCCTGCCTTCCGCATTCGACAACCGCCCCTTAAAGTTCGAAGAGTTTGGCCGCCGCATCAACCAGGCAATATACGTTTCGGCCACCCCGGCCGAATACGAAAGGAACCTCGCGGCCGGCCGGGTGGTGGAACAGATCGCGCGGCCGACCGGGCTGCTGGACCCGTCCGTTGAGATCCGGCCGGTGCACGGCCAGCTGGACGACCTGCTGGGAGATATACGGGATGTTACGGGAAA
>Ga0172371_10011344_pt1 | contig 11888 bp, 10 predicted proteins | sample Lak12m_FD_114543 | JGI IMG/M metagenome (GOLD analysis project Ga0172371, IMG submission 114543) | Freshwater microbial communities from Kabuno Bay, South-Kivu, Congo - kab_022012_12m | ecosystem: Environmental > Aquatic > Freshwater > Lake | place: Democratic Republic of the Congo: South-Kivu...
GATCACCTCCTGAATAGCAATCTGCACACTATCGTTAAAGCGCATCAAAATATGACATTTTCCATACAGCGGACAGAGATGACAGCGCTTGAGATCCTCTCGCAGCTCACGCATCGTCAGTACCATATCCTGCGATAGACCATTCAAATGACAGGTCTTCTGCTCAATCGGACAATCCAAATGCATCATGATAGATTCATCTCCTCGATCACTTCGTGCAGCGCCTGTTGGATCGCCTGACTGGCGCTTTGCTGCAGCTCGCGACGAGCGCGCAAGAGGCTCGATAGACGTGTGGCTGCCAACCCCATGGCGCGCAGCGTTTCGATGGCTTGTCCCAGATCGAGTTCCCCGTTCGCCATCTCGAAGACGCGTCGAGCGCTGACGCGCAGCATATCGATCTCCTCGTCCAGCGTGCCGCGCTCGATCGAGTTCAGGTCGTGTCTTTCGCAGCTTGTGAAAGAGCGCTCGTAAAAACCAGACCCCTTTCCCTGATCCTGATTCTTGGTGGGGTTTATTTGGTCTGACGATTTGCGGCGCGAGGTCATATTTCTCCTCCAGATGATTCGATTTGTCGATTTGCGAATGCCACTCGACCCATTTTGGGGTGAAGGGCTCTCGCCGGAACTGTACAAGCGGTCCAAAGTCTCTCGCAGTTTTTGACCACGTCAGTTCGTTCGGAGAGCCCCTATCTCCCCCCAACCTTGGCAAACAACTATTCAGGTTTAGGCGAGATGGCATAAGCCGCCTGATTGGCGATCAGCGCGCTGATAAAGGCGCGCCCAATCGTCAGCGCGCCCTGCTGATCACAGGTCAGGTTCACGCTAACCTCGCCGCCCAACCCCATGCAAGCCATCCCATAGGCGCCGATACTGGTCAGCGCCAATAATCCCAGCATGATCAAGCGCTTGGCATTTGGCGCCAGGGGATCAAACCAAGACGCAAAACCAGGTAGGTAGGATGCACACAGCGTAAGGATGATGCCGGTTGCAGCAGATAAACTTTCTACGCTCATAAAACAACTCCTTTCCCAAAAAAAATATTCCACCACGTTCAAGTTAGTTGAGGCTGTCATGGGTGTGACAGCGCTTTTCAATTTGGCTTAATTTTAGAACATATTTTCTATTTTTCAAGCCCCCAATAGCGCTATCCCCCGTAGTAATTGTTTTTAATGAAATGGATTAGGCTAATGTGGGATGTTGAAACCCTTAGCGTTTATCTTTTTTTTTATATCAGCAACGAATAAACAGAAAGCGGCGAAGAATCTACTTTTTTCTTCCCAAGATTCTTCGCCGCTTTTTTTATCTAAGCAATTCTTTTATCAAAACTAAAACAAACAGTATGGATAACAATTTGCTTTACAGAGAAAGTTATCTTTACCTTTTTTATCCTTGTGGAAAATATCGCAGTAACGTTCGCAATTAGCGCAAGAATCACCGCTGCGCAAATCGCTACGGATATGGATGGATTTCATCTTTAGAGTTTTTGATTTATTATACGACATGATTGGCTCCATTCATAATTTCTTAATATTACAAGCGACAGGCTTCTGAGTTCTTACATACATCTGTACATTCACGATATGCGTCCCAATCATGATTATAATAAGCGTCCTGGCATTTATTAACGCATTGGTTACATGCATAATAATCATAACCGCTGCGTAAATCGCTGCGGATGCGGATTGCGTTCACCTTGATTGACTTTACTTTGTTTTGTAACATGCTTGGCTCCTTATTAACAAACATTTCTACAATGATCAAAAATACAATCATCTAGAATTCTTTTGTCTTGATGATCATAATAATCGCAATAGCAGCTCTTTGAGCAATCACGACATGCATCTCCGCTGCGAATCCCTGTACGGACTTGCAAAGTTCTGTTGTTCTTATTATTACCTAATTTGACTTTTTCCATTATTAATCCTCTCGCAAATAAATTAAGATCATCTCCATCACGTGTATAAAAAGTTTATTCGCAACTTGTTTGGCTCATTATAGACAAATGTGTCTTTTACATTTATCCACACACTGATCATAAATTACTTTATCTCCATGTCCAAAAATGAGATCATCGTAGCAAGAACTCTTACATGTTTGACAATCATCGCCGCTGCGAATTCCTGTTCGTACTTGCAAAGTTCTGTTCTTCTTGTGCTCTAGCTTGATTTTTAACATAACAGTTCCTCTCTAAAATGAATTAAGATATTCCACATAACGGGTTATCAATAGTTTATGCAATTTCTCTATTTTAGGCAATACGTTAATTGACATAAATTGATCGGCAAACTGGTGACTCAATTTCCGATACGACCATCTTCCATCCTCCAGAAATGGAGGAAAACCGTCTGTAAGACGACAAGTCCCCACCGCTTGCCGTCTTTATTATAAAACGAGCATATACTTCCGAACAAAAAGCCTGGACATTCTCGCTTTTTATCCATCATGATTTGCCAGCCCCCTGCTCGGCATGCGTATCTTCATCTATCCCCAGGTTTTCGGGGTTAGAAATTGTGATCTTATGAATGTTCGATCTTTTTACATAAAGTTTTACAATAATTTGCTTCAGTTGAACCAACTCCATATGCTTCATCGCAACCTTTTATGCAAAATTGATAAAAAAGATCATCGCCGCTGCGTAAATCACTGCGGATACGGATTGCGTTCACCTTGGTAGTATTCGATTTGATGGTTTCCATTTTTTCATCCTTTCAACAGTGGTTTTTTTCACACGAACTTTTACAATACTCGTACTGTTCAGGGGTAAAAATTCCGCTGGTATAATTATTATCACATAATGATTTGCATAATCCACATGCCATACCGCTGCGTAAATCGCTGTGGATACGGATGGCATTTATCTTGGTAGTATTTGGTTTGATGGTTTTCATGTTTTTCATCCGTTACAATAGTTTAACTTACAGTAATTCCCGTTTTTTATTCCAGTGCGAACCTGCAAAGCGCTGACCTTCTTTTTTTCTAGTTTGACTTTTATCATTTTTTCCCTTTCTAAAAATGAATTAAGATAATCTCCAAAATGGGTTATCAATAGTTTATGCAATAAATATATTTTCGTCAATACGATAATTGACGTAGATTGCACGGCATGCCGGTTAATCCTCAATCCTTAGTTTTGTTGTAAAGACGAAACCCCCAAAAAAACAATCCACTCTACATTAACCATTAACCATTAATCTCCACGTCTCCGCGATCTGCACCGCATTCAACGCCGCGCCCTTCCTCAAATTATCCGCCACGATCCACATATTAATGCCATGCTCAACCGAATCATCCTTCCTGATCCTACCCACATAAATATCATCCTTCCCCGCCACACCGGCTGGCATCGGATACTGCCCACCATGCGCATCATCCAGCGCTTGAACACCCTCTGTTTGTACTAAGATCTCCCGTATCGCCTCCAAACTGACATCCTGTTCCAATTCGATATTTACCGCTTCGGAATGGGCGCGCACGACCGGCACACGCACACACGTGGCGTTGATCTTCAACGTCTCATCCCCCAAGATCTTCCTGGTTTCATTGATCATCTTATGCTCTTCTTTGGTATAACCATCCGTCATAAAGACATCGATCTGTGGAACGATATTCAGCGCGATCTGATAAGGGATCGGCTTCTCTGCTCGGTAATCTTTCACCTGATAAAGCTGCTCGCCATCTTGCGCTGCCTGCGAAAGTTCCGCATACTCCAGCCACAACTGATCCACAGCAGCCTTACCCCACCCCGAGACGGCTTGATAAGTGGTCACAACCACGCGCTTGATCTTGCTCAATTTACGCAGCGCGTTCAAGACGACCACCATCTGGATCGTCGAGCAGTTCGGATTAGCGATGATGCCTGGTTGCTTGATAATCATATGCGGGTTAACTTCCGGTACGACCAATGGAACATCCACATCCATTCGAAAAGCGGAGCTATTATCGATCACCAGCGCGCCCATCGTCACAGCAGTCGGCGCAAATTGCCTGCTGACGCTCGCCCCAGCGCTGAACAAGGCAATATCGACTCCTTCAAATGCCGCTTTGTTCAAATCTTGCACAGGCACAACTTGTTCTTTGAAGATCATCTGCTTTCCAACTGAGCGTGTAGATGCTAATAATTTCAGTTCCCTGACTGGAAAATCTCGCTCTTCTAACACCGAGATCATCTCCTTACCCACCAACCCCGTCGCCCCAACCACTGCAACTGTGTATTTTTTCATGTGCGCCGTCTCGTCCTTTCGTGAATTCTGTCAACCAGTGAATAATTGGACTATTATATCACTGAGCGAACAGCGTTGTTTATCACGGAGATTAATCGTATTGAACGCAAAGGCGCAAGGGGGGTGAAATGAAGAAGTACAGCGAATAAAGAGAAACCAGCGAATGAGAACAACGAATTACTGGGATTTACCGAATTTTATTTGCTTCCTTGATCCATGGCAATATCTCAGATATGCTGTCTAAGCAATCTTTGTCATTGCGAGGAGCGACTCCATCTATAACCTTGATATGATGCGAGAGAAAGCGACGAAGCAATCTCTGGGTGTCATTTATATACCCCGAGACCTTTCTGTGATTGTTATTTGTTTATGCAAAACTTTTTAACGCCAAGACGCAAAGGCGCAAGGGGGTGAAGCGAAGCAGTACAGCGAATAAAGAGAAGCCAACGAAAGAGAACAACGAATTACTGGGATTTACCGAATTATTTCGTGGGTAATTCACCATCAAGCCAATCCTTTCCATCATGCAAATCAAGGTTCAGACCATCAAGCCAATCCTATCCATCATGCAAATCAAGGTTCAGACAGCTCTCAACGCAAAGGCGCAGGGGCACAAGGGGTCAAAGTACAGCGAATAAAGAGAAACCAGCGAATGAGAACAACGAATTACTGGGATTTACCGAATTTAATTTGATTCAATAATCCATGGCAATATCTCAGATATGCTGTCTACGCACTCTTTGTCATTGCGAGGAGCGACTCCATCTATAACCTTGATATGATGCGAGAGAAAGCGACGAAGCAATCTCTGGGAGTCATTTATATACCGCGAGACCCTTCTGTGTTTGTTTATTGTTTATGCACTGTTTTTTTAACGCCAAGACGAAAAAGCGTAAGGGGGTGAAACGAAGAAGTACAGCGAATAAGGAGAAGCCAACGAAAGAGAACAACGAATTCCTGGGATTTACCGAATTATTTAGTGGGTAAATCACCATCAAGCCAATCCCATCCATCATGCAAATCAAGGTTCAGATAGCTCTCAACGCAAAGGCGCCAGGACGCAAAGGGGTCGAAGTACAGCGAATAAGGAGAAGCCAACGAATGAGAACAACGAATTACTAGGAAAGACCGAATCTTATTCGTGTTTATTCGTGTGCATTCGTGGTTAAAATTCTCTCGCCCAAGCATGAATGCATGGGCTAACAAAGCAACACCAGATAAATCTGGTTCAATGAGTATAGCGTCTTCCAACCCTATTCATAGGGTGTCGTTTTATAGACCCATGATTTATCATGGGGCGACGATCGAGAACAACGAATTCCTGGGATTTTCCGAATTATTTCGTGGGTAATTCACCATCAAGCCAATCCTTTCAATCAAGCAAATCAAGGTTCAGACTTCTCTCAACGCAAAAGCGCCAGGACGCAAAGGGAACGAAGTACAGCGAATAAGGAGAAGCCAACGAAAGAGAACAACGAATTACTGGGAAAAACCGAATCTTATTCGTGTTTATTCGTGTTCATTCGTGGTTAAAATTCTCTCGCCCAAGCGTGCATGGTCTTACAACCCAATTTATTGGGTGTCGTTTTATAGACCCATGATTTATCATGGGGCGACGATCGAGAACAACGAATTACTGGGATTTTCCGAATTATTTCGTGGGTAATTCACCATCAAGCCAATCCTTTCAATCCCACAAATCAAGGTTCAGACCATCAAGCCAATCCTTTCAATCCCACAAATCAAGGTTCAGACCATCAAGCAAATCCTTTCAATCCCACAAATCAAGGTTCAGATTTCCCCAATACGTTCTTTTTCGATTACAATATCATATTATATTAACAGGGTACTTTATCTTCAAATTGGCATAGAAGATTCGAATGGAAAAACTAGAGAGTTACTTTAATTCTAACCAAAAACCTTCTTTGTTATTGATCGTTGATCCATCTATCCAAAAATTGGATCGCACCGCAGAACAAATCTGTTCACTATATAAAGTCAAAGAAATCAACCTCGGAAAAGAACTGAGCCAGTTCTTGATCCCGCATCCAAAATCCGAATATACCAGCTTGATCATCGATTGGGTAAGGGATAAAATAGAGCAAGCAGAAATAGAACCGATCTTATTCAGACAAACCGATCTACTATTCGAACCATCTTTGAATATTGATCCATTGGTCCTGTTTCAACAAAACAGCCGCAACCATACCGTCCTCGTCCTGTGGGCTGGGGATTATCAGAACAATAAATTATGTTATGCCTCTCGCGAGCATTCCCATTATCGAGTATGGGGAAATCCAGGGGTGAAGATCATGAATCTATAAGGAGTGCAGATGTATTACAAAGAACTGATCCAATTCGATCCGATCAATACATTGATCCAAATTCGGGAAGCGGATGATAAAGGCAAAGCCAAGAACCTGGTTTCATCCTATATGATCTCCAAACGCATGGCAGAGCAGCTCTGCAAGGTTGTCATCCCGCAGATTCAGTTTCAAAAGCCAGTCGATAATAAAGGCGTTCTGATCGTGGGAAATTACGGCACTGGAAAATCGCATCTCATGTCGATGATCTCTGGCGTGGCTGAATATGAAGAGCTGCTGCCCTATCTGGACAGCCAAGCGGTGCAAGAATCTGCCAAAGCCATCGCCGGTAAGTTCCATGTTATCCGCACTGAAATCGGCAGTGTGACCGCCAGCTTACGCGATATCATCTTAGCGGAGATCGAAAAAGCGCTCCAAGCTTGGGGGACGCCTTATCAATTCCCCAGCGCTGATGCGATAACAAACAATAAAGACTCTTTGATCGAAGCAGTAGCTGCCTTTCAAGAGAAGTACCCCGATCAAGGGATCTTATTGATCGTGGACGAGCTGCTCGATTTCCTTAGAACCAAAGGAGAACGAAGTCTGATCTTAGACCTGGGTTTCTTACGAGAAATGGGCGAGGTCGCGGCTTTAACGCCATTTCGCTTTATTGGCGGACTGCAAGAAACCTTATTTGACAATCCAAGATTCCAATTTGTAGCCGAACAATTAAGACGGGTAAAAGACCGCTTTGAACAAATTCGCATCGTGCGCGATGATATCGCTTATGTGGTCTCTAATCGATTATTAAAAAAGAACGATCAGCAGAAAGCGCAAATCAGAGACCATTTACACAGCTTTACCTCGCTTTATAAAAATATGGCAGAGAAATTCGATGAATACGTAGCGCTTTTCCCGATACACCCCGCCTATATCGATACCTTCGAAGGTCTTTACATGGCTGAAAAAAGAGAGGTGCTCAAAACATTCAGTGAAGTCATGCAGGATTTATTGGAAAAACAAGTCCCCCATAATGAGCCTGGATTGATCTCTTACGACCATTATTGGTCGGTTCTGGCAGACAACCCCAGCATGCGCACGATCCCCGAAGTAGCAGAAGTGATCGATAAAAGCGAAATCCTCAGCGGACGTATCAAGAACGCCTATTCACGCGAGGTATTAAAACCAATCGCTGGTCGCATCATCAACGCCTTAAGCGTTCTGCGTCTGACCACCAATGATATCTATGCACCCATCGGCGCAACGCCGGAGGAACTGCGCGACAATCTATGCCTGTATGTCAAAATGCCAGAAATGACCAGTGAATTCTTGATCGATCAGGTGCAGGTTGCTCTGCGCGAAATCATGCGCACGGTCAGCGGGCAGTATATTACCTATAATGAAGACAATAATCAATACTACCTGGATGTCAAAAAGGATATTGACTTTGAAGCGAAGATCAACGATCGCGGCGATTTTTTGGAAGCGCCTGATTTGAACACATATTTCTTCGATGCTATGCAGCGCATCCTAACCATGAGCGATAGCACCTATGTGTCAGGCTATAAGATTTGGGAGTATCAAATCGCTTGGCAAAGCCATAAGGTGACACGCCCAGGTTATTTATTCTTCGGCAAGCCCGATCAACGCTCGACCGCACAGCCGCCCAGAGATTTCTATATCTATATCACGCCCCCCTTTGACTCAAAAGATTGGAATGGCGATGTTTCTTCGAATGAGGTCATCTTTCAATTTGACAACTTCACCCAAGAATTTGAAGACATGCTGCGCTATTATGCCGGCGCGCGTGCGATGGCAAATGAAGCTGCCACGCACCGCGAGATTTATGCCGATAAATCGGATGCAGCGTTGATCAAGATCATCAGATGGCTTCGCGAGCACAACGTCGAACATCTGCAAGTCGCCTATCAAAACGTCACCCAACCAATCAGCGCCGTCCTCAAGCAGCTCAAAAATAGCTCCAGTCAGAATTTCAAAGAGTTGATCGACTTGATCGCGGCGCATCTTTTAGAGCCAGAATTTGAAGACCAGTATCCTGATTATCCCGCCTTCTTGCGTCTAAAAGAACCGGTCAGCGAAGAAGCCAGAAAGACCAACGCTAAGGAGGCAATTCGATTGATCACGCATGGCGTGCGCACGAACCTATCCCTGTCAGTGTTTGAAGGGTTGCAGTTATTCGATGATGAAGAAAATATCCGTCCGTTGGAGTCGCCTTATGCGCTCAAATTCCTTCAGCTATTACAGGAGAAAGAACAACAGCAAGTCGTCAACCGCAGTGAAATCATCGAAGTCGTGGCAACCTATATTGAACCGATTGAAAAAGAGCGCTTCTTTCACTTGGAACCAGAATGGGCGCTGGTTGTTTTGCTGGCTTTGGCGTACAGCGGCGATATTGTGATCAATATCAATCCCAAAGATATAATTGATGCGGGCAATATCGAACGCGCCGCATCGCTATCCTTGACTGATCTCTGCAAATTCCGCCATTACAGCCGCCCGAAAACCCTGCCGGTTGGATTGTGGACGAAGATCTTTGAGGGGATGGGCATTACGCCGGGATTGATCAAGGTTGAAAAAGATCGCGAACAAGGATTGCGATCTCTGCAAGAAAAAGTACAAGCTGAGCTAAATCAAGCGGCTTTTTTGGAAAACCGTATTCAGCAGGGATTTAACGTGTGGAATGAACCGATCTTCACCGACAACCTGGGCTATGTTTCCGAAAGCGGGGTCATCGTGGATACTGGTCGCCCAGAAATTACGCTCAGCAAAGCCAAGCTCTTGCCCCGCATACGCGCTTATAAACAATTTTTAGAAGAACTCTCCAAATTCAATACAACGGGAAAGCTGCGTAATCTACGTCTCTCGGCATCACAAATAGATGACGCCTTCAAGGAAAAACAAGCCGTTCAAGAAATAATGGCGTTGTTGGTTCTCATCAATCAAATTCAGCCGATCACCAGCTATCTGGTCGAAGCGCAAAGCAATCTGCCTGAGGATCATTCCTGGTCAGAGAGAGCGGACGGCATAAAGCAAAATCTTATCAATAACATTCGAAAGATAGGTTCTGGTCGAAGTGCAGAGTTCTCAACTCAGGAGATGGAGAGAGACTTGCTTCAACTAAAGAACGACTATGTCCAAGTTTATGCGCAAGAACATCAACAAAAGGTACTTGGTCCGCAAGGCGATGATCACAAAAAGAGATTGATGAATGACAGCCGATTGAAGACCCTTCAAAAATTATCTCAATTGAACCTGCTTAATGAAGCTGAATTCCTTACCTGGAAAGAACAGATCAATAAACCAAAGATCTGTCGCGGTTTCCATGAAAAAATCATCCAGGATACGCCCACCTGTCCGCATTGTAAATTTAAACCCAAGGACTACGCCCATCTCGGCGATGCGCAGCAGCGCTTATACGACCTGGAGAATAAATTAGATGATATGCTTACCCGCTGGCAGGAAGCTTTGCGAGTTAACTTGTCCAGCAAGACCGCTCAAGCCAGCCTAGCTGCTATGACGCCCGCTGAACGGGCGCCAGTTGATGAATTTCTGAAACAGGATCGCGACGAAGTTGAAATCCCGCACGGTTTCGTGAATGCTGCCAATCAAGCCTTACAGGGCATCACCGCAATCACCCTGCCGGTGGATGGATTGATCGAAGCGCTCAAGGCGGGCGGTTTACCGAGCACCTTGGAAGAGATACAGCGTCGTTTCCAAACCTTCCTGCAAGATAATCTGCGCGGGCATAGCGCCCAAAATACGCGCCTGACCTTAGACCAATGAAAGAACAATCAGAATGAAAAAGCAACCCGAACAACCTAGACTGATCGCTGAGCAAGGAGATCCCAATCAAGCCTCGCCGGAGGAAGAAAAGCAAAAGGAAGTCTACCGCCAAAGATTGAAGGAAGCTTTGCAGGATCCCGAATTTCGGAAGATGCCTGGCTTCCCGATCGGCACGGATGAAGCCATCTTGGAACTCTCCGACCCGCCCTACTACACCGCCTGCCCGAATCCTTTCATAAATGAGATCATCGCGCAGTGGCAAGCAGAGCGTCAAGAAATCCGTCAGCAGTTGGGCTTGCCAGATGATACCGTTGAGGGCAATGGCTATCATCGCGAACCGTTTGCGATTGATGTATCAGAAGGACGGAGCGGAACAATCTATAATGCTCATTCATACCACACGAAAGTACCTTATGAAGCCATAATGAGATACTTATTACATTACACTGAACCGGGAGACATTATCTTCGATGGATTTTGTGGAACAGGAATGACAGGAGTTGCTTCTGAAATGTGTGGTAAAAAAAAGGAGATAAAAAAATTAGGCTATCAAATTAATAATTTATCTGAAGTTTTCTACGATGGAGTAAAAAAATCACATTATGGGGTTAGAAAAGCTGTCCAAATTGATCTATCTTCAATAGCTACTTTCATTTCATATAATTACAATATTCCAGTAAAAATTGAGGAGTTCAAAAAAGCAGTAAATGAGATAATCAAACAAGTAAAAATTGAAACTGATTGGATGTATGATACATGGCATGATTCAAAAAATTCTCAAAAAGGTAGAATAAACTATATTATTTGGAGTGATGTTTATATCTGTCCAAATTGTGGGGTAGATAATATTTTTTGGGATGTTGCAATTAATCAAGATAGAGGAATTGTTAACAAAACATGGAATTGTCCAAAATGCGGAGTGTTATTGACAAAAAATCATCGAGGCAATAAATCAGCAATTGTTGCTGAGAAGTATTTTATTAAAGAGTATGACGAGATAACTGGAAAAATACATAAAAAAGCAAAGTTAATACCAGTTTTAATTGAATATACTTTTAATAAGAAGAGGTATAGAAAAAGACCAGATAACTACGATTTTGAACTTTTAGAGGAAATTAAAAAAAAACCAATTAATAAATTTATTCCAATAAAAAAAATCCCTGATGGTATAAATACTAGACAGCCTCTAGTAAGCCATGGTATTGAATATGTACATCAATTTTATTCACATAGGAATCTTATAGTTCTTGCATCCATATATGAAGCTATAAATGAAAAAAAATACTCTAATCAATTAAAAAATCATTTGTTATTTTTAATTTCATCTTATAATCTTACCCATAGCACAATAATGACTAGAATAATTTTTAAATCAGGAGGAAAAAAACCCATACTAACTAGCCATCAAACAGGAACTTTATATATAAGTTCTTTGCCAGTTGAGAAGAATATTATTAGAGGAATCTCTGAATTAAAAATAAATACCATAGAAAAGTCATTTAATATTATTTCTGAATATAATTCAATAATATCTACTCAATCATCAACTAACCTAAATTTTA
>Ga0172371_10011345_pt1 | contig 11886 bp, 14 predicted proteins | sample Lak12m_FD_114543 | JGI IMG/M metagenome (GOLD analysis project Ga0172371, IMG submission 114543) | Freshwater microbial communities from Kabuno Bay, South-Kivu, Congo - kab_022012_12m | ecosystem: Environmental > Aquatic > Freshwater > Lake | place: Democratic Republic of the Congo: South-Kivu...
CTATAGAGGCTATATAGTATGATTCATGGTGCCCTTATGCCACGATGGGGCCGATAACCGCCACTACGGCGAGGGCCAACAGCCCCAGGACGACGCTCATGAGGGTAATCGTCCGATAGCCGCGGCCAACGTCCATCTCCCCGAACCCGGTGACGACCCAGAAGAAGCTGTCGTTGACGTTAACGCACACCATGGCACCCGCGCTCACGGCCATGGCAGCCATAACGGGATTTACTCCCAGGCTTGGCAGAAGGGGCAGCACTATGGCGGGGGCCGTCACCATGGTAACCATGCTGGAGCCCTGGCCCGTCTTGATGAGGGCCGCGATGATGAAGACGACAAGGAGCCCGGGCAGGCCGAGGCCGCCTGACATTCCTCCCAAGATGCCGCCTATGCCCGCCTCCTGGAGGATGAGGCCCAGGACGCCGCCAGCGCCCACGATGACCAGGATGGACGCCGACCTGGACACGCCCTGGCTGATCCACCCGTTCACCGTTGCGGGATCGCGGCCCCATGCGAGTAGCAGGGACACGAGGACGCCTATGGGCAGCGCGATGACTGGGCTCCCGACGAGTTCCAGGGCGCCCAGCCCCGGCACGAGGGACCTGGCCACGATGAGGGCTATCGGCACCATGATGACCGCGAATGAGGCGTACGGGCTCGGGAGGCTCCCATACTTATCTGCAAGCCTGTCGTACTCCTCTGAGCCCATCGGTGCGGCCCTGTCAGCGGAGCCCTCCAACCTGTAGGCAAGCCACAGGCCAGCGACGAAGACGGGCAGGCTAGCCGCCACGCCAAGCAAAATGACCTTGGACACGTCTGCGCCGAACATGGTGGCAGGGAACAGGGGCGCCGCCGGGTACACAAGCTTGAAGCTGGTGAAGGTCCCGGCGGCCAGTGCCAGGGTGAACAGCCGGAGCCCGTAGCTGCTCCCAACTGACAGGGCCCTGGCCAGGGGTGACAGCATTATGAAGGCGGTGTCGCAGCACATAACCGGCAGCGCCAGGATGTACCCGGCTAGGCCGGCCGCCACGGGGCTCCTGCCCCTCCCCACCAAGCCGAGAACAGTCCTCGACACGACGTAGGTGGCCCCCGTCTCCTCCATCACCTTCCCCATGACTGTGGCTGAGACGATTATGATGGCTATGTAGCCCAGGACCTTGCTGAAGCCCTGGACCACCAGATCGCTGAGCCGTGCGGCCGGTATGCCGTAGGCGACCCCCATGGATACGGCCACGAAGAACATGGACAGGAAGGGGTGGGCCTTCGCCTTGGTGGTCAGCAGCACGATACTGAGTATGCCGGCCAGGAACACTAGAAGAGTCGTGACTCCGTCCAAGGGTGTTCACCTGAGAAAAAAGGGGGGGCCTCAGCAACACCTGCCGGGAGCCACAATCCTCTTTGTCTCCCCGCAGCAGCCAGCCTCAGCCTCTTCCTCCGCCTCGTGGCGGGTCTCCTCTTCCTCTTCCCCTGCGCAGCAGGGTGACTCTGTCTTCTTCTCGGACACGGCGTTCGCCGTTACAATGATGTAATATTAGGATAGATAAACAATATTATTTACATTCAAAGGGAGAAATGATAAAATATATAAGAATCTAAGGTGAACAATTCCTCGATTATGATGGACGACACTGACAGGACCATACTGAGGATGCTGAAGGAGGACGCCCGCGTCTCCCTGGCCCAGATAAGCAGGGAGGTGGGCCTCAGCAGCCCAAGCGTCAAGGACAGGGTCGAGAAGATGGAGGCTGAGGGCGTCATCCTCGGGTATAGGCCCGTGCTGGACTATGGGAAGCTGGGCCTGGGCCTGACAGGCTTCGTGGGGGTCATGCTGGACCCACTGAGGTGCTGCGACGAGGACATAGTCCGCGACCTGAGAGCCGTGGAGGGCGTCGTGGAGGGCTGGTTCACGGACGGCGACGAGGACATGCTGCTCATGGTGAGGGCCGCCGACCCCGCCTCCCTCATGGAGACGGTGAACATGATCCGTAGCATCCGAGGCGTCTACAGAACCCGGACAGTGATTACTCTGGCGAACCCAATAGTGAGGGCCTAGTAAACCTTCAATACGCCCAGCCTATCCTTCATTCATGAGGCTTAGGCCGCCCCCGTGGCTCGCTCTGCTGCTGCTGGCCCCGGCCCTTGGGGAGCTGCTGTCGGGCTCCTCGCCGCCTGCCGAGTTTTTCCAGCCCTTCGGGTTTGCCGTCATGACGGTGCTCTATGGGTGCGGGGCGCTGCTTTGCCGAGAGCTGAAGGTCAGGTGGCGGAAGGGCGTCGGCAGCCTAGTCCTCCTGGGCTGCGCCTACGCCGTCGCGGAGGAGGGGCTCCTGGTGGCCAGCTTCTTCAACCCCAACTGGGTGGACCTGGGCGCCCTCCAGGGCTTCGGAAGGGCCCTGGACGTGAACTGGGTCTGGGCCGTGGAGCTCACCGTGTACCACGCCTTCTTCAGCGTCACGACTCCCGTGCTGCTCGTGGAGCTCATGTACCCTGAGGAGAAGGAGAGGCTGTGGCTCGGCAGCCGAGGCTTCAAGGTCGCGGCAGGCGCGTTCCTGCTAGACGTTTTCGGCGGCCTCTTCCTCTTCGGCCAGTTTCTCCAGTACTACCCGCCCCTACCGCAGTACCTCCTGTTCGTGGGCGTGGCAGCCCTCTTCTTCCGCGCCGCCCGGAGGCTCCCCGCGGACTGGCTTCGACGGGGCACCCGGCCCATGCGGAGACCTCTGTACTACGTTGGGCTGAGCCTCGTCACGGCGCTGCTCAGCATGCTCATATTCGGGGCCCTGCCCAACGCCTCCAGGGCCCTCTACATGCCCGCCTTGGTCTCGGCCCTGGGTGTGCTCCTGATCTGGGGCGTCGTGAGGCACCTGAGGAGCTACGACTGGAGGGCGGCGGGGAGAAGCCAGCTTCTGGGCCTGGTCTCGGGACCGGTGCTGCTGCTCATCGCGGCGACGCCCATCCAGGAGCTGGACGCCTCACGCGTGGACGACACATCGGGGATGATGCTGGTGGGCGCCGCGTTCCTCGCGCTCCTGTTTTTCCTGTGGCTGAGGGTGAGAGCCCGAGATACTTCCCTATCAGGCTACCCTGTAGAGGATTGAGCGGCCTCGCCTCCCTGCCGGTTCCAGTAGCCCCGCCTTCCTCAGACTGTAGACCATCTTCTGGGCCAGGTTGCTTCTCAGCCTGGACTCCCGGGCCAGGTCCGCCGCCGTGAAGCCCGGGCGAAGCGCCTCGGGCACCAACGCCAGCCAGTCGCTTGGGTCGGTGAAGACTCGGCTCTCAACAACGGCAAGGAGCTTCCTGTCGGCGATGCTCCACCTGCGGCGCCTCCAGCTGCCCCCCCCATCGTCGGTCCACAGCTCCTCGGCGTCCACCATCACCACCTCAAGTTCCAGGCCGGGGTGGCCGATGAGCTCCGGAGTGTGGACGAGCTCATAGAACACCTCCTCGACCCGGCCCCTCTTAGGGCTCCGCCGCCTAGAAGCCTGCCCGCCACGCGCGTCCAGCCTCACGATCCACTTGTTCTGGGGTACCGGGTGGACCAGCCTGACCCTGTGGCTCCCCAGGAGGTCGTGGAGCTTATGCCTGATGGCGCCGAAGTTGCCCGTCTGGATCTCCACCAGGGTGCCGCCCACGACCACGTCCACCACGTAGCCGTCCACCTCCGCTTCTACAGCGCCGCCCAACTCCGCGTAACGGTCCTTGAGCTGGTTGTGGAGGCTCTGCTCGGTCACACCCATGGCTACGCCCATACAGCTATAAATTCTGGGCCCGACCCTCAGCCATGGAGGCAAACCCCATATTATCCTTCGGCCTGGCTGCTGGGCTGATCTGGGGCGCCTACACCTACTATAGGAGCAGGGAGGCGGGGCGGTCCCTGCTCCAGGCAATTGTCGTCGCCCTCGCACTGGGCACGCCCCTGTACTTCGTGCTTGTCCCCATCGCATTAGGGGCGCCCCTGAACGGGCTGGCATACAGGTACCTCAAGCGCAACTGGGTGAGCTTCCTGGTCTCGCTCCTAGGCCTCCCGCCTCTCTTCGGGCTCCTACAGGCAACCGGCGGGCTATTCGTCTCCCTGATGAGGGTCGGCCCCATGAACCTGGGCCAGGCCCTGGCCGTGGGCATAGGCATCGGCATCATGTACGCCCTGCTCATACTGGCAGGCGTCGTGTCTTACGTCCTCTCCAGCCTGTATGCATCCTTCAGGCGCCGCGGCGCCCAACCAAACCATTAAGACGAGGGTTTCCTCAGCTGATACCGGTGAACTCTTTGAGCGACCTTCAGGCTGAGCCGTCCGCGAGGAGCATATGGAGCGGAAGGATCAGCATCGGCCTCGTCAACGTCCCCGTGAAGCTTTACACCATGATCAAGGACCAGAGCTTCAGCTTCAGGTTCGTCCGCAGGGGCGACGCGTGCCCCCTCAAGTACGAGCGCGTCTGCACCCTGGACAACGAGGTGGTGCCCTGGGGCGACGTGGGGCGCGCCGTCGAGGTGAGGAAGGGTGAGTACGTGGTCTTCACGGACGAGGAGCTGAAGGCGCTACGCCCCGAGAGCACCAGGAAGATAGCCATAGACAGGTTCGTCCCCATAGGCCAGGTGGACCGCGTCTTCTACGACACCAGCTACATACTGGCCCCGGACAAGGCAGAGGACAGCTACGGGCTCCTACTGAAGGCGTTCAAGGAGAAGGGCATGGCGGGCGTGGGCAAGTTCACCCTCCGTACCAAGGAGTACCCGGTGATCGTGTACCCGTACAGGGACGCACTGGTCCTCACAACCCTCAGGTACAGCGACGAGGTTGTGGACCCCCAGGCCGTCAAGGAGGTCCAGGGCACAAAGGAACCTTCCAGGGCCGAGCTGGATATAGCCCTCAAGATCATCGACAACCTGACGGGCGAATTCGACATCACCGAGTACAAGGACACGTTCCGAGACGAGGTGCAGAAGCTGGTGGAGAAGAAGATGAAGGGCGAGGCCATCAAGGTCGAGGAGCCCCAGGCAGAGGAGGTGCGAGGCCTGATGCAGGCCCTTCAGGAGACACTTGCCCAGATGCAGCGGAGATGAACGCCTACAGCCCCATGCTTGCCCTCCCGGCGGAGCGCCCCTTCGACGACCCGGGCTGGGTCTTCGAGGTCAAGTGGGACGGCATCAGGGCCATAGCCTACGTGGGGGACAGCCTCAGCGTCCGCAGCCGAGGCGACAAGGAGCTTCTGGGCAGCTTCCCCGAGCTGGGGGAGCTCACGCAGCTCACGTCAGACGCTGTGCTTGACGGGGAGATAGTGGTCATGAGGGAAGGCCGCCCCGACTTCAGGGCCGCGGCCCAGAGGAGCCAGCTAACCAACCCCGCCGAGGTCGAGGAGGCCAGGGCCGCGAGCCCCGCCACCTACATAGTCTTCGACATCCTGGAGAAGGACGGCGTCAGCCTCATAGACATGTCACTGGAGGCGCGGCTCAAGTTGCTTGAGAGGGCCGTCAAGCAGGGCAGGTACGTCGCGGTGAGCTCACCCGTGAGGGAGCACGGCGTCGACTACTACGAGGCTGCCGTCAGGCGCGGCCTGGAGGGCGTCGTGGCCAAGAGGCTCAATGGCACCTACCAGCCCGGCGCTAGGAGCAGCGACTGGCTCAAGATCAAGCGGGTGAAGACCTGCGACTGCGTCGTCTTCGGATACACGCCCGGCGAGGGCGCCCGCGCCGGAACCTTCGGGGCCCTGCTTCTCGGCCTCTACGACGAGGGGCGGCCCGTCTACGTGGGCCGCGTCGGCACAGGGTTCACGGACGCCGACCTCAGTGGCATAAGGGCCACCCTGGACGGACTGAGGGTTGACGGACCGTGGTTCAACGACCCAGACGTGCCCCCAGGCTCCACTTGGGCCAGGCCCCGGCTGGTCGCCGTGGTGGGCTACCAGGAGGCCACCAGAGACCTTCGGCTCAGAGCCCCCCGGTTCATGGGGTTCAGGGACGACAAGCCACCAGAGCTTTGCAGCCTCTCCCAGATCAGGCCCCTACGGCTGGAGGAGTACTACGCCAAGAGAGACTTCGCCGCCACGCCGGAGCCGGCCGGCGGCCACACCTCGGGGTCTGGCAACATCTTCGTGGTCCAGGAGCACCACAGCAGGCGCGCCCACTGGGACCTCCGGCTGGAGAGGGACGGCGTCCTGGCGAGCTGGGCCGTCCCCAAGGGGGTGCCCCTGGAGCCCGGCGAGAGGAGGCTCGCGGTCCGCACCGAGGACCACCCACTTGAGTACGGCGGCTTCGAGGGCACGATCCCACAGGGACAGTACGGGGCCGGCTCCGTGGAGATATGGGACCGAGGCTTCTACGTCCCCGTCAAGTGGCTGGACGACAAGGTCGAGTTTGTCCTCGCCGGTCAGCGCCTCAGGGGACGCTACGAGCTTGTCCTGACGAGCCGGGACCGGAGCGAGTGGCTTCTCTTCATGAAAACCCAGCCTGGTCGCCAAGCTTCAGATACACATTAAGATAGGTACCGCATTGATCAAACCGTATGGCGGGGGTACTCTACGCGGGCTCCATGGGTTGGAGCTACGGGTTCTGGGGCATCTACGGCAGCCTCAAGCCAAGCCAATACCTCAGTGAGTACGGGCGACGCTTCAGCAGCGTAGAGATAAACAACAGCTTCTACAGGATACCCTCCGAGTCCTCCGCGGCGTCGTGGGCGTCCCAGGTTCCCGAGGGATTCAGGTTCGCCGCCAAGTTCCCCCAGTCCATCAGCCACAGCCCGGGCCTCATGTTCGACGAGGGCAAGCTCTACGCGTTCCTGCACAACATGAAGGCCCTGGGCCCGAAGAAGGGCCCCCTTCTGGTCCAGCTGCCCCCCACCCTGAGGCCCGGGAAGGCGGAGGGACTGGGGGCCCTCCTAGACGCGCTCCCGAGGGGCGGCCTGTACGCCATGGAGTTCAGGCACAGGGACTGGTTCAAGGCCGAGACGTACGCCATGCTCAGGGAGAGCGGGGTGGCCATGGTTCAGCAGTCCCACCCCTGGCTGCCGGAGGTCCACGAGGCGACAGCCCGCTTCGTCTACGCCCGGTTCGAGGGCGACCGGAGGAAGGTCAAGGGGGACGCTGGAACGGTGGAGGCGGACCGCACCGCGGACACGGCGAGTTGGGCCGAGAGAATCAGGGGCTACCTCGACGAGGGCCTGGACGTGTACGCCTACTTCAGCAAGTACTACTCGGGGTACCCGCCTCACGACGTGGAGCAGCTGGTGGGGCTGGTCAGCCGAGGCTCCTGAGGAAGGCAGTCAGCTCCCCCGGCTCGAAGAGCCCCACGTGGGCGCGAAGCACGGCGCCGTCAACGTCTATGACGAAGTCCGCTGGGCTCTGCGTCTCCCGGCCCTCGTAGGGGCCGTGCACCTTGCCGGCCCTCCTCGCCTCCCCGGCCCGCCTAAACATCTGCACGATGGTTCCGGGCCCCATAGCGCCGACGCCGTAGGCGTCGTAGACGCTGTACCGTCCGTCCTCCTGTGGCACCGGTACCACGGGGAAGCTCACGCCCAGGCCGGCGATGTACTCCCGAGCGGACTCCAGCCTGGATTGGACCATGTACACGATGTCGATGCCGGCTTCTCCGCTGAACCTGATGAGCTGGTCGAAGTCGTACTGACAGACGGGGCATCCGAAGTACCTGCCGAAGACCAGGAGCAGCCTCCTGCCCCGGTAGTCGCTCAGAGACACCCTTCCCATGTTCACAGAGTCCACGGCGAAGTCGGGAGCCCTGTCACCGGTCCTGAGCCTAACCATGAGCACTGGGTGCCTCGACGCTACTTAAATGGTTGGGCGGCGCCACAGTTATCCGCGCCAGGCTCAATAATCTAGGCATGGCTTCCAAGAGGCTCGGGGTAGGTTTCATAGGCGCCGGGTTCATAGCCCGGTTCATGGCGTCCAGCTGGGTGGGCGTGAGGGACGCGGACATTGCAGCTGTGTACAGCCACGGGGAGAGGGGAGCCAAGGAGCTGGCGGCCCACGTGGTGGGCCTGGGCATGCCCCGGCCCAAGGTTTACACAGACCTCCACGAGATGCTGGCGGACAGGGCGGTTAGTGCTGCCTGGGTGATGACCCCCAACTACGCGAGGGTTGAGGCCGTCCGCGCCGTCGCCGAGGAGGCTAGGCAGGGCCGCGGGGGCCTCGTGGGCGTCGCCTGCGAGAAGCCCCTCGCCCGGACCCTCGACGAGGCCGAGGAGATGGCCAGGCTCCTGGAGGGCACGGGGCTCCTCCACGGGTACCTGGAGAACCAGGTGTTCGCTCCAAGCGTGGTCAAGGGCAGGGACGCCGTCTGGAGGCACGGCGCACGCTCCGCTGGCCGCCCCTACCTGGCCAGAGCCGCTGAGGAGCACGGAGGCCCCCACAACGCGTGGTTCTGGGACCCAAGGCTCTCGGGGGGAGGCGTCCTACTGGACATGAGCTGTCACAGCCTGGAGGCGTGCAGATACCTGCTCGCGGACCCGGACAAGCCCAGGGATGGCCTCAGGCCTGTCAAGGTCCAGGCCCAGATAGCGTCCCTCAAGTGGACACGTGAGCCCTACCTCTCCCAGCTCAAGGAGACGTACGGCGTAGACTACAGCGTGGCCCCCGCCGAGGACTACGCCTCCGTCAGCGTCGTCTACGAGGACGACGAAGGGCAGAGGGTCCTCAGCGAGGCCAAGACAAGCTGGAACTACGTGGGCCCCGGCCTTCGCCTCAGCCTCGAAGCCCTTGGCCCCGAGTACAGCCTCTCCATGAACAGCCTGAACCAGGAGCTAAACGTTTTCTTCGGCCGCAACGTCCATGTGCCCGCCTCTGAGGAGTTCGTGGAGAAGCAGGCCGCTGAGCAGGGCCTCATACCGGTGGTGCCCGACGAGGCCTCCTCCTACGGGTACCTTGCCGAGAACAGGCACATGGCGCGCTGCTTCCTGGAGGACAGGATGCCTGACGAGAACTGGGGCGACGGGCTTCTCGTCACGGGGCTCATGATGGCCGCCTACAAGTCGGCCGAGGAGGGCAGAGCCCTGGAATACGATCCCGGCTCCCTCAGGGGGTTCACTCCGGCCGTGGCGCGGGGAGCCTGGGTCCCCTAGCCCTCGGGGGCTGCGGCGAACCGGGGGGCCTTCTCGCTGTCCCCCGGCTCCCTGATGAACAGCATTAATATGGTGGTTGTGAACAGCCCCAGGGCGGCGTTCACGAAGAAGGGTATCCCGTACCCCGGCACCATGAGCCCCAGCACGTCGAAGGTGGCCGCCCTGTAGGTGTCGTAGACCCACGTGCTCGCGATGGGGCCTATGACGCTTCCCGCGGTGAACCCGGCTCCGAAGAGCCCGAACATCCTGCCACGGTACTCGGGCTGCACAAGGTCGGCCCTGAGCGCCCTGAAGGCTGGCATGCTGGTGTTGAACCCAAGGCTCCTGATGCTGACGACGATTCCGGCCTGGGTGATGTTGGCCGTGAAGGGCAGCAGGGCGTCGGCCAGCCTCGACGTGTAGTTGCCAAGCCCAATGAGGGGCTTCCTGCCCAGCCTGTCGCTGGTCCTCCCGGCCAGGTAGCTGGCGAAGAGGCCGATGAAGCCGCTGACGCTTATGATGGTGCCGATGCCCATGGCGTCCATCCCGAAGCGGTCAGTGTAGAAGAGGACCATGATGGGCATGATGAACCCCATGCCCATGCCGTTTATGAAGCTGTTCACCATGATGATCTTCAGCTGGTTGTTCCACACGATCCTCGGCCTCTCCTTGGAGTCGCCGGGCCTCAGTCTTATGCGCCTCTCAGGCTCAACGATCTTCAGGTAGACCACTGCCAGGGCCAGCATAGCAAACAGGGAGTCCACGAAGTAGGGGATCCTGTAGCTGGTGAGCAGCGTGAGCCCCTGGGCCATGGCGAGCCACTGGATGGCTCCACCGAACATGGGTCCCAGGTTGTGTCCCACCATGTTCATGGACATGATGAACCCGGACGCCTCGCCCCTCTGCCTCGGCTCCACGAGGTCGATGAGCAGCGTCTCAGAGACCAGCATGGCTCCGCTGGACACGGCCCCGTTCAGCAGCCTTATCAGGAGTAGCCACTCCCAGCTGGGCGCCAGCCCCGTGAGGACGCCGAGAACCACGTCGGCGGCCAGCCCATACATCATCACCCGCTTACGCCCGTAGGCGTCCACGATGGACCCCATCCGAGGCGACAGGGCGGCGGAGGCCACCATGAAGCTGCTTGTGAACAGCCCCACGCTGGCCACCGTGGCGCCGAGCCCAATGACGTAGTTGGGGAAGAATGACAGGGGCAGCGCCACGGCCAGGGACTCTATCAGCTGGACGGCCCCCAGGATCAGAACGGCGCCGCCGAGTCTGCTGCTCAACGCATCATCCCCGAGACCACATGACTCCGCGATCTCCTCATATAAACGCTTAGGGGGCAGCCTCCAAGGCCGCTTCGAGGGCCCCCTGGTCACGGTTGCTGAAAGCGACGAGCAGTACATCGCCGCTCCACCCCGTCTCCCTGATGAACTCCCTTATGCTCTGCACTGCGACCCTTGAAGCCTCATCCACGGGGTACCCGTAGGCACCAGCGCTTATGCAGGGGAACGCAACCGATCCCAGGCTCAACTCGGCCACGATCCTCATGCAACTCCTGTACGCCCTGCGCAGGAGATCGGCCTCGCCACCGCCTCCACCCCTCCAGACGGGTCCCACCGTGTGGATCACGTGCCTCGCCTTCATGGCCCCGCCCGTCGTCGCCACGGCCTCGCCCGAGGGCAGCCCCCGGGGGTACATTGTCCGCCTGATCTCCCTGCACTCTGCGAGGATAGCGGGGCCCCCGGCCCTGTGGATGGCTCCGTCGACGCCCCCGCCGCCCATGAGGCCCGGGTTGGCCGCGTTGACCACAGCGTCCACGTCAAACCCCGTGATGTCCCCCAGTACCACCCTGATCATGTGTGAGCCTCATGGAAGATGGCGGCATATGTTTATATGGTCCTCCCCGTTGCGGTGCAGTATGATTGGCCTCCACCTCATGGTCGACGGGACCATCACCCGGCCCGTGGGCAGAGACGCCGTGGAGCGCGTCCTAAGGGAGCTCCCGGGGCTCATAGGTATGAGCATCCTCACGGGCCCCCACGTTGTGGAGGGCGTCCCCGAGAACCCCGGGTGGACGGGCTTCGTCGTCATCGACAAGAGCCACATAAGCGTCCACACCTTCACTGAGACCAGCACCGTGTCCATCGACGTCTACAGCTGTAAGCCCTTCGACTCCGGGGCGGCCCTCGCCTACCTGCGGAGCGCCATACCCCTGGGGAGGGTCTCCGCCAGGACCATAACCCGCGAGGTCCCACCGACCTGAGCCGGCAGCGGCCCCGATCAAGGTTTATTACCCTTGGTTCCCCACGCCACTACTGATTACTATGTCGGTTGCTGAACGACTAAGGATGCTCTCCGACCTTGAGGAGAAGTACGCCGTGGAGCTCGGCAGGGAGTACAGGGGCTACGGGAACGAGGTCGTCCGTCGGCTCATCGAGTCCATCATGGTGGACAGCAGGAAGCACGCCGGCCTCTACAAGACCGCCGCCTACATCGCCGAGGGCAAGAGCCTCAGCATCATGGACCTGGAGTTCGAGGAGCTCGAGAAGAGGCTCAGGCTCCACATTGAGAAGGAGCAGGAGATGATAGAGGCCGCCAAGGCCCTGATGGACGAGGCAAAGGACGAGAGGGTCAGGAAGATACTCGCCTGGATATACGAGGACGAGCTCCTACACCACCCCATGATGAGCGTACTCCTGGACGCGGTGCTGAAGAGGGAGACCCTCACAGAGGGGGACATCTGGGACATGGTGTTCAGGGACCTGCCCACCCACGGCCACGCCCCCGACCCCAACGTGGGCGTCCTCTACGGGTAGGCGCGGCCGCGGCCCGCCCCGAGC
>Ga0172371_10011347_pt1 | contig 11885 bp, 3 predicted proteins | sample Lak12m_FD_114543 | JGI IMG/M metagenome (GOLD analysis project Ga0172371, IMG submission 114543) | Freshwater microbial communities from Kabuno Bay, South-Kivu, Congo - kab_022012_12m | ecosystem: Environmental > Aquatic > Freshwater > Lake | place: Democratic Republic of the Congo: South-Kivu...
ATCAGTGTATTACAAATTATTTATAAAAAAATATTTTTTGCCATAATCGTATTATTCACATATTCAACACGTTAAAAATAAAATATTTTTTGAACGTGTGCTTTTATTTCCAAGTTGGGTTAAATTCAGTCGTTTCTTGAGGCGATACCGGAACGATTTAACGGTATTTGGGCTAACACTCAAAATCCGGGATATCTCCTTGGGGCTGAGATTAATTTTAACGTAAGCACAAAACCGGAGTTCATATTCGGTTAGGCTCGGGCATTCTTGCTTTAAACGGTCAAAAAAACCGTGATGTACCTTTTCGAATAATGTTTTAAACTGACTCCATTCCTTGTCGATGTTCAGATTCTCTTTGATGATCTTTGTCAGGTCGTTGAAATAATCCTTGTCTAATGTCAGGTTATCATAATACCTATTCGACAATCTTGTGATCTGATTAAGCAAATCATTCTTTGTAACAATCTTCAGCGAGTAACTGACCAATTCCTTGTTTTTCGCATCCAGTTCGTTATCAATCTTAAGTTTCTCAATTTCGTTAATTTTGCGATCGATTTCCATTTGTTCTTCCAGACGTTGGTTTTCAAGTTCTTTTATGGCATTTGATTTTTTCAGACTGTAGTATGCAGTACGAACTACAAAAATTGACAGGATGACTAGTAAAAGAAAAGCAACCAGAGAAATGATCAAAATTATGTTTTGTTTTTCGCGGAGTTCTAATTTTTGTTTGAGAAGCATTGCTTCGTACTCTTGCCTTTGAAGATTGTATTGCAGTTCGATGGCCATGATTTCCTTTTTTACATTCCCTCCTTTAATGCTATCCCTGAGTGCTACGTATTTCCTGAATAAATCGTTACTTCTCTTATAATTTCCTGTTCTATTTTCGATTTCCGATAATATATGTTGAGTTTCCATTTTAATCTCCAAATCTGATACTTCCTCATTCATATTTAGGCACCTCTCAATAAAAATTCTGGCTTTCTCAAAGTCATTCATGTGGTTATAATATAATGATCCTAAATTGTAAAGGGCAACACAAAACATCCGTTTATTGTTCATGGTTTTCGAATAATCCATAACTAAATTTAATGTTATTATTGCACTATCAATTTTACCCATATCTATATAAAACGAACTTTGATTACATAACAATTTGGTCATTTGAAGCGTATCGCCAAATTTTTCCAGGATCGAAAAAGATTTTTTATAATATTTTCTCGTGTTTGTACTGTCTTTGATTGTAGAATATGCTGCAACAAGGTTCAGGCATATTAATGCCGTTTTGAATTCATCATGTAATGAATCAAATACTGGTAAAGCTTCAGTGTAACATTCTATTGCTTTTTCTATTTCTCCAATTTCACGATAAATAATCCCCAGGTTATTTTTTATTAATGCAATTCCCTTATTGTTCCCGGCCTTTTCCATTAGACGAAGAGCCACTGTATAAGAATTGGTTGCATTTACATAATCGTTAATATCCGAATAAAAATGCCCCAACAAGTTATTGGCTTTTGCCAGAAGTGTATCGTTATTGATGTTTTTTGAGATCTTTAATGCTTGCCGTACAACAATTAATGTGCTGTCCGGATTGCCAAGTTCGTTAAAACAGCCGGCTTTAATAATCATTAAACGGCACAAAGCAACACTATCAGTAAGTTCAGCAGCGAGAGAAATAGCATCGGTTGTCCGGCTTAGTACCTTTTTGGGAATTCGATAAACATCATTGTTATCCATGGAATCCAACAAAGCAGATAACTGCTGTTGTTTATTTACTTGCTCAGTATCCTTTTCATTATGATTGGTGCAGAAGTTCAAGGTTATTTCAACAAAAACCAGAATTAATATGTAACTAACTGAAATACACGTCTGTTTTTTTCTTGAAATCATTATTTGTATCGATTAGTTGATTATTAAATGTAAAGGGCCAATGTAAGGAAATTTGGCATTACCTTTTTCATCAACTCAAAAAAAATAAATTGCTGGTTGTTGGAGCAACAATTCTCTAGTCCCAAATACTAAATCAAAAAGCAATAGGATAGTAAACCATCACTATTTATTGTCATTACCGCATATTGGTTTTATCCAGATACAAATGTGATATTGATAAATACGTAACAGTTTTTTCGAAAACAGTCCCAAAACGTAAAAAATCGAATGATTTACATTGGATTGAGAGATTGTAAAAAAAAGCCGGCCCATTAAAGGCCGGCTTGAAAAAAGTTATTAACTAATGGTCATGAAAAAAATTACCTAATCACAACTTTTCTTACTTCATTAAGCTTATCAGATAATAACTGAAAATAATAAATTCCACTCCTTAGATTATTTACATCTATGATTGTCTCATTGGAAAAAGAAGTTTTTAGGATTTTTTGCCCTTTTGTATCGAAGATCATAAGACAAACAGCCTGAAAATTTTCATTACCAAGGCTTATCATAATCTTGTCGTCTGCCGGATTCGGATATATTTTTATGGTTTTGTCAACATCAACATTTTCGATGCCAACAATTCTAGTTACAACCAGTGTTACAGGGATCGTTACGGTACCCACATCGGGATTGCTGTTGAAGATAATACTTGCGTCATAAACACCTTCTTCAAGATTTTTTGCATTCAGGTGCAAAGTGATTTCTCCGCTTGCCCCCGGAGCAACGCTGCCGGAAGCCTCATCCACCGAAATCCATAGAAACCCCGGAAATCCCATTGCATCAACTTCATTACCCTCTCCTAAAACTCCAATAAGTTGAGTGTTTCCGGTATTCCTGTCGAGGATACGAAGTTCACCATTATAACTTGTCATGTTATAGGCAGCAAGATAAACAATATCTGTCTCAGGATCCCAGCTCATGCCCTGGGCACAATTGGCGTCAAAGCCAAGTGATCCCAACAAGGTGGCCTCACCGTTTTGCTTATTGATTTTGTAGGCATTGTCGCCCATGATATCCACGCCATAAATTTGTCCTGTACCGTCGATGGCAATGTCGATACAGCCGGGAATTCCGGTTGGTCCGATTACCGTGGTTTCGGCGGTATTCATGTCGATAATGTAAAGATATGATTCATTTAAATTGGAGCTAATCCCGTACATCTGGTTTTTTGTTTTATCAACCTGGATTCCTGTCCAGTAAGTTTGCCCGCTGTACAAGGCACAGTAGCCAATATCTGAAAGACTGCCTGTTGCAATATCAACTTTTTTCAGGTGATCATTTACAATAACATACATGTAGTCAGTGTTGGCAACATCAAAAGTACCTCCATAAGGCTCATACGTTACCTCGCTGATGATATGCTGCATTGCAGGCGTAGTAGCATTGAACGAAAGGAAGTTGTGATTATTCAGATCAAAGGCGTATGCAGTTGAACCACTCAAGAAATCCGTTGATCCGGAATAAGAGTCGGAATAGACTCCCAATGCAGGCCCGAGATACACAGGGGCGTTTCCGCGCTGAAACTGACCATTGCTTGTCGGGATCGAAATGGGTTGTGTACCGTCTTTTTGAATTGTAACCGTCCATTCCAATGAACCGTCGCCGGTATTGTTGATCACAATTGTATGATCGGAAGTATATCCCATAAGGAGAGTGTCGGTTATTGACACGGGAGTAATGTTCATAACTGGAGCATTAAGTGTAATAGTAAGGGTCGTAGTCTGTCCACCTGTAATTGCAATGTTTGTTGTAGAGAATGGATTGTAGCCCGTAGCCTGAACTGTAACGGTGTAGGTTCCTCCTAGGGTCTGCGGGAAGGAAAACTGACCATCATCATCCGTTATTGTAGAATACGTGTACACTGGTATCTCACCACGGATTGCTTTTATTGTTACATCTCCAACAGGGCTACCGTTGTGGGTAACAGTTCCCGTAAGAGCGCCATAAGCATCTCCTTCAACCGATAATTGAACAGGAATTACCGTCATTCCAACATCAGGGTCAGGGAGAAAAGAAAAACTACCAGTAAGTGTATAGCCTTTTCCCGGAGGTGGGTAGTTGCCATTTAAAGTAACAGTAAGTTGCTGGGTTTCTCCGGGGGATAAAGCACCTGCCCGTGGTTCGACGGATAACCATGATGATATGGCACCCGGGAAAGCTAATCCGTCAATCTCACCATAAAAAGCACCAATCAGAGCGGTATTCCCGGTCTCCCTGTCAAGAATTCTTAATTCACCCGTTTCACTGGAACCATTAAAAGCAGCAAGATAAATGTTGTCGCTTACCGGGTCCCAGGACATGCCTTGTGCATAGTTGGCATCAAATCCGATTGAACCGATTAATTCGGAAAAGCCATACTCCTTGTAGATTTTATATGCATTATCACCGGCGATATCGATACCGTACATCTGACCGTTTCCGTCAATTGTAATATCAATCAGTGTGGAAATCCATGTGTTACCAACAAGAGTGCCTGCACCGGTAACAGGATCGATGGTATAGAGCAGCGATTCGCCTCCGTTGGTACAAGAGGCATAGAGTATCCCCGTGGTTTTGTCGCAGGTTAGTCCGGAGGCAGTGAATCCTTCTTCAAAACCGGCAAGTCCAACTGTAATTACATTTCCTGTTTCAACATCCACTTTTTTAATATAGTTATCATTACCGTCGATAATGTACATAAAATCTTCGTGTACGGCATCAAATGTGGCACCAAAAGGAGACATTGAGATTGAACAAATGACATTGGGATTTGACGGGTCATCTGTGTCAAACGAGAAAAATGTATTATCCGGATTGATATTGAAGGCATAACCAAAGGTACCTTTTGGCATGTACTGAATCGTGCATGTTGTTTTTTTAGGTTTATTGACATTTGTAGTAATTCCGTTTGACGGACAACTATGTTCGAAGTTACCTTCGCTTGCAGGGATGGATATCCTCGGATTTTCAGTATCCGAAGCATAACTTTCCCATTCCATTTCCCCGTCACCCGTATTGCTGATCGTTAGTGTAGCGGTGGTGATTTCACTAAAAGCCACAGTTTCATTAATTTCAACCGGGTTAACAGACATCACCGGGGCCGTCATCTGAATATCAAAAGTAGTGGTTTGACCACCGGTTATGTATATACCTGTCGCCGTAAATACATTGTATCCCTGCTTACTGCAAGAAATCGTATAATATCCGTTTACAATCTCCGGCAGGGAATATATACCTCCCGCCCCTGTTGTTGCGGAGTAGGTATAAACAGGACTTCCCTCACGGGAGGCTGTTACGGTAGCACCGGAGACAGTAGCCAGGCCATGACTTACCATTCCTGCTAATATACCGTAATCGCTTTCCACAGTGAAGCTAACGGGAATATCAATAGATCCCACATCAGGGTCGCTTGTGAATGCAATAATTCCATTCAAAGTATAATCCTTTTGAGAAGCCATATAATTTCCATCCAGTGTAACTGTGATCTCAACAGTGTTTCCTGCCGGGATGAAACCCGTGCGCGGATTCATAGTCAGCCATGATGTGCCCGGGAAGGCAAATCCATCCACTTCCCCGGGTAAAGTGCCCACAAGGGCCGTATTGCCGGTCATCCGGTCAAGAATACGCAGTTCCCCGGAATTACTGGTTAGATTGAATGCGGCAAGGTAGATCTGGTCACTCACCGGATCCCAACACATACCTTGTGCAAAATTGGCATCAAAACCTATGGATCCGATCAGAGTTGCTTCACCGGTAGTTTTATCAATCAGATAAGCATTGTCGCTAAGGGTGTATCCGTACATTTGCCCGGTTCCGTCGATGGCAATATCTATCAAGTATACAAGACCTGTCGAACCGATCAGTGAAGCGACTCCTGTTTCGGTATCGACGGTGTAAATTCTGGAGTCATTGCTATTGGTTGTCGATAAATATAAAGTACCGGTTGTTTTATCACAGGCTAGGCCGGCTGGAGTATCATCGCCCGATATACCGGGTGAGCCAATTGTAATTGCAAGGCCGGTAGCCACATTCACTTTTTTGATCATATTATCGTTACCATCGATGACATACATAAAGTCGGCATGAACAGCATCAAAAGTTCCGCCATAAGGTTTAATTGTGATACTGGCAATTGTCGTGGTATTGGTCGGATCATCGGTATCAATTTGAATAAAGGTGCTGTTTGTGAGATCAAACCCATAGGCTGTTGATCCGCGGATGCCCAGCCCTGTTTTTATAGCATCTGTGGTATTGACTTCAGGTGCGATTCCCAAAATTGCCGGTGAATGTTCGAAATTACCGTCACTCGGAGGTATGGAGATTTGTTGCTTATCACCGGTCTGGCAGTTACCGGCCCATTCCAGCGTACCATCGCCGTCATTGGAAATATGAATGGTACGGGTTATAATTTGCCCGTAAGGTGTAGTTGCTGTTATGGAGGAAGAATCAATCGCCATGGTTGGGGCAAGCATGGAAATGTTATGATTTGTGGTTTGCCCAGCTATGATATCAACATCCGAAGCCAGGTACGGATTGTACCCTTCTTTGACTGCTGTGATGTCATAGGTACCCTTCATGGTTTCCGGGAAGGCATAGGTTCCATCGGTTCCGGTCACCATCGAATAAATATAGATTGGGTCCTCCTGGCGGATTGCTTTAATGTCCACCCCTTCCAAAGGAGTCCCTACGTGGGTGACCAATCCACTCAACGCACCGTAGAAATCGCCATCAATGGTCATGGATAATTCAACATTGGCCTGACCGACATCCGGATTACTTGAGATGAATGTCAGGTTACATCCCAGTGTAAGTCCTTTCTGTTGACCCTGAGGCGGGAAATAATTCCCGTCAAATGAAACCGTTATGGTTTGGGTTTGTCCTGCTTCAATGACGCCTGTTTGTGGTTCAATGCTGACCCAGGTGGCACCTCCCCCAGGGAATACCAATACATCGGTTTCTCCACGGAGAGGCCCTATCAAGGAAGTATTCCCGGTTTCCCGATCCATGATACGAAATTGAGGCTCCTCAGAGGACGTAAATGCAGCCAGGTAAATATTATCGCTCACAGGATCCCATTCCATACTTTGTGCATAATTTGCATCGAATCCAATAGATCCAATCACAGTTGCTTCACCGGTAAGTTTATCAATTTTATAAGCATTATCATCAACAACACTGTATCCGTACATCTGACCTGTTCCATCTATTGTAATGTCAATTAAAACATAAATTCCCGTTTCGCCTACGACAGTTGCTGCTCCGGTTTCCGGGTTAATAGTAAAAATGTATGATGTATTGCCATAATCTGCTGATAAATATAGAATGCCTGTGGTTTTGTCACATGTTAAGCCAGTTGGGGTATAACCATCCGACAATCCAGTTGGCCCAACCGTAGTAATATTTCCTGTAGCTATATCCACTTTTTTAATTGATTTATCCAGTCCTTCTATAACATAGAACCAATCGGTGTGGCGGGCATCAAATGCTCCTCCATACGGATTATTAATTTCAATGATATCTTCTATACTCAAATTATAAGGGTCGTCAGTATCAAACGAGATAAGAAATGAGGACCAGGAAGACCCAGGATTAAATTGACAAGCATAGGCTTTTGAACTGCTTAGCAAAACTGTCACAGGGTCCGTTTCATTGTTTGTATTATTCACCTGGTTTGAAGCAGGAGCGGGTTTGTCAGTTGCCGGGCTGTGTACGAATTTACCGTCGCTGGCAGGGATTGGAATTTTCCGGATGTTGTTCAACTGGTAGCCTCTCCATTCGAGTGGTCCATTCCCTGTGTTGTTTAGCGTTAGAGTACTTGTAACCGTATCACCAACAGGCACTGTAACCGATAATGATCCCGGATCAACGGAGATTTCGGGAGCCGTAAGCTGATAGTTTCTTGTAACGGTTTGATTGTTCTGGATTGAAATAATATCTGTAATAATGTTGAAACCATCTTTTTCAACAGCCAATTCATAGATACCGACGCCAGCATCACTTATTTCATAAGTACCATCCGAACTTGTTGTTGCTGAATACAATCCGCTTGATTCGTTGAAAATGGTAACCAGTGCATTTCCCACTGGTGCGCTGCCCGCAAGCATGGTAATGGTGCCTGTCAGATTTCCCGAGCCTTGTCCGTAAATGCTGTAATCGATATCGTCGATATAATAGAGTGGTGACTCGCACCAGTTTGTGCCGTCATCCGAGAGGAATTCAATGGCCGAAAGTTTGTTCTGTCCAGGGTCGCCGTTGTTTTGGAGACTCCATTGCCAGGTCAGTAGCAGTTGATCATCAAGGTAAAACTGGGCTTCATCGTTATCCAGGTCGATAATTTGTGTCACTTTCTGCCACTGGTCGTAAGTATAATTTACGGTACTGCTTTCTCCCCCGCACCACAATTTCAGGACACCCCAGTCTGAAAAATAAATTTTTGCTCCAATTTCCTGTGAGCCAAAATCGTGGAACAGGTAACAATAACCTCCATACCATTCGGGTAAATAAATCCAGAACGAAAAATTGTACATACCTGAGGTTTTATCTCCCAGGGTCAGGACAGGGTAATTGAAATAATTTTTTACTGAATTCACACCGCTGTGTGCATATTCGGTGCTCATATCGGCATCTTCGGAACCGCACGGCGAATTGTTGATGGTTGTCCAGAAACCGGTATTGTCATCACAGGCAACCTGTTGTCCTGCAATGTACGATTCGAAGTCGGAAGCGTAGATACTTGGGTCCTCCACAACTTCTTCATAGCCGATATCGTCGATATAGTAAAGTGGTGACTCGCACCAGTTTGTGCCATCATCCGAGAGAAATTCAATGGCCGAGAGTTTGTTCTGGCCCGGGTCGCCGTTGTTTTGAAGACTCCATTGCCATGTCAGGAGCAGTTGATCATCCAGGTAAAACTGCGCTTCATCGTTATCCAGATCGATGATTTGTGTCACTTTCTGCCATTGATCATAGGTATAATTGACGGTACTACTTTCACCACCACACCACAATTTTAGAACACCCCAATCAGAGAAGTAAATCTTTGCTGCTGTTTCCAGGGAGTCAAAATCATGATACAGGTAATAATAACCTCCATACCATTCCGGCAAATATATATAGAATGAAAACTTGAACTTGCCTGAGGTTTTATCTCCCAGGGTAAGGACAGGGTAATTGAAATAATTTTTTACTGAATTTGCACCGCTGTAGGCAAATTCGGTGCTGATATCGGCATCTTCTGAACCACAGGGTGAATTGTTTATGGTTGTCCAGAAGCCGGTATTGTCGTTACAGGCAACCTGCTGCTCTGCGGTGTACGACTCGAAGTCGCTAGTATAGACTATCGATCGTGATTTGGTTGATTCTTGCTGGGCAAATGAGATATTTCCCCATAAAAAAAGGCTCACCACCATGAAAATGTTAATTGTGATTAAGTTAAATTTCATAATTCATTATTTTTAATACGTTAGCAAATGTGTTGAAATCCAATGGCAAATGAACTGTTAATACTCCGGGTTACCAAAATTCAGGAATAGATAAATAATAGATGACTAAGAAATTTTTCTTCCGGATGATCCGGGACATATTTGCTGATATCCCGTATCATAAAGTTAAAAAGGCCGTGAGAATCCAATAGATAAATAAAATGATCACTTTCGAAACAATCATTTTTTGTAATATAGCCCTCCGGAAAATAGTAAGTGTTTTTCAGATTTTGCGAATGTAATCCTCAAGGCTGGTTTGTTTATCGAGGTTAAGTTTTTTTCGGATATGATACCTGGTGGTGGCAACAGTCGCAGGGATTACATTCAGCATCTTGGCGATCTCTTTGTTTTGCAGGTTGATCCTGATGTAGGCGCACAACCGAATTTCATTTTCGGTAAGCTCAGGGCATATCTTTTTGAGATTGGTGAAGAAATCCTGATGTACTTGTTCAAACATCTTTTTAAATTGTTCCCAATCTTTATCAAGGTTCAGGTTTTCTTTAAGGATCGTTTTCAGATTATTATATGTAATCTTATCCATCTGATCATTTTGAAAAGATTTTTCTGCGAGTTCCTCAATAATGGTAAGAATATCATTTTTCGTAATAACCTGTATTGAAGTAGTGGTCAATTCTTTGTTTTTCGCCTCAATTTCGGATTGATAGCGTAATTTTTCCAAAATGTTGATCCTCTCACCGGTTTCTACTTTATCCTGTAAGTAGGTATTTTTGAGTTTTTGATATTTAAGTGATTTTCTGAAATTCCTGCTAATCATAATTGCAGTAATAATCACAAAAACCGTTATGACCCCAAAAATAAGATTCCGTTTCTTTTGGATTTCGTATTTGTTTTGTAGGATTTCCTGTTCATATTTCTTTTTCTGTGATTCAATTTCCCACTGGTAATCTGATATCTTTTTCTGGGTCTCTGCATTTAATATGCTGTCGTTAAGCGCAACATACTTGGCATAATAATCATACGCTTTTTCCCAATGCTTTTTCTTAAGAAATACATTCGAGAGCGCCATGTTTGTTTTCATTTCAGCACTTCTGAAACCAATTTCTGAAAAAATTGACATACTTTGGTTAAAATATTTTTCTGCCTGACCCAATTGGCTATCACCGGAATAGAAATAAAAACGACCAAGATCATAAGTAGCGGTAGCAAACATTCTCCTGTTATCAACCTGCTTCGAAAAGCAGATTGCCTGTTGGAAGTATTTTAATGCATTTGCCGTATCTTCCTGCCCCTGACAGATGAGTCCCAGGTTAATAAATATCCGGCACATCATGTCGGTATCGTTTAATTTTTTGGCTATTTCCAATGCTTCTTCATGATAATAAGATGCTTTGGAAAGTTCATTTTTATTAAAATAACATCCCCCAAGATGTAAAAGAGAACTTTCAATATTCCGTATTTCATCCTTATCAGATCCCCTAAACGCAGAATCAGCACGGGTAAAATAGCCAATGGCTTTTTCATAGTCGTTCAGTGATAAATATACCAACCCTAAGCCATCAGACGCCAGGCCCTTTAAATGATTATCATTTAGTTTGTCGGCAATCTTATCAACATCGGAGTAATACAACATGGAAAGGTAATAATTATCCATACTGTGATAATAGTTACCTATCGTATTTTTTATTTTAGCAGTCAGGGTGTCGTTATGGAGTTTTTCTGTGATTGCAAGAGCCCTGTTCCCGGTAACCAGTACACTATCATTATTATCGTATCCCTGAAGAATGTTTGCTTGATTATACAAAGCCATGGCAAAGGCATCACTGTCATTTATTTTTTTTGAAAGACGGATGGCTTCATTTGTAAGCAAAAGGCTTGTGTCTTTATTTTTCCAATTTGCGGTATCCAGTGTTGCAAATATTTCGGAGAGTCGTTTTCTTTCAGCCGGGAATTGCATTTTTTCAGTAGGATGTCTATTAAAAAGGAAAAGCAGTATCAAAGCAGCTGTAAAAAAGACCATACTACTAATCAAAAACATTGTTTTCTTACTTAAAAATATGCGCATATAACAACAAATATGGTATGAAAAGTCAAAATTAGGATTAATTTTTGACAATTAATGAAGAACAATCCAGCGTTGGTAAAATGTAATGTTTATGAAAGCAGAATACTGTTTATTTGACAGGAGAAGTGTTCGCCCATAAAAAAGCCGGCCCATTACGAGCCGGCTAACACATGATCATTACTAACTAACGTTTATGAAAAAATTACTTTATTACGATCTTCCGTACTTCGTTGAATTCGCCGGTTTGTAATTTCAGATAATAAACACCACCAGAAAATGTGCTTACATTCAGGTCGATTTTGTTGGAAAAGGTTTTGTCGATGATCTTTTGACCGCGCGAATCGAAAATGCTTACCGATACTAATCCGCTTTCCATGTTGTTTATTTTAATGGATAATTCGTCGTGTGCCGGGTTGGGATAGATTTCGATGTTTCCTGAGTTCGATAGTCCTGTTCCATTGCTATTCATA
>Ga0172371_10011348_pt1 | contig 11884 bp, 11 predicted proteins | sample Lak12m_FD_114543 | JGI IMG/M metagenome (GOLD analysis project Ga0172371, IMG submission 114543) | Freshwater microbial communities from Kabuno Bay, South-Kivu, Congo - kab_022012_12m | ecosystem: Environmental > Aquatic > Freshwater > Lake | place: Democratic Republic of the Congo: South-Kivu...
ACGGAATGAATATTGTTCTTGTTAACTTACCTGCGTTCACTGTCTCTAACAATAGTAATCGTTTTCCTTCAGCACTGGGCTTACTATCTATTGCTTCTTTAATTTCATTACCTGATCAAGTAGATCTTGTGTCACCAAAAATTAGTAGTATTTCATATGTAAAAAATCCACGTAAATTTTATAGGAAAATCTCGCATGAAATCCTCTCACATAAACCGAATCTTATCGGCATGACAACGCGATGTGATTCCTTTTATCATACGGTAAAAATCGCAATGGAGATTTATAAGATTGCACCACAAATTCCTATTATTTTAGGCGGACCACAAGCAAGTATCTGCGATATAGATATTTTAAGAACATTTCCTTCAATTACTGCAATTATCAGGGGAGAGGCAGAAATTGCCTTTCCTGCATATCTTTCTGCCTTAAAAAATAGGTCGTTTTTTGAAAATATTTCCAATCTTACATTTCGAAAAGAAGGTAAAATTATAAAAACAAAAGACGATGTTCCAATAAAAAACTTAGACACCATCCCAATGCCCATGTATTCCCTATTACCAAAAACGGTACTTAAAAATCCGTCTTTTGATATAGAAGTAGGAAGAGGGTGTCCGTATAATTGTATTTTTTGTTCGACAAATGCTTTTTTCCATCGATATTACCGTTTAAAATCTCCTGAGCGAATCATTTCGGAATTACAATATATTCAGAAACTTTATCCTCAAAAAACTGTATTTTCCTTCCAACATGACAATTTGACAGCTCACAAACAAATGTTTCTTTCCCTTTGTAAACTTTTGCAAACTAAAAAAATGCATTTGACCTGGAGATGCTCCTCAAGAATAGATATTGTTGACACAGAATTATTAAAAATAATGAAACAAGCTGGTTGTGCCTCTATTTACTTTGGTATCGAAACGGGTTCGCCACGGATGCAAAAAAATATTGGTAAAAATTTAAATCTACACAACATCCGTCCTACTCTTGCCATGTGTAAGAAGCTTGGTTTTCATACGACTACATCTTTTATTGTTGGGTTTCCGGAAGAAACTGTAGAAGATGTTGAACAAACCTTGCAGCTTATACTTGATTGTCTCCATTATGGTGCTACATCAATACAATTACATTTACTTTCACCATTACGGGGTTCCTCTCTCTATGAGACCTGGAAAAATAGATTATATTATTCAAATAATTTTTTTAGTGATATGACCGGAGGTGCCACAAAGAATGAACTGCAGATGATAAAAAAATATCCAACACTTTTCAGCGCTTATTATAGATTTCCAACTCCCTTGATTTCAGATTATCAGTTCGCAAGTATGATAGCGTTTGGCCAAGTTGCGGCAATACTTCCAAATACCCTTTATACTTTCGTAAAAAAATATTATTATCATTCTCTTTATACATTTTGTTCCGAAATTGCTACCGTGTTTGAAAAAAAACGGATATTTGACTTTACTTTTTCTAGCCCCGAGGAAAAAAGTGTTTTTTTTATACATCTTTGGATAAAAGAATTACTAAAAATAATTCGGAAGTCTTCTCATTCTGTATTGTTAGAAAAAATATACAATAAAGAGCTACTCCAATATGCCAAGAGTAACCTATCAATCTTGTAGTATGGTACAATTTTTGTACAATTATTATCTCGCCGAGGTAGCTCAGTTGGTAGAGCAACGCTTTCGTAAAGCGTGGGTCGGGGGTCCGAATCCCCCCTTCGGCTCTAAGGAAGCTTTTCTATACATCTTATGAGATATTCTAGATTAAGAAAATTTGAAGATCAAAAACAACAAAAAAATATATATAGAGCGATTATAGGCATTGTCGCTATTTTTTTGTTTCTTGCTTTATTTGGGATACGTATCTTAGTTGGATTTAGTTTATTTGTTGATAAGATCAAAGGGACGTCATCCCAACAGATATCTCAAACAGTAATCCTTCCTCCTGAACTCAATCCTCTCCCAACTGCGACGAATAGTGCGTCTATAACAGTATCTGGCGAGGGCCAAAGCGGGCTTACTGTAATACTCTATATAAACAATATGGACACGAAAAAGATGACAGTGGAAAAAGATGGGACTTTTAAATTTGAAAATATACCTCTGGGCGAAGGAGAAAATGCCTTTAGTGCCAAACTCATGGATGACAAAAATAATCTAAGTACTCTATCAGCAATAATCACTGTCACAAGTAAAAAAACAAAGCCGACATTGGATGTATCCAGTCCGTCTGACAATGCGCAAATCAGAGGAGACAAAGCTACGGCTAACATAATTGGAAAAACAAATGATGGTAATAATACAGTCACCGTCAACGACAGAATGGTTATCGTAAGAAATGACGGATCTTTTTCTTATGACTATAATCTGCCAAATGGGGACACGGTACTTAAAATTATTGCAACAGATCCTGCAGGTAATCAGACAACAATAGAACGGAAAGTAAATTACAGTAATTAACTGGACGCTTCTTTTTCAACAGCTCCCAAAAAAACCCATATCCAAAGAAACACCGTTGGATAAAACCAGCTGTTTACAAACATCCCATGAACAAATATAGCCAAAAATACAGAAAGACAGATGCTTTTCAACTGTTGTCTTTTTTTCAGAACTGTCAACAATTTTAATTGTGAATATGCCATGTATCCGAATGCAAAAAGACCAGAAAACCCTGTTGTCATAAGGATAAACAAAAGACTGTTATCTACCCCACCTGTTGCATGGGAAACATAGCCGTATATCGATTCCATTGAAGACCGTTGTATAGCGCGCAACATATTAAATCCGTATCCGATAACAGGGGTTTGCCAGAATAATTGCATCCCTTCTTGCCAGTTAGCTATTCTCCCGTAGACAGACCACAGTCGCGTGATTGTAGTGGATATTCCCCCAATTTTAGGGAAAAATACAATAAGTATTCCAAAACCGATGATACCAATAATCCATTTCCATTGTTTATAGATGCCCATATACAAGAAGGCTGCTGCAATAACTGCAACATAAGTACTCCTGGAATACGTAAATAATATGGCAATAAGAAGAAGTAATTCTCCTGTCAAAATAAGTAACCGTTGCCCTTTTTCTTTCTGCCAAAGATATATGCCTACAATTCCCGACAAGACCAGAAGAATCCCTGCAAAATTAGGGTCAAAAAGCGTTGAAAAAAGCCTGTAATAATGAGGATCCCAGCCTAAATACTGCAAATTTCGCAGGTTTGGATACAAAACAAGTTGTAAAAGTCCGATACATGCATATCCAATTCCTAATAAATAAAGCCATTTGAACCAATACCTCAATGGTTTATTTCCATGTCGTACAACCATGTATAGTTTCCAATACAGGACAAAACGCATAAAATACATGACCCCAACAAATAGTTGCTGTTCTGAATATCTCCATAGATTAAAAGCCAACGAAACTATACAGACTAGAAATATTGAAAGAAATGGAAAGAAAAAATACAAATTTTTGTACATGTGCTTGAGAAGTTGCCGGATATGAAAAAGAAGATATGCCAGCACTGCCACATCCTGTACGGTTACAGCAATATCCTGTGTAATTTGAATTCTGCCCACCTGGCCCAATAGAAGTGCGATGAACAAAATAACTTCAGACATAGTTACGTACGGTGTAATTCCCACATTTTTCCGCGGGTTAAAAACGAATGAAAACTCATCATCATAGCCATGATAAATCCCGGAACACCATCTAAAAACCCTCCAAGAAAAATATAATTACGTATAAATTTGCCGACCGGATATGCGATTATCTGCCAAATTGTTGCACGTTTCCCTTCTTCATAAAATACACCGGCATTTATAGAGGAGTACAGATTTATATCAGACAAAAAACCCTGTACAGTTTTGTGGGAATAATGCAAAAGGGGAGTGGCAAATCTTCCCTTCGCGCCCTGAATTTCCCAAATCTCATGAATTGCTCGTTTCCAATCCCCACATCCCTTTTTTGCTAAACGAAGTAACTTGACTGAAGCTGTCTCGCCATGATGCAATTCCCTGCCAAAAAGAATGTCTTTTCGTGAAATATAATACCCGGTGTTATTCGTGGCACTCCTGACTGCATTCAAAATTTCCTTTTGTAAGCCTGGTGGTACTATTTCATCCGAATCAACATATAATACCCACTCTCCTTTTGCTTTTTGGAGTCCCCTATTGCGCTGTAGGGCAAAATTAGCTTCAAGTTGATGTGACACTATGACTGCACCATATTTCTTTGCCAAATCGATTGTACGGTCCGTTGATATGTCGTCAACAACTATAATTTCATCACACCAAGTCAGTGAATCCAGGGTTCTTACTATTGTGCTTTCGTTATTGTGTGTTAATACGATTACAGAGATCATAAACATTTTTTGCAAACAAGCTCCAGCTATACTTAGTTTTGTTGTCAGTTACTTGAACTTTTTCCCTTGTCATAGTCATCATAGCATGAACAATTGTTTCCGGTTTTTGAACAGAAACTGCGATACCAGAATGTCCGACTATTTCGGGAAGAGCACCGCTGTTCGCAAAAATGATTGGGCAACCGGATGAAATCGCTTCAACAGCGGGTAGACAAAATCCTTCCGTTTCGGATAGTGCTAGTAGTCCCTTTGCACCTCGATACCAGGATGCCAACTCTCGATCGGGTTGGTATCCCAAAAGTTTAACACGTTGTTCAAGATGTAATTCATTTATCGTTTGGGTAATTGACGGATCTAATCCCCTATCACCCCCAATAATAATGAGATCAAATGGTTTTTTTATTTTGTCCAGAAACATACCGAATGCGCGGATTGCAATGGGAATATTTTTATTGGGTTTTAGAAGCCCTACACTGAGAAAATATGGTGACGAATATTTTTTTGGGATACTATTTATGGAAAAATTTTCGTTAACCCCGGGGTAATATACCGCGACATCCTGTTCTTTTCTTTTATATGCGCTAATTATATCTTTTTTACTGCTTTCGGAAATAGTAATGATTCGTGTAGCGTGCTTAACAAGAAATTCTGTTTGCGAAGCAAGTTTTTTTACTTTATCCCCATACATTTCCGGATGTTTAAGAAATCCCACATCATAAACAAAACCGACACTTCGTTTCTGTCCGACGGGAATAGCTTGAGACAACCCTAAGAATAGGTCAACGGGTCGAAATAATAATTTCAAAGGGAGACGAACCGCCATATATCCAAAAGATGGTGCCAACGGAATGTTTACCATGTTAGTGGCAAATTGCCCCATGACGTCCTTTGGAATAGGAGAAAAACTATAGAGATAATATTGATTTTTTTTATCAAAAGTAGACAGGTGCTTAAGAAGTTCAAAAACAACCCTATATACTCCAACTTTTAATCGTTCGTCTTTTTCCGCAAGGGATCCTGCATCTACACCTATAACCATACTGTTATTTTACAGCAAACAGGGAGGTTATCATAAAAAGCTCTTTCTTTATCTATAAATATGCATTTATGAAATCAATGCATGCCAATATCCGAGTGATACAGATAACGCGAAAAAGAAATGCGCCTTCACTCCTATCCAACCATCGAACAAGCCCTTGCCGCGTGTCAACCCGACAAAAAACATATCAAAAAATGTATACTTCATCCTCCAAAATAGATACCATCTCGAATAATGTCTGTGCTTCAAATTCAAAGATAAGAGTTGAATGTACGGATTTAGTTTCTTAAATCCATCCAAAGATAAATATTTGGAGAGAGATCCGTAATGATCAATACACATATCCGCTTTTTTTGTTTTTTCTTTTGGAATATTAAGTTCTTCATGAACTCTATTTTGATATCTGATTGCCTTCGTATTTCGAAATAGCCTCAGCTGATAGTCGGGATAAAACAATCCATGTTTAAGATAATGGGAATCATCGTAATACCATTTTCTTCTGAACCAATAGCCATCAGCCTGAGATTGATTTATTAATTCTGAGACTTTTTTCAGTGTATCAACTTCCAAAACTTCATCAGCATCTAGAACGAGTATCCAATCACCGGAGGCTTTCGATAATCCGAAATTGCGTAACTTTGAAAAATCGTTTTCAAATATTTTTTCATATACCTTTTTTGTATATTTTTTCACTATTTCTAAGGTTTTATCAGTGCTACCGCTATCTACCACCACTATTTCGTTTACAATGCCCTTTGCGCTTTGTATTGTCTGCTCTATCCCCTTTTCTCCATTTTTAACGATAATTAATAAAGAAATTTTCATATTTTTTGAGCGATAATTAATATTAAACCTCCCGATTTATTATATTTTCTTGTTAAAAACAAATAAAACCATATAACTGATAAAGGCAGATAAGACAACTTTGCTATTATCTTATTTAAAGATAACCATGTAGTAATTCTTTTTTTTATCACCCCTCTTATATTTTCAACAAAATCTCTATAAGGTTGCCAAGTTATCACTTTTATTATATTAAAACTGTGATTTTCTAATGTTTTACAAATAGTTTTACTATCAAAATGAAACACATGGTCTGGTAAGCATAACCAATCCCAATCATCTTTTGTTAATTTACTCATAATACTTGTGAGATTAGGTACCTGAATAATCAAAATTCCTTTGGATTTAAGAATATAATTTAGGTTGTCTAATGTTTTATATAAATTAAAGTCATGTTCAATCACATCAAAACATGTTATTACATCAAAAAAGTTTCTTTTATATGTTTTTTTATTAATTTTGCCATTATGTAAATTTGCTGTAATTATTTCTTTTGCTCTGTTAATAGATCTACTATTTATATCCAAACCGTATAGATTCCATTTATACTTAGCTTTGTTCGAGACGGTTTTTAAAAATAACCCAATGCTACATCCAAAATCTAATAAATTTCCACCCTGTGTTAAAACCTCAATTGTTTTTAATTGATTGGTGAAAAAAATATTTAATGATTTAGATCTTTTCTTTTCATAATCATTTAAATAATTAAAAGAATAAACTTTTCGATTAATAAGATTTTGGTTACTTCTTAAAATTTTAGTCTGAATTAAATTACACGAATTGCATTTAATTAGGTCAAATGAATTAACTTTCTTATAAAGAGATGTATTTTTAGAGAAACAATATAAACAATGCATATAAATTTTTACTTATTGACAACTCTATTTATATTTTCTTAAATAAAATTGTGAAATTAATTAAGTATTTTTTTATTCTTCTTATATTATTATTCCCTTTTTGCTTTCCAAAACAAATTTCAGCAGTATTTTACTCTAAATATACACATTACTCTACCTTACCAGTTTTAACTAGTGTTCCAGCAAATTGGGAATCTGGGAAAATTCAATATCCAAATGTTATTTATGAAAATGGTATATATAAAATGTGGTATTCAGGAAATAATGGTATTTACTGGAGCACTGGTTATGCTGTTTCAATTGACGGTATGAATTGGCTAAAATATCCAAAAAATCCAGTGTTAACTTGGAACCAAAATCAATCTGAAGCAAAAAATATTATCACTCCGTCGGTAATTAAAGATAATAATTTATATAAAATGTGGTTCACATCTTCATATACTGATCATGATTATGGTGATTTCACTATTGGGTATGCTACTTCAATGGATGGCATTAATTGGATCGTACAAAATTATAAACAGCTATTACCATCACAAACATGGGATGCAGTAGGGGTAACGCATCCTTTTGTTTTAAAAATGGATAACAATTTTTATTATATGTGGTATTGTGGTAGACAAAATCCTGATAAATGGACTATTGGTTTGGCTACTTCTTCTGATGGAATCAATTGGACACCTTATCCAGCAAATCCAGTTATTAAAACCACAACTGTTTGGTGGGAGAGAGGTCATAATTTGGGTCCTTATGTTTTATATGATGATAATAATAAATTATTCAAAATGTGGTATAACACAACCAATTTGGGATCTATAACTAGTATTGCTTATGCGGAATCTTCAGACGGAATAAGTTGGGAAAAACCAGCGGATAAAAATCCAATTCTTTTAAACGAAATACCTGGTTATTTCGATTCAATAGGTATAAGTGACGGATCAGTTATAACTTTTGGTAATTCACATTTATTATGGTATGGAGGTTCTGCTATTTATGGTTTTTGGAATATTGGTCTAGCCTATGATGGAGATCCGCCTGTTCCGTTACCCATTCCGACGGGTTCTCTTTTTCCGGAAGATTCGCCAACACCAACGATAAAACCAACAGAAACACTCACCCCTACACCATCACCAATTCCATCGCCAACCTCCACGCCAATTCCTACCCCCACTCCAATTCCCTCACCAACTCCAACTCCAAAACAAAAAGAACCAATTGTACTTATTCCGGGCATGTTCGCTTCATGGAATAAAGAAGCAATGCTGGAAGGGAATACAAATGCAAATTTAGAATGGAAAATGCTCGGTTTTGTACGTGACTATGACGGCATCATCCAAACGTTAAAAAACTTAGGATATAAAGAAAATGAGACATTGTTTATTTGGTTTTATGATTGGAGAAAACCAGTGAATGATATTGCCAGTCAACTAAATCAGTTTATTGTTTCAAAGGTCATTCCAAAATCTCCTACCGGCACTTTTTCTTTAGTTGGTCATTCACTTGGAGGGATTGTTGGTCGAACATGGGCTCAAATGGACAAAAATTATTTAAAACTAAGCCATATTATTACCGTTGCATCGCCACATCAAGGCGTTATTCAGCCTTATCGTGCATGGGAAGGGGGAGATCTGACGCAAGACGACACTGTTATGTCATTTGCATCCGCTATAGTACTTCATGTTAACAAAAAAACATTTCAGACAGATCGCGAGACCATCCAACAGATTTTTCCTGTCTTAAAAAATCTTCTTCCTTCATCTCCCTCAATGGAACGATATCGTTGCGGCAATTCAACCAAACCAAACCCAAACATTCCTATTTAACTACCAATCAGATGTTTCTCAAAAACAACCAATAAACCGTCCTATTCCCGATTGGCTAGATCAAATTGAATTATTATTGCAGAAATTTGGAAGGAGTGAAGATAAAACTCAGATCCAAAAAATCAGAATTGACATAACGCTTATCAGAAAATTCTTGGATATGAATCGAAATCCTATGGCAATAAAGCACTTTTTTGAAAATATCCTGGTTGCGTTATCACACATTAGAGAAAATGCAGCGTTAGAGGACAAACAACTTACTTTTTATATCGGTGATGCTGTCATAAATGCTTATATATCATTTTTTGCTGGTAAACACCAACTTTTCTCCGCACCATTGTTGAATTCAGAAAAAGCAAACTTAGAAAAACAGAGGATTAAATTGTTCTCCCTTATAGAAAAAAGAAAAACCGATGCAAAACAGATATTATTATTTCAAAAAGGAATTGATGTATTTGACGAAGGGACAAAAGCATTAGAAATAAACAATTTACAAAAAGCGGAAATCTATTTCTTACAGACAAAACTGCTGTTTAATGAGGTTTTTTGATTTCTTGTGGGCGTATCAGGACTTGAACCTGAGACCTTTTCAATGTCAATGAAACGCTCTACCAGCTGAGCTATACGCCCGTCATCATTTCGTTAATCTATCCAAGTATCCCTTGTCGTATAAACGTAGCTATTATATCATAGATATAGTCACTATTATGGATAAAATTAAAGGGGCGATAGATTCTTTTTTTAACTTTGTTCAGGGTATCGTGGTATTTATGGCGATGCTAGTCATGGTGTATCTTTTCCTTTTTTCCCCACAGGAAATCAATGGACATAGTATGGACCCCACATTTGCCGATAAAGAATTACTCATTACCAATAAAGTTACGCTCAAGCTGCAATTACCAAAGCGCGGGGATGTCGTTATCTTCAAATCGCCGATGAACAAAGAAATAGATTACATTAAGCGTGTCATAGGACTACCGGGAGAGACAGTAAAGCTTGAAAACAATAAGTTTTATATAAATGGACAACTTCTAGATGAATCTGCATATTTAAATCCGAATGTTGTCACCAGCGGAGGAGCATTCCTAAAAGAAGGCGCTGAGGTTACGGTTCCGGAGGGAACATACTTTGTATGCGGAGACAACCGGCCACACAGTTCTGATTCGAGAGAATTTGGTCCAATTGCACTGGAAGATTTTATCGGTAAAGCACTATTTCGTTATTGGCCGCCTGATAAATTTTGGGTTATTCCCAGTGTCAATTATTCGCTTTGAGGGATATTTATTTATCCTAACTTCTCACGGATTTTTTTCAGAGTTGCACTGGTAGTTTCCAGATTTCCCCGTATTACAAATACAACACGTGCTTCCACTTTCGACTGGGTAATTTTTACTAATCCATTCACCGACTGCGCCATGGATTTTGCCATATTATCCAGTTCATCACTATGAATTCGTTCTACTTTTGTTGTATTTTGCGTCCCACCGTTTTGCATTTTTAAACGTCTTGCAAGATCTTCTGCGCGTCTCACTGATGCATTTTCCGAAAGAATTGTTTTATATGCCTCAACCATAAGTTTTATGTCTGTCAAACCAGCGATAGCCCGGGCATGACCTTCAGAAATCGCACCGGATACTAACCCATCTTTTATTGCATCCGGTAATCCAAGAAGACGCATCGTATTGGATACGTAGGATTCACTTTTTCCTACTCTTTTTGCTATTTCCGTAACTGTTAATCCGAATTCTTCAATGAGTCGCTGAAAAGCTTGTGCTCGTTCTACAGGATTAAGATCTTCTCGTTGGACATTTTCTACGATAGCAAGCTCCAGCATCCCTTTTGCAGTTGTTTCTTTTATAACCACCGGGACTGTCGTGAGCCCCGCAAGCTTTGATGCTCTCCATCGGCGTTCTCCGGCGATGATTTGATACCCTGCTGGCGTTTTAGCAACAACAATCGGCTCTATGATGCCATGCTCTTTTATGGAGGAAACAAGATCCGCTAAAGCTTCGGGGGCTATGAGCCCTCTCGGCTGTAACGGGTTTGGTTGAATTAAATCTATATCTAGATGGAGAACTTGTTGTGAATCAGCCATTGCTACCCCTTTTTAGGCAGGTAGAACAGATATTGTTTTTTTACCGCTCTTTACTCCAAATTGCACTTTACCAGAAATAAGGGATGCGATCGTAAAATCTTTTCCCATAGTCACGTTCGATCCAGGATAAACTTTCGTTCCCTTTTGCCGAACGAGGATGCTACCGTTTTTGGCATATTGACCGCCAAAAATTTTTACGCCCAGACGCTTAGATACGGAATCCTTATTCCCTTTTGCTACTCCTCCTGCTTTTACGTGTGCCATACTATGTTTTTAATAAATAAAAATTTCTTTGTACAATTGCTTGCGGCCGGCTATATGTCAACGGTCCAAGTACCTTAGTATAGCCATAGATTTCACAGGTGTCAACAACTTTTTTCACACTATAAACACTACCCCCTAGTGTAAATGTCGGTAACGCAATACACACAACGCCACCAGGTTTCAGGATGGATTTCCAATTCCGCAAACATCCTATATACAATTTTTCCAGGCCTTTTATCACATCGCGTAACTGTTTTGAATTATTCATTTTTCCTTCTCCAATTGCAGGGGATCCTAAATAAGGCTCCGTAACAATCGCATCTATTGTATTTATGTCAATAACATCCGTTATATGCGTAGCGTCTGTTTTGAAATATCGAGCAGCACTAACCAATCCATATGTTGTTATAAGCCAGGATATGTTTTTTTTTGCTTTTTCTAATACTTCACCATTTATGTCAGAACCCACAACATTAACCCCGCGCAACAATGCTTCTCCAAGTATTGTCCCCATCCCGCAAAAAGGATCCAAGAGTGTCTTTCCTTTTGCATCGCCGCCGAGAGCAATATTTACGACTATTCTTGATATTTTTGGCGGAAG
>Ga0172371_10011349_pt1 | contig 11884 bp, 21 predicted proteins | sample Lak12m_FD_114543 | JGI IMG/M metagenome (GOLD analysis project Ga0172371, IMG submission 114543) | Freshwater microbial communities from Kabuno Bay, South-Kivu, Congo - kab_022012_12m | ecosystem: Environmental > Aquatic > Freshwater > Lake | place: Democratic Republic of the Congo: South-Kivu...
AAGTTTGTAGAAAGGGAGTATCAAATTGATGAAGATATTTTATTGAATGCAAAATGTTTAGATTCATTGATTTACATTCCTTCTTATGATGAATTGAAAGAATGGTATGCTGGAACACCAATTGTGAAAGATGAAGATGAAGAAACTTCTCAGGTGCGTCATAGTCATAGGATAGTGGAAGATGAAGATGAAGAAAAGCCTTCTAAAATTCGCTATCACCGTCAGACTTTAGAAGAAGACGAGGATGAAGATGAAGATGAAGATGAAGATGAAGAAAAGTCTCCTAAAATTCGCCGCAAAAAAATAGTGGATGAAGATGAGGATGAGGATGAGGATGAAACTCCTAAGACTCATTCAAAAAAGGTAATAGATGACGAAGAAGAAGAGCCAAGAGGAAAAGCGAAAAAAGATAAATCAGGTAAATGTCCGGTAAAAGGCGGAACTTTTGGAAAGGATGTTGATGAATTTTCCGAGTGTGAAGAATGTGATTTGTGGAGAGATTGCGTTAAAGAAAATCACCACAATTTTTGATTAATTTAGCTAAAGGACGGGCAGGGCATTAAATGAAGTTGAGAAAACTAAATTTTAAAGGAATTTCTACGGGTGAGTTGTTAGAAGAAGCATTTACTGAAAATGCTATTCCAAAGAAGAAAAAGGGCAAATTTTTAGGTATATCTTCTGGAGATATGCTTTTGAATTTGGCTTGTTCCGATAATTATTTTTATGCTTTCCCGATGGGAAAAGTTATCAATATTATTGGAGATTCATCCAGTGGAAAGTCTTTGTTGGCTTTGTCTATTATAGCGGAGGCTTCTCATAATGATAATTTTGAGGAGTATCGTTTGATTTATGATGATGTTGAAGCGGCTTTGGAATTTAATATTGAAAATCTTTTTGGAATTAAAACAAAAAAAAGATTGAATATATTAGATGAACCTTCAGACACCATTGAATCATTTTACGCTAAAATAGCAAAATTGTTAACAGAGAATAAACCTTTTATTTATGTTTTGGATTCATTTGATGCCCTGACTTCTGAGGATGAGAAAAAAAGAGTGAAAAAAATGATTAAAAATTTAGAAAAGGAAGGTGATATAAATGATGATAAAATGACAGGTAGTTACAAAGTAGAAAAAGCTAAAATTGCTGGTGAAATATTGAGGGTGATAGCAAGGGATATTTCCAAAACTCAATCTCTGTTGATAATAATATCTCAGACAAGGGAAAAAATAGGCGTAACTTTTGGGGAGACAAGAACAAGGTCAGGTGGAAAGGCTTTACGCTTTTATTCGACACACGAAATTTGGTTGGCGGTTGAAAGTAAAATTAAAAATGAAAAAACCAAGCTGAATTTGGGAATTAAATCAGTGGTAAAAATTTCTAAAAATAAATTGACTGGAAAAATTAGAACAATAAATTTGCCTATCTATTATGATTATGGAATTGATTCTATCGGAAATGCTATTGATTTTTTAATCGAAAATGGTTGGTGGAAAAAAAGAGGTGGGTTTATTGAACCAATTGATTTGCTTAAAAATGAAAGTTTTCAAAAAAGAGAATTGATTAAAATTATTGAAAAAGAAAAGCTGGAAAAGGTGTTAGGGAAAATCGTTCAAAGGTGCTGGGATGATAGGGAGGAGTCTGTTAGATTAGATAGGAAGAAAAAATATGAATAAAATCATAGTTGATTCTAATTATCTTTGCTACCGTTCATTTTACCGTTTTTCCGATTTTGAATTTGAAAAAAAGCCCACAGGTGTTATCTATGGTTTTTTGGAATCCCTTTTGAAATTATCTCGAATTTTTGAAACTAAAAAATTTTTGTTTTGTTGGGATAGTAAAAATTCATACAGAAAAATTATTTTTCCTGAGTATAAATCTCAAAGAAATAGAGATGAAAAGGTGAAGGAAGTTTTGAGAGAAAAAGCATTTATTCAGTTTGATTTATTGAGAAAGGAAATTTTGCCTGCTTTGGGCTTCAAAAATATATTTGTTCAAAGTGGTTATGAAGCTGATGATTTAATAGCCGAAATTTCGTCACGCTATCCAAATCAATATATTGTTTATTCAGCTGATGAAGATTTGTATCAACTTTTATATATGGCAGGAAAATCTTTTTTGAAGATATATAAACCTGATTCTGGCGTGCTTTTTGATTTGGATAGTTTTAGAAAGGGCACCAATTTAAAAAATTCAAATGATTGGATAAAAGTAAAATCTTTGTCAGGTTGTGCTTCAGATAATATTAGAGGGATAGATGGATGTGGGATGGTTAAAGCTATTCAGTATATTTTGAATGTTTTACCGGATGGGAAAGTAAAAAAGAAAATAGAAAGTGACGAAGGAAAAAGAATTTATGATTTTAATTTTAAATTGGTGGCTTTACCTTTTGGTGGTATAAAACCTGTTTGTATAAAAAAGATAGAAGAAAATGAAATATTTTATTCACTTAATTTTATGGATGTTTTTAAATCTTTTGGCCTTTATTCTTTTGTAAATAATTTTGAAAAGTGGCGGGAAAGATTTGGATTGTTGAGAGGTAATAGAAGTTGAAATTTAGGAATGAACAAAAAGATATATTTGGTGAAATAGTTAATCCAATTAAAAATATTTTGCGTCATAAGTATGGTGAAAATCCTTTTTCTGTACTTGTAACTTTTTCTGGTTCTTGGTTGAAAAGAAAAAGAGAATGGCTAAGAATTATTGAACCAAAAGAAGGAAGAAAGCAAGGTTTGGTTTTTCATACAAATAAAGTTTCTTACACTGATAAATTTGCTAAAAGTTTTTCTACAACTTCTTCTGTTTTTGACCCTGTTCTTTGTGAATTGATGTACCGATGGTTTTGTAAAGAAGGAGGTTTTATATTTGACCCATTCGCTGGTGAAAGCTCAAAAGGGATTGTTGCTGCTATTTTAGATTATTATTACACAGGTATAGAAATCAGGGAGGAACAAATAAAATCCAATCTTATTCAGTTAGAAAAATTGGATATAAAAAGGAAACCAAACTGGATTTTGGGTAACAGTTTGGATAGTAAAAAATTGTTGAAAGGGAAAAAGTTTGATTTAGTGTTTACGTCACCTCCATATTATAATTTGGAGAAATATTCTAAGGAAAAAAATGATATTTCAAATTTCAAAAGTTATGAAGATTTTATGGATTGGTACAGGCTAATTTTTAAACAGTCTATTGATTTGTTAAAAGAAGATAGATTTTTGGTTGTAAAAGTTGGTGAAATAAGAAGAAATAGAGGTGATTATTATGGTTTTGTTGCCGATAATGTAAAGTTGTTTTGTAATTTGGGTTTATATTTTTACAATGATTTTGTTTTGTATAATACTTTGGGAAGTTTAGGTTTGAGGACTTCTTACAATTTCAATAAGACTTTCAAAATAGGACGTTGTCATCAGAATGTTTTAGTTTTTTGGAAGGGTGATTTGAAAAAAATTGAGGAGTTTGCTAAGAAAAAAAGAAAGGAGTTTTTATGATATTGAGATGTAATTTATTAGAAAAATTAGTGCGTTCAGAAATTATTATTGATTATGTTTTAAATGCTGAGATAAAAAAGATTGTAATTTTTTCCTGTGGGAATGCAGCAGAATTTTTGAGTGAAAAGATTGAAGAAAAAGATTTAAAAATAAATTTGTTGAGAATTATGCCAAATGAAGGTGATTTAAAGTCTCAGAGATGGTTTAGAAAAGAAGAAATCAAAAAATGGTTTCCAGATAGTTTTGACGCTACTTCAGGTCATTTGTCTTTGATTTTAATGATTAGAATAGCGAAAATTTTGGCTAATGAAGATTCATTAATAAATATTTTTAAATCCAATCTAAATGGTGAATTTGAAATTCCAACTGGTTCTGGTGAAACTATTATTTGTATGAAGATGGCTTTTCCTAATTTGAAATTTATTCCTTTGTATAATTTAGAAGGGGAGAATGGTACTAAATATGATGAGGAAAATCCGTTGAATTGGCTGGTAGAAAGATGGTTTAAAAATGTCAAATAAAGCAAGTAAAGGTTCAAATTTTGAACGGGAAATTTGTAAAAAATTATCCTTGTGGGCTGCGGAAGGAAAAAGAGACGATATTTTCTGGCGCACTTCTCAATCAGGAGGCAGGGCTACTCAACGGAGAAAATTCGGGATTGATACAGTTAATTCTTGTGGTGATATTTCTTTATTGGATAACCATTTTAAATTAGGCAAAATTCTAATGGATAAAATATTGATTGAATTAAAGAGGGGCTATTCTTCTATGGATGTGTTAGATTTATTGGATAAATCGGCAAATAAATTGGTATTATCTTGGTATAGTAAAGCCAGGCGTGAAGCTGATGAATCAGGAAGAAAATATGTTTGGATAATCTTTCGGCGAAATAGGCGAAACTCTGTTATTTTGGTTGAAAAAAAATTTTACTTAGAAGTTATGGGCAAAAGTCTAATTGAAAAAATTGTTTTTAATGATTTTTATTTTTTTCGTTTTGATGACCTTCTTTCCAAATATAAGTTGAAAGAATGGGTCAATAAAATAAAGAGGATTTATGATTAAATCGGTTAATATTTTTAATTTTCAAAGTCACAGAAAAACTAAATTGTTTTTCAATCCATTTGTCAATGTAATTGAAGGAGAAAGTTTAAACGGAAAAACAGCTATTATTCGTGCTATCCGATGGGTTTTATTTAATCGCCCACTGGGCTTTAATTTTCATTCAAATTTTGCTAAGGAAAAATACACATCAGTAGAAATTGAATTTGATGATGGAACAGTGGAATTGATAAAAGATAAAAATAAATCTTATTATGTTTTGAATGGAGATTATGAAAACACTTATCAGGCGATGAAGGGTAATTTGCCGGATAAAATTAAATCCCTGATGAATGTGGATGAAATCAATATTCAAAGACAATTAGATTCACCTTTTTTAATTACAGGGTCGGCAGGTGAAATAGCACGGATGATTAATAATATTACTAATTTGGAAAAGGTGGATTTGTGGGTGTCGGATTTAACCAGTGATATTAATTCCGAAAATAGATTATTAGAATTAAAAAAATTAGAATTAGAATCTAATCAGGAAAATTTGAAACATTACAATATTTTACCGGATTTAATTTTGTATAATAAAAACGTGCAAAAATATTTAGGTTTGATGAAAGGGAATCAAAAGGATTTTTTGGAAATTGAAAATTTGTCTGATTTAATTGATTCTAAAATGAAAAAATTGAATAAAAAAATTAAAATTTATGAGGATATTAAAATTGTTTATGAAGATGCTAAGAAATATTATGATATGTATTCTTTTTTGAGGAATAAATATTCTTTGATGAAGAAAATAAAAGAATTGGAAAATAGACGGAAAGAAATAGAATTATGTGAAAAGATTGTTAAAAATTTAATTGAGTTTCTACATTTAGAAGATTTGAGGAAAGAATTAATTGTAAGAGTTAATGAAATAAAAAATAAGGAAGTAAAATTGATGCATATAAAAAGGAAGATAAAAGAGAATAATTTGGTTTATATTGATTTGATGAAAAAAAATCGGATTTGCCCTTATTGTTTTCAGTTGGTAAATGAAGAAAAGTTAAGGAGGTCTTTATGAAAATTTTTTGTATTTCTGATTTTCATTTGATGGGGGTTAATCCGAAAAGTCGAAAGGATAATATTTTGGAAGTCCAAATGAATAAATTGGAATTTATATTTCAAAAAGTAAAAAAAGAAAAGGGCATTTTAATATCTGCGGGCGATTTTTTTCATACACCAAGAAATTGGTTTTTATTACCTGTAATAATAGAATTGTTAAGAAAATATCAGGTAGATTTTTATGCTGTTTTTGGTCAGCACGATACATATATGTATTCAGAGATTACACGATATTCTACCAATTTGGGGATTATTGAAAAAGCCGGATTGGTAAAGATTTTATGTGCTGTACCTGAAATTATAGATAATGAAAATTTGGAATTATATGGTTCAAGTTGGAGTGCTTTTATTCCTACAACTTTAAACAATAATGCTTTTAAAGTTTTATCTATTCATTCACCAATTACAGTGAAGCCTTTATTTCCAGGTCATAAAATAATAACGGGAAAAGATTTTTTAAATTCTTACAGAGATTATGATTTGATTCTGTGTGGTGATATTCATCGGAAATTTATATATGAAAAATCAGGGAGAATAATAGTCAATACAGGCTGTATTATTAGATATGAAGCCACTAAGTATAATTTTGAATATCAACCGGAATTATTTTTTTATGATACTGTTTCGGGTGAATATGATTTTTTACCAATACCTTGCGAAAAGGCAGATATGATTTTGGATAGGGAACATTTGGAAAAAAGTGCTGAATTGAATATGGTGATGAATAAGTTTGTTAAGGGATTGAATTGGAAAGAAGTTGAGAAAGTAGATTTTTTCCAAAATCTATCCAATTTTTTATCGCAAAATAAAGTGGACAAAGAAGTAAAAGATATAATTTCAAAAAAAATAGGAGATTTTAAAAATGTCTAATTTAAAAAATCTTTCCGATGTTAAAGGCGTTTTGGACTCTTTGAATAATGATTTAGCTTTAATTCAAGGTGAAATCAAAGCATTGAAAGAACAATTGAAGGAAAATTATGGAGTGGATTATGAAAATGTTTCTAAAGAGTTAGACTTTCTTTCCAACGAAATTGAAAATAATCGTGAAAAATTTCAGGAAAATTTAAAGAAAGCAAATCAAATTTTATCTGAATTATCTGAATCTTCTAATATATTGGAAGGTGTATAGTTTCTAATGAATTATTTGCCAAAAGAAATTGCTAATATTTGTTTAAAATTGGAGGATAGACAAATATCTCTATGTAACTCTATAAATTCTATTAAATTGGAAATAAAATCCAGTAAACGAAAAATTGAAAATTTAATCAAAGCCAGATGGATATTGACAGAGGTTCAAAAACAGACACAGTTGAGGTTTAAAGCTGTTGTAGAAGATTTAGTGACATTGGCTATTGAATCGGTTTATAAACGTGATTTGAAATTTGAACTTGTTTTTGAAGAAAAAAGAAATAAATTTGAATGCCGCCCAGTTATTCGGGAAGGTGATAGAATTTATGAGAATCCAGAGGATGATTTAGGAGGCGGGATTTTGGATATAATTTCTTTTGCTTTCCGAATAGTTTTGTGGTATTTAGCAGATGACCGAAAAAGGAATGTAATGATGTTAGATGAGCCTATGAAATTTGTGGGACAAAATTTGATTCACTTAGCCGGTCAAGTAATTTGGGAAATTAGTCATAAATTGAATATCCAAATTATTTTAGTGACTCACGATAGGGAATTGATAGAAATAGGTGAAACTTGTTATCACGTAGATTTTGAAGGTGGAAAATCTAAAGTTCAAAAAATAAATTCTACAGATAATTTGGTCGTAAAAAAAGTGATGTATAAAAAATTGAAAATAATCTAAAAATTTATGTGTGCTTTTAGAATAGAATATGGTGGTGTTCCAAAAAGATATAAGAGAAATTATCATTCACGTGTAAAAATTTGTAAGATTTGTAACAGAACTTGGCAATTTGCATATACCGATAATTTTAAAAAAGTACCTTCTTTTATTCAGGATTATCCTCGTTATGGTTTAGATTTTAAAACTTGTCCTATCTGTAAATCAAATTTTAAATTGAAAAAAAAGTTAAAAATAGAAAGGAATGAAGATGAAATTTGTTAAACAAACTGTTGCTGGTTATGGAAAGGGTAATTGTTTAGCCGCCTGTTTGGCTTCCCTTTTGGATTTAGAAATAAATGAAATTCCTGAAATACCAAGTGAAAAGTACGATAGATTTTTATGGTTATTTTATTTGAATGAATGGCTTCTGAAAAAATTTGGATTGTATCTAATCTTTTTTGATAATCAAAATGTAGGTTTTAATTATGATTTTTTTATTCCGAAAGATGAGGTTGTTATAGCTTTTGGAAAATCAAGAAATTATCCAGGCCAAAATCACGCTGTACTTTGGTGCAATAAAGAATTATATTTTGATCCAACTATGTTTGATGAAAAAGGTTTTAATACAAAACCAGTAGCCTTTTTAATTTTGGCTAAATCTTTTCAATATGCGGAACCAAAAAACGAATAGGTGAATTATGAATAAAAAAGTATCGGTAGAAAAGCTGAAGAGTGAAAATGAGGAATTGAGAAGGATTCTAAAAGATTCTATTGAGATGATTTTGACGGAAGGAAGTAAATTTTTATCTTCTTCTGAATTGAGTAGAGAGGAATGGAATGATATGGTGAAATTGGTTCACCAAATCAAGTTTGATGAATTTGTGAATATTTTGAAAAATTATTTTAGGGATTGTATCAGTGAAATTGATGAGGAGGATATTAACCGGATAATTGGATGGGCTAAGGCTTATTATTTTCATGTTTAATTCTCAAAAAACTAAGTTAATTTATTTTTTTATAGGTTTATTGATGAAAAAAAATTAAATTAGTATGGTACTTGAAGGAGTTTGGAATGAAGAAAAATTTTTTATTTATCAGTACAAAAGAACATTATGAGTTTTTTCAGAATTGGCTTTTATTGAAAAATAAATATGCAAAGGATTCTGACAAGCAGGCTATTGTTTATATTTTATTTGAAGTCTTATTGAGTTTTGAAACTTTAATTAATTGAGAATAGGAGGTAAAAATATGTGGAAATTTTGTTTTTCAAATTTTCTGGAAAGACAAGAGAAAAAAATTTTGGAATGTCTTCAAGGACTAACATTGCAAAAGATTCAAGCAGAAACTGAAAACTGCGAGAAAATATTAGCAGAATTATCACCAAAAAATATTCGGGTTAAAATTTATCTACCATCCATTTGTAAATTTCCTAAACCTTTTATTGAATTTTGGTGGATGGAAAGAATAAAAGCGGTTTGTATTTATAAAGGGGAGGTATAGAATGATTGGAAAAGATTTATTGATTTGGGAAAGGGATTGGAAAAGGAAGAAAAGTGAAATACAATTAGGAAATATCCTTTTTTATTCCCTTGTTTGTTTGAGTTCATTATATTTTATTTTTCATGTTATTTTGGTGCACTAATTATGAAAATTAAAATCACAAACGATGGATTTTTGTTATTGGAAAGAAAGGGCTTATTTAAAAGTCAATTTTGTTGTTTTGGAGTTGATCAGAATAGTTTTTGTGGTGATTGGTGTCCTTTATTTGGTGAGCCTTTTCCTTCCAATATAATTGACTGGAATAATTTAGATTCTTTGTCTTTGTGTAACAAAATTTTAACGGGAGAAATAATCGATGAAAGAGATGAAAGAAAAAGTCATTAATTGTTTCAAGAATTTGTTTGTTTGTTTGTTTAAGAAATTATTTGGCAGAAAGCCACTGCAATTGTCTTTATTTCCACTAAAGAAACAAGATGTGGTAGATAGTACCGGAAGGATAGAAGACAAGCCTAAAAGCCACGAAAATTTGAAATCGAGTGTAAGAAGTTTGAAAAATTTATCTTTAATTCAAAAGGCTAAATATTACAAAAGGAAGAGAAAATCAAAAGGAAAACATCTACTTCACCGTTTTCATTTTGGTACTTTTCGACCTTTGGGCTGGTGAGATATGAATGTTAGAATTAGTCTTTGGTATTTATTTGGGGTGATACTTCTTTTGATAGATTTATCTGTCAATTGGTGGTATGAGATTCTAAAAAGTCCACGTGTTATTTATGATTTATCCTTTTCAGTGGGGGTAAATCCTGAGTGGATGTTTTTTCAATTGATTATGACTTTGTTATTATCTTCTATTGGTTTTTTATTGATTTTTGATGATTATTTGAAAGGTAAAGGGAATTAAAATGAAAGGAAATTCGTTAAAAATCTGTTCAACTTTTAAAAGAATTTGTACGGTGCTTTCCCTTTTTTCTTTCCTTTTTTTGATTTGGTTTTTGGTTTTCGGTTTTTGGGAATTGATGATAATTTCGGCAATTTTATTGATAATTTTTACTATTTTTGAAATAAAATTGGAAGATTTTTGATTTTTTTCTTTGTTTTTGCAAAATTGGTTATTAACTTATAGATGGTTATTGAAATAAGAATGGAAAAAAGAAAAAAGGAGTTTGAGATGGAAAAGAAAATCACGGCATTTGTTAGGAACGCTAAAACTTGCTTTATCGCCGTCCAGGTGATTCTGCCTCGTGGTGATGAGGCGATAAGCGAATTTGAGTTTTTGTGGAGACTGGGCTTTCAATTGAACCAAGTCGAGTCAGATTATCCAGATTATTTGAATGCTGAATTTGAGACAGCGGATTTTGATGATGCACTGCGTATCATGAAGATTCTGCGGGACGCTAACTATGCCTTCGATGTTGTCTAATTAAGGATTAGTTACTATTCAAATTAAAAACCAGCCGCCAGCAGGCGGCAAAGGAGTTTGAAATGAAAGATTTTTATGAAAACAGGAAAAGTGGATTTATCCTTCGTGGGATTACTTTTGAGGAATATGCTGAGATAACTGGTTCCTTACCGGATGGATTTAATTGGAATGATGGATTTTTAATACTATGGGTGCTTGGTAAAGTAACTTCAATGGAAGAATTAGCGGAATTAAACTGGTATTTGGAACTGGGCTATTTTCCCATTTTGAACCATCCCAAATTAGGTCTATTTTTTGCAAGGGGCAAAACCATTTGTGCTATTAAAAAAGGAAATTATTACAGAGATCACGTAATGAAGGAAGAAAAACGCTATTTGGATGCGATTGCTTCTGTGGGTAATTTATTGGAAAATCTAAAGAAAGAAGGTGAAAGTATTGGATTGGTGGATATGAGTTTTTTACCTTCCATAACAGATAGTCTTTTATCAAAAATCCATAGTCTTTTGCCCAAAGGTTATTATTTAGATTATATCAAAAGGAGTTTGTAAAATGAGAAATCTATACAGCAATGAAACGAATTATTTTAGTATTGACGGAATTGATATGTTTAATGAGTATGCTGAAATTACAGGCCAACCTTTCGATGATAACTGGGATGAAAATTTCTTGATGTTATGGGTGACTGGGGTAATTTCTTCCATTAAAGATTTGGATGAATTGAATAGTTATTTTGAGATGGGCTATGTTCCGGCTTTAAATCATCCAACTTTAGGTTTATTCCTGGTTAGAAATAAAAATAATTCTCATGCAAAAGAGTATAAAAACCAAGTGATGAGTATGATGAATCATTATTTTGATGGAATATCTTCGGTTATTAATTCGCTAAAGAATTTGGAAATTGAAAAAGAAGAAGATGAACGGAAAACAAATTTTAGATTTAGTTTGGTTATTAATACTATTCCCGAAGAAATTATTCATAGACTTAGTAACCTATTGCCCACGGGATATTATGAAAATTTTCAAGAAAGAAAGAAATAAAAAAGGAAGTTTTAACTGTGCTGATGCCAAAGACTGAATTGATACAAGGTGATTGTTTGGAGAAGATGAAAGATATTCTTGATGAGAGTGTTGATGCTATTGTTTGCGACCCTCCATATGAACTCGGTTTTATGGGCAAAAAATGGGATGCTTCAGGCATTGCTTACAACGTGGATTTATGGCGTGAGTGCCTGCGGGTGTTAAAGCCAGGCGGTTATCTGCTTGCTTTTGGGGGAACAAGAACCTATCACCGAATGGCAGTTGCGATTGAAGATGCAGGGTTTGAAGTAAGGGATATGCTGGAATGGATATATTTTTCTGGCTTCCCGAAAAGTTTGAACATAGGCAAGGCGGTAGATAGTTTAGATAAAAAAACAATCCAGAGAGAAAGGCAATTAAAATTTGTCAGATGGATGAAAACCACAGGGCTTACCTCTTCTTTTTGTGATGAAAAAATGGGGACTAATGGAGAGGCTGGTCATTATTTCACAGAGG